>VOFD01001324.1_pt1 | contig 36329 bp, 57 predicted proteins | sample 5384101 | NCBI WGS metagenome assembly VOFD01 (sample SAMN12384723, study PRJNA508395) | human gut metagenome | isolation source: healthy gut C | host: Homo sapiens
TATGGCAACAATGCCGAGGAAAAAGGTAATATCGCACGCTGACGAGCTGTACTATATAGCGTACTGTGAAGGTGCTATCGAATCTCTTAACTCAGCGACTCATCGGCTTATACTAACAAGTTCTTACTTAACCAAACGATATACTGACCAGCAAATAATGGACAAGCTGTTTTTATCAAAAGCCCAGTATTATCGAACAAAACGAGAAGCGCTAATCGCATTCGCCGAGATTTGTCCATTGGTTGAAATCGAGATGAGACCTTTGTGAGACCTTTTTAACTGTTTTTCCGTCATATGATGGTATTGTGCCAAGGGAGCAATCCTAAAAGCACCGTTTTTCCTCCGAGCCTCAGTGATGATAAAGCTGTGGCAAGGCGTGGCAATGAGGACTGACTGCGATAGTCAGGCGGGTTCGATTCCCGCATGCCACATTGTCCAGTTTAGCGACCGGACACAGCTTGCGATGACCCCATCTGACACTGGGAGAGCGAGCAGCAACCGTAGGATCAACTTTGTGGCCTTATCGGGTTCGAATCCGGCGGTTGCGTTGAAGCATTTCACTTTCGTGAGGTGCTATTTTTTATACATAATTTCGGAGGCTAGTAGATGCAATGGACAGATGAACAGATCGGTGACATTAGGAAGCTCGCCTCTGAAGGCTTTACCAGACGCGAGACAGCCGACAAACTCGGAATTAGCTATGATGCGCTTCAAGGTAAAGCAAGACGGCTTGGCATCGAATTTCAGAAGCCACTGAAGAATGAATACGATTCAGCGAAAACAGATAGAAAAAGCCAACCCGTTGATAGAAAAGTCGCTCTTAATGCTGATGGTAGTCAAACAGTCACGGCCTTAATGAGACTCAAGCATGAGCCAAATAAAGACCCACGGACTTTGATGGAGTTGTGTGGATACGATCCTGATAAGTTCGAGATGGTATTAGGCGACTACAAAGTGTATGAGCAGCATAGTACTGAAGACGGCACAGTTCCGCAGTACAGCATTCATATTCGCGTAAAGCCGAAACAAGGCTTATCGATAAGTGAAATGGCTGAAGCGTTCAACGACAAAATCATTCCGGTCAACTACGGCATGAAGAAATCGGGTGATCGCAACCTAGTAATTCCATTGCCTGACCTGCATTTTGGCTGGACAACATTCGCCGATCTAAGAGACATGGTGAGTCAACTTAGAGATCATCATGGACGGCTACAACGAGATTGTGATCGAGCAATTGGGAGATCTGTTCCATAGTGATCAGATTCATGCAACACAAACGGTTAGAGGAACACAACTAGATCACGCAAACATGCGTCAGGCATTCCATGATGCAGTGAAGCTGTTTGATCAGATTATTCCGCTGGCAATTGAATATAGCAACAGTGTTTCAATCAAGAGCGTTTTTGGCAACCATTCAGGAGATCTCGAATACGCTTTTCTTTATGCACTGATAGATCGCTATCCACAAGTCCGCGTTGATCTCAATGATAGCAACCCGGCAACTGACTGGCGTTGTGCATACTTGCTTGGTCATGTTGGCATTATGCTCGCCCACGGAGATGTAGCTAAGGACAAGCTGACAGGGCTTTTTCCATTTGAGTACAAAAAGATATTCAACATGGCAAAAACATACGAACTTCACTCAGGCCACTATCATAGCGAGCGGTTTAAAGATGATCGTGGCATTATGTGGCGCCAGCTTGGAACAGCAAAGCCAAATGATCCCTATGAGATTAAGAATGGCTTCACCACGGGCAAACATCTGCTGTATGCGTTCGTTTATGACGACGAAAGGCTACGGTGCACTTATGAGCTCAATTAATGGAATGAAGCGCACAGAATACGGATACGTATGCAGTACAGAGCGATATATCATTGAAAAACTATCGAGAGAAGAAAAAAAAATATGTACGCAATTATTTATACTAAGCCAAATTGTCCCAAGTGTCGCATGACGGTCAACCTGCTGTCTAAAGCTATGCCGGTGTCAACCATCACAGCCGACGAGCGTGACATTGAACGGTTCCGGAAACAAGGCTATCGATCGTTTCCCGTTGTAACCGTGTATAAGGCGAATGGCGTACATGACTGCTGGTGCGACTTGCAGGTTGACAAGATCAAGCAGTACACGGAGGGAAAATCATGATTGAAAAGAGCAGCAAAAATAATTCTGATAGAATCGAAGGCGTTGAGTTGCCAGATCATGCGAGATTCAGTGAATCATTCATTGCGGAGCTAGACAAAGCACTGAACGAATATCATCAAAAGCAATCCAAAAGCAAATGACTGTGACAAGCAAATTCGGCGCGGGAGGTGTGGTGATATGTGATGAAACTTACGGAAAAGCAAAAGCACTTTGCTGATGAATACATCAAGTCAGGTAATGCTACGCAGTCAGCAATTGAAGCTGGATACAGCAAGAAATATGCAAATACAAACGCGTCTAAATTACTACGAAATACTACAATTAAGTCTTATTTAGCCGAGCGTATGAAGTCGATTGATTCTGAACGCATTATGAGCGCCAAAGAAGCCGTTGAATTGCTTACTGGTATTGGCAGAGGAGAGGTTAAAGAAACGGTTGTTATTGCATCTCCTGTGGGCGTTGAAACGGTTGAAAAAAGAAGCCGATTTAAAAACACGTATCAGTGCTATTAAGGAGATATTGAAGCGTTACCCAGATAATGATAAGTTAATGAAACAACAATTACGCAAGCTGACTGCTGAGGCTGACATCATGGAAGCCAAGGCTAAACGCGAAGTCAGCGGAGACGGCACAGATACTGTTAACGTTAATATTGTCATGCCAAACAGTGACGAGGAGCAGAACAATAATGAGTAACATTACAATTGATATACCGAAAATTGTTTCGCCTGCTTATTATCCGATGTTCACTAGTAACGCGCGCTATCTATCGTACAAAGGAAGCCGTGGTTCTGGTAAGTCGGTTGCTGCTGCTCGTAAGGTGATTGTAGATATTCTTACTCATTCTTATGTTAACTGGCTGGTCATACGACAATACTTCGGGACACACAAAGATTCTACATTCGCAGCTTTGAAAAAATCCGCAAGCGATCTCGGAGTATACGATCTTTTTAAGTTCACGGTGTCACCACTTGAGGTAACATACAAGCCTACTGGTCAAAAGATATTCTTTCGTGGGTTAACAAACCAGCCCACGTTAAACCTCATTAATTCGGTTAAAAGGCTAAACAGGCTAAGCTGTAGTTCAGACCGAGCGTAGTTCAAAATTGATGATGTTATAAATGGACGCCGCAAGCAAACAGGACGTCTCAAGACTGGAATTGAATATAAATTTGAACGCGTGTAACGACTATCGAAAGCGCCTTAAATGGTGAACGAGTAGAGTAAGCCCCAAGTGGGGTTGAAAGATGAGGGGCGAAAGCCAAGATATAGTCTGAACTTTATGGAAACATAGAGAGATATGTCGGGAACGGACATATCGTAACATATTGTGGACGATGCACTAAAAATAACTTCAATCACGACTGATGTTGGTGTGATTTGTCGTGAATGGATAGAAGAGGCTTATGAATTAAAGTCGAAATCTGCTTTTGAAACCGTTGAAGAGTCATTGCGAGGTGTTCTCCCCGACCCCAGCGGTTTCTATCAAACAGTCATCACATTCAACCCGTGGAGTGACAGAAGTTGGCTTAAGAGTGAATTTTTCGATGAAGATACACGGAGACCCCACACACGCAGCTTCACAACTACGTATACGGATAACCCGTGGTTAAATGATGATTACGTCGAATCTCTCAAGGACATGGTTAAACGCAATCCTAACCGTGCCCGTGTTGCCGTATATGGTGACTGGGGTATTGCAGAAGGGCTTGTGTTTGATGGGCTGTTTGAGCAGCGTGACTTCAGCATGGAAGAGATAGCATCATTGCCGAAAGCAATTGGCCTTGACTTCGGTTTCAAGCACGATCCGACAGCAGGCGAGTTCATGGCAATCGACCAGCAGAACCGTGTGGTGTATATATACGATGAGTTCTATCAGCAAGGAATGTTGACACAACAGATTGCTGAGGCTATTGGGCAACATAAAGGATATGGCATGCAGATAACGGCAGATAGTGCCGAGCAAAGGCTCATATCAGAGCTGTCAGGTGTATATGGTGTGCCGAACATCATAGGTGCAGGCAAAGGCAAAGACAGCGTTTCACAGGGTATTCAATACATGCAGTCTTACCACTTTGTTGTTCATCCGCGCGTTAAAGGACTGCTTGAAGAATTTAACACGTACGTATATTCCAAAGACAAGTTTGACAACTGGACGAACACGCCAGTCGACGCGAATAACCACGCGATTGATGCATTACGGTATGCGATGGAACCGTTCATGTTCAGAACTGCCGGCCATTATATGAGCAACCAAGAACGTATTCAGACAATCAAAAACCTAGGATTGGGGTGACATGATGGATCCATTTGAAGAATCAAACTTACTGTACCAAGAAGACATTACGAACCTCCCAGATCGGATCATGAAGTTCATTTTCCACCATCACGAATATCAGCTTCCGCGTCTAAAAAGCTTGATCGATACTACAAAGGCCAGAACGAAGACATTCTAACGCCGGATTCAAGGCGTATCGAAACTGGTAAGGCAGACTATCGAGCTGTTCATTCATTCGGCAAGTATATCGCTGACTTCCAGACGGCATATTCTGTTGGTAATCCGGTTAATGTGAAGCTTGACAAAGATGACAAGCGGCTTGACAAGATCACGCAGGTGAACGACCTAGATGCGCTCAACTATGACTTGTTCTTAGATATGACGCGATATGGGCGTGCTTACGAGTATGTTTACTATGGTAGTGACTCAATCGAGCATTGCGTTCGTTTGGACCCGCTAGATACGTTTGTTATCTACTCGCTTGATGTTGATCCGCAGCCAATTATGGCGGTGCGGTACCATTCAGTTGAATTGGTTGACGATAACAACAAGACAATCATCAACATCATCCCCGAAAATGGACAGCTACAGAGCATGATGTTTACAAGCCGACCACGGTTGGTGGCGCAATGTACTTGGATCACAGTGAAATCATTCGTGTGTTTCCCGTTGTCGAGTATGACAACAACCGGTTCCGAACCGGTGACTTTGAGCATGTGATCTCGCTGATTGACCTGTACGATTCGGCCCAGTCTGATACTGCTAACTACATGACAGACCTAAACGATGCACTACTGGTTATCAGTGGCGATATTGACGCGCTATTCAACGGTAGTTCGATTCTAAGCGGTGTTGACCCCAACGATCCCGAGGCAATGAAAAAGCTCGCACAGGACAAGCTAGAAATTGCCAAAGAACAAAAAAGCCGCCAACATGTTGCTGCTAAAGTCTCGAATAACACCAAACGGTCAACAGACTAACGTTGATGCAAAATTCATCAATAAAGAGTACGACGTCAGCGGGACCGAAGCATACAAGAAGCGTGTTGCGGACGATATTCATAAGTTCAGCCACACACCAGACCTGACCGACAGCAACTTTGCGTCTAATGTGTCGGGCGTTGCAATGAAGTACAAGCTACTTGGCACTGTCGAGTTGGCAGCAATCAAGAGGAGAATGTTTGAGAAGTCATTGTATCAACGCTATTCAATCATCTATGCACTAGGTCAAAGCGTGTCAGGTGGCATGAAGACGGATCCTAACACGATTAAATTCACGTTCGAGACAACTTGCCAACAGACGACATCACGCAGATTAAAGCGCTTGTTGCTGCGGGTGCGACATTGCCGCAAGAATATCTTTACAGGTTCGCACCCGGTATCACTGACCCGCAAGAGGTTACTGACATGATTGCCAAACAACGAGCAAATAGTGACTACAGTGAGGATCTGACGAACAATGACGAAAACACCGAAGGAACGGATCAAAGCGTTCGCGGACAAACAGGACAAGCAGCACCGCCAGATAGCAAGTGATGTTGCCAAATATACTGCCGCGTTCATGGCATTCTGGTATGCGTTTAATGAGAAACATGAAGACTACACACACGCTGACGATTCGCGTTATTACGATCCAGAACTGAAAGAACAAGTTGACAGAGACGCACAAGAGGCCGGAGTTAAGCAGAAATCAGTTGCTAACAACGATGAGCTGCTATCATATGCCGCATACGTTTATGCCACGGCATTGGCCATCAAGGTTGCAGATTATATTGGTACCAGTCTTGACGATTTGGCAAAAGCAGACGGCCAAGCTTGGATCATCAATTTACGGAAAGCATATCAAAGCGGATTTGTCAGTAATCAATAAGATGTTCGATGGCGCTACATGGAGCGATCGCATATGGTCGAATCAAGACGCCTTGCGCAGTGATCTCAAAAAGATGATGAAGAATGCGCTGTTGACGCACAGCAACCCAATTACACAAAGCCCGGCGCTTCGCAAGAAGTTTGAAGTCATGAAGTATCAGTCAGACCGTATCATCAGAACAGAGAATGATCGTGTCATGGCACACCAAAGCATTGTGAACGCTCGTGAGGCTGGCTACAAGAAAGTTGTATGGGTCATCAACTCAGGCGCGTGTGACATATGCAAGCAACACAGCGGAGAAGTATACACGATGAAGCAAGCTGAGGGTATGATACCTGCTCACCCCAACTGCCTTTGCGCATGGGCAGCATATGATACCGACGATGAAGTTAACGATGAATAGGAGGAAATGCAATGAAATATCGTAAGAAGCCGGTTGAAATTGAAGCATTTAAATGGACTGGCGGCATTGACCAGACGGAAGAACCTGAATGGATTGTGAAAGCAATCAAAGATGGTGTTGTTAGCCTTAGAGGAGAAGGGACTCCAAAAGTTCACATGCTAATTGATTCCCTTGAAGGCGTTATGACCGCTCAAGTTGGCGATTACATCATCAAGGGCGTTCATGGCGAATTCTATCCGTGCAAGCCTGATATCTTTGAAGAAACATACGAACCCGCAGAAAAGTAATCTCGTGACCCAAGCAAGTCCCTAAACTACTCAAAAATAATAGCGTGAAGTGATAGACGTGTGATCGTGGCTGGGCCTTATGGTGTGGCTGGGATCATTTAGCACGTCTATTCGTTTTGGGCTAAACAGGAGGAACCATCATGGCAGAAGAAACACAAGCTCAAGAAGAAGTCGAGACAACCGAAGCCACCACTCAGGCACCAACCACATATACGCAGGCTCAGCTAGACAGTGAGGCCGATAAGCGTGCAGCTAAGGCGCTTGAAACAGCCAAGGCCAAGTGGCAAGCAGAACAGGCTAAGGCGCTTGAGGACGCTAAGAGTGAGGGCGCACGGCTTGCGAAGATGACCGAAGACGAGAAGGCCAAAGAGATTGAGAAGCAGCGACAGGCAGAACTAGACAAGCGTGAGGCTGAACTCAATCAGCGTGAATTGTCGACAAGCACGAAGTCATTACTAGTTGACAAAGGACTGCCAACTGAATTTGCTGGCTCTCTGGTCGCGTTGGGTGATGCTGACAAGATCAAGACGGCTGTTGAGAACATTCAGAAGACAATTCAGGAAACAGTCAACAAGCAGGTGGAATCTAAACTGCAAACTGACCCGCCTAAGAATGGTGCTTCTGCCCTTGATGGTGCTGACGATCCATTCAAGAAAATCATGGCACAATACAAAAAGAAATAGGAGGTAGCTAATCATGGCTACAGAAAACAACAATTTACCAGTACGTACGTACCAAAAGCAGTTTATTGGCTTAATGCAAACCGTCTTCGGTGTGCAAAGCACATTCACCCCAACGTTTGGTGATTTGCAAGCACTCGATGGCATTCAAAACAACGCGATTGCGTTCAGTGTTAAGGCGAATGATGTGCCTGTTGCTGTTGGCAACTACAACACCGATCCTAACGTTGCGTTTGGCACTGGCACCAGCAATTCAAATCGCTTCGGGCCAATGAAAGAGATCATCTACAGTGATATTGATGTACCGTATTCCTTCGGATGGAGCTTCAATGAAGGCATCGATCAGTTGACTGTCAACACAGACTTGAACTCTGCAGTGGCTGATCGCCTGAACTTGCAAGCACAAGCTAAGACGCGTCTATTTAACGGCAAACTTGGCGCCTACTTGGTTGATAGCGCTGCGGCTGATCTTGGTGCGGTTGATGATGTGAACAAGGTGTTTGAGGAAGCTTCCGAACGCTACACCGACCTTGAAGTCGTTGTCCCAGTGCGCGCATACGTTACTGCCGAAGTTTACAACGCAATCATCGACCACCAGCTGGTAACCAGCTCCAAGGGCTCTGCTGTGAACATCGATGAAAACGGCATCGTTCGTTTCCGTGACATCGTTGTCACCAAGACACCGGCCCGTTACATGGATGGTAAATCTATCATCTTCGCACCAGATAACATCGGTCGTGCATTCACAGGAATCAACGTTGTTCGGACGATTCAATCCGAGAACTTTGCGGGCGTTGCTTTGCAAGGTGCCGGTAAGGCAGGTCAGTGGATCAGCGATGACAACCGTCAGGCAATCTTCACTGCCGGGACGTCAGCAACTACCACGACCTCGACTGTGAAACCGGCCACTACGACTACCACTTCGCACGCTTAATTAATTGACGCAAGTCGCCTATCGAAATAGAACAGTACGGGAAACCGGGCGGCTGATTGGAGGACAGAATGAAACTCATCTTGTGTCAACCCGCTATTCAGAGATTCGAATGGGAATTAGAAGTCTGCCTAACCAATCTACAAAGTGTCGGGTTTGACATGAACGATGTCGTTTTGCTCTTCACTGTGCACGATTACAAGGTGCCAGAAACGCTTGCCAGCAAATATGGAGTAGAAGTACACACGTATACCGACAAGCGCTCAGACAAGCAATATATCCCGTCTGTGAAGCCTTGGCTGTGGTGGCAGTATCTAGCCGAAGACCCCGAACGCGAGAACGAAGACTATTTCTACTTCGACAGCGATGTGATCTTCCGTAAACGGCCTGACTTCCGCAAGCTGAAAGCAAAAAAGCCTAATCGCTGGCTGTGTAGTAACACGTTGAGCTATATCAGCGTTGACTATATCAAGCAGTGCGAACACGGAGAAGAAATCATGAAACGCATGGCTGACATTGTCGGCGTTACGGTAGCTTCGCTTGAAACAATCAATCACAATTCTGGCGGTGCTCAGTGGCTCATCAGTCACCCGTCAGCAGAGTACTGGCGAAAGGTGTATGTCGACAGTAATCGACTGTGGCAATACCTACAAACGGTCGACAGCAATATCCAGAAATGGACCGCCGAAATGTGGTCGCAGCTTTGGAATATGATGTACTTCAATATCGGGCCCGTCATCAGTGATGAGCTCGATTTTTGTTGGGCTACTGACCCCGTGAAACGATGGAATGAAACTAAGATCATGCACAATGCTGGCGTCACAGTTGATGACAAATGTCTGTTCTTCAAAGGCAAATACGTTAATAGCACGCCATTTGATGATGATCTGAGTTTCGTTGACAAGACAAAGTGCTCATACAAATACTCGAAAGCAGTAAAGGCGGTGAAATGATGGCAGAAAGCGATCCAATAAAACTTGCAGATTTGAAGACGATGATGGAAATCAAAACTGACACACAGGATGATGTGCTTAACCTCATCATCAAAAATACGACGCAAGCCTTACGATTTAAGCTCGGTTTGCGGACGGAGGAATCCTTCCCTAATGAGTTAGCCTACATTGCCTTGGAAGTCTGCGTGCGACGATATAATCGACGTAAGAACGAAGGCATGACGTCTTATGCGCAAGAAGGCCAGTCGTTCACGTTCAAATCTAATGACTTCGATGATTTTGCTGACGACATCAATAACTGGAAAGAAGCCAACGGGAAGAATGCCAAGTCTCTCGGTGCCGTTGTCTTCATTCCCGCCTATCGAGAGAGGTGATCATATGCGGTTAGATCATGAGGTTACATTCTGGCTTGATGATGAAGAATATAATCCGCAAACACATCGATACGGTGATGTTAAAAAGGTGGCAACTGCAGTTGCCAGTGTCACTGACATGGGAACAGACAAGAGCGTTCAGCTATTCGGCAACTATGCTCAAAAAGCAAAAGTAATCCGTTTAGCTGAGCCAATCACCGTCAATTGGAGCTATTTAATGATTGATGATAATGCAACACATTACGCTCTCAATACCTCTCGGGATCCACTTCAAAACGCTACTTTGATTGTTGGTGAGACGAAATGAGCAAAGCCGGCATTAGCTACAATATGCAGATAAAAAGGCATGGACAAGTTGGTTGCTGGTCTGCTGAATCGAGCGAAGATGGACGTTGTCAAGCAAATCGTCAAGCAGCAGACAGCACAGCTTCAAGCTCGTTCTAAGCAAATGACCGGCACCGTGTATGCTCATCCTACTGGCGCTACAAAGCATGGCATCATGTTATCGCTTGAAGATGGCGGCCTAACGGGCATAGTTGGCATGTCAATGGAATACAACCCATACACCGAAAATGGAACTCGATTCATGCGGGCGCGTCCTGTATTGAAGCCTGCATTCCTTTATCAGAAAGTGCAGTTTATTAATCAGCTTAAACAAGCAGCAAAGTAGGTGATTCAAATCACATCACCAGAGCAAGAGCTCTATGACTACTTCTATGCATTTTCGCAATCATCTGGTTACAAAACTTACGACCATTTGCCCATGCAGCAGGAGAATGCCCCATATCCCTTCGTCATTGTTGGGGATATTCAAGTCGTACCTACTGCAACGAAGACGTCGCTCAATGGCAATGTGCTAATCACCATCGACATCTGGGGCGACAAAAACAGCGTTTCACCGTATCTGATATGGCAGAGCGCTTTTTTCGTGCCGCGATTGGACAAGTGCTAACCGATGACTACCGATTCTATGGACGTGTAGAAGATCAGTCAAAAGAGTTTACACAAGACCAGAGTGTCCCTGACACGGTTCTAAACCGAGCCACGCTGATACTCAATCTCAATATTTTATAGGAGGCCATAACATGGCAAATGAATTAAAAGTGCTAGAAGGCATGGACGTTGTTGCCTTGGCTCGCAAACATAGCGATCAAGCAACGGTTAGCGGCCAAATTATCCCTTGGCAGACTTCGCTGTCCTTTGATCCGTCTGTTGACAGTGATTCTACTGTTACCAAGGACGGCAATGTAGCAACTCGTAGTTCCGCAAGTACCGATCTCGAAGTCGAGTTCCTGAACAACACGGCTGCAATTGCAGACGTAATGTACGATTCACTGTTTAACGGCGAATTACTAGACTTTTGGATTCTCTACCGCAAGCGTAAGAACTCCGATGGCAAGTATTACGCATGGTACATGCAAGTTACCGTTCAAGAAGACAGCAGCGACAATGACCCTGATGATCACTCTACTCGCGATGTCACATTCTCAGTTAATGGCACACCAAAGCGTGGCTGGACAACGCTAGACAGCGAAACTCAGGAACAGGTCGATTACGTATTCCTTGGAGTCGGCCAGGTCACTAGCATTGATAGTACCGGCGGTGGTGTCAAGTGGGATTCTGATAAAGACCCAGGTACGAACGTTTCAGGCGGAACAACTACCACCACTACTTCGCACGCTTAATTAATTGATACAAGTCGCCTAAGAAAGTCACAGTACGGGTGAAACCCGGGCGGCTTTAATAGAAAGGATTTTAAATCATGCAATTAACCATTAACGGTAAAGAATATGAGCTCAACTTTGGCGTCCGCTTTGTTCGTGAACTCGACAAGACAATTGGGGCTTCCATCAAAGGAATTAACTTTGGCATGGGGGTCGCAAAAGCTTTAGTTGGATTAGGTTCATACGACTCCGCAGTATTATCAGATGTCATCTATGCCGCAACTGCCGCTTCTAAAAAGCGACCAACTGCAAAAGAAGTCGATGACTTTATTGACGAAGACGGGACCGACTTAGACTCACTGTTTAAACAGATTCCGGAAGAAATGCGGTCTGCTAACGCGGTCAAAGCGGCAACAAAAACATGAAGGCCTAGATAAGGACGACAGTAAGACAAGCGCGCAACAGTATCGCGAAATCTTGCTAAATTCGTTAGCCTATCTAGGCTTCTCTAATATTCGAGACATTGAACGTATGACACTTGTTGAGTATGAGCTGCGCATGGAAGCCTATCAGCTTAAGCAAGTCGATAGGCAGAACGAGATTGCACAGCAAGCATGGATGAACCAGCAAGTACAGGCAACAACTGGGAGCAAGAATCCTAAGCCGAAGTTCAAGACATTTGATGACTTCTTTGACAAGAAAGAAATTGTGGACAAAGTACGTTCAAGTTATGAACCGGATTATGAAATATCACTGATGAGTAAAACAGAATTAAAGCATTCTCGTGCACAGATATTTGCAAAACGGATGGCAGAATTTCAGAGGTTGAAGCGCGAAGGCAAAATCATTCCGTTATCAGAAAGAAAGGAGGGAGCACATGGCTGATAGTTACAGTGTCGAGGCCATCTTGTCGGCTGTAGACAAGAACTTCTCGGGAACATTCGAGAACATGTCATCAGCTGCCAACAGTGCAGTAGATTCAATCAGCAGTGGGCTTGCCTCGTTGGGTAAGTATACGGCTATTGCTGGCGCAGCGGTTACCGCTATGGGTGTTCAATCGCTGAAATCATTTGGTACATTTGAGGCCAGCCTGAATAAGGCAGCCGTCGTTGCTGGTGGCACTTCAAAGAACATTGGTGAATTAGCCGATGTCGCTAACAAGATGGGCGCAGAACTGCCATTAAGTGCGCAAGATGCTGCAGATGCTATGGTTCAGATGGCTCAAGATGGGGCTAATCTGGATACCATCAAAGAAGAGTTCCCTGCGATTGCTAAAGCTGCTACAGCGGCTGGGGCAGATTTGCAAGCTACTGCTGGCACTGTTCAAGTTGCTATGAATATCTGGGGAGACAGTATTGGATCATCTGCTCAAGCGGCTGCTGTCCTTACTCAAACAGCAAACGTCTCCAATGCTTCAATCGAAGAGATGCAGCAAGCGTTTGCTGATGTTGGATCAATTGCAAGCCAAGTAGGAATCAATATGCAAGATACCTCGACAGCTATTGGCATGATTTCCAATTCTGGGGTTCCAGCTGCTCAAGCGGCACAGGACTTGAACTTTGCATTGACGAGAATCATTAAACCATCAAAACAAGCAGCTGATATGGCTTCTAGTTTAGGTATCAGTTATTACGATGCTCAAGGCAAGATGAAGCCGTTGCAGACGATATTGCTTGATGTTGCTAAGGCGACAAGCGGTTTGAACGATCAGCAAAAGCAGCTCGCATTGACTACGATGTTTGGTACTGCCGGTTTTAAGGCAATGGGTCCGTTGCTTCGTTCGGTGACTAACAATTCAGACAATGCCAGCCAAAGCTGGACTGCAATGAGCAAGGCAATCAATGATGCTTCATCAAGCGCTCAAGCAGCTAACGCCATCCTCAATCAGCAAGCCAGCGATATGCAAAACAACATTGGTTCTAAGATTGAGCAAGTCGGTGGTAACTGGGAAGCACTTCGTAATACTGCTATGCAAGCAAACTCTGGGATCAATTCAAGTATTTTGAACATGGTCAATAATGTGCTGACGATGGCAAATGATTCTAATTCGTCTCTCGGACAGATGGCTCAAAGTTTTATTGGATTGTCTACTGTTATTGGACCAGCCATGACCGGATTTGCAGGATTCGCGGCTCAGGCCAATGCTGTTCACAACTTCCTCGGATTAGGCACTAAAGACGCCAACGGATTCTCGAAAGCATTATCTGGATTGACGGACACCAGCAAAGTTAGCACCGCCTTTGACGGAATGAATAGTAAGGTGCGGGGATTTGTTTCAGCAACAGAAAGCGCTCCAAAGGGAATCAGCAACTTTGTTTCAGCATTAAAAGGTGTCGAGCAGGTTGGGCCAAAGGGATTTGATTCCTTGGGTTCCAGTATGCAGAAAATAGTTGGTTTCACTGCTAACGCATCAACACGTGTTAATGAATTCAACGGTGGTATTGGCTCACTCGCAAGTTCAGTCGCATCTAAGTTCCCGTCCATGAGTGCAAGCGTGTCATCATTTTCTTCAACGTTCAAGAAGGGATTATCGCTATCTGCAATAGGAAATCCGTTTGGTGAGTTGCCAAGCATGATCAGCAATTCTTTATCGAGCATGACATCCATCGTGTCTTCAAAGTTGGCTCCATTGAGCGGCTTGTTCTCTGCATTAGGTAACGGTATCTCATCGGGATTATCCACATCGTTTGATCTAGGAACTTCAATTGTTTCTAACGGTATGACTGCGATGGCTGGAGTAATGAAGATGGGACTGTCAGTTATTGGACCCGCGGCGATCATTGCGACTCTTATTGCTGGCCTTGGTGTGGTGAACAACCAATTTGGCACACAAATTCAAGCAATGCTGCAGACGGCAACTACACAGGGGCCACAAGTAATCACTCACTTTGTTGCAGGGATTGTTAGTGCTATTCCCCAACTTGTTGCTTCTGGGGAAACGCTAATTACGAGCTTGCTTATGGCCATAACGGCCAATTTGCCAGCGATCATTACAGGCGGCGTTCAAATTATTACCACATTAGTTACCTCGCTTACGAGCGGTGGCGGTAGTACAAACATGCTGAATGCAGCTATTACGATGATCACGACACTGATAACTGGCTTAGTCGGAGCACTTCCACAACTGATGTCAGCGGGTATTAATTTGCTGATGGCATTAATCAACGCTATTGTTCAGAATTTGCCAATGCTGATTAATGCAGCCATGCAAATGATCCAAACGCTTGCTACAGGGCTCCTACAAAACATGGACCAGATCATCAATGGTGCTTTGCAGATTGTTGATGGATTAGTAGATGGCATTTCTCAAAACTTGCCTGCTATTCTGAATGCTGCATTGGAGATTATCATGGCCATTGTAGGCGGACTTGTTCAGCATATTGATCAGCTCATTGCTGCTGCGTTGCAATTAATCACAGCCTTGGCTAACGCTTTGATTGCTAATCTACCAATGATTATTGATGCAGCTATCCAACTGGTTATGGCATTGATGAACGGTTTGATTGATAACATCGACCAGATTATTAATGCTGGGATTCAGTTATTACTTGCTCTCGTAGACGCCTTGTTGGATCACTTGCCAGAACTAGTTAATGCAGCAATTAAATTGGTTGTAACTCTTGCAGGAGCTTTGATTGATAACTTACCTAAAATCTTAGCGGCCGGTTGGAAACTTGTCAGTGGATTGGCTAAGGCTGTGTGGGATCACAGAGATGACTTGGTCGATGCTGGTGGCCAACTAATCATGGGTCTTGTTAAAGGGATTGGCAACTTGGCAGCCGAAGCTTGGAATGCCGCAGTATCTGTTGCCAAGGGAATTGTTAACAAAGTTAAGGGTGCTCTTGGCATTCATTCACCTTCTAAAGTCATGGCTCAAGAAGTTGGGCAGTATATTCCAGCCGGTGTTGCTGTTGGTATCACTGACAACATGAAGCCAATAACGAAAGCGGTTGATGCAATGACAGCGGCAACTGCAATGAGCATTCCAGCAGTCGATACGTCAGCATTCAGTTCTTCCGTGAGTGCGCTCAATAACAGCGTTCAAGGTGCAACCTTGTCTTCAAATCTTGATGTCAACTACACTCGCAAGCAAACGATTGAGGTTCCTCTGTACATTGACGGCCGAGAGGTTGCTCGTGCAACCGCAAACCCAATGCAAACAGAGCTCAGTCGCATGACACGAATGAGCAATCGACGAAAGGGGCTATTTTAATTTTGTATGATTTCAGAGAAACAACGCCCTTCACGGGTTCTGACGATAATCAGCGCCCAGCAGAGGCGATGCTAATAGATGGCCAGTACATTGAAGACTTGATTCCTGGTTATAGCACGCTACAAGTCAGTGGCCGAGAACTACTAAGCCAGTCAATCGAAAAACAAACGATTGGCAAGTCAGATGGTGAGTTCATCCAGTATGCTCGTAACCCTTCTCGTGAGATTGTTGTTGGCTACAGGCTTGCAGCAGCGGACAATCTTTCGTTCCGGCAAGCATTCTATAAGCTCAATGACATACTTCATGGCGATAGTCATCAGGTTTCTTTCAACGATGACCCATCAAAATATTGGATTGCTACTTTTTCTGATATTGACGATGTTCCTAAAGGACGGAATGCGATCACTTCTTCGTTCACTTTATTTGTCCCCGGTGGCATTGCGCACTCGGTAGCCACGAAGACGGCTAACAACATGCCATACAATGACCTGCCAGTAAATATGCTGGTCGACTCCGGTTTTGAATCAGGTAAAACACCATCAGGAATTGGTTGGGGTGACGGAAAACTTGATAATAGGCTTTTCTCCGTAACTGAGCGACCTGATGGCACATTTCCATCACCAATGGGTAAATTTATGTTTGAAGTTGCAAACTTCAGCACAGATCCAGCAACAAGATCAGATCAATATGCTTATTATCCAATCACACCTGTTCTTATCAAGAAGGGTGAAACGTGGACATATGACTACTACTATGCGACCGCTGGGTCGGCAGGTGGGCAAGCGTCTGACTTTTTAATGTCCTCTGACCGTTCGCCAATTTTTGAAATGTCAATGGGACAGGTTTCACGGGATATTTCTGGCGATCAGAAAACATGGCATCGTTTTGTAAAAACGTGGACAGCAGATAGAGACGTCACTGTAGCCTTTTTGCGCTTTGGCTTTATTAAAACATCAGCAATTCCGGGCTGGATATGTATTGATAATATTAAGCTAGAACAAGAACCCACAGCTTCTCCATGGTCGCCTAACCCAGCTGATCCTGAATACTATACCAACACCATCACGGTTCACAACGGCGGCACTTATCCGGTTGAGCCAGTTATCACAGCTACTATCAACGGTGATGACGGCGTACTAACTGCTATTAATGATCAGGGCAGTGTGCTACAGTTCGGCTCTCCCGATGAGACTGATGGCTTTGTGAAGCAAAAGTCTGAACGCGTTTATCATCTCGATTTCAATCAGACGCCGACAGGGGTCACGCTCAATAATGGGGTTACGGCATTCCCTTACTATGAGCATGGCAATGATGCCAATGTACAGTCGGGCCCGTTTGGATATGCAAATGGTATTGCTTATCCATCCACTGAACGAACGGCTGGTAACTTTTGGAACGGGCCTTCAATAAGCGGCGCAATTCCGCCAAATTCGAATGGCTCCAACACGGCTAATTTTCAGTTTGTCAATCGTGTCAATGTTGATACTAGCGGTCCTGAAGTCGGTCGGTTTGAGTTCAACTTGACGTACAAAGGCAAGATAGTTGCCTCACTCGCCTTGTTTGATGACAGTCCAGCAAATGACCAGCTCGTCTTTTCGGGAACCCTTTTTGATGGCAAGGATGCCAAAATGGTTTTCTTTGATCTGTTGCCACGAAATTACTATCGTGGGGGCAACTACAATGCCGTGATAACCAAAATGGGTAACAAGCTAACCTTTCGCTTAGATCGTCTTGATTTAGGCGATGGTGGTATTGAGCCAGTTGACATAGGGGGCTTCCCTGCCATGCCGATTGACGGTTGGACAGCATGGTTCCCGGGATTCTCCGATCAACGTGGTTGGTCCATTAACTGGCAAGATAGCTACTTTGAGTGGATCAACGTTGATTATTGGGACGACATTCCTAACCGTTTCAAAGATGGAGATGTCGTGAAAATCGATGTTTCTAATCGGCGTGTCCTTGTTAACGGCTTTGAAGATCGAACACTGCAAACAATCGGCAATGATTGGGGTGGATTCAAGATACATCCAGGTGATAACACGATTCGCCTGCTTACTTCAAATTGGGCAAAACAGTGTAAGGCCGAAATTGCATGGCAGGAGGCGTGGCTATGAAAGATTTTTATTTTACGGACCGAGCATGGCACTTGCTCGGTATTGCAACTGCTGGCGGTGGTGGGAAAATCCACATTGTCGATGATACTGATGATCAGCTTATCTCAGCAGGTGCTCGCACCTATTCAGGAACCATTCTGTTCACCCCTGAACTGTCTTCTAAGGTTCAAACCATGGCAGCACGTGGCAACTACATTCTATATATGGATGAGCGCAATAAAGCAGTCTTTATGACAATTATGGAATCAAGTCATGATCCGCTTGCTGGTGAGGAGACATTCGCTGCTGAAGATGCTGGTATTGATTTGATTAACGAGACCGTTGGCCCCTATAAAGCTCCACAAGCAATGGGCATCGCCGACTATATTAGCCTATTCACGAATGATTCAGGTTTTGAAATCGGTCTTAACGAGATCCCTAATTTGAAGCGAACGCTTGAATGGACTGGCGAGTCTGACACCACTTTAAATCGTATTCTATCTGTTGCGACTCGGTTTGATAATGCTGAACTAGACTTTAGCTTCGATGTGTCTGGAACAACGGTTGTGCGCCGCGTAATCAACATTCATAAGCGCATCGGTGCTGATAGGAATATCACGCTGTATGTGGATAAAGACATCAATAAGATTGTGACATCAGGCAGTATTTATGATCTCTATACGGCCGTCACACCGACAGGTGGTACGCCTGAAAGCAAAGATGGCGAGACCACTGATCAACAGCCAATCACACTTGAAGGTTATCAGTGGACAGATCCCGATGGTCGTTACGTATTAACGAAAGAAGGTGTTTTGCTTGACCCGGTAGCCAACCAAACATGGAGCAGACTTTTAGCTAAGGGTGATGCACCGAGTGTCAACGCAGCGTATATCAATCGTGTTGTCACTTATACGGCTACTTCACAAGCAACCTTGCTTCAATCTGCGCTCTCTGACCTTAAGACTCACAATCATGAAGCAGTCAATTATGAGACCAACATTGCTGTGCTGCCACAAAATATCAACATTGGTGACACAATTCATTTAGCTGACGAGGATGAACGCTTGTATCTGTCGGCTCGCTTGCTAGAACTCAAATCAAGCTATTCCTTGGATACGCACACAGCAACATTGGGAGACTACCTTATTGAACATGATCAGGTAGCAGCCCAATATCGGCAACTTGCTGAGCAGATCAAAAATTTGCCTAAAACAATCCAATACTATCCGTGGATTCGGTATGCCGATGATGACAAGGGCACCAACATGAGTGCTTTGCCAGCTGGCAAGAAGTACATGGCTATTGTTACCAATGCCAAGTCATCCGTTCCAAGTGACGATCCGGCTGATTACGCTGGCAAGTGGGCATTGATTCAAGGACCAAAAGGTGATACTGGTGTTGGTGTCCCGGGACCTAAGGGCGCTGATGGCCGTACTGCCTACGCTCACTTTGCTTATGCAAACAGCCAAGACGGCAAGGCCGACTTTTCAACGACTGATTCTAATCGCAAGTATATGGGTTTCTACAGCGACTTCACATCTCGCGACAGCACGAATCCAAGTGACTATAACTGGTCACTGATTAAGGGTGCGGACGGTGCTGATGGTAAAGATGGGGTGCCAGGGAAACCGGGTGCCGATGGCAGAACACCGTACTTCCATATTGCCTATGCTGATAGCAGTGACGGTATAACGAACTTTTCGCTCGATACCCCCCGGCTCTCGCAAGTACATCGGTAGTTATACAGACTTTCACACAAGCTGATAGCGCCAATCCAGCTACTTATAGTTGGCAACTAGTGCAAGGGCCAAAGGGCAGCGACGGTAAGGGAAGCTATACTCACGTTGCATACGCTAACAGCATTGATGGCAAAACAGACTTCTCGACTACTAATGGTAATGGGAAAATGTATCTTGGCATATATGTTGACCAGACCCAAGCGGAGAGTACCGACCCAACTAAATACTCATGGGCATTGTTCAAAGGTACTGATGGTCGTGACGGCAAAGATGGTAGCGATAATGTGCCAGTCATTACTGTTGGTGCCGCGTATCCATCAGGCCCCTAAAAAGGGGGATATGCATTGGCTGACTGATAGCAGCGGGGTTGTAACGGGATATTATACCTATGATGGGACTAAATGGAACCCCTTATAAAATCGACGCCAAGATTCTTTCGGCAGAAACATTTAACGGCATGACCTTCAACGGGGTTACATTTACCGGGTCTAAGTTCATTTCTTCATTTAAAGGTGTCAAACCCGATGGCGTTGCTGACTATACCGTCCACGGACAACCACAATGGCCGATGGCAAGATCGTCACAGATACGTATTCGGATACTGACAACAGTCAGGTGACGCATACCGAACTTAGCCAATTTGGCTTGCTAAGTCAAATTTATAACAAAGGCACGCTGATGGATAGTGCGCAACTATCGTTAGGTATGTTAACGCTAAGCGGCAACTATCAAACTACCAGTAACAATCCGTTGGAGTGGATCACCAGCAGCTTAGATGCTTTAAGAGTCTTGCAATTAACAAATAATAACTTGCTTGTTTGGCATGGAGCTTTATATCCGCAATCTGGAGATACTGCAACAATATCGACGCCACTTTCAAAGACTTTATCTGGATGGTTAATTGCATGGAGCTATTATCAAAACGGATCACCAACGTATAACAACTATGCGTTCACGCTGTTACCAAAGGCCGCTTTGATTTATAACACGACTGGTGCTAACTATTTAAGAGTGACCTTCACAATGAAGGATGTTGGAACCATCTTCAAAGTTCTGTGGTATGACGACACACATATTGTTGGCACGGCTGAGAACAATACGGGCTCGTTATCAAAGGCGGTTATGACTGAGGTATACGCAGTTTAGGGGAGGCTGTTATGGAAGCTGACAAAGTAAAAAGCAATTTTTAACACTGATGAAGATGGCTATATCACTGGCTACCAGCAGGAATTTTGGGACGGCAGTCAGTGGCAAACGCCATTCGATGATGAGAAAGCCATTCTGATTGCACCGGAAGAACTGAAAAAGATTGCCATTGGCGCCTCAAAGCTGGCTGATGACGGTACTGTTGTAATAGATACCGATAAGCAAGTAGCGCTAAAAAAGCGGCCAACATTAAAACTCCAGATCCTTTGGCACTAGCCATCAATCAACTTGGTCTGCTAATTGCTCAATCGATGAACGGAGGGACAAAAGATGCTTAGCTTTATAAAAATGATGTATCAGTTTGGGTGTCCCATTGAAGGATACGTATCAACAGGGGCTATCACCCCAGATCAATACAAGCAAATTACAGGCAATGACTATGTCGCCAGCAAAAGCTAGCGGCTATTTTTGTGGAAGGAAGTGATGACAATGCTGAATAAAATCAGAAATCACCCGACACATACAGCACTCGGAATTGGCGTGGTTGCCATTGGCTTGTTTCTAATCATCAATGACCATTATTTCATCTGGCCCCCTATTACTCTGACTGGTTAAACGATGACATTGTGGGGTTTTTGTTTATCGTTGATGGACTCGGAATTGGGGGTTGGGTGCTATGGGAAGAACAGTCGGCAGTAATCAATCGTCTGTTGCTTACGACTACCAGCTTTTTGATGTCGTTCTTGACAATACTGCAATTTCTGACCTCAATCTCAACTGGAATCTACTCAAATTGGATCAGCAATGCGATCATAACAGCCTTTGTGCTGATTCTGGCACGAAGGAGTGATACAAGAGATGATTGATAAATACCTCATGGCATACGCGCCATATATCGCAGGTATTCTATCTGCAATGGTTGCCTATCTAGGTCTTCGTGAGAGTCGACGTAAAACCAAGCATGATGAGGCTATGGATTTGCTGGACAGGGTGAATAAAGACAATGATAGGCTCCGAGAAGAAAAATGAAGAGCTTAAAAAGAAAAACTTACAATTAACAAGAGAATTGGAGGAACTAAGACATGCAAAATGAACTACTTCAGGTACTAGCAATTGCGGTTGTCATCGCACCAATCACCACTGGTTTTACCGAAATCTTCAAACGATATACACCTGCAGAGGGAAAATTGCTGCCCGTTCTATCAATTGGAACGGGTATTTTACGGCCTGCGTTTGGGCGATGGCTTTTGACCATCTTCCCTTAATCGGTGCTTACGCGCTGGCAGGAATGCTGTCAGGGCTAGCATCTATTGGCGTTTATCAAATTGTTAAAGCCTAACGCGGAGGTTAAATAATATGAGTTACACCATCAATAAAGAATTTGCTTTGGGTGCAAATGAAGGCTCATCGCAAGTAGCTAATCGACTTTACATTATCCTACATGATGTTGGTGCTGAATCTGGCGCGCGTGCAAATGCCGCTTACTTCAAAAACAACATTGCTGCTGAAGTTGCCTATACGGCAATTGTTGTAGGCGACGGCGGTCAGGCCTAACAAGTTGGTGAACCTGGTTATGTTCAGTGGGGCGCTGGGACAGTGGCAAATGCTAACAGCCCGGTCCAAATTGAATTGGGTCACACTAGTGATCCCGAAACTTTCAAGAAGGATTATGCCGTTTACATTGAGCTTGCACGTGATATGGCTGCTCAATATGGCATTCCGACTAGTTTGGACGCTGGCGGTGCTGGAACTCCCGGCATCAAGTCTCATTTGTGGGTAACGCAGCATATTTGGGGTGACCACACTGATCCGTATGGGTATCTAGCACGTTGGGGCATTACAAAGGAGAAGCTGGCAGCTGACCTTGCTAATGGGACAACTACTGTAGATGCATCTAAGAGCGCACCAGCAGCACAAAGCGCGCGTCCACAAGCAATTGTAACTAGAAATGTCAACGTAGCCTACGGTCTGCATCTGCTCGGTGTCCGTTGGCTTGATGAGGTGACCAACTTCGGATCTGGTGACAACGGTTTTGCTGGTATGCCTAATCATCAGCACGATCTGCTGTACATCAAAGTTGATCATGGTAGCGTTAAGTATCGTGTTCACACAGTCAAGAGCGGTTGGCTGCCTTGGGTAACCAAAGGTGATCGCAATGATACAGTCAATGGTTGTGCCGGTATTGCTGGTGAAGCGATTGACGGGGTTCAGATCATCTTTCTTACCCCTAACGGTGAACCGTACCAGCAAGCGTACTACCGCAGCCAGACGACACAACGAGCTGGCTGGCTCGGCGTCGTGTGTGATGATGGTACTAGTTTGCCACAGTACACAGACACATACGCCGGCATGTTTGGAGAACCGCTTGATCGTTTGCAAATTGGTATTAGTTCGATCAATCTATTTTAAGTACACTACAAAATAGCCCTCTGCTCGCTAACGCGGGTGGAGGGCTTATTTTTGTGCTTTTGAATCACAGGCATAATGCTGTAAAATAAGATACGTAAGCAACTAAATATTTTAGTTAGCCTGTAATACCTTGCCATTCTGCCTCCCTTGCTCAGGGAGGCTTATTTTTGTGCACTAAATTATCAGCCACGATGTTGACTTAGAAGTCCTGCCAGCTGTCATCGGTGCTTTCATCGTTAGCATCGGTCGGTATGTGGATAAGCTCTCCTTTTTTATATCGTACTCGGCTTGCGTAATAGCACCTTGGTCAAGAAGACTCTTGTACTGACATAATTTAGCGATTGCTTCATTCTCCGAGATTTCATTTTCTTTTTAGCGGCTTGTGCCCGTTTCTTGCGTAGGTTTAGATAGAAGATCAGTCCAGTTACAGCAGCCGCAAATAGGACAACTGGCCAAAGTTGAATGGCCCAAGCAACGATTACTGTAAGAACGATTAAGCCACCGCAGCCAAAATTAGTTCCGTTTGATTTCACAATAGAAGCCTTCCTTCTTGTTGATGTGCTTTTCCTGTTGCTTTGCTTTAAAAGGTCATTGACGCTAAATGTAGTGCGACTATATGCCTTGTTGTATAGCTTTCGTTTGGGATGAGCCCATCCAACGCCGCGCTGACCATACCCCGGAATAATAGCCCGCTTAAGTTTTCGGGTAAGCCGACCATTTGTTCTAGCAGCAATTGATTTTTTCCAACTCGGTTTTCTAATACCGATCTTTACCATGATTTTTCCTCCTATTAATTTTAGTGATGTTTTCTACAATTGCTATCCTACCACCAAAACGGAAAAAAGCAACGGTGTTTAAAAATATTTTTCGCAAATAGCAAATTTCCCTGTTGTATTTCGCCAAGATCGTGATAGTATAGAAAACGTAGAAAGGAGGAAGGAATCATGGACATTCCTGAAAAAAGTACCAGCATATTTGAAGCATACAATAATAGACTTGCGAGTTCGCAAAGGGCTTTCCCAATCGGATGCCGCTAAAATGACGGGCGTAACAGGCCCAACCTTGCGGAAGTGGGAGAAAGACTCATCTAATCTGAAAATGCAACAGATTTGGAAAATCAGCAAGATGTATTCAATTCCGCAAGACTACATTTTCTTTGAAGTAACAACGATTTCATCAAAATGCTTGATGAACATAAGGAGGAAATTTAAATGAATGAACTAAAGCTATTTCAGTTCGAAGATAATCAGGTCCGAACCGTTAGCTCCAATGGTATTATCTGGTTTGCCGCTGTAGATGTGACAAATGCTTTAGGAATTAAGAATCCGTCTGATGCTATCAAACCTTTAGATGAAGACGAACGGGCTAGATTTAATCTAGGTCGTCAGGGTAGTACAAATTTCATCAGCGAACCCGGGCTATACAAGCTGATTGGTGCTAGTCGAAAACCAGCGGCAAAACGTTTCAACCGTTGGGTAACGCATGAAGTCCTCCCATCAATCCGCAAGCACGGAGCCTATATGACGCCTGAAACGATTGAAAAGGCCATCTATAATCCAGACTTCATTATCAATCTGGCAACGAAACTAAAGGACGAACAAGCCAAAACGGCGGCACTTACGGCTGATAACGAAACAATGAAGCCTAAAGCGTTGTTTGCAGACGCGGTAGCCACCAGTCACACGAGCATTCTAATCGGTGACTTAGCAAAGCTAATCCGCCAGAACGGTGTGGATATTGGCCAAAATAGGTTGTTCGGTTGGCTACGAGATAACGGCTATCTGATCGGCAGTGGAGATCGCAGAAACATGCCGACACAACGGGCAATGGACTTGGAGCTGTTCGAGGTCAAGGAACGCACATTCCAGAACCCAGACGGCAGCGTGCGAATCACCAAGACTACCAAGGTAACCGGCAAAGGTCAGCAGTATTTCATCAACAAGTTTCTACAAGGTGAATAAGTTCAACTTAGGGGGGTTGTCAGGCCATCCCAATCTCGCAGCTGAAAAATCAGCCGCCAAATTGATGACCCCATTGTGAAAGCCAAGTATCAAAGGGAGGAACGAATCGTTACTCCCTTCGGAACTCAAACAATGGCGGTATTCTCGCAGCCGAAAAATTGGCCGCCAAAAGGGGTCATCAAATTGATGACACCCAGAAGCAACGTATAACAACAATTCAATAGGGAGTCGCGAATCACGACCCCGCTGAAGTACCAAATCGGTACCTTAGGTCAAGCACGTGATTTGATGAGTAGCGCGGAAAATTACGCTGTACTAAAAACGACAAAGGTGACTGGCAAGGGGCAACAATATTTCATCAACAAATTTCTACAAAATTAGGTTATAAGGTGATATAATGAATTTGTCCTTATCGGACACTCCACTTTCCTCTTTACAGCAACGTGCGGCGGAAAACGCAGTGATTGCCTCCTTTCGAAGTTTGACAGATGACTTGGTTGCTCCGGCATCCAAGTTTTTTATTTATTTTAAAATACACCGCTTTAAGAGCTAAATTTAAAAAACGACAAGTAAATTCAAATAAGCCTTCTGCTCGATTGGGTGGTAGGTTTATTTTTTTTGTGCACAAAATATGCACAATAAAGCAATATCTGAATATCTTTTTGGAATAATTGTTGACATATGGTAACACTGATGATATTCTTTAGATGTTCCAAAAAGTAAACGAAAAGAGGAAATAAAATGAAGCTAAATTTGAAACGTCTTCGCGCTGAACGTATCGCAAAAAGGAATGAACCAATACGAAATGGCGAAAGCTATGGGATGGCATACCCGCTCTTCGTACGCTAAGCGTGAGAACGGTATCACATCAATTGATGTTAACGAGTTTGTCAAAATGGCCAGCATTTTTGGATATGGGATCAATCAGCTAGGTATTTTCTTTGAATAGTTCCGGCAAACATCGCGGCTGAAAAGTCGGCCGTCATGACAAAAGAAAAGAGGAAATTAATATGAACGAGCCACAACTATTTAATTTTCACGGACAACAAGTTAATACAGCCAATCGTGGTGATTATTTCGGATATTTTTATGTACTTGAATGTTCAGGCATATTGAAAATCGGTTCTACTAAGAACCCTAGGGTTAGGCTACAGCAACTTAAACAAATGCTTGAGAATTACGGGAATAATAACATAACCAAAATGTATATTTCTAAGCCTTGCACAAATTACAAAGAAAATGAGCGTGTTCTTCAAAATTACTTTTCAACAGTCCGTATAAAAAACACAGAATTATTTAGAACGGATGTTAAGCAAGTTTTGAAAGTGGCAAGTTGTTTGAAATTTAAAAACAATTCTGAGCTTCAGGAGAAAAAATCGAAAGAAGTTACTGCCAAACTCGTGGCAATGATGAAGGAAAACAACTGGACTCAAGTTAAACTTGCAGAACGCCTTCATGTATCACAGCAGGTTATCTCACGTACGATCACAGAAAAGGGAACGATCAAGATGTCACCAATGAAAGTGGAAATGATGTATCAGTTGATCGCTAAGCCTTATCCAGCATCAGACATTCAAATCTAGGAGGAAACATCATGTCAACATTAGAAACTTGGTTTTCATTAATTCCACCGCATGTATGGTTCACAACAATGCTCGTCTTGTTCTTCGTTCTGGTAGGTGTCCTCTTGCTTGCACTGATTCTACTGCTGATTTGCTCATACGATCAGGTTGGCAAGTTCTTCAGCAGCAACCCGGAAGTCAACGACTTTGAGGAGATGAGAAATCATGTCAAATAATCAATTCAGAGAGACTGGCTGGGGTAGCTACATCGAAGTTGGCACCAGCGCATGGCGCACCTTCTCCGGAGATTTGGTAAGGAACGATCCAATTACGATCAAGGCATTCTTGAACTATAAAGACAAGTATGCTTTTTGCTCGCAATATCAAGGATGGCAAGGCACGAGAAATACTTGTAGGCGCGTTTGGAGCCAAGTTGACAACGGTAGCATAAGGAGGACTAACATCATGATAGATTACAACACAGAGGCAATTAACGAGCACCAGCGGCATGAATATGACGATGATAAAGCAATCTCAAATTGGGAAGCTTCTCATGGCGTTGCATTTCCACTAGGCATGGATATGGAGCAGGCAGAAGAATACTTGTCAAACGCTGATGACTGGGGTGTTGATATTAAGAAGCCTTGGTTCTATCAATCACGGTTCAACGCACCGCTTGATGGCGCGTTCAATCTCGGAAAAGAGATGGAGTACTTGATTGGTCAGGTTGATGATCACGGGATGGACTGGTTCTATCGCAAATGTTTGCGCGATTCATTCGACTTCAATTCAGATTCAGACATCTTGTTCACTCTATTCGGAGAAAATGATCCAATCGATGCGCTAGACTTTTTTTGAAGCAACGCGGTTTCAAGCAATGGCCGTCAAGCAACTGCTAAAGAGAAAGAGGAGGCAATATCATGATAGATCAATCATTAGACCAAAAACCGACACCAGAGCTCAACAAGGCATTGTTTGAGGTTAGTCAGGCAATCAAACAGCCCGCAAAGAACAAGCAAGCACATTACGGAAGCTATGCGGATTTCAGCGCGATTGACCATGCCATCCGCGCTGCGATTAAAGAGTCAAAAAGCGGGCATCAGCTACGCCCAAGGCATTGTTGACCAAATGGACAGCAACGGCAAGACAATCCACAAAATTTACACCGAGATCAGCCACAGCAGTGGTGAACACAAAATCGTATGGGGCGCAACTTTCCCCGATGACATCAATATGCAGAAGCAGGGGGCAAATGTCACCTATGCAAAACGGATCAGCCTATCGTTGGCCTTCGGTGTTGTCGCTGACGATGATGACGATGGGCAAGATGCCTCTCTGCTTGATGAATACAAAGCTAAGCAAGAGAACACGCGCATTCAGCTAATTGCCTATCTAAAGGACAACATGCCGCTCGTTGACAAGAAGAAGGCAGAACGTGTGTACGCTGTTCTTGGCAAGAAACGGCCAGCAGGTAATGGGCTTGATATTCTAAGCTATGCGCAAGCCCTGATCCTTAGCGGTGCCGTTCGTCTTGAGTTGTCTGACGACCTGTCAGGAATCGGAAAATAAATCAAAAAAAATGTGCCAGAAATGGCACTTTTCTATTGCAACTACCATTATTAATGTGTATAATGTAGTCATACAAAAGTGAAAGGAATGAATGGTATGAATAGTAATAAACTTAAGCACCGCATGATTATTACAGCGGAGGTATGCTACGATAGCCGACTACAGCCGGGCGCTAAGTTGCTGTATGGTGAGATTGCTAAGTCTAGTGATAAAAGCGGCTGTTGCTGGGAGAGTGACAAGCACTTTGCAACCTTGTACGGAGTAACTAAAACTACCGTGCAAAGATGGTTAAAAGCCTTGGAAGAAAGCGGATACGTTGAACGTAATATCAAGTACAAGGGCGACACCAAAGAGATCGAAGACAGATGTATCAAGGTTATGCAGCGCAAAACACGTTAGAAAACAGCCTTGAGGAAGCACGGAAAACACATTCAGCCTAAAGGAAGATGACAACTATGAACAATGAAGAGCCTAATTACTATGCAATCATTCCAGCAAGCGTGCGATATGATGGGTCTCTACAGCAGGGAGCTAAACTGCTGTACGGCGAAATCTCGGCATTAACTGACGAGAGCGGCTTATGCTGGACATCGAATAGCTATTTCGCAAATCTCTACCACGTTAGCACCACCACAATTCAAAACTGGCTACGTGTACTGGAAGAATGCAAATATATTGTGCGTCACGTCAAGTACAAAGACGGTACCAAAGAAGTTGAGGGAAGATATATCGAAATAATCACGGAAACCATGAGAATGCACCTATTCGAAGAAGGGTGGTGATAATCATGGACAAAAAACCTAGTTACTACGCAATCACCCCAGCAGATGTACGATATGATAAGCGGCTACCAATGGGGGCAAGATTTCTGTACGGCGAAATTACGGCACTCAGCAATAAAAAAGGCTATTGCTGGGCTAGTGACCGGTATTTTATGGGCTTGTATGAAATAAGCAGGGCAACCGTGCAAAGGTGGCTGAAATCTTTAGATGACAATGGGTATATTGAACGTCACGTCAAATACAAAGAGGGCACTAAAGAAGTCGAAGAAAGGTATATCACTATTCGCCAAGATGATGTGCCTGAAAGTGTCAATCTCAACACGTCTTCTCAAAAGTGCGAACGACCCATGCTCACGGATGAGGCAGATAATACTACAAGTATTAATAATATAAACACACGTGCATTTAGCACGTTAGAGAGTGATAAAATAATTTGCCGAAAGCGAATCAAAGCAACTCCAGTGGAAAGAGCATAGATAAGCAAAAAAAGATACCGCAGATAGCGTACTAGAAAGCAACTTCGAGAAGCTATGGAAGCTGTATCCAAAGAAGATTGGCAAGAAGCCAGCATCAGCTGCTTACAAACGGGTAATGACTAGAAAGAAGCACCCTGCTACCAACAAGCAGATTCAGGATGGCATTGTTGTTACAAACGGATAATTGCTAACTCCGGTACAGATAGACAATTTATCAAGGACGGTAGTACCTTCTTCAATCAAGAGGCATGGGACGATTACCTTGAGGTTATCAGAGAAGAACAAGATGACCACAAAGCACGGAAGCCTAAATTCGATCCTAGAAAAGTCGCTATTGAAATGTATCTTGGATATAACAGTATTGATCAAGTGATTGAGCAAATAAATGCTGAAGAGATTCCAATCGATCCAGAAGACGCTAAACGCTACATTGCTGAATATAAGGAAGGAGAGAATGCGCTTGACTGAAGGACTATATGACCCAAGCAATCCTGAACCACATGTCATGTATGGCCTATACACTAAACCAGAACTAATCAAGTCTGAATGGATCGACCCGGAATGGTTTGAGAGCAAACAGTATGCTAATCTTGTTGATTTCATGAATAAGATTGATGAGGACGTTGACACACTCGAGCTTCAAGACAGATTTAATGTTTCTCATCCCGGTATCATGTCGGCAAATGACTGGCAGTATCTCATGACTTGGGACGTAGGGATATCAAGGTTCGATTGGTGGGTAAGCAAACTCAAAAGGAACTTTTACCGCAAGAAATTAATTAAGGCATCTCAAGCATATTCAATTGAACCTAGCGAAGACAATCTCAACGCAATGATGACCGCTTCACAGAATGCGGTTGCGGCTGGTAAATCAGTAAACGAGAGTACGATCTATGATCTAGCATCTGAAATGCAAGACAAAATGATAAACGGAGTATCAGATAGCGGGATCAAAACTTACTTCGCCCTTAACAATATCTTGGGGGGCGGGCTGATGCCGGGACGACTTCTAACAATTGGAGCACGTCCTGGTGTTGGTAAGTCAGCATTTACAATCAATCTCATCATTGAGGCTCTGAAACAGCAGCCTGAGTTGACCGTTGATATGTTTTCACTTGAAATGTCGAATGCAGAGAATTACAACCGGTTAGTGGCCTGCAAGACTGGAATCAGTGCTAGGAAGTTCATCAATCCAAAGCTAGGCCTAAGTAATACTGAAAAGGTTGAAGTTGAGAAGGCTGGAAACGTCCTTAAAGACTATCACCTGCAGTTTTACGACAAACAGGTAGAATTACACCAGATTGTCAAAACAATCCGGCAGAGAGCCGCTGACGCTCCCCAAGGGGTATCTTGCGGTTATCGACTACCTTGGGCTGATCGGTGTTCATAGCCAAGCAGACCGTCGCTTGCAAATTGAAGAAATCACTCGACAATTCAAGGTGCTTACCAACGAGATTGGGATCCCAATTGTTCTTCTCAGCCAGTTGTCGCGCGGAATTGAGAATCGTCAGGACAAGCAACCGGTACTGTCAGACTTGCGAGAATCGGGGTCAATTGAACAGGACAGCAATGCGGTTGGGTTTCTTTGGAACAGTGATCGAGAAAACGAGAAGTCAGATATTCGTACAGTGACATTAACAATGGCCAAAAACCGTGAAGGGGCACTCGGAAGTATTGATTTCGTGTTCAATGCCCCAAAGTTGCAATTTAGGGTGGCGTATTAAGATGACATATCCAACAATGACACTCAAAGAGTTCAACGATTACATGCAGGAGGGACATTATCAATACTCGCTCTATATCATTCTCCAGCTTGATGAGTCCATGGAATATCTTAAAAAGGCAAAACAAGCTGATGCCGACATGAAGAAGTTTTTTGGTACAAATGGGCATATGTTACCTTGACAGATGCTTTAGAGACGGCCGAATCAGAGTATTTCGGAGAAACAAGCGCCTATCTTCCAACGAAAGAAACTGATCCAGTAACGCGAGCCTATTGCCAGAACACATACGACATTTGGAGAAAGTACCTCAAAAACTAGATGTAAATTTGCCAGAACAGAAGTTTTGAATATTCATTGATAGCAATATAAGCGAGTGTATAGCGTTTAATATGTTGAAGGCATAATTACATGCTAGAAGGCTAAAAACGCAAGCAAGACACTATTTTTTGATAATTAATGGCATCACAGCAAGAGAGATTAACAAGGGTATCAGGTAGATGTCGAATCAATCAATTCAAGGAGGAACAATCATGCTAAACAGTGTCACAATGACAGGAAGACTTACAAAGGATGTTGAGCTTCGCTACACAAAAAGCGGAACCGCAGTTGGATCATTCACATTGGCAGTTGATCGGCAGTTCAAAAGCAAAAGTGGCGAACGAGAAACTGATTTCGTAAATTGCCAAGTATGGCGCAAGTCGGCTGAGAATTTTGCAAACTTCACGCACAAAGGAGCGCTTGTAGGCATTCAAGGAAGGATTCAAACGCGCACCTATGATGACAAGGATGGGAAAAAGGTGTTCGTTACTGAGGTAATCGTTGATAACTTTGCGTTGCTGGAGCCAAAGCAAACATCGCAGACTAATGGATCACCGCAAAGAAATCAGTCAGCACCAGCTAACACCAACGCGCCTAGGGGAAATACTAATAACAAGTTTGTAAACAACGGGCAGCCAATAAGCGTTAGCGACTCTGATTTACCATTCTGATAGGTGATAATATGATTAAGGACGTAGAAACATTCAGCCATAAGGATCAGGATTGGGCACGTGAACGGCTTCGCAACTTTATTGACGATCATCCTAGCTTGCCAGTTTACCGTTTTGCTTTGATTGCTGGTGTGAGTCGCATCACGATTGCTAGTTTTCTTAGTGGCAAAGAGGTAATGAGGATCACACTTACAAAAAATAGCTAAAGCCATGGGGATATCGCTGGAAAAACTAAAACAGCCAATCAGCGAGCAGGAATACATTGAGCTTCGACAGGAGGAAAAACAATGACACAAGTAACTGTACGGATTTATAAGCAAGGCAACAAAATATGGCGCGATTTCAAAGCTGACTTGATCAAACGGTATGAAAGTTCAGTTATGGTAGACATCTCAAAAAGCGAAGCATTCTCAAAAATAGAGAAGCAGGAGTTTAATAACCTGATCGTTGTGAAAAAAGAAATCAATTGTCGAGAAACGGTCAGTTGCCGGTATTGATGACAGTGACATTTTGAAGAATCCAGTCAACAGCAGCCTCAAAAGAATGTCAAAAAAAGAGTAAAGAGACTCGTGCAAAATATGCGCTTGTAATTGCTGAAGCAGCACCACAATGCGACACACTTGTTGACGTTGCGAAACGGATTGGGAAGTCAACAACATTCGTGAAGCGAGTGGCAAGCGAGTTTAATATAAAATTGCCTCGCCGAAACAACGGGCATGAAGAGATTGCGAGTCTTTAGCCATGGTTATACGCAAGAGACGCAGAGGCAAATACAACGCGCAACCAGTTGTGATTGATGGCATTCGATTTGCAAGCAAGGCAGAGGGCGCTTACTATCGGCTGATTCGCAACAGGCAACAGAAGATCACTATGCAAGAGCCATTTGAGATTCTATCTGCCTTCAAGATCAATGGCAAACGATACTCGGCAAGAAAATACAAGCCTGATTTCTGTTTTTATGACGGTGATGAATTGACAAAGGTTGTTGACGTTAAAGGCGGAAACGCGACTTTGACCACCGACGCCAGAATGCGAATGCTGCTGTTCATGATCAGGTATAAGATACCGGTCACGATTGCTAGATATGACTACCGAACGGGACTATTCACGGAAGAACAGCTTTGATACGCAATGGTCATCAGGCAAGGTTAATACCCATACCAAGCAAAAAATTAGTTCTCACTTTAACAGTGATAATTTTTTTATTTAGTTGTTGAATTGTAGTACGTATTACGCTATAATATTTATAGAGAGTGAGGGAGGACAAAAATATGGCTAAAAAGTCAGTGATAACCAGCATTAGACTCAACGAGGACGACTATTTGAAGCTCAAATCATTGAAAGAAAAGTCAGGCATGTCTTGGACTAAGCTGGTTGCGAATATAAATAAGATTCTTGAACAAGAAATGAAAGACGCAAAGGAAAAATAACAATGGAAACAGAAATTTGGAAATCTCACCCAGAAATTGACAAAATTGAAGTTAGCTCGTTCGGCAGAGTGCGGTCAGCGAATGGACACTATTATAAAAGTTTCCTTAGTAATAAAGGCTATCTGCTAGTAGGGTTTCGCGTGAATGGCAAAGTAGTCAGCAAATCAGTTCACCGGTTAGTCGCGCAAACGTTTATTAAAAACACTAATAATTTGCCGATGGTTAATCATCTGGATTGCGATAGAACGAATAACAATGTCTCAAATCTAGAATGGTGTACCGCTTCGTACAATATGGCATACCGAGAAAAATATGGGGAATCACAAGGACACCAAGTTTTTGCAGTAAATTTAACCACACTGGAAGTTTCACAGTTTCGTTCACAAAGCGAAGCTGGTCGGGAACTTGGGGTTAAACAACAAAACATTAACGCCGTTCTTAAAGGCACCCAAAAAGCAGCTCACGGATATTGGTTCGTAAATGCTGACGAAAATGCTGTTGATATTGTCAAGAAAAATTTACACGATATTGGCAAAACTGGATTAAAGCTAAACGCCTAACGGTTCACTAAAACTAAGGAGAAAAAATCATGAATAAAAAATTGACATTAACAGTAACCATTGTAGCAGGACTTATGTTTGGGGCCGGTGCAACCGCCATTGCTGACAATGTTTGGCAAGGACACCAGAACATCGTGGAGACAAGAAACAATATTGATAAACTGATGGCTAAAATTAATGATTCAAAATCTAGCCTTTCCGATTTGCAACATCAGTTGTCTGACGCGCGGGCACAGTATGCGGCACTCAAACAGCAATACGATAGCGGAATGGCAAGCAAGGATGCCCAGATTCAGCAAAAAATCGTTGAAGGCCAGCAAGCAGTCGCCCAGAAACAGGCGGAGGTCGATGCTAAGCAACAAACAATCAATGATCTTACATCACAATTGGAAGCGGCCAAGCAGAAAAGCAACGATCTCTCACAGGCGATTACCGATGCGCAAAGCATCAAAGACTATTCTGATCAGGCCGTCAAATCTACAAGCGCACAATAGGAGATTAGGCAATGAAAACAGGAGACGAAACATTCGATGACATCTACATCAGCAAAGAGACTGGTAAGGTCGTAGGCATCATGCTTGATGGCCGAGACTACAAGCTCGTTCCCATCAGTAAGACCAATGAGCCAATATCCTATGAACGAGCAAAAGCTTTCTACCGAGCTACTGTGATAGGAAATGCGCCGGAAGCCATTGCATACGCACTAGACATTCTGCATTTCATTTACGGGAAAGAGGACGAATAAAGCTGACATAGACGCTGCGCAAAAGGCCATCAATGACGCGAGCAATGCGATCAACAAGCTTGATCTGTGTGGCCTGTATGATCGCGCCTGGCAAGCCAACAACGGCTATCAACGCATTATCGATTACAACAGGGAACAGTTGGAGGTGACTGACGATGAGGTATGAATGTCGCAATATGTTTGGTGGTGAAGTAATTGCCACATTTAGGACATACGAAAAAGCAGAAGAGTTTATCGACGCATCAGCGGACTACCCAGATTGGTGGACAGTTCCGGCAATGACTATTGTGGAGGTGCGCGATGAATGATGAGACGAAGCGGGACGTGCTCGAGGACTTAGTCGAAGAACTAGCAAGTGCATACATTGCCTTGGACGGTGAAGGAATTGGCAAAGAGCTTACTAACGAAGACAAACAAGCCTATCTGAAAGACTATGACATAGCCCTGCCAGATGATCTGCCGGTGATTCCAGAACTGATTGGTAAATATCTAAAGATGTGGAAGCATGACCATGGAGACCTATTTCAGGCGTTTGATGAGGGCACATCAGCGAGCTTAGATGGCACTAAATGGGAAAGCGTGCAAGATTGGTTCAGCGATGCCAAAGATAGCTTTGACACATTTGCCCGCGCATGGGTGCTAGGTCTCTGGCGTGTTGAGGAAAACGGCGAAATTGTGAGATTGGAGGCACAACATGAGTAAAAAGTAAGGACGTTGACGCTTATCTTCAAGGCGAGCTGTGTGCCAAGGCCGAGCTTGCAACTAAGCTACTACGACATTGCCTGGTCTAAATGGACGACTGACGCGATGACTGCACGTGTCGACCCAATCTACAAGCAAGCTAAGGAACTGAACTATTGGCTATTAAACAGTGACGACTGGTACACCGAAAATGAGGACGGAGATGAATGATTTGGACAGCAAACGAGCATTGGCCGAAAACATTAGGGAGAATATATACGATCTGAACATGACACAAGCCAAATATGCAAAGAGATCGGAATACCCATCACCACGCTTGAATATGTAATCTCTGGGAAGGGTAGTGTTTCACTTAACACCTTGGACAAAATCGCATATGGAGCTGGGATTGATCCATGGGAGCTAATTCGGCCTTCTGAAAGCAAATAAAAAAGCGCACCACGAAGGCACGCTTATCCCCAAACTTTACAAATTTAATCATACCATAAGGAGTGGACGCAGTGGTGCGAGCAACGAGATATTTTAGCCCAATTGATCATGACAAAACAATTGAAAACGCCAAAAGAGGTCTTGGGGAACTACTGGCATCACAAGCGGCTCGCTCAACGCACCAAAATAGCGCTCAGAAGTCCTGTGATGGACGG
>VOFD01001616.1_pt1 | contig 36304 bp, 59 predicted proteins | sample 5384101 | NCBI WGS metagenome assembly VOFD01 (sample SAMN12384723, study PRJNA508395) | human gut metagenome | isolation source: healthy gut C | host: Homo sapiens
AGTGAAGAACGCCGCCTCGGCGGTACGCAATTATCGCAAAGCGATTGAGGCTTACGAGAAAAGCAAGAAAAAAAGTCAAGCCGCAGCCGCCTACAAAGAGGCAAAGCGGCGGAGGCCGCTCCGTCACCATACACAGAGACGAATGCGCATATCACGCATGGAAAAGAAGAAACGGCGAAGAGGCGCGGCGCGCATAGGCTCTGCCGCTTTGCGAAACGAAAAACGGCGCGTCGATATCAGCGGCGCAGACGTGCCGGGACAGTTGGCGCAGGTGACGATAACTCCGAAAGGCGGCGGCTTTGAGCTTATTCTCGCCTTTGAGAAAGAGCTTCCCTCCGGCGGCGAAAAAACGACGGCGCGCCCTCCTATGAGACCCCCTGTCGCAGACTGCCGCTCCGCCGCGGCGGAACAGAACGCGGGGGTTCCGCGCTTCGCGTCGAATGGGACGACGTTTCTCCCGGAACGCGCGCGTTCGCGCAACCGACACGGGAACGGACAATTTAGCCGCGATTACGAACAACGTCGGCGAACCGTGCTTCCTGCTCAAAAAGGAAATGCTGATGGCGAACTCTTCGCGTCTGCGGAACGAGATAAACAAATGCGCGGACTGCCCCGCGTAAAGCCGCACATAATCGCGGTGAAAAGGGGCCGCCGCGCCCTGAACACCCGCGAAATCCACCGCACGCCTCGATAGGGCGGCGAAAATCATAATCGACTGGTGCGCGCGCGTGGAAACTGGCACGATTTTCTGCGGAACCGCCGTGCTGCGCAGACAACTGGTGCGAATCGACACGAAGAGCAACGCGAGCTTTTACGCGAGCGTCTATAATTTCATCTCCGCCGTACTGATTGATAAAATACGCAGAAAAGCCGCCGCCTCGGCATCCAGTTCGTCGCGGTGGACGAGGCGTACATCGTCGCTCGCCTCGTTCCCCGGACGGCGACGCGATACCGTCGGCGAACAGCGGCATCATAGAGGCCGTTTTCCCGGCAAACGAGTGCGACGCAGGACAAATACAGAACGGCGGACGGAACATACATCCATCGCCGACTTGAACGCGAGCGCGAACATAGCGCGCAAAGCCTGCCCCTCCGCCTTCGCCGGAAAGCACACGCCGCCGGACTTCGACAACATCATTGTGATAACGGACCCGTTTACGCAGGGGGATGAGTAAGGAAGTTCGTCGCTATGCCGCCCAAGCAATACGAAAAGGCCCGGCGGCAAAAACGCTTAACGCCGCATAAAGCAGACTGTTGGAACAAAGCCGCGGCGCGACAGGCATCACGCGACGGACGTTGTCAATTTCTACGGCGGCGTGTTAAATTCGGCACGGCGCTCGCAAACGTTTTGCAGGATAAAATCTTCGGGGAGGGATAATTCATGATTCGTTGGTCAATCGAGACGAAAACGGCTGCGAAGGATTGTTTCGAGAGCAAATTTTTTCCGCAACGACGACAACGGCGGGTGAATTTAGTATTTATGGGAGCTGAAGGAATGCGCGAAAAAAAAATGCGTCGAAGCATTCAACAGCCTGCCGGAATTTCCGCCATTTCTTTGAGCTGCGCGCCGGTGGGCTCGATGCCGAGCTCGCGTATCGTGACTGGCATTTTCAGCTCGCGGTAGAAGTCTTCCATCGCGGCGATGCCTGCGAGCGCCGTCTCTTCGTCCGTCGCGGCGGGCTGCAGGCCCATGACTTCCGTCGCAAACTGCGCGAAGCGCGCGGGGTTCTCTTTATAGACGTAGCGTGCCCAGCTTCCCCAGACCGCGGCGAGGCCCGCGCCGTGCGCCACGTCGAAGAGCGCGCCTATCTCGTGCTCGAGCTGGTGCGTCGCCCAGTCGCCGCCGTCGGTGCCGCAGCCGGTGAGGCCGTTGTGCGAGAGGCTGCCCGCCCACATGACTTCGGCGCGCGCGTCGTAGTTTTCGGGCTCGGACACAAGTATTTTCGCGTTCCTGATAACTGTGCGCATGAGCGCCGCGGCTATGCCGTCGGTGAGCTCCATGCGTCCGCCGCCGCCGAACCAGCGCTCCATCGTGTGCATGAGGATGTCCACGCAGCCGCAGGCCGTCTGGTACGCGGGCAGGGTCATCGTCAGCTCGGGGTTCATGATGGCGAATTTCGGGCGGCAGAGGTCGTTGCCGTAGCCGCGCTTCGTTTCGGTCGCTTCGTCGGTTATTACGGAGGAGCAGCTCATTTCGCTGCCGGCCGCGGCTATGGTGAGGACGGAGCCGACGGGCAGGCAGGCGCGCGGCACGCGGATGCGCGCGTAGAAGTCCCATACGTCGCCGCGCTCTTCGTCTGCGACGCCGTAGGCTATCGCCTTCGCCGAGTCTATGACGCTGCCTCCGCCGACGGCGAGGATGAAGTCTACGCCTTCGCGGCGGCAGAGCTCTATTCCTTCGTTGACGAGCGAAAGGCGCGGGTTCGGCACGACGCCGCCGAGCTCGACGAAGCTGACGCCAGCCTCGCGCAGCGACTCGCGTATCCTGCCGAGCAGCCCAGTGCGCTCGGCGCTGCCGCCGCCGTAGTGGGAGCGGCAGGATTTCCTCTTCTGTCTGGGAGTCGATCCACACCCTCAGTTTTTTCTTTGTATCCGGCACCTTCGCCATCTGATCCACCAGACGGTAAATATATTCTCCTTCCGTCCGAGTCAGTGCATACATAGATCGTATCCACATCTTCCCGGTTCAAAAGTCCGGCTACAATATTAAACTGATCCTTTACACTGGGAATCACTTCATACAGAAATTTTTCCGGCAAAAATGGAAGGGTATTCATATCCCATTTTTTCAGTGCTTCATCGTACGCTTCCGGATAACTCATGGTTACCAGATGTCCCACGCACCAGGTTACAATCGCTTCCTCCGATTCCAGATAACCATTTCTCTTTTTGCGTCTACCTTGAGAATCTTTGCGAATTCTCTGGCCACACTTGGTTTCTCCGCGATAAACAATCGTTTTGCCATAACTTCTCCTCACCGTTTTCATTTGGAAAATTCCGTCTTTACAAACCACAAGTCTGAGCATTTCTGCCCAGACTTATAGAAGAAATATTTAAAAATCAGTACAATGGATAACGGTCTGTCAGTTCTTTGACGATTGCCTTTGCCTTATCAATATTTGCCTCATGATCATCTATGATCATGGCAATAGCCTCAGCGATCCGGTCCATATCTTCTGCATTCATGCCTCTCGTAGTAACAGCGGCTGTTCCCAGTCTTACACCACTTGTAACAAACGGTGACTGTGGATCATTCGGGATCGTATTTTTTATTGGCAGTGATATTCGCTTCATCTAACCATGCCTCAACTTCTTTTCCTGTTAATCCTTTGTCCACCAGATCTACTAACATCAAGTGGTTGTCTGTTCCTCCGGACACAATATTTACTCCTCGGCTCATCAGACCTTTGGACAGTGCCTGGGCATTTTCAATGATGTGCTTTCCATATTCCTTAAAAGATGGATCCAGTGCTTCTTTGAAGCAGACTGCCTTCGCCGCGATCACATGCATCAGCGGACCTCCCTGGATTCCCGGGAAAATAGCCTTATTTAATTTATGCTCCTTGGCAAACTCTTCAGAGGAAAGAATCATACCACCTCTTGGTCCACGAAGTGTTTTGTGGGTTGTTGTAGTTGTTACATGAGCATAAGGGATTGGGCTTTCATGATAACCGGAAGCTACCAGACCGGCAATATGTGCCATATCTACCATTAAGAATGCTCCTACCTCATCTGCGATCTCACGGAATCACGTTTGAAATCAATCTTACGGCAGTAAGCACTTGCTCCTGCGATGATCATTTTCGGTTTACACTCTTTCGCGATGCGCTCAACTTCATCATAATCAATAAAACCTGCGTCATTTACACCATAAGGAACGATGTGATAATAAGTTCCGGAAATATTGGCCGGGCTTCCATGTGACAAATGTCCACCGTGATCGAGGTTCATACCCATTACCGTCTCGCCCGGTTTCACAAGGGCGAAAAAATACTGCCATATTTGCCTGTGCTCCGGAGTTTGGCTGAACATTGACATACGTACAGCCAAACAGTTTTTTGGCGCTTTCTCTTGCCAGTTCTTCTACCATATCTACAAACTGGCATCCGCCATAATAACGTTTGCCCGGATATCCTTCTGCGTATTTATTGGTAAGAGTGCTTCCCATAGCAGCCATAACCGCTTTGCTTACAAAGTTTTCCGAAGCGATCAATTCGATATGATCATTTTGACTTCGTCTCAAGTTCCATCGCTTTGGCAAGTTCCGGATCCGCTTTTACTACTTCTTCAAATGAATACATCCTTCTACCTTTTTTATTTTTTATTTTTTATTATGCCTCATCAATTGCTTTTCCGATATCGTGTCTCATATATTTGTTCTCAAAGGAAATCCATTCTGTCGCTGCATACGCATTGGCTTTGGCCTCTTTCAAATCTTTTCCCTTTGGCAGTCACGCCAGAACACGTCCACCATTGGTAACAATATTTCCATCCGCATCAAATTTTACGGGGTGCCGGCGTGGAATACATAATAGCCATCTTTTCCTTCAAAGTTCTCAAATCCTGGATTACTTTCCCTTCTCGTACTGCAATGGATATCCATCGGAAGCCAAAACGACACAAACAGCCGCGTTGTCCTCAAACTGCAGATCCACCTGATCCAAATTACCGTCAATGCAGGCATTCATAACATCCACAATATCATTTTTCATTCGCGGAAGAACTACCTGTGCTTCCGGGTCACCAAATCTTGCATTATATTCCAATACTTTTTGGTCCGTCTTCTGTCAGCATCAAGTCCCTACAAACAGGATTCCGCAAAATCTCTTCCTTCTTCCTTCATGGCATCCATTGTCGGCTGGTATACCTTTTCCTCACAGAACTTCTGTACTTCTTCATCATAGAAACGGACTTGGTGAAAAAGTACCCATGCCACCGGTGTTCAGTCCTTCATCATTGTCTTTTGCACGTTTATGATCCTGTGCGCTTGTCATAGGTTTGATATGTGTACCATCGCAGTAACAGAGAACAGACACTTCACGTCCGGTCATAAACTCTTCAATAACAATCTCATTTACCGGCATCTCCGAACTGCTTGTCTAACATCAAAGTCTTAACGCCTGTCTTCGCCTCTTCCAGTGTATTGCAGATCAACACACCTTTTCCCAAAGCCAGACCATCCGCCTTCAAGTACGATTGGCATCTTGGCTGTTTCCAGATATTCCAGTGCCTTCTGTGGGTCTGTAAAGGTTTCATAGGCAGCGGTAGGAATCCCATATTTTTTTCATAAATCTTTGGAAAACGCTTTGGATCCTTCAATGATGGCTGCATTTTTTCTTGGGCCAAAGACACGAAGTCCCGCTGTTCTTCAAATACGTCCACAATGCCGCCCACCAGTGGATCATCCATACCGATGATGGTAAGATCGATCTCTTTTTCTTTGGCAAAAGCAGCCAGCTTGCCAAATTCCATGGCTGTTATATCCACACACTCAGCAATCTGTCCAATTACCGGCGTTGCCCGGTGCACAGTAGATCTTATCAACTTTTGAACTTTTAGCAACACTATATGCGATAGCATGCTCACGTCCACCGCTTCCAACTATAAGAACTTTCACAATATATCCTCCCTTTTTTTCTTTGTCCGTACAATTCCATCTATGATTTCTATTTTATCATTAGCGATCAGATCGATCGCCTGTGGCAGGATCTTCCATTCTGCCTGCTCCATCACTCTCTTTTGAAGTGTCTCTGGTGTGTCATCTTCTTTCACTTCTACTGCTTTCTGAAAATGATAGGGCCACTGTCTGTTCCCTCATCTACAAAAGTGGACCGTCGCTCCTGTCACCTTGTTTCCTCTTGCCAGCACACTTTCATGAACTTTCAGACCATAATATCCGGACCGCAATGAGATGGAATCAATGATGGATGGATATTGATCATCCGTCCGTAGTATGCTTTTACAAAATTCTCCGGAAGGATCACTAAAAAATCCAGCCAGTACAACCAGATCGATCCCTGCCTCTGTCAGAGTATGTGTCAGTGCCTGTCCATATGCCTCTCTGGATTCATACTCCTTTGGTACAAGAACCTTGGATTCAATTTTTTTTAGCGGCTGCTCTCTCCAATGCATAAGCATCCTTTTTATTAGAAATTACCAATGCAATTTCTGCATTGGTAATCTCTCCCCGTCTACACTATCTAAAATTGCCTGAAGATTTGTTCCGCCTCCTGATACCAGAACGCCAACCTTTAGCATAATGTAATTCCTTTCTCTCCATCTTTGATTTCACCTAAAACATATGGTGTCTCTCCGGCTGCTTTGATAGCCTCTACTGTCTTGTCTACATCTTCTTTGGCCACTGCTGTGATCATACCCACACCCATGTTGTAAGTATTAAACATGGAATGCTCATCCACATTGCCATCACATGCCAGCATCTTGAAGATTGGTGGGATCACAAAACTGTTCTTGTCGATGACCGCATGTGTTCCCTCTTTCAGCATACGCGGAATATTTTCATAGAAACCGCCGCCAGTGATATGGCTGCACGCCTTAATGCGGACTCCAGCCTCTTTGATACTGCGGAGTGCCTTTACATAAATCTTTGTTGGTGTCAGCAAAGTCTCTCCCAGTGTAAAGATCACTTTCCAGACACTCATACTTCTGATTCAAAGTCTCTGCATTCATAGAAAATACGCTGCGGACCAATGAATATCCATTGCTGTGGATTCCGGAAGATGCCATTCCTACCAGAACATCCCCTGCTTTCAGATCCTTTCCGGTGATCATATCTTTTTTTATCCACGATACCGACTGAAAATCCAGCCAGATCGTACTCATCAATTGGATAAAAAGCCAGGCATTTCCGCAGTTTCTCCACCGATCAGCGCACAGTCACTCTGACGGCATCCTTCTGCCACTCCGCTTACGATCTGTGCAATTTTCTCCGGCTCATTCTTGCCACAGGCAATATAATCAAGGAAAAATAAAGGTTCTCCTCCTGCACATGCTATATCATTTACACACATGGCCACTGCGTCCCTCCGATGGTGTCATGCTTATCCAGAATAAAAGCCAGTTTCAGTTTCGTTCCGACTCCGTCCGTTCCGGAAACCAGAGTAGGTTCCTCCATTCCCATAAATTTCTTCATGGAAAATGCTCCCGGAAAAACCTCCTATATCTGTAAGAACTTCTGGTCTCATAGTAGAAGCAATATGCTCCTTCATCAATGAAACTGCCTTGTATCCGGCTTCAATATCTACTCCTGCTTTTTTGTAATCCATTTGATTAACCTCCTATATGTAGTGCGTCACTCCGACCATTGTACCATTTTTTGTATACATGGTCAATGAAGTCTACGCAATTTTAAATCTTAGTTTTTTCGTTCCTTTGTAGTATCCTTTTCCCCGGATCAAAAAGAACTGCTTTTCCTTTGGCTGTATTATTGCTGTAGCGGATTGTATAATCCTTCTTGTTCCGCAACGTCCTGCCTCGATTTTTTACCTTTACAGACGGACGGATCCGTTTTCCTGTATAGGCATAAGATTTCTTTACCCTGTGATGGATGCCTTTTTCAAAGATCGTTTTGTAATCTTAAAGTTCAGCTTCATCACGCCGGCATAATTTCCCTTAGCTGTAATGACCACCTGGGCTTTCCCCGTTTTTTATTGCTTTTATAAGAAAATGGTATAATCGGAACCTTTCTTTAAAACAGTAAATTTAATATAAGTTTTACCGCCGGTTTCACGCCACCTGTCCGGTAAGCATAAGACTTCTTTAATCCGCTTAAAGATGCCGCATCAATGGAGCAGCTGTAAATCACAAACTGCTTGGTAAGACTTCCTTTGTATTACCGATTCCCTGAATCTTAACCATGGCTTTTTCTGCATTTTTATTACCTGAAAATGTCAGTTTATAATCAATTCCTTCCTGCAGTCTGACTTTGTTCAGTACAACCTGCAATGCCGGTTTATATGCCTGACCTGGTATACATAAGATGACAATCCTGTCACCGATGCCTTTGCCACCGATGTTTCCAGACTCTTATATGTATTTTCTGCCTGAGTCAGAATCTGGTAATTGTTTACCAGAAGTTTCTGGCTGCTGCTGAGAGCATCATAACTCCTTCTGGCTGCCTGAATCTGATCATAAGAATTTACTGTGATGGTTCCTAACTTAGCAATCTTGTCGGTCACTCCGGCTGCTTCATTGGCATTCAGTGCTGCCAGCTGTTCCTCCGCCATCTGCAATGTCACATATTTGCTGTTTCCCACATATGTTTTAGCCTTGTCTGAAAGATTTTCATAGGCCAGACGAACCTTCTGTATATACGCTTCATCTTCTGCTGTAAAACCACTGCGGATCCCGTCGATCATCGTCCGCACCTCATTGGCCTGAGTCGTGTCTTCACAGATTTTAACAAAATCTTCGTAGTTATAAACCTGCTCTTTCAAAGAATCATCCATAGCGTTATAAGCTGTTCTGGCTGCATTCATCTGTATCAGGAAAAAAGAACACATCATAGCTGCATCCTGATCCATGATCTTCCGGAAACTTTTACCATTTCCAGCACAGATGATTCTGATCCAGAATATCCTGATTGGTGATCAGGTCTGCCACGCCGCTGATATCCTGATATTTGTTTACAAAAAACTGATATGCCTTGTAAGCATCTTCATAGCGTTTGGAAAAATCGGAATAATCTTCCTCTCCCTGAAGTACTCCCACTGCCTGGATCTGATCAATCACGCTCTGGCAGTCTGTGGTAACTTTTACCGCATTCTGAAGCCTGTCTGTGTAGCTTGCCGGCACCATGTTCTGCTCGCTTTCACTCATCTTTCCAAACTTTTCATAAGCCCGCATCAAAGCCGCCAGATCCTGTGTACTGGTGATCGTTTCCGGCAGAAGATCCATTTCTTCTTCAAAAAGAAGAAACCTTCTCTGTCCGCTCCAGCAGTGTCTTAATGGCTGCACTGTTAAAGAAATCATAGATTGAGATCTCGTAATCCTCTTCTGCCTTCTGAACTGCTTTCGACAAAGTCTTTACCCTGGCTGCAACTTCTTCTGTCAGCACATCAAAATCTCAATGGCCAGATATGCCTCTTCCACTGCATAATACGCCCCTGCCTTCTCGTATTTCGGGTAATTAGGCACCAGTGTCTTTTTCACGATCGTAGGAAGACAGTTTGAAAAAACATCCTTACTCTTACAGTTGGAAAACTTTCCTTCGTACAATTTCACAACATCCTGTGCATCTGTATATTCCTGTACAAACACATCATAATCATCTCTTGTGGCTGTCGTCCCAGCATATGGATCTCATCCATGGCTGCCGATGCCCGGTCTGCATATTCCATCAAGTCCTTTAACTGGTTGAAATAATTTGTTTTCTCCAGATCATACAGACTACGGACTTCATCCGACGCTCCGTCAAAATCCTCCAATACCTTTGCAAATTTTTTCTCTGGTCATAGGTTCTGACAACAGATCCTCTACTTCCTTCATAATAGCAGCTGCCTGTACACTTGCATCCTCTGTGGCAGCCTGCTGCTCATCCCCCGGTATCTGCATAGACTGAAACAGCCGGTACCTGACAGACCAGAGTCAGTGCCAGAGCCAAACTTAAAAACTTTTTCCTCATAGAATCCTCCAATCCCAAAACCTGTCAGTCTTGAAACAGTATTAATCTTCATATATTTATATTTTACCTTGTCATAATAAAAATAGCAATAAAAATTCCTTTTCTTCCTAGTGATTATCTGTTACAATAGCAGATATAATTAAAACGAGGAGGATTTACCATGACAGAGAAAAAGGATCTTTATTAACCTACCGTCCGGACATCAAAGTTGTAGACGCAACGATCCGGGATGGCGGTCTTGTAAACGATTTCCGGTTCACAGAAGAGTTTATTAAAGACTTGTATGCAGCCAATGTAGCTGCCGGCGTTGATTATATGGAGTTTGGCTATAAAGCTTCCAAAGATATTTTTAAGCCGGAAGACTTCGGCCCATGGAAATTCTGTGAAGAAGATGATATAAGACGGATCGTAGGAGATAACAATACGGATATGAAACTCTCCGTCATGGCTGATGTTGGACGCTGCAACTACAAACGGGATATTTTAAGTCGTTCTGAAAGTGTGATCGATATGGTCCGGATCGCCACTTATATCCACACAATCCCGGCAGCCATCGAAATGATTGAGTACTGCCACAACTTAGGCTATGAAACAACCGTAAATATTATGGCTATCTCTACTGCCAAAGAGTCCGAGATTACAGAAGCTCTTTTCATTGCTGAGCCAGTGTCCGGTAGATGTGATCTACATTGTAGACAGTTACGGTTCTATGTACATGGAGCAGGTAGATGATCTGGCTGATAAATATTTGAAAATGGCTGAGGATCATGGCAAATCCGTAGGTATGCATGCCCATAACAATCAGCAGTTAGCCTTTGCCAATACCATCGCTGCGCTGACCGGGGTGTCAGTTATCTGGATTCTACCATTGGTGGTATGGGCCGTGGTGCCGGCAACTGTTCCAGCGAACAGTTATTAGGCTTTTTGAAAAACCCTAAATATGATCTGATCCCGATTCTTCAGTTCCTGGAAAAACATATTATTCCACTGAAAAAATCCGGCGTTGTCTGGGGTTATAACATTCCGTACCTCCTTACCGGTCAGACCAATCAGCATCCTCGCAGTGCGATTGCCGCAACAAAGGAAAAAAGAACAGATTTCCTGAACTTTTGCTGGAACTAAACGATAAAGACTGATTCTTAGATTATATTATAAAAAGATCAACCACAGAAGTTTTCTGTGGTTGATCTTTTTTATTTCGCGTCCGACACGGTTTTATCTACATAATTTTTTACTTTTTTGTAAGATTATCAATAATGCCATCAATCTCCTGAAGAGCAAGTTTTGCATCTTCTTCCTTTGCCTGGGCAAGCTTTCCTTTTACCTCTGTAGCCATATCGGTCAGCTGTTTTTTCATATCTGTAAACTCTTTGTCCGCTTCCCAGATGGTTCGCTTCTACTACTTTTTCAATGTCTGCGTACAATTCCAGTGCCTTATCTGTCTGGCTTTCCACCTTGGCCTTTGTTTCCGCCGTAATGGCGTCACTTTTGCCGCATCCATTCAAAAACAACATACTGATACACATCATGCAGATCACTTTTTTTAATTTACCTGACATACCGATTCCTCACTTTCCCATCCTGTTTTACTTTTTTCCACCTGCCAGAGAGTTCCCTCTCTTGTATCTTTTAACACGATTCCTTTAGCTGCCAGCTCATCCCGGATCTCATCGGCTCTGGCAAAAATTCTTTTCTTTTTTTGCCGCCTTTCTCTCCTGGATCATCTTCTCTACATAAGCTGCCAGTTCTTCATCCACTGCTTCTTCTTTTTTTCTCCATGGCCTCTGTCAGTCCAAGAGAAAGGACCTCGTCAAATCTGGCTGCCAATTTCCGCTTGGTGGCCGGTGAAAATCTTCCTTCAGCATATCATACAAAACAGTAATAGCGGAAGAAATATTGATATCGTTTCCCATAGTTTCTGCAAATTTTACATCATACTCAGTATACGCATTCTCATCCACTTCGCCTTCATCTTTCAAAGATGCTACCTTCTGGATCAGTTTGTTATAAGAGTTTGCAACATTTTTTCAAAATATCCTCTGAAAATTCAATGGTTTCCGGTAATGAGACTGCAGGCAGAACATACGATACACCATTGGATCGTAGCCTTCTTCCATAAGAGAAGATACCGTAAGGAAACCTCCTTGGACTTGCTCATCTTACCTTGCTTTGTCACAAGATGATTTACATGGAACCAGTAATTACACCATTTGTGTCCCAGATAGGACTCACTCTGGGCAATCTCATTGGTGTGATGCGGAAAGATATTATCCACACCGCCGCAGTGGATATCCAGTTTTTCACCAAGATGTTTCATGCTGATGCAGGAACATTCAATGTGCCAGCCCGGATAGCCAACGCCCCATGGACTGTCCCATTTTAATTCCTGATTGTCAAATTTGGATTTGGTAAACCACAGGACAAAATCTGTCTTTTTTTTCTTATTGGTATCTTCTTCTACATCGTCCCGGACACCAACCTGAAGATCCTCTTCATTCTGGGCAGAAAGCACATAATAATTGTCCAGTTTAGAAGTATCAAAAATACACATTTTCTCCGGCAATATACGCGTAACCTTTTTTTTCCAGCAAGGTCTCAATCATGTGAATAAATTCGGAATGCAGTTAGTAGCCGGCTCCACTACATCCGGCTTTTTGATCTTCAGACGGCTGCAGTCTTCCATAAACGCATCTGTATAAAACTTGGCAATATCCATAACAGACTTGTGTTCTCTCTTGGCTCCGGCGAGCATCTTGTCCTCTCCGGTATCGCCATCACTGGAGAGATGACCAACATCCGTGATGTTCATAACTCGCTTCACATCATAACCAACATAGCGCAGATGCTTTTCAAGGACATCTTCCATAATGTAACTTCTCAGATTTCCAATGTGTGCATAATGATAAACTGTGGGGCCGCATGTGTACATGGCGACTTTTCCTTCTTCATTGGGCACAAATTCTTCTACCTTTTTGTCAATGTGTTGTACAAAAATGTCTTTGTATTCAGCATCTTTTATTCCTCTTTTCTATCATTCTTATTATTTTTCTTGCATGATTATCTTTCTATCCATTATAAAAACCACGGTTGTCTGTGTCAAGTCTCACTTCACTTTTAAGCCGTACACACTTCACTTTTTAAGCCGTGTCAGTTTTCCCCTCTAATTTGACATCTTCTGCAAATTAGAGTAGAATGGCTTGGTATACAAGAAAATATATAAGAAAAGATAAAAGGAGATTTTGAAAATGGCTATGCATTATAAAAAAGAGATTATCTCCCTGAAGTGTTACAGGAGTTATACCCTCTTACCCCAGAGCAAAAAAAGCAAAAACAGATTCGCGACCAGCAGATCAAAGAGATCATCACCGGTGAATCCGATAAATTTTTGTTATCATTGGACCATGTTCTGCCGATCACGAAGATTCTGTGTGTGAATATATAACCCGTCTTGCTAAAGTTCAGGAACGGATCCAGGAAAAAGTACTTATCGTTCCAAGAATTTATACAAACAAGCCTCGTACCACCGGCGAAGGTTACAAAGGCATCGTGCATCAGCCGGATCCGGAAAAAGGGGAAGATTTTATGGAAGGCCTGATCGCCATGCGTAAAATGCACATCCGTTCTATTTCCGAAACCGGTTTCTTTGCAGCGGACGAAATGCTTTATCCTGAAAACTGGCCATACATCAGCGATATTTTTATCTTATGTTGCTGTTGGTGCCCGCTCGGTAGAAGACCAGCAGCACCGTCTCACCGTCAGCGGCATGGATATTCCGGTAGGTATGAAAAATCCTACGAGCGGAGATTTTTCCGTTATGTTAAATTCCTGCATCGCCGCTCAGTCACCTCATACTTTCCTGTATCGTGGTTATGAAGTATCCACAGACGGAAACCCTCTGGCCCACACCATCCTTCGTGGTGCCGTAAACAAACACGGCAACGCCATTCCTAATTACCACTATGAGGATCTGGAACTGCTTCTTGAGAAGTACTCCAAACTAAACCTGAAAAACCCGGCTTGTATCGTAGATGCCAACCATTCTAACTCCGGCAAAAAATATGCAGAACAGCCTCGCATCGTCAGTTCGGTTCTTCACAGCCGCAGTGTCAATTCAGAAATTGCCAACCTGGTAAAAGGAGTTATGGTAGAGAGTTATCTTTTACCTGGTTCCCAGAAAGTAAACCAGCATGAATATGGCAAGTCCATTACTGATCCATGCCTTGGCTGGGATGAAACAGAAAACTTCTGGATAAAATCGCCGAATCACTTTAATCACACAAGAGTTTCTGCATCATCGGCAAATTAAAATAAACTTCTAATAAACAAGCAGCAATAAACGCAAAAAGCAGTATGATAAAAAGAAGCATTTTGTGTTTTTGCTGCCTTTTTTTCTCTATGAGTCCAAAAGAATAAAGGTAAATCAGGGAAAACAATATACAGTGTGGAAACAGACTTGCCAGATAGCAAAAGTACTCCCATCCATCCCCGGTTCATAACAAAAACAAAAACAAAAAGCCATTACGGATTCCCGTAAAAACAAGGAAAAAGCCGTATGTACCAGCGGACTGCCGTGCGGTTCACCGACAAGATCCAGAGGATCACAAAAATTTACCATGGTTCCACAGCGAGTGGTATAGTTCTGCCATGATTCCTTTCTCTTGCTGCCATTTTTGTCATGGATGAACCTATCTCGTTATACATCCCGGAAAGATTGGCGGAAAAAAGATAAAACATTGCTCCTGCCAGAAAAGAAAGCCCCACCCCATACAACAACTTCTTTATTTTCACAAAAAACCTTCCCTCATAAAAATCTTTTTACATCCTATGAGACAAGGTTTTTAATCATTCCATTTATTTACTTTTCAGTGCTTTATACGCCATAACGGCAGCAATGGTTTTGCCGTCTGTGATTTCTCTTCGAAAGATCATATCCGTCAATTCATCTACCGTATATCTCAATCTGAACAAACCCATTTTCATCCAGATGCTGATGGAAGGATCAACCTCCGTATAAAAAAAACCGATCAGTTCGCTGGTATAGGCCGCCGCCGAGTGATAGTCGATTAAAGGAAAAATATGTCTGATCTAAATCCTATCTCCCTTCCAGTTCCCTGGAAGCGCAGGTGATAAACCTTCCTCCACACTGTCTCTTCCTCCCGCCGGAATTTCCAGCAAAGATCATCGATAGCCCCCTCTGTACTGACGGACCATAATAATTTTCCCATCAGAATCCACCTGGCAGGATAGCCGCTGCTCCCTTTATGCTCTATAATATCCCATTGCGCCTTATTGCCATTGGGAACCTGAAGATCATAAGCATAAAAAATCAACAATATGACCATGGTATTTTAATGTTTTACCAAGAATTTTAAACTTCTCAAGCATACAAAAACTCCTGTTATTTCAAATCATTTAAGAACTTCTCAATCCGGTCAATTCCCTTTTTGATCTGCTCCTTGGAAATAGCATACGATAAACGGATATAGCCCGGGAATCCAAAATCCTGTACATGGAACTACAGCTACACTGTAATCTTCCAGCAGGATAGCTGCCAGTCTGGATACATCTCCTACTTTTTTCCCCTTTGTATTCCATTCCAAATGTATCTTCTACTTTAACAAAAGTATAAAAAGCACCTTTGGGTTCAATCACGGAAATGTGCGGAAGATCTTTAATCGGCCATAAATATAGTCTCTACGCTGTGCAAATTCTTTGATCATTTCTTTTTTACTTTGTCCTGCGGTCCGGTCAATGCCTCCAGGGCTGCTTTCTGAGCGATGGAGTTAGGATTCGAGGTCTGATGGCTCTGAACACTGCTCATAAGCTTTGTGATCTCTTTGCTGGCACCGGTATAACCGATTCTCCATCCAGTCATGGCATAACTCTTGGAAAGTCCACTACATGTAATGGTATGGTCGTAGATCTCCTTGCCCAGAGATGCAATGCTGACATGCTCATCTTCTCCATAGATCAGATATTCATACATCTCATCTGCCACAACATAAATATCCTTCTCCACAATGACCTTCGCCAATGCTTCCAGTTCTTCTCTTTGTATATATCATACCAGTAGGATTGTTAGGGGAGTTTAAAACAAATGCCTTTGTTTTATCTGTACAGGCCTCTGCCAACTGCTGTGCCGTAATCTTAAAATCATTCTCCGGTGTAGTGGTAACGATGACCGAACACCACCTGCCAGTTTTACAATCTCCGGATAACTCAGCCAGAACGGTGCCGGGATCACAACCTCATCTCCCTCATTAATAATGGCTGTAAAAATGTTAGTCAAAGAATGCTTTCCGCCGTTGCTGATAACGATCTGATCTACACCATAATCCACTTTGTTAAACGTCTTGAATTTTTCACTGACTGCTTTTTTTCAGATCTTCAATACCGGACGCCGGCGTATATTTTGTAAATCCATTGCGGATTGCCTCACATGCCACATCATTAATATTGTCTGGTGTGTTAAAATCCGGTTCTCCTGCACCAAAAACCCACCAGGTCAACTCCCCTGTGCCTTCAGTGCCTTCGCCTTTGCTGTAATAGCAAGAGTAGACGACGGTTTTACCTCACTTGCTTTCTTTGATAATGTTAACGCCATTTTTTCTCATCCTCCTGTTTAATCACTTAAGTATAGCGTCGATCACCTTAATCGACGCCATTCAACTTTCATTTTATAACATTTTAATGCATATTGCAAGTTTCTAATTTTTGAAACTGTGAATTGGTGCCGGGATACGACCTGTTCTTGTAATAAAATCATCACATGAGAATGGATTTACCGGCATAACCGGAGCATGTCCCAAAGGCCGCCAAACTCAGCGTTATCTCCTACTTTTTACCGCATACCGGAATCACACGAACTGCTGTTGTCTTCTGGTTGACCATACCGATCGCCATTTCATCTGCAATAATTCCTGCAATAGTAGATGCTTTTGTATCCCCCGGGATTGCGATCATATCCAGTCAACAGAACATACACAAGTCATGGCTTCCAGTTTTTCCAGTGTCAGGGCCCCTTCATTTACTGCATCGATCATTCCCTGATCTTCACTGACCGGAATAAAGGCACCACTCAGTCCTCCTACATAGGAGGATGCCATCACACCACCTTTTTTCACCTGGTCATTCAACATGGCAAGCGCAGCTGTGGTTCCCGGTGCGCCGGCGCGCTCCAATCCCAGTGACTCAAAAATCTCTGCAATACTGTCCCCCACTGCCGGTGTCGGCGCCAGCGAAAGGTCGATGATACCAAATGGAACGCCCAGTCTCTTGGACGCCTCATGAGCTACCAGCTGTCCTACACGTGTAATCTTAAAGGCCGTCTTTTTGATTGTTTCACATACAGTGCCAAAAATCTTTTTCCTTTTACCTGGTCTAACGCAGTCTTAACAACACCGCACCGCTGACACCTACATTGATGATGGCATCTCCTTCTGTCACACCGTGGAATGCCCCCCCGCCATAAATGGATTATCATCCGGTGCATTACAGAACACTACCAGTTTGGCACATCCAATAGAATCTGCTTCTTTCGTCAGTTCTGCTGTTTCTTTGATCACCTGTCCCATAAGAAGGACTGCATCCATGTCCAGACCTGTCTTAGTAGAACCAACATTGACAGAACTACAGATAAAATCGGTAGTTGACAAAGCCTTTGGAATAGACAGGATCAAATTTTTATCTGCCTCTGTCATTTTTTTAGAAACAAGAGCTGTGTATCCACCGATAAAATTGACACCTACTTTTTTTGCCGCCCGGTCTAATGCCTGTGCAATTTTTACAAAATCATCCGGTGTTTTGCAGGCAGAACCGCCTACCAGCGCAATCGGTGTAACAGAAATTCTCTTGTTCACAATCGGAATACCAAATTCGGTACTGATCTCTTCTCCTGTTGCCACCAGGTCTTTCGCCATTGTGGTAATTTTATTATAAACATTTTCACAAACCTTATCCAGATCCGAATCAATACAATCCAAAAGGCTGATACCCATAGTAATAGTACGAACATCCAGATTCTCTTTGTCGATCATTTTATTTGTTTCAATTACTTCGTTGATGTTAATCATGTTTTATTGTCCTCCATAAAGTCTGTTCACGCTATTACAGTCTGTTGCATTTTGTCAAAAATTTCCTCTCTCTGAGCACGGATGACACAATTGATATCCTCTCCCATGGCTTCCAGCTGTGCTGCAATGTCTGTAAACTTCTTATCATTTGACTGGAAGTCAACGATCATCATCATGTTAAAAAAGCCATCTACGATGGTCTGTGAAATATCCAGAATGTTAATGTCATTCTCTGCAAGATAGGTACAAACCTTTGCAATAATACCTACACTGTCTTTTCCTACTACTGTAATAATTGTCTTTTCATGGTGCCTCCTAGATTTTAATTTATTTTCAACAGTTCCGTGGGTTCATCCCTGCTTGCCACCATCAGATGGGTGTCAAGAGTCCCCCATGTCTCTGTCTTTTCCAGTTCATCCAAAACCGTCCTGTAAGCCAGTTGCGGAAAGTTATTTTTCTCTGCTGAGATGTCCTAATACCAGATGTTTCAGATCCTTATGTAAAATCTCCTTGATCAGATCTGCACAGGATGTATTGGACAGGTGCCCTTTATTGCCTAATATCCTCATTTTCAGCGAGTAAGGATAAGGTCCTACCTGCAGCATATTGATATCATGATTTGCTTCGATTAACACAGAATCACACTGACCCAGCACCTGGATAATGGTATCATCAAAGCAGCCCATATCGGTAGCCACCGCCGCTCTTTTTTCCCTGTTTCTCCACTGTATAACACACCGGATCCACTGCATCGTGGGAAATAGAAAAAGGACGTACTAACATTTCTCCGGCTTCGATCTCCTCTTCCGGCCGGATACTGTGAAACAGTTCCGGGGAAATATTATTCATATTGGTCTTTTCCCAGATAGCAGAAACTGTGTCTGCCGTAGCATAAACAGGAATGGGATTTTTTCGCAGAACAGGCCCCAGACCACTGATGTGGTCGCTGTGTTCATGTGTAACAAAAATCGCCTTTATATCATCCAGCGACAAACCTTTACGCTCCAGTCCCGTTACGATTCTTTTTGCGGCTGATTCCTGCATCGATCAAAAATACCGCCATCTTCTTCGCCCAGGTAGATGCAGTTTCCACTGCTTCCACTGGCAATGCTGTATAATTGCATAGCGCACCTCTACTACATTTTATCAGTAATCTGGTCACTGTCAATAGTAATCTGATCTCGACCATTCTTCTTAGAATGATACATTGCCCAGTCGGCTCTTGTCAAGAGCTCGGATGGATTCGAACATGTTTCCGGATAACATGCCACACCGGCACTGGTTCTTACATCCACACGGGATTCTCCATATATAACCGGTTTACTCTTGATCTGCTGATGTACCTGCTGCACGATCTCATATGCTTCTTCCAGTGATTTGCCAAGAAATGCTATGACAAATTCCTCGCCGCCATACCGTCCGGCGATTCCGCCATGGCTGATGGCACCTTTATTTAACAATGCCGCCACATAACGAATCACTTCATCTCCGCACTGATGGCCATATGTGTCATTTATCATCTTAAACTTATCAATATCAAACAGTGCCAGAGTTACCGGAAGTTTTTTTTCACCATAGCTTCTGACAGATATTCATTCAGACACTCGTTCAGATGTCTCCGGTTGTAAATACGGGTCAGGCTGTCCCGGATAGCCATATCATTCATTTTTTTCATACAACTTTGCATTAGAAATACCAATACTTAACTGGCTGGCAATACTTTCATAAAATGCACGGCCATCCATAAAGGCATTTTCTTTGTTTTTGGCCACGATCAAAGTTCCCAGTCTCTCTTCCTGCTGGTTTACCGGCAGAATGATCACAGATGGGAAATCAAATTCTACCCGGCTGTCGTGGAACAGTTTTACCGTATCTGTCTCTACATTCTGCATATAGGTTTTACTCAGAGATAAAACATCCTGCATATCCATCTCTTTTTACACTCCGGATCAGATTTTGCCTGTACTCATCTCCCATGGTGGTGGATACCGCCACAAAGCGACCTCTTTCGGTTCCTCACCAGGCACCAGAAGACTGTTGTCTTCTTCCATAATGATCATAACCAGGTCCAGATCCAGTCTCAGATGCAGGATATTGGCCACTTTATTAAGCAGTTCGTCCCGCTTTGGTGATGCGGCAATGCTGGAAGAAATTTCATTCTGAACAGACATTTCATCATGAGAACGGTTGATCCTTTTATTGGCAGCCTGCAGCTTAATCTTCTGATTGCCTAATTTTTCATTGATCTTCTCAATCTTTTCCTGCTGCTGCTGAAGTGCTTCATTAGCTTCATTCAGGTCATCAGAGCACGGTTCTGAGCAAACATTCTTTTTTCGTAATAGCCCCAGGAATAGGCTAATACTTCTCCCATGGCGATCAACACAAACAATCCGCCAAAGGAAATAGAAATCCCTCTGAGAAAATTGGTCCCCGTAATTTCTCTGGCATATAGACGGCTGATATACTGCACCATGGAAACCAGACTGAATCCCAGTGCATAAATAACATAACAAATTCCTCTTCGTCCCAGATAATCAAAGGATGTGAAGCAGAAAAACATCATAAATTCCGCCATAAATGCAATCAGGATCAGATAAAAAACAAGCTGGTCCATCTGAGTCGGCTTAATAAAATAAGCAACCCCCGCCATTACTACTCTGGTTCCGTAATAAAAACATCCCAGGTGATAGGCTGTCTTTTTTCCCCTAGGTTTTCCTTATGGAAAATCATTTCCATCTGAATGAATACAATGCAAAAAAACATCTACTCCAATGTACTTTATAAATTCAATCAGGTAAAACCGGTCTCCCGCACAAATGTCATAAATTCCTGCAGAAGCATACAAAATCAAAAAAAAAAACATACAGAGCCATGTGGGCCATTTTCATAAATGAACTGCTTCTCATCCGGTTTATCAAGTTCTCTTCCATCGTTTTGTTCCTCCATCCCTCTGATTCCTATTTCTCCCAGTAAAGTTCAATCTCATCCCCTTCTTGAAGAGGCTGTGTGAACTCCTGATCCTCTCCATTGATCTTTGTAATCAGCTTTGTTCCCCTGCTTTTGTCAGATCAAACGGATACACATCAAACACATCCACAAAGATTGGTTTTTGCTTTAACGGAAGAGTTACCTTCGTTCCATTTACCTTTACATGAACCGGTTCGAAAGACGCTGTTTCATGGATGATCCTTCTCTTTTCAGTATTTCCCCGAATGATCTCTCCATCGCTTCCTAACTTATCCGTGTCAAAGGAAGGTCTTTTGCCCAGTCCGGCAAAGGTTTCATTGGCTGCAGCAGCGGATCTTCTTCCATCTGCTCCTGCTGTTTTTCTTCCGGTGTCTTTTCTTCCACCTCCTGTTTCGCCGCCGGTTTTCAGGTATTTTTCAATTACATCACCATCCGACACTTTGGCTGTCATTCCCGCCTCTCTGCCATTTAAAAAGTACCTTCTCCGGCTTTTCTATATCCGCATACTCAAATACTTTTCCTACCGAAAAATACTCAAATATATGAATTTCATCTCCATTCTGAACTACATAAGACAGATCCTCCGGCCGTCCGTTTACCTCCACCGGACATGGGCAGATCCAGTCTCTTCCATACATCACAATATGCATTTCTTTTTTTACATTCTTCCAGGCTCTGAAGACGGATCACTGCTTTTTTCGCCCTTAGTAGAAGGTCGGATCGTAACCTCATCATTCTCTTTCACAATCTCGTTAAGGCTGGCCTCTCTTCCATTGCACTTGATCTCAGCCACCTCTCCCGTCTTTCCTTTGGCCTCTTTGATCTCTCCATTGACCGTATAACGGATGGTATCACCTCTTACCGGGAACAGATGATCTTTGGAAAAACCGGAACTGATACATGCATCCAGTATCGTAGCCTTTCCGTTGTCATACAGTTTTACCCGCTGCTGGTTTACCTGGACATGGATAAAATTATTGTTCTGCTCATAATAACTCATGCAGATACCAATCGGTGTCACCAAAGTAGAATCCTTATGTATTCCTTCCTGGGCAAAATGTACATTGCCCAGGACCTCTGCTCCCCGGACCGCTACCCGGTTTTCAGGAAGGAGAGGGCTCTGGCAAGACAGTCCGTAAATCCATCATGCTTGCCACCGCCTCCTACTACAAAGACAGCACTGACGGTTTTGTTACCATTCAGCTCAATGATGCTTTCACCGACCTTTTGTGCAATCTTTTCCATGGTTTCCTTTACAATAGAGGCAATTTCTTCTTTAGACACCTTTAGTTTTTCACCAAATATATTTTTATAAGATAAAACTTTTCTCTTCTCATATTGGCGTTTCAAAGACTCTGCCGTCTCAAAATCAATCAGCAGGCTCTGGGCAATGGCCTCTGTGATCTCATCTCCTGCCAGAGGGATCATGCCAAATGCGATAATACTGCCATCTTTCACAATAGAAATATCCGAGGTACCGGCTCCTACATCCACTAAAGCAATGTTAAGCAGTCTGAACTTCTCCGGGATCGCCACCTGAATGGCCGCTATCGGCTCCAGCGTCAGACTTGACACATGCAGCCCTGCACCCTCTACTGCCGCATACAATCCATCTACCACCTCTTCCGGCAAAAATGTAGCAATCAGATCCACTCCGATATTGCTGGCCGTATGCAGTTCCACCATCTCCATGGGATATTCATTCAGATAGTACTTCACAGCCGAATATCCCACACAGAAAAAAGTTCTTGTCTTCTCTGCTGATTTCCTGACGGATCTCCTCATATGCCTTTTCCACTGCCAGCATATCCAGTGATTTGATGTGTTCTTTCGTCACTTTGGTATCTGATGGAAAATCATACACCGCATGCACCTGCTTTGTCTTCAGAACCCTGCCTGCAGCAGCAATACACACATCTTTCAATTCCTCTCCAATGCGTTCCTCCAACCGGTGCTTTACTTCTGCAATTGTCTTTGCCACCGTATGTATATCATGGATCTGTCCGTCGATCACTGCTCTGGTAGTATGTTCTATAGACTCCTGGGCAATAACAACAAAACGGTCCGCTCCCATTCTGTATCCTACGGTGCCTACAATACTTCTGGTACCAATATCTAATCCAAATACATAACCTTCATTTTTGTTTGTCATAATCTTTGCCTTCTCATTCCTCACTGTAAAAAATCTCATGGGTAAAATTTCTCTAAATAATATATAATTATAACATAATCCAGCCTAGATTGGTAGCAGTTCTTTTTATCTGTTCCCAAAGTTTATCCGGATCTTCATCATTAAATAAAACATGACTGCATTTTTGCTTCAATTCTTCATAAGACATCTGCTTTTGCATAATAGAAAGAGACTTTTCTCTGGAGTATCCACGACTTTTAAAAGTCTGTCTATACGGATCTCGGATCTGTAAAATGCCCCAGACCTCATCGCAGTATGCATCACAGCCGCTTTCAAACATCAACGCTGTTTCCACTACCACAAGAGGTTCCGCCTGCCACATACGGATCCGTTCTTTTATTTCTTTTTTTACGCTGGGATGCACAATCTCATTTACCTGTCTTCTCTTTTCATCATCTCCATAAATAATCTGTGCCATCTTTTCCCTCTTTATATGCCCTGTTTCGTCCAAAATGCTGCTGCCCAGGAGAGCGACGATCTGCTCATAGCACTCTGTCCCCGGTTCCATGACTTCATGGCCCAGATTGTCTGCCAAGATCACTTTTGCTCCCTTTTTCTTTTCCAGCATAGACAAAAGCGTGGATTTCCCACATCCTACACCGCCGGTAATTCCCAGTACCATAAGTTCCTCCTTTATTTTGCCTCGTACCAGCTGTTTCCCTGTTTCACATCTGCAATCAGCGGCACCGCCAGATCACAGGCATGGACCATTTCCTCCTGAAGGATTTTCTTCACCTGTTCGATCTCTTCCGGATGGGTTTCAATCAACAGTTCATCATGAATCTGCAGGATCAGCCGGAACGGCATCCCTCTTTGATCAGTCTGTCGTGCACATGATTCATGGCGATTTTGATAATATCTGCCGCTGTTCCCTGGATCGGCGAGTTCATAGCGATCCTTTCACCAAACTGACGCTGCATGAAGTTTTTTGCTTTTCAGTTCGAATTGGTCTTCTTCTTCCAAACAAAGAAGAAACATAGCCCTTTGTTTTTCCCATTTCAACCAAAGAATCCATATACTCTTTTACCCGGTCATACATGGCAAAATAATCTTTTATATACTGCTCTGCCTCTTTTTTTCGATATATTCAGATCTCTTGAAAGTCCAAAACCACTAATGCCGTAAATAATACCAAAATTCACTGCCTTTGCATTTCTTCTCTGCAGATCCGTCACCTCTTCAAATGGTGTATGGAATACAAGGGATGCTGTCGTACGATGTATATCCGCATTTTCCCTGTACGCCTCAATAAGGTGTTTATCCTGGGACATATGGGCCAATACGCGCAGTTCGATCTGTGAATAATCCGCATCCAGAAAAACATATCCCTCCTGTGGCACAAATACCTTTCGGATCTCCCTTCCCAATTCCATGCGGATGGGGATATTCTGAAGATTTGGCTCCGTACTGCTTAAGCGGCCGGTAGCCGTAATGGTCTGGTTAAAGGTGGTATGGATCCTTCCATCCTCTTCATTGATGAACACCGCCAGCCCATCTGCATAAGTAGATTTTAACTTGGCTAACTGCCGGTATTCCAGTATCATCTCCACGATTGGATCTTCAAAACGGAGTTTTTCCAGTACTTCCGCCGAAGTTGAATACCCCGTCTTTGTTTTCTTCCCATAAGGCATATGCATCTTTTCAAACAGGATCGCGCCTAACTGTTTCGGTGAATTGATGTTAAATTCTTCTCCTGCTCTCTCATAGATATCCTGCTCCAGCGATGTCAGGCGCTCTCCCAGTCTGTCTCCGTATTCTTTGAGAGCCTTCTGTTCTACCAATATGCCTGCTTTTTCCATATCTTTCAGTGTAAATACAAGAGGCATTTCAATCTTTTCAAAAAGATCCCAGGATTTGATCCGTTTTAACTCTTTCCTGAGAGGCGCATAGGCCCTTGCATTGACTAGAGCACAATAGCATAGGTATTTAACACATTCTTCCTTTTTCTCATCAAAAGCTGTTTCAAAAGCCATCTTGCCAAACATCTGGCTGTACGGATAAAAAGGATATATCCCCATAGTTTTCTGCCAGATCTTCCTCCATAAATCCTTTCTGGATCGGTTCGATCAGGTAGGCTGCCACTGCCGTATCAAAACAGTTTTCTCTGGAAGAAACAGTAAGGCAGTCCAGCTGGCCTTTCCAGTCATTGGCACTGATCACATATTTCCCGGAAAGTTCTTTGACCTTTTCAAGGATTTCCTGTTCCGGCAGTTTTTCCCCGGTTTCCAGGCAGTAAACATTCTCTCCATCCAGACATACTGCCAGAGCCAGCAATCTCTTTGGTTCTTCCATAAACAAAGTAAGCTGGCCTGCACCGTCCATAGACATATTGGTATTTTTGCGAAACACACTGCGAAGTCCCACAACCGTCCCAGACGGAACTTTCTCAAACAACTGCTCCATTTCCTGCCGGGTTGTTATCGTGTGGAATTTTTCCTCCACTCCCTGATTCCCTGCCGCATCAGCGTCAAACTTTTTTCAGGATGGATTTAATATCCAGCGACTGGATCAGAGAAAATGCCTTGGCATTAAAATATCTTCCAGCCGGCACTGATCCATAGTTACACCCAGCTTGCAGTCCGTTTTGATCGTAGCCAGTGCTTTGCTGAGTTTTGCCAGTTTCACATTAGCCGCCACTGCATCATGGGCTCTTTTAGAGTAATATCATCTACATGAGCCAGCGTATTTTCCACCGTACCATATAAAGTCAGAAGTTTTACCGCCGTCTTTTCTCCTACTCCCGGCACTCCCGGAATGTTGTCCGATGAATCTCCCATCAAGCCTTTCAGATCAATAATCTGAGGCGGGGTAATGCCATACTTTTTGGATCACTCCGGAAGGATCATAATTTTCCACTATGGTTTTTCCTGCCTTTGTCTTTGGAATCCGCACCGTAGTCTTATCGGTAACTAACTGCAGAAGATCTCTGTCTCCGGACACAACCGAAACGGTAAATCCTTCCTTTTCCGCCTTCTTTGCCATAGTTCCCAGAATGTCATCGGCCTCGATCCCATCCTGAAAATAGATCTTTATATTCATAGCTTCCAGTATTTCCCGGATCACCGGCACCTGCTGGCGCAGTTCCTCTGGCATAGGTTTTCTGGTCCCTTTATACTCTGCATACATTTCATGCCGGAATGTGGGTTCTTTCTGGTCAAACGCCACCAGCATATGGCTTGGTTCTTCCTCTTCTATGAACTTAAACATAATATTTAAAAATCCATACACTGCGTTGGTATGAAGTCCCTGCCGGTTTGTCAGATCCGGCACTCCATAAAAAAGCTCGATTCAATATGCTGTTTCCATCCAGCAGGATCAATTTATTTTCCAATTTTACTACCTCTCTGTTCTTAATAACGAAAAAAAGCGCCATATAACTGAATGAATCAGCTATACAACGCTTCTCTCTGGCATATTATGCGGATGGCGGGACTTGAACCCGCACGATGTCACCACCGCAAGATTTTGAGTCTTGTGCGTCTGCCAATTCCGCCACATCCGCTCAACAACAAGACTTATTATATGACGGAATACAAATTTTTGTCAACAGTTTTTTTTCTCTATTTTTGCAAAAGACTTATTTTTTTCTTCTCAATGCCTCTACCACGACCTCCATTACACGGATACGGGCGTATAGTTTTGAATTTCCCTCAATGATATGCCATGGTGCCTGCTCTGTAGAAGTCCGCACGATCATTTCATCCACTGCCACTTCATACTGATCCCATTTTTCGCGGTTACGCCAGTCTTCATCGGTGATCTTCCACTGTTTTTCAGGAATTTCCTGTCTCTGTTCAAACCGGACTGCCTGTTCTTCTTTGTCAATATGCATCCAGAATTTTAAAAGGACTGCTCCATGCTCTGTCAGCTGTCTCTCCATATGATTGATCTCTGCATAAGCCCGCTTCCACTCATCCTCTCTGGCAAAAACCTTCTATACGCTCTACCAGCACTCTTCCATACCAGGTCCGGTCAAAGATTGTTATTTTGCCATCCTCTGGAAACTTGTTCCAGAAACGCCACAGGTAATGGTGGGATTTTTCCAGATCATTAGGTGCACTTACCGGTACCACTTCATAACCTCTCGGATCCATAGCCTGGGTCAGACGCTTGATGGCACCACCTTTGCCACCGGCATCCCATCCTTCAAAAGCCAACACCACCGGGACTTTCAGCCGATAACATTCATTTTGCAGAACAGCCAGTTTCTTTTGCAGTTTTTTCTTTTTTACTCTTATATTCTTCCGGCGTAAGACTCTTTGTAAGATCCACTCCCTGCAGTATAGAATTACGCATAGGATCTGCCCTTCTTCCGCCTCTTTAAACACCTTCTGGCTTTTTTCAAGAAGCGCCATCTCCATTCTGTCCACCAGTTCCTTCATGATCTTGCACACAGCAAACCGTCTGTCCATAGACTCCACAATGATCCACGGTGCATTGGCTCTGTCCGTATCATGGAGGATTGTATCATAGGCCTGCAGTATTTCTTTTATATTGGTCCTTTTCTTTCCATGCCCTGTCCGACACTTTCCAGGCTGTTTCTTTGTTTTCCCGGATCTTTTCCAATCGGTTTTTGTTGTTTTTTCGGATATGAGCAAAAAAAACTTGCACAAAACCATACCATCTTCCGTCAGCATTTTCTCTACTGCATTCACCTGATCCTCTGCCGCCTGACCGCTTCTTATGCCCTGATACCAGCTGCTGTCAAAATATGGATCCGTCCTCTGGCCGGAATCTTTGTTAAAAAAGCGGTGAAAAATACGGATATTTTTTATCTGTTTTTTTCTCATTTCCCATGGCAAATACCTGAAAGCCTCTGGGATCCAGACACCGGATCAGCCGGTTAATCATCGTTCCTTTTTCCGGCTGCCTCTAACCCTTCCATAAAGATCATCACCGGAATATTTTGTTCCCTGCACTTTCGCTGCAGCTGCGCCAGCCGTATTTCCAGATGTGATACCGTTTCGTTATACTCTTTTTCATTCATTTTTTAGAAAGATCGATTTGTTCTAACATTACATTCACCCTCTCTTGTGTTTACTTTTTTGCTATTTCCCCATTTTCTATTCACTGCAGGTAAGCATCTAACACTCTTTTGGCAACCGGTACGGCATAAGCACTTCCTGTACCGACAGCCTCTACTACCACACTGACTACCAGTTTTTTTGCCATTTTTCTCACCATATCCTACAAACCAGGCATGGGAGTCGGTAGAACCATTGTGAAACTCGGCTGAACCGGTCTTTCCGCCTGCTTCATAACCCCGTCCCGAGAGAGCTGTGGCCGTTCCGCTTGTGACCGTTTTTCGCATGAGTTTTTTCAATGCTTTCGCTTCCTTTTTTGTGATGGGCTCAGCTGCCTGTTTCGGAGCATTTTCTGACACAATATTCCCTTTGTATCTTCTACCCGGTCTACCAGGTATGGTTTCATAAGTTTTCCGTCATTCAGGGCCGCCGCCACCAGGAAACTGTTCTGGAGAGGTGTCACCAGTGTATTGCCCTGTCCAATGGATACCTGCATGATGTCCCCTGCTCCCGTAGAAGAATCCACCGTAAAACGGGAAGACTTCTGCTCGATTTTTTTCAATGGGCATACTCTTGTTATAGTATAAAGATTCGCATAATTTTTTTCCATTTAGACACATTCAGTCCGCTTCCTATATTACAAAAAGCAGCATTACAAGACTCTGCAAAAGCCATGGAAAGATCCACCCTGCCGTGGACTTCTCCCTCATAACATTTGATCTTTGTGTCTCCTGATCCAATACTTCCCTGGCACCGATAGGAGTACTTCTCATAATCCGAATTTTCTCTCATAAATTCCAGTGCCGTATACAGTTTAAAAAGTGGACCCAGGCGGGTACAGTCCCTGAGTAGCCCGGTTATAAAGAACTGAGTCGTCCGATGAACTCTGAGTCAGTTTCTTCCATCTGGCGTCTGTCAGATTGTTTGGATCATAAGATGGCTGGCTAAGCATAACAAGGATTTTGCCGGTTTCCGGATCCATGGCCACAACCGCTCCTTTTTTTGATCCCAGTTCTTCCTGTGCCGCCCTTGTAAGTTTCAGGTTCAGGGTAGTCACTACATTGTCTCCCGGATTTTTCTTACCCTGGAGTTCATTTAACATCCCTTTCAACGGATTGATACTGCTTGTCAGCATCGTATACCCTTCTGTGGATTCCAGTCCTGTCGCACCGTGAGTTGTATGTCCTATTACATGGGCAAATAGTTCCCCATAAGGATAAACTCTTGTCTCTTCTCCATTTTTTTGAGGTCTTGGTATAAGCAAGTCTCTGGCCTCCGGATGCCAGGATGCTTCCCTTGGTAACTCGCTTTGCCAAAAGTTCCTGTCTTTTATTCTGCGGATTGTTCAACACCTTGTCCGAATCATGTACCACAAAATAAACGATATAACCTGCCATGATCAAAAATAAGATCATGAAAAGATAGGTTACCACCGCCATTTCCCGGTTCATCTTTTTAGTCATTTTCCCGCTCTCTTCTTTCAACCATATCACCTGCCTCTCTTTCATTCAATACATACATCCCCTGTATAATGCTAAAAATTACAATCGTAGTAATAATTGAACTTCCTCCATAACTGATCAGTGGCAGTGTAACACCGGTAGATGGGATAAATTTACTGGCTCCCCCACACACAGAAATGTCTGGAAAATAAATACAACACTCAATCCAAAGGCTGTCAATTTATAAAACATCTTTTTCATCTTCATGGCAATATTTACAAACATAATATAACTGGAAACATACACAAGGATCAGACATACGGAAAAAGATCACTCCCAACTCTTCCGAAATGGCAGAAAAAATAAAATCACTTTCTACTACCGGTACACTCTCCGGCAGTCCCTGTCCCAGTCCCATGCCAAACAATCCTCCGGTTCCGATTGCAAACAAACTCTGGCAAATCTGGTATCCCTCGTTGTTAATATGCTGCCATGGCTCTTTCCAGGCAGTCACACGGGTCTGCACATGCGAGAAAAAGTTTGTAAGCAACCACCGCAGCCACCGCCCCGGCTCCCAATCCTGCCGCCAGATATCCCACCTGCATCGTAGCCGAATACAGCATAACAAGATAGGTGATAAAATAAATCAGTGCTGCACCCAAATCCTTTTCTGCCACCAGGATCAGCACATGAACTGCCGCTATGGCACTGATAACTACAATATGTTTAAAATCCCTGAATTTTGATAACGCACCGGCAATGAAAAAGACATATATGATCTTCACAAACTCCGAAGGCTGAATATCAATTCCTCCCAGGGAGATCCAGTTTTTAGCACCATATTTTTCCACACCAATGACAAACACCAGCATCAGAAATAAAATTCCGGCCAGGGCATACTGCCAGCTCAGTTTTTCCCAAATGGTAAAACGCTCAATAAACAACGGCACAAGAAGGCACACAGCCATGGCCGCCGCCGCCATAACAAGCTGCCGGATGGCATACTCATATTTAAGCCGTCCCAGCATAACAAGTCCGATCATCATGCAGATCATCATATTGTTCAGGACCAGTTTGGACAGCCCCCTGTAAAACACCTGATAGATCTTTACAAAAAAAACATAGAAGGCCAACTCCAGTCCCAGCAGCACCAGATAGCGCAATTCTTTTTGTTTCCATGATCAGGATGCTGCCACACAGCAGCAGGATCAAAACCGTGATCGTCCTCTGGGCATGCCATACGGCATTTTTCCCTCCTCCGTCTTTCTGGAAAAAGCCCGGAAGCTGAATAGGGTATAAAAAGCAAATAATATGATCAGCACATAACGGGACAATTCAGCAATTATAAGTTCCATCTTCGGATCACCTCCTTCACCTCATTTCCCTGCTCGAAGGTAAAATCAAGATTTACAAAATCATCTCTTTTTTTCACTCCACACCGGGTCTTTTTGTATAAATAGATACATATCCATAAGTTCTGTGGGTATCTGCCACAAAAGGAATCCCCTTTTAGGTGTGATCAGTTTTCTTGTGTTCAGAGGCCCCGCCGACTTCATCACACGGATTCTCCCATATACCTGTACCATGTGGGCTTCTGCCCCCATCCGCCGGTATACTTCTTCTGCCTCTCCATTTGTTTCATACATCATCTCATCGGTGATAAGTTTTAGATCTGCAAACTCCTTTTTGGCATACAACCAGGCCGCCTGGCTGTTGATAACAAAATATTCCGGTCTGTTTTCCTTCCACACACTTCCATGGCCGCGCCAGTCTTTTTCTCCCAAATTTCTTTTTTCCCTGTCCTCTGAGTATAGGTGGAAAGGAAATCATATATGGCACTCCTTCCAAAAGGGATGCCGCTTTTTCCCCAGTCCGCCACTGGCAATACTTCCAACTTCACATGGTAATATGTCAAACCTTCCTTTTCCTGCTTCATGGCCGCCTGCAGCTGTTCCAGACTGGAAACACTAATAACTGTTTTTGTCTGCTTTGGTATATCCTTTGTTTTCCCGGGATTTTCTCACCGGTCACTCTCCTTACCGCTGCCTTCTGCTCCCAGGCTTCCAGTGTTTCACGCCGGATTTTTTTAACATTCCAAGAGGGATAAAGCCCTCTTCCATATCGACCGAAAGTTCTGACAGATCATACTCCGTGGCACCCATGGCACCTAACTTGTCCCGCACCTCTTTTTTTTCAGACACCGGGCGCTTTTGGGCTTCTTGCCACACATCCCACGACAGGCGGCGCAGACGCCTCTTCCTTCCAGCGCAAAACTAATATTTTCTCCTCTTACTGCCTTAAAAGTTCCCTTAAGGGTTACCTTTGAAGAAGCATTCTCCTCATATTTCTGTATTTTATCCAGCAACCGGTTATTCTTTGTACGGAAAAGAGACTGGCCCTTTTTCACACCGCATCCGGGAAGGATACGGGTGACCGCCGTTTCTCCCTTTTCATAAGAACTGCCGCTGGTAAACTCATAGACTTTTTTCTCCTTTTTCATTACGAAACTCCAGCACATCCTGAGGATGGATTGTTTCATCCACCAAAAACTGAGCCTGATGGGAATCTGCCCTGATGACAGAGGCCACTCTCACTCCATAGTGGCCGGTACGGGTTGTATCCATCATGGCTCTATTGTCGGTTTCAAACAGATAACTCTTTGAAAATCCCCCCCCGGTTGTACAGATCCTGACTGTTGCGATAATCCTGCCACAAAATACTTTGGCGGTCCTTCCTGAGGTCATCAAATTTTCTATTCCCTGTTCCTGGTATAAATCTACATATCTGCGGTACAGATGCGACATATAGGCACTGTATTCCCAGCGTTTCATGCGTCCCTCGATTTTAAAAGAATCAATGCCCGCTTCAACCAGTTCAGGTATATAAAGCAAAGTGCAGATGTCTTTTGTATTCAAATAGTTTTTCCTGCCCTTATCTCCCTCAAAGGCCAGCCTGCAAGGCTGGGCACATGCCACGGTTCCCGCTGCGGCCCCCGATCACTTCACTCATAAGGCACTGTCCGAGTAACAATAACACAAAGCACCATGTACAAATACCTCCATCTCCAGATCTGTCTGTTTCCTGGCCTGTTTAATTTCCTCAATTGACAGTTCCCTGGCCGGCACATATCTGGTAACCCCAAGATTTTTTGTACAGATTTGCTTCTTCCCCTGAAAAAAGAGTCATCTGGGTGCTGGCATGCAGATCCATCTCCGGAAAATTCCGGTGCAGAAAGGACATCACACCCGGATCCTGCACAATGCAGGCATCCAGACCGGCTTCATACAAAGGCGCTATCATCTCATACAGCTGCCCCTGTATTTCCTGATCTGTCAAAAGCGTATTCACTGTCAGATATATTTTTTTATCTCAGATGGGCATAAACCAATGCCTCTTCTAATTCTTCCACCGATGGATTTTTAGCAAAGGCTCTGGCTCCAAACCGGCTCGTTCCTACATACACAGCGTCCGCTCCTGCGTTTAATGCCGCATAAATTCCTTCTTTTGAACCTGCCGGTCCCAGAATCTCAATCTTTCTCATAACCGTCTTTCCTCACTCCATAATGGAAAATAAGGACTGCATAATGCAGTCCTATCTCTTCGTTTTCAATCTTGTTTCCAATTCTATATTTTTCTTTTTGGCTTCTTCCAAAGCTTTCTCAAGCTCTGCCACTTTCTTATCATGTTCCTTAGCAGCATCCTGCAGTTCGATCATCTCATGTTTCATCTCCAGGATCATGCGGTCTTTCAATTCCCGTTCACTGTGGTATATGGCCGCCTTATCCTCCGCTTTAAAATAATCATCGGCAATATTGATCGCCAGCAAAACATTCCTAAGTTCCAGATCCATACTGCGGTAATTGTCAATCTTTTAAACTCACCAAACTTCTGATTGATATAAGAAGCTACTTTCTGCAGATACTCATCACTCTCAAATCCACAGATCGTATATCTTCTGCCATCAATCAAAACTTCCACATCATTTCTGTTATTCATGGCCCTATCAATTCAAAACCTTCTTTGTTACAGTATACAGGAAAAGTCAGGATTCGTCAAACTTTTGTCTCATCCTGCAGCCTTTTGTCCTCACGGCTTTTCCGCTTCCACAGGAATACCAAAATGAGCATAGGCCCGGTCCGTAGCTACCCGTCCTCTCGGTGTCCGGAGGATCAGGCCATTCTGGATCAGATATGGTTCATATACATCTTCAATGGTCCCCGGTCTCTCCTACCGCCGCTGCCAGAGTATCCAGTCCCACCGGACCACCGTGGAATTTTTTCAATCATAGTAAGGAGGATTCCCCGGTCTGTATTATCCAGCCCCAGTTTGTCCACCTCCAGAAGATCCAGGGCAAAATTTGCCACTTTCAAAGAAACCACACCGTCATATTTCACCTGAGCAAAATCTCTAACTCTCTTTAACAGGCGATTGGCCAGTCTTGGCGTTCCTCTGGACCTTCTGGCAATCTCATACGCCCCCTGTTCATCTATATCTATGTTAAAGATTTTGGCAGATCGTCGGACGATCTCTGCCAGTTCATCCACTTCATAAAACTCAAGGCGGTGTACTACACCAAAACGGTCTCTCAGCGGTGCTGACAGCATACCGGCTCTGGTAGTGGCACCTACCAGCGTAAATTTAGGCAGATCCATCCGGATGCTTTTTAGCCGCCGCACCTTTTCCAATCACCACATCGATCACATAGTCTTCCATGGCCGGATAAAGTACTTCTTCTACCTGGCGGTTCAATCGGTGGATTTCATCTACAAACAAGAGATCTCCATCCTGCAGATTATTCAGGATAGCCGCCATTTCCCCCGGCTTTTCAATCGCAGGCCCCTGATGTGATCTTGAGATTTACATCCATTTCATTGGCAATGATCCCGGCCAGCGTGGTTTTTCCAAGTCCCGGAGGACCATACAATAAAACATGATCCAGTGCTTCTTTTTCTTGCCTTGGCCGCCTCAATATAAATTTCAAGATTTTCTTTTACCTTTCTCTGCCCAATATAATCTGTCAGAAATTTGGGACGAAGACTGTTTTCAATCTTATAATCTTCTTCTATTAACTCTGTTGAGATTGTTCGTTTTTCCATATCTGCCTCACATATTTTTCAAACTCAGTTTCAGCACTTCTTCCACCTGCATATCCGGTGTGATCTCCACTTTTCTCACCGCCTGTGCCGCTTCTGTGGAAGAATATCCCAGTGCTACCAGTGCTTCCACAGCCTCTTTTCCAGCCATGGATACACCTGTTTTTTCCTCCTGTTTTTGCGTTACCGACAAACTCTGCTGGATCATTTCCTGCCAGTCGCACTTATCCTTTAATTCCAGGATTAATTTGCCGGCTGTTTTAGCTCCAATCCCCGGCGCTTTGGCAATAGCCTTAGCATCGTCTGCCAAAATAGCAAAACGTAGTTCATCGCTGGTCATCACCGACAAGATTCCCAATGCACCTTTGGGACCGATCCCACTGACTTTTATAAGCATTTTAAACATGGTAAGATCTTCCTTCGAAAGGAAACCAAACAGTTTCAGGTCATCCTCTCTTACATGCATATAAGTATATATCTTTACATCGTTTCCTGTGGACGGCATTTCATCCAACACCGTAGCCGGAACCAGAATTTCATATCCTATCCCCTGGTTTTCAACTACCAGACTATCCTCCGTTTTTTCTTCCAGGATCCCTTTTATAAATGAAATCATTTTCTTCCTCCTATACAAGAGTATCAAACAAATGTAACACCGACTGAGTCATTTTTCTTCTCAACGGCCGTCTCTCCCACTGGCCATATGTAATCTCTCTGCTCTGGGCAAATGTATTTTCAAAGTCAGCCAGCACTTTTTTCTTAAACTCATCATCATATACCCAGACACCATTTTCGTAGTGAAGGTAAAAACTTCGATAATCCATATTAATAGTACCTACAACGGCACAATGTTCATTCAACACCACCTTGGAATGGATAAATCCAGGCAGATACTCATAAATCCTGACACCATTTTTTCAAAAGGATGCCATAATTATACTCTGTCATATATTTAATATGTTTTTTATCCGAATATACGGTGTAATGATCCGGACATCCACCCCCGGCCGATGCTTCCAGCAATGCTCCTACCATAGCCTCTTCCAGGATCAGGTACGGCGTCATGATATACAGGATATTTCCTGCATACTGTACCATCTGGCGGTACACATCTCCCACAAATGACCTTGGTCCAAGAGCCGGGCCATCCCTCAATACATGACAGTACATATCGGAAGTAATGTTATGTTTATGAAACTCTTTATACCACTCAAAGTCGATTTTTTCATCACTGCAAACACACCACAGTTCCAAAAAAGTTACCGTCATAGGCCAGACACTGTCACCCTCCAGGCGGATACCGGCATCCTTCCATACACCGAATCTCTCTACCAGATTAGCGTACTCATCTGCTATATTAAATCCACCTGTGTAGGCAACTTGTCCATCGATAACAACGATTTTCTGATGATCTCTGAAGTTCATAAACAGTTTGCTGGCATATTTATGGATGGGATTGAAAATTTCCACCTGGAATCCTTCTTTTCTCAGATTCGGTGCAAAATCTTTTCCCGTACGCAGTAATGCGCCAAAATCATCATATAAAAACTTTACACAAACACCTTCATCAATCTTTCTTTTCAATATTTCATATAATTTATCCCACAGGGCACCTTCCGCCACAATAAAGAACTCAATAAAGATAAAATGCTTCGCCTTCTCCAGATCTTCAAACAGATCTTCCAGTGCATCTTCCCCCATCTCATAGTAGGATGCCTTGTTATTTTTCTGCAGATAAGAGCCTTCTGAAACCATATATCTTGACATACGGGTGCTGACCGGATGTTTCTTCTAATTCTGCTTCTACTTCCTCCTGTCTCACAAGATTAGTATCCACTTCTTTGATCTTTTCTTTGATCTTCTGGTTTAACT
>VOFD01000942.1_pt1 | contig 36289 bp, 59 predicted proteins | sample 5384101 | NCBI WGS metagenome assembly VOFD01 (sample SAMN12384723, study PRJNA508395) | human gut metagenome | isolation source: healthy gut C | host: Homo sapiens
CTCAGCGTTAAAAAAAATTGGACAAGCGATGTATACGAAAGGAGTAACCAATGAACACATACCAAAAAATCGGAACGATATGCTTAATAGGAGCGACGGCGGGCTTAGCGTTGGGACTGCTGGTGAATCCGTGGTTTTTAGCGTTAGGAGCCGCGCTTGCGGGAGCTTCCGCCGCACTGGAAATGGTCAGCGACAGTGCGAGCAGTCACAAAGTAAAAGTGATAGTGGTAGACGCGGGAGAAGCCCAGGAAGAACAATGGTATAAGGATCAGCAGTATGACTTTATGCTTAGGTAAAGGAGTTGTTGAAATGACTATATCAGAATTCAAGCAAAAGCAATCACTGCCTTATGAAGCTAAAATAGCGCATGCAGAAAAAAGAGCGTGGGAATTTTACGATACAATAACAGGTCGCGGAGATAATGTTCACGTTTCCGTAGGAGGACTTGACCATTACTTTATTAGTTTTTTTGCGTAGTATCGGCATTAATGCGCCAGCAAAGCATTTTGGAAAAAGGGAAATTAGGAAATACTATTATAACATAGCGGAAAGGAAATGTCAAGTATGAAAAAGTATGAATTAACGGAAGAGACAAAAGTAATAGGCGGTAAAACGCTTTTCAGAATAAGAGCGTTAAGATCATTCGGGGATATTAAAGCCGGAGATTTAGGAGGATTTATTGAAAACGAACGTAATTTAAGCCATGAAGGAAACGCTTGGGTTAGCGGTGACGCTCGGGTCGACGGTGACGCTCGGGTCGACGGTGACGCTTGGGTTGGCGGTGACGCTATGGTTTGCGGTAACGCTTGGGTTAGCGGTGACGCTCGGGTTGACGGTAACGCTCGGGTTGGCGGTAACGCTCGGGTTGACGGTAACGCTCGGGTTGGCGGTGACGCTCGGGTTAACGGTGACGCTATGGTTGGCGGTAACGCTCAGGTTGAAGGAAACGCTTGGGTTAGCGGTGACGCTCGGGTTGAAGATAACGCTCGGGTCGACGGTGACGCTTGGGTTGACGGTAACGCTCGGGTCGACGGTGACGCTTGGGTTGACGGTAACGCTCAGGTTAGAGATAACGCTATGGTTTGCGGTAACGCTTGGGTCGACGGTGACGCTCGGGTTGACGGTAACGCTCAGGTTGGCGGTAACGCTCGGGTTAGCGGTGACGCTCGGGTTGAAGATAACGCTCGGGTCGACGGTGACGCTCGGGTCGACGGTGACGCTTGGGTCGACGGTGACGCTTGGGTTGACGGTAACGCTCAGGTTAGCGGTGATGGGCTGATTAACAGTAATAATGATTATCTTTGTGAAAAGGGACTCGGATCTCATAATAGATCAGCCAGTTTCTTTAAATGCAAAGACGGACATATACACGTCTTATGCGGGTGTTTTGACGGAAATCTCGACGAGTTCGAAAATAAGGTAAAGGAAGAACACGGTAACAGTAAATACGCCAAAGAATATTTAGGCTTTATTGAAGTTGTAAAGACACATTTTGAAGTGCGCCAATGATTGAACGATCGTGAGTAACTAAGGAGGAAATGTCAAGTATGAAAGAAAAAATTATATATAAAAGTATAATCAAAGACGTTATCATAGCGTCAGGCGGGGAAATAACAGACGAATGCTTTAATAAACTTAAACTTCTTTTTTCTAAATACAATCTGGCTCTTTCTATGGAGGAAATGACGGAGGAAGATTACAATGAATCTGTATAAAATAAAGGAGTTATCATGATTATTGCTGATCCAAAAAACCGAGAGGAGTGGCTGAACGCAAGAAAAAAAGGTATCGGCGGGAGCGACGCCGCATGTATCATAGGCTTAAACAAATACAAAAGTAATGTGCGCCTGTGGGACGAAAAAGCCGGTTTGCAGAAACCGGAGGACGTATCAGAAAAGCCGGCCGTCATATACGGCAAGGAAGCGGAAGCCGCGGTAAGACGCCTTTTCATTCTTGACCACCCTGAATATGACGTAAAATATCATGAATATCGGATGTATGCCGATAAGGACCATCCGTATATATTTGCTACTCTGGACGGAGAACTTACCGATACGCGAACTGGCAGACAAGGCGTTCTTGAAATCAAAACCGCTACTATTCAAAATCCGATACAGTGGAAGGATTGGAGCGATGAATCAATGCCTGAAAGCTACTACATACAGGTGCTTCACCAACTTATAGCAACCGGCTGGAACTTTTCCATTCTTCGCGCATATATAAGATATTTCAAAAATGATTCGCTGCGCGCAGTCGTAAAGGAATACAGCGTCGACCGGAAGGACGTTATGGACGATATCGAATATCTGATTGAAAAAGAATCACAGTTTTGGGAATCTCTTCAGTCGGGAAAAAGGCCGGCGCAAATTCTGCCGGATATTTAAGGAGGATATATGGATTTTTAGTTAAAACTGATCTTGGCGCATTTCCTCAGAGCATAGATTTCAATTTTGAGGAAATAAAATCAGAGCTTGAAGAAAAACTTATAAAATACAAAAATCTCGTTGTGACTGAAGACGGAATAAAAGCCGCAAAGGCCGATAAGGCAAAGCTTAATAAGCTGGCGGCGGCAATTGAGGACAAACGCAAGGAAATCAAGTCGGTATGCCTTGCTCCATACAATAACTTTGAAGCGCAATGCAAGGAATTAGTATCTCTTATCAAGGCTCCCGTTATTGCAATTGACACTCAGATCAAGGAGTTCGAGGAGATAAAAAAGCAGGAAAAATACAACGAACTGAAAACGTATTTTAATGAGAATGTAAAAGAACTTGCAGAGATCGTTTTATTTGATAAAATATTAAACCCCAAATGGGCAAACGTTACAATAAAAACGGATACGTTGAAAAATGAGATCGGAGATACCATCGACCGGATCCGCGAGGAATTGGCAACTATAAACGACCAATATTCAGACGTGCCTTATAAATCGGCTATTTTTTCAGAGTATTGCAAAAATTACGATTTAAGTAAAACGCTTGTATATGCTGCACAATTAAAAAAGAAACGGAAATCCAAGCGAAGGCGTTAAATACAGAAAAATCTAAACCGGTACAGCCGACAGTGATATCAGACACAGCAAGTTATTCCGGGAATGGAAAAAGATATAGCGGCCGATTCGGTCGGAACAGCTTCGTTTCGGGTTGTTTGTACTCGCAGTCAGATAATAAGTTTAATGAACTTTATGAGAAATAACGGTATAAAATTTGAAACAATCAAGAAAGAGAAAGAGGTTAAAGAAAATGGCAGTAAATAATTCATTGGTTAAATCTAAATCAGATTCAAATCCGCTTGAAATTACTTTTAAAGCAGGAAACGCTGATGTCAAGCTAAGTCCGAACACCGTAAAAAATATCTTGTTTCAGGCGACGCGGATAAAGTTACAACACAAGAGATTGTAATGTTTATCAACCTTTGCAAATATCAGGGCTTGAATCCATTTTTACGAGAAGCTTACCTGATTAAGTACGGCAATCAACCGGCTACAATAGTAACCGGAAAAGCAGCCTTTGAAAAGCGCGCGGCAAGATGCGATAAGTACAAAGGCTTTGACGCGGGAGTTGTGGTATATAGCCCTGATATCGGCATTGAAAACAGAACTGGAACAATTGTGCTGCCTGATGAACAATTATTAGGAGGTTGGGCTGAGGTTTATGTTGACGGATATGATAAGCCTGTAAAAGCTTCCGTATCACTTGACGAATACATAGGCAAAAAAAAAGGACGGTACTATCAACGCGCAGTGGGCGTCAAAACCGGCTACTATGATACGCAAGGTTGCAAAAATGCAGGCGTTAAGAGAGGCTTTCCCGGACAATTTTGAAGGAATGTACGGAGCGGAAGAAATGAATATTGAAGAACCGATCGGCAACGCGCCCATTGACGCGGAATTATATGAATCGCCTGTTCAGGAGCCTGCTTTGGAAAATGAAATAGACGACTTTACAAGCTTAATGGAGGATCAAAATGCTTAACAAAGTAATAATAATGGGTCGGCTTACAGCCGATCCTGAATTAAAGCAAACCCCGTCGGGAATAGCGACGTGCAGGTTTTCGGTGGCGGTAAACAGGAATTATACTTCTAAGGAAACCGGTGAAAGGCAGACTGATTTTATTAATGTCGTGGCATGGCGCAATACGGCTGAATTTATCAACAGATATTTTTCTAAGGGTAAAATGATAATTGTTGAAGGAAGTTTGAGAAACAACAATTATACCGATAAGAACGGCGTTAAGCATTACTCTATGGACGTTCAGGCGTATAATGTTAACTTCGGCGAAAGTAAATCCTCCGGTGACGGCGGGAATGCTTCCGCAGCGGGTTATGCCTTCGCCGATCCGCCTAAATCGGCGGTAAGTACGGCTAATCAGGAATCGGCAGCAATAGGCGGTTTAGAGGACTTCGAGGAAATTTTAAGCGACGGAGAAGTTCCGTTTTAGCTTTGTGCTTTATCTTGAAATGAGGTGATAAGTTGGCGTTCAACAAAGAGGGGATTGATTATTATTCTCACTTTATCGGAATGACAAATGATGAAAAATTATCGGATTTACGTATGGAATATGGCGATGTATGGCTTACTCTTCTTGACCTAATTTATGGAGGCAAAGGCTATTATATTGATTATGGAGATGAGAAAACTAAAAATCGCGTAGTATGGAAGATACGTGGAATTATAAGAGGAAAGTATCCTCCTACTCCGGAAACCGTCATGGCAATAATCGAGGGTTTAGTGGCGTGTGAACTATTTAGCGGCGACCTATTTAAATCCGGAATATTATCGTCTAAGCGTATTCAGGAGCAATTTTATCAAGCTACTGTAGAGCGAAAAGCGGTTGATATAAATCTTGATTACTGGCTTTTAGATTTTGAAAAAATGAAAAAGCTGTCTTCAAGGAATTCTATTTTGCAATTATTTGAAAATCAACCGATTTTAAGCCAAAATCAGCCGATAGTTGAAGTTAATCAGCCGATAATAAAACAAAGTAAAAAAAGGAAAGTAAAGTAAAGAAGAGTAAAGTAAAGGAAAGTAAAAGAAGACGGCGTACCGCCTACACCTGACGCTCCCCAGGATAACTGTATGTTAATATTTGAATTATATAATCGGATATGCAGGTCGTATCCCAGAATAACCCAATATTCAGAAGCCAGAAAGAAAGCTGTTAAAGCAAGCCTGAAAAAATATAATCTAAAAGATTTTGAAAGACTGTTTAAAAAGCAGAATCCAGTGATTTCTTAAAAGGAAAAATTAAATGCGATTGGCGGGCTACTTTCGACTGGCTTATAAAGGATACCAATATGGCAAAGGTTCTGGACGGCAATTATGATAATCGTTCTGAAAAATCTGCCTGAACAGGAGCACAGCTATAATTTGGAGGATTTAAAAGCCTTTGTAAATGATTTCGGCGGCGAATATGAATAGTTATATTTACGGAAGATTTCAATGGGTGGCATGTCATGAATGCGAGCTTGGCGGAAATTCACTGGCCTTATGTGAAATAGGCTAAAAGTGACTACTGAAAAAAGCAATTATTTCAAGCGCGGCTGTTGGAACGGCGTGCTTATGGAGAAATACAGGAATGAAATACACGATAAACGAGATACCTCCGAGCAATAACAAATTTATCGGAAGGACAAATAAATGGGAGTATCAGGAAAAGAAAAAGTACTGGGCGAAGCTTATATTGCTGAAATGCAGGCCTAAACCGGAAAAACCGCTTGAAAAGGCCGTTGTTACCCTTACATATTTTTTTGGAAATAAAATACGGCGGGATCCCGACAACTACAGCGGGAAGTTTATACTGGACGGACTTGTAAAGGCGGGTATTATTGCCGACGACAGCTTCAGCAACATTGACCTGAAACTGTGCGGCAAGGTGGATAAGAAAAATCCAAGAACGGAGATTGAAATAACGAACGACAGCTATTCGGCTGTTAATGAAAGTCAGGGAGGATAAAAAATTAGGGAGGTAATCTATGTATAAGGCAAAAAAATATTGATACTGAAAAAGCGTTGCAAGCGATTGAAACTTATCGTATTCAAAATGCTCAAACCATAATTATGACCGTGATTTCTGCTGCGCTTCACCCTTTGACGTAGATTATGATGGACATGGACAATATAATTATTGCCCCCGTTGTGGTCAGGCAATAGATTGGAGCGAATGAAATGAAAACTTACATAGTCAGAGCAACGGCGCAGATTCAGCTTACGGCTGAAACGGACAAACCGGAGGATATGAAGTCGTTGGTTAAAAGCGTTTTAATGGATGTTTGTGATGTAAGCGCGGATATCACGAATTTAAGCATTGAGGAAATTTCAGGAGGAAAGAGTAATGAATTTTAACGTCGAAAAGGAAAGATGCGTATTTGCAAAAACGGGTTTTGGCGACAGCGAATATAAATGCGATCTACTTAGTGAGGAATGTGACGGTTTAAAACAAACAAAAATTTGTAAGTTTTATAAAAAACTAAAGAAGAGTTTGACGCCGCTAATGACAGAGCGATTGAACTATGCCGCGATAAGCATTTATGCGGCGATTGTAAATACCGCAAAAAGGCTTGTTTAAAAAGCACAGAGGGTAAAAGCAGTGCCGTATTGTAAACCGAAATGCAATCCGCCTTACGATTGCTTAAACGGCAACTGCCCTTATGAGGACGATTGTCATTTTAACGGATTAGCGACAAAGGAAGAGACAAAAGCTTTGCATGCGGCGAAACTGCCGCAGGGCAGACCGGGACAGTCCAGTAACTTTGACAGAATAGACGATATAAAATATAACTTTAGGTCAAGGAGACTGATATGATTAAAAAATACCGCGTATTTAATAAGCTGACCAGCCGTTACCTCGGAACGCTCGATAACGGGTACTTGGAGTTCGATTCCGCAAGAGCCGCCAGAAGGTACATAATCAGAGCGGGAAAAGGCTTGATATTTTCAGGATCGAGGAGGTAAGGGCGTGACTGCAAGAGAGTATTTAAAACAGAGCTTTTATATTAACAAGGAGATAGACGAAAACATATTACAACAGGAGGAGTTAGGATATGAAGAACTAAGTAGTGTGCATAAGGTTCATAGAAAATCTTTAGTTGAATTTATAAAAATACATGGAAATAATTTTTAAGGACATTGAAAGACACTATGTTTCTATGTTATCATAATAATGGATTCAGAATCCAAAATAAAAGCCAACGGGAAAAACAGTAGGCTTTCCGGGCGTGAAAGCGTCCGGTTCGCTTTTCCGTGTTTGACATTAATTCCTTTTAATAGCCGTTCACATAGAACAGCTTTACCTTTTATTGTTAATTTGCACAAATTATATCTTAATTTATTTATATCAAATTATTGTTTATATATTGTAAAAGGTGATAATTTGTGGTAAAATTTAGAAAAAAGGTAAATTAGAGGAGTTACTGTTTATGAGATTATCTTTCAAAAATATGCAGCTTATTATAAATGGCAAAATACCGGATAGAGATATGCTATTAAAAATAGAAAATAACCAAAGGGAGAAATTTATTGATGAAAAAAATGATAAGATATATAAATTTAGAATAGAATATAACAAAATACAAGATTACTTATGGATTTATGCTAATTATGATAATTTTCATAAGAGAAGCAAAACTGTATATAACGAACCTAAAAACGAAGAAGAACCCAATCCAAGAAAACCATTTCAAATTGAATTAAAAATCAATTATTTGGTTTGTATTATATTAATACCGGAACTTTTATATATCTAATTCAAATAAGAAAGGCGTTTTTATTGATTATTTAAAAAATATTCTTAATTTGGATGTCTATATTAAAAATCAATATAAAAGTGTGGAAGAATTCAGTAAATCAATAAGTTCATTAAAAATATTAAATTTACTGTAATGCCAAGTATTTTTCAGAGTGATAATGGTGTATATGAATATACTAAGAATATTTTTGGGTTTGATTATGCTCAATATATTACTATAGATGTTAATTATGATCGCTTAAGCTTTAAGCATAATAAAGATAGTTTTATAAAAAGAATATTTAACAGTCAAAAAAAATAATGAGATAGAGAATGTTTTAGTGTGCGGTTATAACGATAATGATATAGAAAGTACATTAAATATACAAAATTATATGGTTTCATTAGATATAAATGTAGGGCTTGATCCAGAAACTGGCTTGTACGACAATAATACGGTTAAAAGTGAATTGATTAATAAAATAATACATTTTTCGAAGGAGGAAACATTTGTATAAAAGGGATAAAAACAAATTATTATACTAATAATTTTAAGTTTCTCATTTAATCTTTTTTTCGATCTTAAATCTATAAAAATTTCTAATGATATTCTTACAATTATGTCGATTCTATTGGGATTTTATATCACAGCCATATCTACACTTTTTGGGTCAAAAATAATAAAAGAATATGGCCAGCTAAGAGATTCTAACATTTCATATCAAACTAAACTTGGAACCTTGCTAAAGTATTTCAAAAGTAGTGTATATACAGCTTTTTTTTTACTTTTTTTTTTCATTAATTTGTTCGCTATTTAAAGGAAAAACTACTTAAAAGAATTTCATTTAAATGAATTGGCATCAGCTATTTTAACTTCATCAACAATTGTTTCACTATTTTTTATTTTATTTATTAATAAAGATATTTTTCGCATTATTTTATAACGAAAGTCAAAAAAGTTAAAAAGAAAATTATCAATGTAATTAAAACCATTTCGGTGAAGCTGCCGATATGGTTTTTATATTTCAAGCCTTAATCTATTGATTAGGGCTTTTCTTATGCCCAACGAAAGGAAGGTGAGGTAAATGCCAAAATTAACAGAAAAACAAAAAGGTTTGGTGAGGAGTACCTCATTGACCTGAACGCAACGCAGGCGGCTGCCAGAGCGGGGTATAAAATCCTGAAATAGGTCGTCAACTTATTACGAAAAATAACGTTTTGAATTATATAAACGAACTAAGAAAAGAACAGTCTCAGCGAACTGGAATCAATGCCGACACAGTTTTAAAAGAACTGGAAAAGATTGCTCTTGCGGATACCGATATTTCAGGCAAAGAAAAAATCAAGGCTCTTGAGCTTTTAGGAAAGCATTTGGGGATGTTCAGCGAGCGTAAGGAAGATTCCGTAGGCGAAAGCATGGCGGAAGCGTGGATTGGCGCAATTCTCGGAGATGAAAAAAATGGATAGTAGGCTTTTTAAAGATTTTCAGGGAAAAAATCCCGCAATATCGAAAAAGATCCCGAATTGTTTGCATACGAGGTCTGCAAATTCGAATGCGACAAGTGGCAGAAAGATGTGTTTGCGGATATAGCTGAAAGTCCGAGGGTAACGGTGCGCTCAGGTCAGGGCGTTGGTAAAACCGGTTGCGAGGCTGTTCTGTGCTTGTGGTTTCTTTCCTGCTTTCCGTATTCGAGTAGTTGCAACCGCTCCAACGAAACAGCAGCTTAACGATGTCCTTTGGGCGGAGGTGTCTAAGTGGCAGTCCAACAGCCCGCTTTTTGAAGACTGTTTTAAAATGGACGAAAACTAAGGTATCAATGGTCGGTTATGAAGAAAGATGGTTTGCAACTGCAAGAACGGCGACAAAGCCTGAAAATATGCAGGGGTTTCATGAAGACAATATGCTGTTTATAGTTGATGAGGCGTCAGGCGTTGCCGATCCAATAATGGAAGCGATTTTAGGAACGCTTTCCGGCTCCAACAATAAGCTTCTTATGTGTGGGAATCCTACAAGGACATCCGGTACGTTTTACGACTCTCATACTTGTGATAGAGCTCTTTATAAATGTCACAGAGTAAGTTCTCGGGACAGCTTGCGGACGAATAAAGATAACATAAAATCTCTTGAGAATAAATACGGTAAGGATTCAAATTTTGTTCGAGTACGTGTGGACGGAGAATTTCCAAAGCAAGAGGACGATGTGTTTATTCCAATGGAGCTTATATTAGCTTCTGTTATGACGGAATGGGAAAATCCGGAGGTAGTCGATCTTATCCATATCGGCGTTGATGTAGCAAGATTCGGAGATGATAAAACGGTTATAGGAACTAAGGTAAATGAAAAAGCTGAAATTTATTGCAAACGTCACGGGCAAGATACCATGAAAACTGCTGACGATATCGTAGAATGCTATGAAGGACTGCTGAAAAAATATCCTAAATACAGCCGCCCGATTGCCGTTAAGATTGACGACGGCGGAGTAGGCGGCGGGTAGTAGACAGATTAAGGCAGCTTAAGCGAAACTATCCTCAAAGATTTGAACGGCTTGAAATATTTCCGATTAAATTCGAGAGAGAATAAGGCATGCGTATTATTATGATTCTACTACATATATGATGGGCGTGGTCAGAAGCCTTCTTTCTCCCCACGATGAGAACGGAAAGCCTAAGCCGGTGGAATTGATTTTACCGGACGACGACGATCTAATCGCACAGCTTTCAGGAAGAAAATATTCGATGACTGATGATTCCAGGCAGAGAGTGGAGAGCAAGGACGCTATCAAAAAAAAGAGGAGGTCATTCACCGGATGAAGCGGATTGTATTTTATTATGCTGCCTTCCCGTTAGATTTAAGAAAGAAAGGAGACGCAAGACTTGAGCAAGAAAAATAGTAAGGTATCTGCTAAAATCATTAAAGCGGCTCGGGGAAATATATATAAATCCGACCGTCCTTGTAATCTTGGTAGCGAGGAAAATTCATACGCCGATTGGCTTGCGCCTCCCATACCTCTTAGAGGCTTAGAAAGTATGGTTGAACATTCGTCAATTTTACCGCAGTGTATAAGCGCATATAAGTCCAATATAGCGGGATTCGGTATTTCTGTCAGATATAAAGAAGATAAAACCGATACTAAAAAACTTGAGGGAGAGCTGAAAAAGCTTTCCGACGTTGTGGAGCTGCTGAATCTCGATTGCGATACAAAGGAGATTTTTGAAAACATCATCGTCGCGCGTGAAACTTACGGTATAGCATATCTTGAAGTTTTGAGAAACGCGGCGGGAGAGGTCAATCAGATAGAATTCATAGAGGACGTTGCAAGTGTTGAAAAAAACAAAGCCTTTAGGCGATTACATAGAAACTGAATATAAATTTCAAGGAAAAACGATAAGCCGAAGAAAACAATTTCGCAAATATAAGCAATCTAAAAACGGTAAGCTTGTATATTTCAAGGAGTTCGGCGATAAACGCATAATGGATAAGAATACCGGAGAATATGTAAAAAATATTCCTGTGGAAAAGCAGGCAAATGAAATACTTGAATTCAAGCTTGGTTCGAAACCTTACGGTCAAGTTCGTTGGATGGGGCAGAGCCTCGGCATAGACGGAAGCCGCAAGGCGGAGAATCTTAATAATAATTATTTTGAAAACGCTAGGCATACGCCTATGGCGGTAATTATCAAGGGCGGTACTCTTACTGACGAAAGTTTCGACAAGCTTCAGACATATATGAATGACATAAAAGGGGAATCAGGGCAGCATAGTTTTCTGTTGCTTGAATCTGAAAGCAATGAAAACAGTTCGGCCATAAGCGACGCAAAGCAGCCGGAGATCGAACTGAAAAGTCTTGCGGATATTCTCCAGCACGATGAATTATTTCAAGATTATCTCGATAATAATCGTAGAAAAGTGCAATCGTCATTTCGGCTCCCCGATCTGTATGTAGGATACACAACGGACTTTAATCGTGCAACTGCGCAGACTGCTATGGAAGTTACTGAAAAACAGGTGTTTCAAACGGAACGGCAGTCGCTGGCGTGGATAATAAATAATAAACTGCTTAACGACTACGGCTTTGAAAACGTTGAAGTATATTTTAAGGAGCCGGATATAACCAATCCCGACGATTTGTATAAAATTCTTAATGTTTGCAGTAATGCAGGCGGTCTACCGCCAAATAAGGCTAAGGAAATAGCGTTTAAATCGTTAGGCGAAGTAAGCGATGATTACGAAGGCGAATGGGGAAATATTCCGCTTGCTTATCAGAAACATATTTCAGGCTTAAACGCTCAGATTGCAAAAGCCGAGAATAATAAAGAAGATGAGATAATCGCAATTATGAAATCGGTGCGATCTCTGCTCCTAAAATATAGTAAAGGAGGCTGATTTTATGTTTTGCGAGTGTCAGGCGCTCATAAAATCAATTGACGCCTACATAAAGAAAGAAGATGATACGTTAGCCGATTCTTTAAAAAAGCGGGTTTTGCACTACCCGAAAAACCGTGAAGAACATAGAGGAACTGGAAGAAAAGCTCGCTGAGATATTTCAGGAGCAGTCTTTTAACGTTGAAGAACTGTTAAAGGAAGCGGAGAGAAACGGCGTCGGTCTTGAAGATTTAATTGAGGGCGAGTGGCAAGGTTTTAAAAGTACGGATAATATCGGCAAAAAACTTCATCCGTTATTTTTCGGAAAATTGTCGGAGTGTATACCGGAGCTGGCCAATGTCTATATGTCTGCTATGGATTCAGAACTTGTAGTTGAGCAGATATCCGATAAAACTGCCGGTTGGATAGCGCAGTGGAGCGGCGAGCTTTCTGACATTATGAAGCTTTCTTCCCACGAAGAAATAGAAAGGGTATTATCAAACGCTTTAAAAATGGTAAAAGCGTCGCCGATTTGACCGAGGATATAATGACAAACGGCGTCAGGGACGAATATTATAAGGCAAGGCGCGCGGCTATTACAGAAATGCTGCGCGCTCATAGTGTGGCAAAGGAAGAATCTATACAGCAGTGTCCTGCGGCAGAATTTAAAGAATGGGTGCATACCGGAAGTTACAGAAACGAACCGAGGGCAAATCATGAAGCAATAAGCGGTCAGATAGTACGTAAAGATAAAAATTTTATACTTAAAGGTTATAACGGGGTAACGTATCTCGCAGATTTTCCGCGCGATCCCGTTCTTCCGCCTGAGGAATCAAGAAACTGCCACTGCATTCACAGAGGCGTTGTTTCAAAGAAATTCTGGGGCTTTCTCTTGACGAGAGAAAAAAAAGATTACAACAGCAGGCTATAGACGAAATGAATGATAATTGGAAAACGGAGCTGGACGAAAAAAAATAGAGAAAAGGCGGGTATCACAGTTGACAATTCAAGCGGAAATGGTATAATAAAAGCAGAAATAGAAAAAAGGAAACATTAAGCTTGAAATAAATCATGAAAAGCAGGCGAAGCATATTAAGGGCGAGCCCGAATATAAGGAAGGTAAAAGCTATCTAACCATTTCTGAAAAAGAAGCGCAGGAAATTATAAATCAGAAAAGTGGTACAGGCATTGTAGTACTTGATAAAAATGGCAAATGGAAGAATAAAGAGCTAATTAATTGCGATTCACAAATAGGCATTGATGTAGACAGTAACACTGGCGAAGAAACGTCAACAGATAAAGGAACAATTCATTATTCGAAAACTGGAACACATTTAGTTCCAAGAAAGGAAGAGAAACATGATTAATCTACGTGATTTTTTATTTTGCGATGTAATATTAATTGATACAGACGATAAAAATGGAAAGGGCGCATTTTTCATTCCACGACGCGGATGATAATAGCGAAAACGAAAATTCCATAACGTTGAAACGCCCGGAAAGCGATACGAATGTAATTGAATTTTTAGAATCGGAAATAAAATCTATTAAAATCGCTTAACCGTCTCAATGAATCGAGGCGGTTTAGTTATATCACAATTTAATACAAATCAGCGTATGCCTAAAGGTATGCGCTATTTTTATACCCAAAAAATAAAATAACTGAAAGGATTATTACTATGCTAGTAGAAGTATCGAAAATCAACAAGCAGGAAGTAACTGTTGTAAGCAGTCTTGATGTAGCGGAGACGTTTGAGAAACGTCATGACGATGTGCTGAAATCTATTCGTAATCTTGGCTGTTCAGACAAATTCCGACTCCGCAATTTTGCGGAGTCGACATACATTAATGAGCAAGGCCGTAAACAGCCGTGCTATTACATGACAAAAAATGGATTCTCATTTTTGGTAATGGGCTACACAGGCAAAAAGCTGACGCTTTTAAAGAGGCTTATATAAATCAGTTTGAAGTCATGGAAAATATTCTTAAGGGCAAGCTTATAGAACGAGAAAAGGGGATCGCAGTCAGGCAGTCGCTCACGAAAGCCTTGCAGCAGTCTACTGAAAACGAAAGAATGCACGGTCACGCATATTCGACGTATACAAACTGCATTTACAAGGTTTTGTTCGGCATGAACGCCAATAAGCTGAGAGAGTATTACGGTATTCCCAAAAAGATAATCTCCGCGATTGTTTTACAGCGGAACAGCTCAGAGATATAGAAAGCATGGAAATGCTCGTGTCGTCTTTGATTAATTGCGGCTGGGGTTACGACCGGATAAAAAGCTTCATAGAAGTAACGAATGTTAAGAAAATAGCTTGTTAAGCGTTTCGGCAATAGCCGGAGCGTTATTTTTATACCTATTTGGGGGTGATAGCATATGAAACGCAAGATTATAGGCAGACAGTGAAAGGAGGCGATCCGCATATCTCGTCCGAAGCGTACGTCAACGCTCCGCGCCCTGAGCATGGCATAAAACTGCTTAAATATTTTTTGGAGGTGTTAAAATGCATGTAATCAAGAAGGCAAGGAGCATAACAGACGCGGAAATACAGTTTATTTCGCTTGTTGATAAAGCGGCTAATAAAAAGTCGTTCCTTATAACAAAGGAAAACGACGGGCGCGCATCCTTTTCGGCGTATGGAAAAAAATCATCAAAACGGATGAGGAAAACCATTATGTAACGGGAATCGTATACGAGCCTATGGTAGAGGATTCCCAGGGGATTTTTATGACCGAGGAGGAAATTCAGAAAGCGGCCGTGTGGTTTGCAAAAACGGAAACGGTATTGATCTGCAACATAATTTTGAAAAATTTGAAAACGCCGTTGTAGTCGAAAGCATGGTCGCTAAATCCGATTCAGCTATCGGTAATGAAAAGATAAAAAAAGGAACATGGCTTATGACAGTCGAAATATCCGATTCTGATGTTTGGTCATCCATAGAAAAGGGAGAAATCACAGGCTTTTCAATGGGCGGAAAGGGAGTGTATAGAGAGGAGGAAACGGAGCCGGAGCGCATAAGTAAATCAGAAGGTAGTAGTCTTATAAAAAGCTAGCGAAGATGTTCGGCTTTGAGGTAGTAGAGAAGGGCGAAGTTGCAGAAAAATTCAAGCAAAGAGACGTATCAGAAGCATTCTGGGCTGCTTTTTATAGTTTGCAGGAAACGTTGTTTAAGCGCGATATAGCGACTGGAGAAATCAGAATTGAAACGGATTCTGATAAAATCAAGGAGAGCCTTGCAGATTTTGCCGAGATTGTAAAAGATATTCTTGAAAGCAATTCTGAAATAACAAAATCTGATATATTAAACGGCAATAATATTGAAAAACTTAAAAACATATACAAGAACACTTGCGGCCTGCTTATAAAAGCGGGGGAAATGGAGGAAAGTATGACAAAAGCAGAGGTAGAGGCTCTTATAAAGGAAGCTGTTAATAAGGCTAACAGCGGAAATAACAGCGATGGCGTTGACGATGAGACAAAGAAGTTTATTATTGAAACGGTAAAAAATTGATTTCAGAACAAAAGAAAGAGGAACCCGTAACAAAAAGAAGAAGTAACGGAAATGCTGGCAAAGGCTGTGGAGCCTATATATAAAGCGAGGGGCATTGCTACAAATCTAAATAACGAGCCGGCTCCAGTTGAAAAGGAAGACGATGTATTTTCAGGAATGTTTGTATAAGGAGGATTTTTTATGAATAACAGAAGTATCATAGCTAAAGCGGCAGCCGATACGGCCTCATTGGGAACCGGCGGTAAGATGAACGCGGAGCAGTCAAAACAATTTATTACATTTATGAGGGACTATTCGCCTTTTCTTAAAAAGGTTGATTTCATAACCATGGCAAAAACCACAAGAGATCTTGATAGTTTAGAGGTAAATAAGCGAGCCCTCAGACGTCAGGCGGAAAATTCAGACAATCCGGCTACGGGTGCGGTTACACACAAAAGGCGGACTCTTAAAGCGGTCGGAGTTATAATGCCTTATGATGTTTCATTTCAGTATATGAAAGAAAACATCGAGGGAAATGGCGTAAACACAACGCTTGCAAGAATGTTTGCACAGCAGTTTGCAAACGATACGGTAGAGCTTGCGTTCTTAGGAGACGAATCGGAATCGGATGACGACTTTATAAGCATTAACGACGGCTGGATAAAAATTGCTAAGAATGACGCGAACGTACATAAATTTGATACGGAAGACAGCGTTGATTATCTTAATACGGTTTTCCCGGGACTTTTTAGCCGCTATGCCGAATAAGTATTATTCTCTTTATACCGAAGAGGATAAATCCAAGATAAAGATATTCTGTTCACCGACCGTAAACAGAAAATACAAGCAGCAGCTTCAGGCGAGAAATACCGCGCTTGGCGACGCGCTTATTACGGGCGGTAAGAACGTAAGCTACGACGGCTTTGAGATTGTGCCCGTCGCGTTTATCCCCGATAATATTCAGATAGTTACGCCTTATGAAAATTTTGTTTACGGTATCTACGGTCAAAGCCTTGAGGTTTATCATAATGTTGTACCGCGTAAGACAAGACATGAATATACGCTTCTTGCTGACTTCGATATGGAAATTAACAATCCGGACGCGCTTGTAATCGGAGATAATTTTACAAATTCAAGCGAGCCGGGTTCAGGAGAATCTGAAAAACCGAGTAAAGAGGGGGATAAAATGGCTAAAAAACAGTTGAAAAAACCATAGTACTACTGATCAGGACGTTGATGATCCGATTAAAAACGGCGGGGATTCTTATACGGCGGAAGATGTTGAAAGGGAAAACAGTTCGAAGCGAGAAAATTTAAGAATAAAGCTTGTCAAAGGGGCGTCCTTTACGCGCGGAGGAAAGATATATACAAAAGGTAATCCGGTATATGCGGCGGCAGAAGAGGCTGAAAGGCTTTAAATACCGGATTTTTTGATAGGGCGTGACGTAATGGCGGTAAGACCGTGGGCAACGCCGGAGGAGGTCAGGGACTATTCTGATATAAAAGCGGTTCAGGAAAGAACAGATGAACGTATTGCCGTTGATATTTCAAGGGCCGAGCAATACGTTATCTCTTATACAAACAACGATTTTTCAGGATATGAGAGAATACCTCAGAGTGTTAAAACAGCCGTAATTCTTTTAGCAGAGGCTTACGGCTATAATACGGTTGTTTCATCTAAGGAATTTAAATCGGAAACCTTTGACGATTATAGTTATACTGCCGAAAGCAAAGAAATAAGAGCTGAAAATCTTGATGTAGAACCGCTTCTAAAGGAATACATAAGGGTTAAGCCTAAAAATGGAGTAATCGTGCGGTTAAGGAGGCTTTGACATGGCTTTAGCTGATTTCTTAGACCATAAATGCGATATATATCATTTGATACAGTCTAAAGACTCTCCCGGTTATGGTCTGCCGGATTCTCCGGTTTTTAATTATAATAATAAGCCGGATGAAAAGAAATACCCTGTCATTTCGGAATCGAATCGCTTGACGCCGAAACCGAGCAGAAACAGCCGCAGAACATTCTAAGGGAAAAAATAAAACTGACGTTGCCGGCCGGGACAAACATTCGTATAAATGACAGGATTGTCGATTGTAATTCAGGACTTGAATATACCGCAGAAAGGCCCAGAAATATTCGTGGGCATCACATTTTCGTATATATAAAGCGAATAAAGGAGCAGGAGGCGCTTTAATGCTTGAAGCGGATGAAATGAAAGAGTTCTTTGAAAAGTGCAGAAGAGCTGGAAACGGTGTGTTTAAACGGGAACTTTCACTGTTTCTTGAAGGTATCGGTCTTGAGTTTCTCCGTATTATCGAGGACGAGATAATACGGCTCAAGGTTATGGATACAAGGCTTTTACTCAATAGTTTTCATAAAGGAAGCAGCGGAACCGTTTGGGAATTGTCTGACAACGGTCTAACTCTTGAGGTTGGAACTAATGTCGAATATGCTTCTTATGTAAACGACGGTCATTGGACCTGTAAAAAGGGCGAGAAAATGAGGTTTGTTCCGGGTGACACCATTCTTGACGAAACAGGAAAAATAATTTCATTTGTTTATAACAAAAATGCAAAATCAGGCATGATGTTGAAACAAAACTGGGTCAGGGGGCGCATTACTGGGAAAGCGGGCTTAGAATTTTGGATAAAATGCTGCCCGGATTGATTGAAGCTAAGCTTCAGCAATGGATTAACAGCTATTTTGGTTAGGGGGGGACATATGCTTGAAAAAAAGAATTTGCAGCGGTGATAAGGGTTATACTTGATTCTGCGGGTAGTCCTGCTCCGTATTATCATAATATTCCGGAAAGCTTTATTGTTCCGTCAGTATTTTTCCGTCGCCGGAAATAGAGTTTAAACCGGATACACTGAGCTCTTACGGTTCTGAATATATATTGTATGTAAATTTCTTTCACAGTACAACAGAGCTTGCCTATGAGCTTGCAATGCTTGCTTATCATGATATTGTCCGTAGACGTCGACTTATCCCTTTAATTGATTCAAACGGGAAAAAAAAGACCGGCGAATTAATGCGGATAAATAATATAAATATAAAAAAAGTTGACGAATGCGCATATCAGCTTCAGCTTGACTGGATAAGTCGAACACCGTATACGTGTGAAGAGGCGGAGCTGGTGGAGTTGTTCTATATTAACGGAGGTAAATTATGACAAAAAAAGAAGAAGTAAAATCCCAATCTGCGACGGCAGACCCGCCGCAGACTAAGTATTCTATTGAAAAGCTGAGGGAAATTGCTTGAAGCTTTTCGGAATATCTCAAAGTACTTTTGACGGGGCGTCGTACGGTCTGACTGGAAAATATACCGTCGCAGAAATGAAATCTGTTATAACAAAATGGCAGAACAAGGAGGTAAAATAATGGCGGGAGGAACATTTGATAAATCGGTCGGAAAAATAAGACCGGGAACATACATAAATTTTGAATCTGCAAATCAGCAGTTATTAGGAACATCCGATAGAGGAACAGTATTGATACCTCTTGTTAATCATTCGTACGGTCCCGAAAAGGAGTTTATCACAATATCCGACGATTCAGCTGATTCTGCTTATGAAAAACTCGGCTACAGCGTTTACGATGATAACCCGTCTATGCTCTTGATTAGGGAAGCGTTTAAGTGCGCGCAGACAGTTATTGTGTATATCGTAAAAGGGCGGAGCCAAAGCGTCCGGTTCGGGAGGAGGACTTACTGCGGAGGCAAAATACGGGGGCTCAAGAGGAAATGACCTCAGTTATTCGGTAGCAGCTAATCCCGTATCGGGATTTGACGTCACGGTTTACCTCAGCGGCTCGCCTAAAGAACAGTTTGAGGGGATTTCTGAGGCGGCAGCTCTTTCAGAAAGCAATTATATTGTTTTTTCAGCAGCCGAATCGGCGGAACTCGAATCGGTTGCAGGAGTAACCTTAACCGGAGGAACAGATTCTGTTGCGGCAAATTCCGACATATCTGACTTTCTTGATGATATGGAAAGCGTTAATTTCAATACTCTGGCGTTTCCTGTAACAGAAGAATCGCTGCTTGCGGCTTGTAAAACTAAAATACGGTACCTGCGTGAAAATGTAGGGCGTGGAGTAAAAGCTGTTGTAGCAGATTATAAAGCCGATTATGAGGGTATTATTAACGTAACAAATTCAGTTGTCATTAACGGGGTAACGCTTACTAATGCTCAGGCTACCGCATGGGTTGCGGGAGCAGACGCTTCTGCCGGCAACACTCAAAGTAATACCCAGAAAATTTATGTCGGAGCTGAAAAGGTTGCCGCCCGAAAACCCATGAGCAGGCTGTTGCAGCTATTCAAAACGGCGAGTTTTTTCTTTTCGTATTCTGAAAGCGGAGATGTTGTTGTGGAATATGATATTAACAGTCTCATTACTTTTACAGAAAAGAAAGATAAATCTTACAGTAAAAACCGAGTGCTGAGGGTATTAGATACATTCGCAGAAAATATTAGAGCGAATTTCCCGCCGAATAAGTATAACAATAATGAAACAGGCTGGGATATTATGGATGGTATGGGTAGAGCCATTCTGAAGCAATTTTATGAAGCCGGCGCAATACAGAACGTTGACTACAGCTCTGACTTTGCGGTTGACAGAGGAATAAGCAAGGGAGACAGTACTTATTTTAACGTTGCTATAGAGCCTGTTGACAGCGCGGAAAAAGCTTTATTTTACTATTAAAACAAGATAAGGAGGTATAAATCGTGTCTGATTATAACAAAAAACCTATTGTTCTTACAGAAGGAAAAGTATTTATAGACGGCGAGGAAATTTTTGACTGTGTAAAGTGCGAGATTAAATTTACACCGGAGACATATACAGGAAAGGTATTAGGGGAGCGTTCCCCTAGTACAAGATGGAAAGGCTTTACTATAACCGGAACGATAACGGAGACGGTCTACTCCATTTTTAAAGGAAATAGTACAGAGATACCAAAAGGACGGAGTGGAGCCGGAGTTTACTATTCAAGGCGTAATGGACGATAAAGGCTCGGACTATTACAGAGATTATGGCTCGGATACAATAACGGCGGTAGGCTGCATATTTACGGGGGACATTATACTTACATCCCTTGACAGTAGCGGGGACGTTGTTGACGATTCGATTTCATTCAATGCTAAGGACATTATAGTTTAAACATAAATTGACAAAAAAAAGACACCCGTGGTATAATAACCGTATGGGTGTCTGCATAAAACGGTAGGCGGTTTCTCCCGACAAGGGAGGTGATAACAATGACATTATCGGAACTTATCCAGTTCGTAACAATGCTAACTTGTGTTATCACTCTTGTTTATAAGGTCACAAAAGACATTTTTAACAAGAAATAATTTCTTTACATAAAAAAAGAAATACCGCCCACTCTTCCAAAGTAACGGTATTTCTTTAATACTAACATTTTGGGATGAACCGCTTATCGCAGACGCCCTTTTCATCTATTATTATATCACAATTTTATAAAATGTCAAGCGCTCCTTACGGGGCGCATTTTTATTCCTGCCCGAAACGGTTAAGGCTTAAAACTGTCCCGAAAAAAAATAATATTATGGAGGTTTTTATTATGACAAAGAATTTAAGCTATTTTATGAGAGAGGAAAAGGAAGAGATTATTACGGCGCCACGGCTCTCGGGCTAATGCAGTCTAAAAAGGAAACCGAAAATAATCTGGTTGAAGAAGCAAAAAACTAATATCCTGCAAAGGGAAGCGATTCTTATTGGGCGCATGTTTTATGGCAGCGTCACGGACTGCGTATGGAGGAGTTTGAAAAAATGTCTAAGAGGACCAGGCTCTTCTATATCGCGTCTGAGGTATGCGAATCAGAAAACCCTTGCAGGACTGATATTGAAATTTTTCTTGCTATGCTTAAGAGAGGAGCGAGATTTTGAAGAGTGAGTATACCGCTAAATTTAGAATGGTAGATGAAATGAGCGCAGCTATGGTCAGGTTAGGCGATACCGGAGTTAACGCGATAGTTGATGTGGAAAAGTCAAGCGTTAGGCTTGATTCTGCGCTGCTAAACACATCCAAAAGCTCTGCCGAAGCGGCGGCTTCTCTTTCTAAGCTTTCCGGCAATTCAACGGGGGCCGTTACGCCGTCAAGATTATTAGCAGACGCAATGTCCGATCAGGCGCGCAAACTTGAACAGGCCGCGGAAAAAAGCCAGAAATAAGGCAAATATAGACGCACAGGCAGCGGCAGAGGCTAAAAGATTTCATGAAAGCTTAAAAAGTCAGCTAATGACGGTTGACAAAGTGACCGATTCCATGAACGACGAGGTAGTTCAGGCGCAAAAGACTTCTGAAAGTCTTGAAAAAGTTGCCCAGAAGTCGGAAAAAAAAGGCGAAAAAAGCGGAGGAAGCCGCAGTGGCGGCAAGAAAAATGCTTCTGCCACAGAAGCGTCCGCGCAAGCGGAAAAAAATGTATGCGGCTTCCAACAAAGCCGCTAATGCGGAGCAAAGGTTGCGGACGCGCTTAACAAGTCTGAGCGCGAGGCTAAAGAATACGGCGAAGCGTTGCAAAAGGCCTCCGGCGAGAGTGAAACTTTAGGAAACAAAGCCGCTAATGCGGGAGAGCTTATCCAGGACGCTTTTGCAACTATCGGGGTAGTGGCCGCGCTGAACAAAATAAAGGACGGTTTTGTTTCCGCCGCAAGCGCGGCGATAGAGTTTGAAAGCGCCGTAACCGGAGTGTACAAGACGGTTGACGGGACCGAAGAACAGCTCGCTGAAATAAGCGGCGATATAAAGGAAATGTCTCTTGTGATTCCGTCCTCTACTACCGAGATCGCAGGCGTTGCCGAATCAGCGGGGCAGCTTGGAATCGCCACCGAAAATATAACGGACTTTACTGAAGTAATGATAAATCTCGGAGAGTCTACTAATCTGTCATCGGAGCAGGCGGCTTCATCCCTTGCGAAATTTTCCAATATAACTAATATGTCGGCTGACAATTATGAAAATCTCGGCTCCACCATAGTTGCGCTCGGCAACAATTTCGCCACAACAGAAGCGGATATAGTTGAAATGTCAACAAGAATGGCGTCCGCCGGAACTCTTGCGGGCATGTCGGAATCTGATATTCTCGGACTTTCCGCGGCAATGTCTTCTGTGGGAATCGAGGCTGAAGCGGGCGGCTCCACTATGTCTAAGCTAATGACGGATATTCAGGTTGCCGTTGAAACAGGAAACAGCAGCTTAGAAGATTTTGCTTCCGTAGCCGGCGTGAGCTGTGAGCAGTTCGCCGACATGTTTGAACACCGTGCTGTCGACGCTCTTTATTCCTTTATAGACGGCTTAAACGACGTTGAAAGAAACGGGGAAACCGCTACCGTAATTCTTGAAAATATGGGCATAAGCGAGGTCAGGCTTTCTAATGCGGTAAAATCCCTTGCGAATAACAGCAGCGGGCTTGCGGGTGCGGTAAGTCTCGCGGGGGAGGCCTGGGAAGAAAATACAGCTCTTGCAAATGAAGCGAATACGCGTTACGGCACGCTTGAATCGCGTCTTACAATGACGCAGAACGCGGCCAATAATCTTAAAATAGCCATCGGCGATACGCTGACTCCCACAATAGGAGCGTTTGCCGATATGGGAACAAGCGCGCTTACATGGATGACGGATTTTGCTGAAAAACACCCCGTCGTCGTAGAGGGAATAACCGGCATAACTGTCGCGGGAGCAGGGTTTATTGGAACGGTTACAGTCGCCGCCGCTGCGGTGAAAGCTTTGAACGTTGTAACTAATACTTTTAATTTAACTTTGTCTAAAACCAAGGTAGGATTAATAATCGGAGGAGTTGCAACAGCCGGAGCGGCTATCGGCGGGCTTATACACCATTTTAATTCGGCAGAGGACGCTGTTGAAGATTATAACGGCACGCTTGAGCAATGCAGGATAGAAATTGACAGTACCGAGACTGCTTACGCAAACGTCTGCAAGTTATACGGAGAAAATTCAGAAGCCGCGAAAAGTCTTTCCAAAGAACTTGATACGCTGAACGCTCAGTATGAAAAAGGCGGCGAGTATCTCGGCGAGTTAAGTGAAAAATCATCTGATGCCGCAAACTCGGTTAATGAACTCTATAATTCCGTAAAAGATCAAAATCAATCTATTGATACAATGGAGATAAGCGGGTTTAGAGCCGTTTCAATGTTGGAAAATCTTTCAGAAAAATCGGACATAACCAATGCCGATCTTGATTTGATGGCTAATTACGCTGATTATCTTAATGATACCTTCAATTGTAATATTGAGGTTGATTACGATACCGGCGATTTAACTAACTTTGATCCAACTTCAATGTATGATAAAATTAATTTGCTTAAGGATGAAAAAAGAAAATCAGTGTCAATGGAGGCTTTAACCGATCCTCAGCTTGAAAATGATTTTTTAACTCAATACGAATCCTTACAAAGCGCTCAGAAGGAATTAGATAAATTATATAATTCATACGGGAAAGCCGGTATTGCAGCATATCAATACTATAAAGAATCAGAAGCGGCGGGGCGAAAATACAAGGATAATCTTCTCGATTATGAGGAATATGCTGAATCTATGGGATTGTCCGGATGGGGCTGGGGCGATAAATTCAGAGAGTACATTTATGGCGTTGACGAAGCTCAAAAAAAGTTAATGAAATAAAGTCGGGATTTGATGAAACGTCTCAATTTATATATGTAAACAGTAGCATTATCGGTATATCTGGGAATGAATTAATCGGCAATTGGCTAAACAGCAATGACGAAATCACAGATGGATTGAAGGAAATCACAAAATCAGCCGAAGAAGCTAATAATGCTATATTAACCCCTCAGGACGCTGCAAGAGACGCTATGTCCGAAGTGGCTGACGAAATATTAGAATTGTCAGAAGCTTACGACGGAGCATATATTTGCGCTCTTGAAAGCTTTCAAGGGCAGTTCGGATTATTCGACGAAGCGCAGGCAAACGCCGATGCTACTGTTTACAGCGCGCAGGCCGCAATGGATTCACAGCTCGAATATTGGAATCAATACGGTGAAAATATTTCATATCTCGCTGATAAGTCTGCGGAAAGCTTGGGAATTACGCAAGAAAATTATGACGCATTGATGTCTTATGTTCAAAGCGGAAGTGAAGAAGCCGCGGGGCTTGCGGACAGTATAGTATATAACATAGAAAATGGAAACAGTGAGGCAGTAGCTAATCTTGCCAATACTATAGGAGAAGTTTCCTCAAAACAAGGGGAAATTGCAGATACCACGGCCGTATGGATTACTGATTATGAACAAAAGCTGGAAGATTATGTCCAAACGGCGGAAGAAAAAATCGCCGAAATGGATTTAACAGACGACGCAAAGACAAGCGCCATTAACACTGTAAATGCCTACGCAAGCGCAATACTTGCGCAAAAAAGATTCGGCAGTTTCAGCCGCAAACAGTCTGGTAAGCGAAGTACAAGCTGTTTTTAATAACTCAAAGGTTACATACACTCTGCCGACTCTGCCGGAAGAAAAGGGAGACGTTTCTGTATACGGGCCCGCCGAGAGAGGTTATGCCACAGGAACGCTATCGGCTGAACCGGGTATCGCATTGGTCGGAGAAGAAGGGCCGGAGCTTATAAATTTCAGAGGCGGAGAAGCGGTTTATACTACCGACGAGACGGAAAAAATCCTAAACGGTTTTGCAGAACGTTCGCTATATGTTCCGCCTGCAAAATCATTTTCAGCCGAGAAATTTGACGATAACTCTGAAACGGTATCCAAAAAGGAAATATCCCTTGATATAACTGGAAAAGGAGCTGTAAATATACAAAGTAACATGAGCAAGGAGCAGGTGGTTTCAATTCTCAGCGATTACATAAAGCCGGTGCTAATGGGTATTGTTGAGCAGGAAATATTTGAAGAGGGGGGAATCCTTCTATGAAATCTAACGGATATCAGTTTTGGTTTGAAGCCGACGGCGGCAAGACTAAGCTACAGCTTCCGGTAAATCCCGAAACATTGACCGTTAAACGAACTGCTAATAACAGCAGCGTTACGGTTGCGGGGCTTGAGAGGTTATTGTTTTAAACGAGCGTTCAGCTATACAGATTTCTTTTTCAAGCGTCTTTCCCGCGCATTACTTTCCCGGGTGCAGCGTTAAAAAGCCCTTGTTTCCGGCCGCATACGCGATGTTTTTTTCAAGTTGGATGTCCAATAAAAAGCCGGTTAGATTTACCGTGGCGAAATGCGGAATAGTTATGTATGTAACTGTCGAAAGCTTTCAGTATTCCGAAAGCGGCGGAGACGTCGGGACCTATGAGTATTCTTTAACGCTTAAGGAGTACCGCAGCGCACGAGTCAGACAGATTAACTTGGATAAAAATAAGAAAAAAGCGTCCGTTGAAAAAAGCAAAAGTACGAGAGTTAATAATAAAAATATACCTAAGACCTATACGGTTAAATCCGGAGATTGCTTATATAATATCGCTAAAAAAGTTTTACGGAGACGGTTCTCTGTATACAAAGATTTATAATGCGAATAAAAAGCTTATAGGATCTAATCCGAATTTGATAAAAGCCGGTCAGGTGCTTACAATACCTTAGAAGGAGGACGGTATGCCGGATATTTCACTGATTTTATATAAAGACGGTCGAGCCTATGACATTTCTGGACTTGCGGAAAGTATAAAGGGGAAAGGGCGGAAAAGGCTCGGCGGCGCGTTCTGTCAGTATATCTCTTTTGGACGATAACAGCGGAATGAATAAAGCGGTAAGCGGAATCGACGTGACAAGAGGAAACCACCTTATTTTCAGCTATAAGGGCAAGGAATTGTTTCGCGGTATAATAATGTCGCAGCAGCAGTCCGACAGCCGAAAAAATGCCGATAACCGCTTATGACAACGGTATATATCTTTCTAATAATAAGGATACCTTCGTGTACGAAAATAAAACCGTGCACGATATTTTTATAGACGTATGCAAACGCTTCGGTATAAAATATTCCGAGGTTGCTGAAACGAAATATAAGATACCGGAGCTTACCAAGTCAAAAACAACAGCATGGGACGCTGTTATGGACGCAATAAGTCAGGATTATAAAGCAACCGGAACAAAATACTATGTGCATTCATCCAAAGGCATACTGAGTCTTGTAAAGAGACGTGAAAATATACTTCAATGGGTACTTGAAACAGGCTCTAATATGACTTCATACAGCTATAAAAAAAAAAGTATCGAGGAGATCAAAACAAGGCTGAAAAATATACTCGGATGAGGATACGGTTTTTGCTGTAAGAAAAAATAAAGATATGGAAAATCTTATAGGTATTTTTCAGGAGATTGAAAAAAAAAGACGACGATATGTCGGAGGCAAAGCTGAGTCAGCACATAGACGAAACTCTCAAAGAGATCAGCGCGCCGGAAATAAGCCTTGACGTTGAGGCTTTCGGCATTCCGGACGTCATACCGGGAACAGGAGTATATGTAATCATAAACGAGCTGGGAATCAAACAGACGTTTTATGTGGACGAAGATACGCACACCTTTAAAGACGGAAGCTACAAAATGAGCCTTAAGCTCAATTCCGTAAACGAATGAGGAGGCATATAATGAATGATTGTACAAGTATAAAGCAGTTGATACAGCGGCTTATGCCGCGTCAGAACGAAATTGTTATCGGAAAGGTAGTACGGTCAAATCCTTTGCATGTACAGATTTTAAACGACGATAAACTTATATTAAGCAAGGGGTTAGTTATCCCCGAGAGGATTCTCGCGGAGAATCTTGTCGTGGGAGAATATGTACATATCTTAACTTTTAATAACGGTAAAAAATATTATGTTTTGGATAAGGCGGTGATTTAAATGCCGGTTGACATTGAAATACCGATTACCGATATCGAGGAGGAGGCGGAAAGACCGTCGAGAACTTACAGGCTTGATACAGACAGTGGAAGGATTGCCGGAACTACCGACGGTCTGGACGCTGTAAACCAGGCTATAAAAAAGCAATTATAACATCGCGTTTCAGTAATCTTATTTATAACGACGATTACGGAAGCGAGGTCGGCGATATGGTTCATGACAGATCGGTTACTCAAGAACTGATAGAAACGGTAGTTCCGGAGCTTATCAGAGACGCTTTGTCACAGGACACAAGAATAATTGACGTATATGATTTTGATATTAGCTTTAAAAATGATGAAGCCTATATCTCATTCAGAGCAGATACAATTTTCGGTGAAACTGAAATAAGCGAGGTGTTTTAATGTTTGAAAGCAACACATACGAAAATCTTCTTAAAGACGTTCTTGATAACGCCCCCGAAGACATAGATACGAGGCAGGGAAGCATATTTTACGACGCGGTTTCGGGAATACTAGTTAAAATAGCAAAACTTTATACTGATCTCGAGCTTATATTTTCTCTTTCTCAGATAGACACAGCTTCGGGGAATATCTTGATATGAAGGCCTCTGAATACGGGATTGAAAGGCATGCCGCTGTTAATGCCGAATATGAAGCTATTCTTATCGGAACTGTAGCGGAAGAAAATGCGCGTTTCTTTTATAACGGTATGTATTTTGCGCTTTCAGGAAATGTTTTTACAGCGGAAGAGCCCGGAGAGAGTTATAACGGCATTTATCCCGGGACAAACGCCGTTCCCGTGGACAGCGCGCCCGCCTTGAATAGCGCGAATTCGGCAATATTATACAATACGGCGCTGATCCGGAAGATGATGAAAGTCTCAGACGCAGATTGAAGGATAAGATATCCGGTACAGGAGAAAACGGAAATAAGCAGCATTACCGCATATGGTGTGAAAGCGTTGACGGTGTGGGCAAGGCAAGAATTTATCCTTTATGGAACGGTCCCAATACTGTCAAGGCCGTGTTGATAAGTCCCTCCGGTCTTGATTGTGGAAGCGTCATAGTAAATAAGGTACAGCAATACGTAGATCCAAATACGCAGGGTTTAACTGTACTTGTGGGCGGGACGACGTATAATGTCGGCGACGGGCTCGGCGAGGGCTCGGCAGGGATTGGCGCGCATTTTACCGCAGTATCTGCTGTAAGGGAATTTATTGATATAAGCGTTTCTGTAGAAATTAACTCCGAGGTTTCATTGGCGGATATTAAAGCTGAAATTGAAAGCAGGATAGCTGCTTATTTGAAGTCCATTGTTATGGAAACTCCCGACAGTGAGGAGGTTGTTATAAGAACATCAGCAGTCGGCGCCATTATTGCCGGCATTGATAATGTTGTGGATTATAGCAATCTTACCATTAATGCAGGCGACGCTAATATAACAGTTAATAATAATAACGTACCGGTTACGGGGGCGATTTATGTTGAATCTATATAACCGCTACTACCAAAATAATTATGAAGAGCTTATTACATATTACCCGCTATTTTACAGGGAAATTTATGAAATGAAAGAAATTCTAAAGGCGCAGGGAAAATTGGCGGACGATCTTGAAGCTTGTATAGAAAGGATATTGTCTGATTGCTTTCTTGATACCGCTGACAGCGGCGTTATAACATCATATGAAAATATTCTCGGTATAAAATCCGATTTAGGAAAACCTTTAGAGGAGAGGCGAAGGCTTGTAAAAGCCTATCTTGTAGGTAGCGGAAAGGCTTCGGCAACCTCTGTATGCGAAATGATAAAGACTTATACAGGCGCCGAAGCTGAATGCAGCTTTTCACCATATGATGAAAAAGGAAACAACGTATTAAATATATTGGCGGAGCACGGAAACAGTCAGCTTATAAATATAAAGGATATTAACGTTTTATTATCGGAAAAGCTTCCTGCCCATATACAATACAATTTGTCTATTAACTGCGTTGTTCCTATTGAATTGATATTCGAGTGCGAATATTACAGTTCAAGAATTCCAGAATGCGGCCGGTTTATATGCGGGCAGTTATTGATGGCTTAGGAGGTTAATTATGTTTTGGAAAGAAAGTTTTTTGTCAACATCCTGTATTCTTATTTCGGATATGATCAGCAAATTTGAGTATAAAATAGGCGGAGTATGGAAAACGGCAACTATAAAGAGTTCAGCCGTTAACGGCGCCAAGCGCATTTATACAATTGAAATCCCGGTCGGCGAAGGCGGAACAATAACGGCTGTAAGATTAGTTGACAAATACGGTAACACAGCGGGAGAAAAAGTGAAAATATATTAAAGTCGGCAGGCAATAGTTTTCTTATGAAGATGACTGTTTATCTGCAGGAAGGAATGGTATCATGAGTTATGTAAAAACAAATTGGAAAGATCATGTGCTTTCCAATAATAATTACACCTTAAAAAACAATACGGACGGTACCTATAGTATTAATCCGGCGGGCGAGATTGTTCAGCAGGGAACCCCGATGTCCGCCGATAACTTCAATCATTTAGAGCAGGGCGTTTATGACGCTGATAAAAACGCCGCAGACGCGCTTAGCAAAATAGGTCTGGAAATGCCGCCGGCAGCACAACACCGGGCGGGGCGGCCGCAAGCGCTGAAAAGCTTGAAACCGCAAGAACAATAACCGGGTTAGCTTTCGACGGAACGTCTTCAATTGTAAATTACGGGGTTTGCTCTACGGGGAGGGGTTGCCGCCAAAAATAATATCGTGTCCAGGATTTTCGTTAACGGTCGGCTCGACTATAAAGATTAGATTTACATCGACAAATACCGCCGATAGCATATCCTTGAATGTAAACAGTACCGGCGATAAACCTGTATGGTATCATGGCGCGGCAATGACATCAAAATCATTGAAAATTTTAGCTAATGACATATATGAATTCACATATGACGGAGTTAATTATAGGTACGCCGGAGACCAGCATAATGTTGGGCAGACTACTACCGAAAGTGTAAATAGCAACTATGGGATTCTGTTTGCAGACAGTCCCGATAACATCGCCGGTGTTGGAGTTACAAGAAAGTCGACCAAGTTTTTTGTTAATCCGTATACCGGTACTTTGACAGCGAAATATTTCAAATCTTCGTCCGGCGGAAATCTGCTGTATTCCGGCGCTATATCTATAGCGGAGGATCCGTTACAATACAGGATCTTGCCGAATATTCGGTAGTACTTCTACAGACATACGGCGTCGGAGCCAACGGGCTGAGCTGCGGTATAACAACTCTTATCCCGATAGCCTACATAAGTAAAGGGAACAGTATTCGGCTTTACGGCGGAATCCCGTCCTCTTCGTATATCACATCAAGCGGTCCGCAGGCCGCTAAAGGCATGGGAGGATATATAACGGCTTCAATGACTTCCGATTCCCCGTCAATCCTTACGCTTGAACAGTCGGTTGGAATTATAGGAAATATACAGATATATTCAATTATTTAAAGGAGGATTTTTTTTATGCAGATCAGAAAAGATGAAAACGGAAACATAATTCAGGTAGCAAGCATGGGAGGCATACCGGACGGTACGGAGCTTGATTTATCTGATTACCGCATGGACGAAAACGGCAATCTTTTTACTTGATACCGAAAAGATTCAGGCAAAGCAGAACGCCGCGAGAGCAGAGGAAATCAAGATAAGGCTTGAAGAGATTGACGGCGAATCAGTCAGACCGCTGAGAGCCGACGTTACCGGAACAGCCGACGATTACGATAAAACGCTTGCCGAAAACATCAATACGGAAATGAAAAAGCTTATGAAAAGCAGAGGAGTGAAGACAAAGCTTGATTCTAGCGGAAGAGACTACTTCGCAATAATCAGGCTGACCGACGCTCCGGCAGTATTGCTGGAGGGCGGATTTGTAGACACCAAATCGGACGCAGACTATATCAAGGCAAATTACAGTAAGATAGCGAGAGCTTATGCGGACGGTATTCTGAAAACTCTGGGAATAACGGTTAAGACTGACAGTGTTTCGGCTGATAAGCCTGTACTGGACAAAACGGGCTACAAGAAGGGCGACAGCACTATCGGCGTGCTTTCCCTTAAAGAGCTGCTGCTCCTTGCGAAAAAGATCGGAATAAATAAGTACGGAATGGATAAAAACATATGGTTTGGAGACGGGACTCTGAACGCAGTGAATTATCTGTTAGGGCAATGGGGTTATAAGCAGAACGGAATTGCCGGACAGAATTTTATAAAAAGACTTCATACGGAGCTTGAAAAAAGATGTAATAAGTTAAATCCCCTCGGACTAAGTGTCTGAGGGGATTTTTTTTCTGTACTTTTAGATTTAATTTCTTTATATTGTTGAGTAAAATCTAAGAACGGTAAATTAAATGCTGGAAATCTTGAAGATGATGTTATGAGTATGAAATATATATTAAGCTGGTAAGATAAACCAACCTAACATATGTCTGCGATTTATCGCTCGGTGAAAAGCCTTTTTGAAGTATCCGCAGAATTTAAAATTGTATATGAACCATCTTGCAACTGCTTAAATTTCCAATGAACACTACCGTTTGGAATATCAACAAAAATCTTTTCATTATAATTATTGCACTTCATTTCGAAGGGATTAGCATATACTTTAATTATATATTCATCATTTCCAGTATAAATTAATCTCCATTTCAATCTATCATTATCAATAAATTGTGATGTTAATGATACATTTCCATTACCATAGTCTATATATCTTCCGGTTTTCACATTTATAATACTTATTTCTTTTTTCAGATATTTTTCACTTTTTTCTTCAAGTACCCATTCAATACTATTGTCTGGGTATGAACTTGCCTTAGCCTTTAATTTGACCATTTATATTTGCCAGGAAAACATTTGATGAATATCTTGTGTCATTATACAATGATTGAACTCTATAAGAATCATTCGAATTCACATTAAATATCCAATAGGTTTGGTCAAAAGCTGTATTTGATTTAGAAAGTTCAATAGATTTGTAAGAGCCTGTTGAATTAGAATTAATGCTTAAATAATAACTAGGATATTCATTAGATGTGATTTTATAATAACTACCGCTTTTGTTAAATTTCCATTCCTGACTTAAAGAAGATGAAAAATTACTCATGCTTAATGTATAAGTGTTACTAACAGTAAGATATTTACCACTATTTTTATCTCTGAGATAATAAGCATTTCCGCTTTCTTTTGTGATCAAAACTTTTTAAATGAAACTTTTGAGTATTTAAATCAGATATAATACCTAATGTAGCTACAGAATTACTAGAATTACTAATCTGTATACATTTTGTATTGTATAATTTAGGTACAATTTTTATATAACCGTCTCCCAGATTAACAATTTTAAACTTTTGAGAATCGGAATTATTTAATGTATTTATGGATAAAGAGCTACTATTTGATGCTGTTATTGCATTGCTTTCCAAGGCTTGTATAATATGTTGTAATAACCATCATTAAGATATTTAAAATACCAATTACATACCTGGCTGCTTCCTCCGACTGCTTGTTTTAATTCACTATCTATACACATCTCGCTTGACTTATTAACAATATAATATCCATCCTCTTGAACTGGAAGCAATTCCTTCATTTTTAAAAGAGTACCGTATGCATTAACTCTTCCTGAAGTACTTACTTTTTCTTCAAGGCTGTTAATATTAACATTATTTATATCATGTTTTGTTACACTTGTAAGTATTGCGTGTTTAATCATTTCAGAAGAAGCCTCTGGATAATAACTCTTTGCTAAGGCGGCAATTCCAGCAGTAATTGGAGTTGCTATAGAACTTCCGCTAATATATCCAAAGCTTCCATCATTTGTTGGAACTTTAACATAAAGTCCCGGCGCTGCGACATCTACAGTGTTTTTTACCGTAAGCTGATATAGTTGCTTGTCCATTTCCATCAGTTGCTGTTACAATTATAGTATTTGATAAATCCCATTGAGCAGGTAAAACTAAGTCGTTACCATCAACATTTAAATCGGTGCTATTCGGAACGCCTGTAATATATAAACCTTCATAAGCTTCCAAAGCATTATAAAAAATTGAAGATTCCCAATATATATACCAACTTGCAGACAAAATCTCAATATCATTATTAATAGCATAAGAGATAATTAGGGGCATTATTCTATCTACTCCAATATCTCCGGGTTCTTGCTCAGAAGATGCCTGAACTAATCCGACCAATTCGACATTTGGACATGTATATACAACACTTCCGGCGCACGCTGTTCCATGGCTACCATAATCATTTATATTATTAGATCCACTTACAAAATTCCAACCATGAACATCATCAACATATCCATTTCCATCATCATCAATACCGTTATTAGGTATTTCATCTTCATTACTCCAGATATTATTAATTAAATCTGGATGATCGACATCAATACCTGAATCTATTACACCTACCTTCACTTTTTGAACCGTTTGTAATTTCCCATGCTTGATCAAGTTGCATATCGTTTTTATATATATCATTTAAATATTCTAAATTAGTATCTATAGTTCCCGTTGAAACTATTTTATTATTACAATCATAATAATTATATGCAACTGTCTTTACATCGTCTCTTTTTTCAAGTATGTCAACATATTGTTCCAGTACATTAAAATCACTATTATTGAAATTCAATTGCAAAATATGTCTATAATATTCATCATTTAAACACTTTTTATCATCCGGATCATTTATAACAAATAAGTTTTCTACGGATTCAAGATTTAGCTCAGGAAAATAATCAGTATCAATAGAAACATTAGGATCACTATACTCCTTTTTAGTGTTACAAATAAAGAATCCGGATATATTACTGCCGTTTCAGAATCAGGAAAATATGTTTCATCCTTATCATCAATTTTTATGTCCTCCTGAGATTTAACTGCCATTACTTCGTTTTGAAAAGTTTGTGGAATAATACAATTAGAAGCTGATATCAATATTGATAATCCCAATACTGATGATAAGATTTTTCTTAATGTTTTCATAATTTCAAGTCCTTTCTAAAATTTGTTAACTAACCGATCGGTATTTATATAATACCATAATTCGACACCGAGCATATAGACAATTTATGAATAAATTGTTAATAAATTGTTAATAAGACTAAAACGGCAGGGATTACTCCTTGCCGTTTTTATTGTTATAAATATTAGTTTAGTAAATTTTCCCAATCTTTCGGGAAACCTAGATGTTCTATATTTATAAAATCTTCATATTCATCTATAAGAACTTTTAAATCTGTATTACATTTATCCAACCATTAGGGGTTGGATATAAAACCTTTAAAACAAAAAGATACGAATATAAATAAATGTATTTATTTCCTCTAATAAAAGCTCTTTTTGCTTGACTATTTGGTAAATTTGGTGTAGCTGAAAAGGTTGTATTATATGTTCTTGCAAAGTGAGCGCATTTATTTCTTAAATCGGTAATACATCTTAAACAACTTGTTAATTGAAAATGCGTACAATTAATTTTGGTTATGTATGAAACGCTCTTAGCAATGATTTTTTTTATCCTCTGTTTTTAATTGTCGAAAAAAATTGTGAAATATTTCCTAGAGTGAATAATTCAACAGCAACCCAAAGAGGAAAGTTTCCTTTATATTGTTCTGTATGATGTTTAACAAATGGTAAATCAAGATTACGATTTATTTCAAGTTCGAATTTTTCAATAAGTTTACTATGCTGAATTTTAAACTTGGGGTTAATATTCAAACAATTCATGTACCCCAAAGAACCATATTTATTAGAATGATAATACGCAATTTGTGTTTTTAATAAATACTTCGATCTTCTCAATAATACCATATAATAATGTATTTAGTTTACGATCAAATTCATATATTTTATAAACTCTAAGTAGACTTGTTCCTTTTCTATATGTTCCGTCAGAATTCTTAAATGGTAAGAAATACTTATAATAATTTATTTTATTTAATATCATTATAGCTTGATTATAATTTTCAATTTCACAGCCGTGTTCTTGCAATTTTTCTATTTGTTTACAAAATACTATTGGTTCTTTAACATCCATAATGTCACCACTTTATAAAAAAGCCCTCACTGGGACACATCGTCGAGAGGTGCGTGAGGTTCTGTCACTATTATTATATGCCGTAATTATAAATTAGTCAACCTAAAAAATGTTAATTAACAGCGAATATTGTCGATTATCTTAAGTTATCTCACCATATCTTTAATAATTGCGAATTTTGCTTTGCTTATACAAATATAAAAACAACCCCGCTCAAAACTGAGCGGGTTTTTGAAAAAAAAAGCAAGGTGAGCCTGCCTAAATTTTGCAGACCGCTAAAGTTATATTATTAATCATGATGTCGTTCTCCTTTACTGTCATAAATTTAATTTACATTTTTATTTTAGCACTTGTTTCGACCGAATACAACAACTTTTTAATTGTTTACAAAAAGTTTACAATTAGCTCTTGCAAACATCATTAGCGCAGCTCAAATATACTGTAGCGGTAAACTTGTTATCCTTTAATTTATAGTATGTTTCACCATCATACATGATTGCCAGATCATTAATAATTTGAGTTCCGATACCGTGGCTTGCTTTATCTTTTTAGAAGTTTTCAATGCTTTGCCGTTGTATGCCAAATTTGTTGTCTCTGCATTGTTGGCCACCCTGATCTTAATGTAGTTAATTTCTTTGACCACAGTTAAGCTAATACTTTTTTCGCCTTTACATTTTTGGCATGCTTCCACGGCGTTGTCCATCAGGTTACATATTATTGTGCATAAGTCTGATTCGTCAATTCCCTGCAGGCTCTCATTGATCCCCG
>VOFD01000087.1_pt1 | contig 36282 bp, 40 predicted proteins | sample 5384101 | NCBI WGS metagenome assembly VOFD01 (sample SAMN12384723, study PRJNA508395) | human gut metagenome | isolation source: healthy gut C | host: Homo sapiens
CGGCTGCAGGTGACGAAGTTGATGTGACGGTTGCGATATAGATTCTGTTTTTTCCGGAAGATGCGGTAGGAAAGGTCACGCTTGCTTCCGCCTTCATGGATGAAGGGGCAGTTGTGGCATTCCTGCTGGTAGTGGGTACACTCGCGAGCATGGTGACAGATGCCGGTGCAGGGCCACATGTCGTGCATGGTCCAGACGACGGGCTTGCCCGAGGTGAGAATCTTCTCGATGTTCTTCAGCGATTGTTGAAGCGGTTGGCGCTCCAGATGACGATGCGCTCCCAGACGAACTTCCACACCATGCGCCAGTTATGGTCCAGTGATTCCATCAGACGGCTGGCGGCGAATGCGTTCGGACTCTCGTGACTGTTGTTCGTTTCTTCTTTTTTTTGAATGTTTTCTTGTTACAGATGCCGGTCTTGTTTCATCCATTTCCGGATACGCTTTTGCAGCGTTTGCCATATGATGGTGAAGTTGCCGTACCGTGGGTTTCAACGCCAGTTCCTCGAACGACCGTGCAATCTTTATCCAGGGATGCCGCCATGCCATGATGCGGTAAACGCTATCCTTGGCAGGCTGTGTTCTCGATGACGTGGCGAGGGTGGCTTCAGTGGAAACTCCACTTCGTGGCGTTTCATGGTGAAGATGCGGCGGTAACCGCGCGGCATGGTGTATGCACAGAACCGGCAAAATGGGTGGAGTCTGCCGTGGCTCCCAAGTTGTTAATCATGTTGCGGGTGGGCACGATAGCCAGTCCCGAGTTGAAAAGCATGGAAGCGTGGAAGACAGGAAGGTGTAGAATTCATCCCATTGGTCCGATCATGCTGATGCGTGTCGTGCTCATACTTGTCGAGCAGTTCTTGCAGAAGCCGAAGAAAGAGACGGCAGGCACGTCGTCATCCTCTCATCCCAAGGAAGAATCGCTTTGTCATAGAGTGCCCCTATTGCTGTTCCGCCGATTACAAAATAGGGAATATTGTGTTTGTCGCAGATACTTTTCAAATCTCTTGTATTTAGTATAGCACCTGATGTAGTTGGGGTCAGTTCTTCTGAGGGTATATTGCTGCCGTGGATACCATTTTTGATTGATGTCTGCAATGTAGTTGAAAGGAGCACTTTCCGATTTCAATCTTCTTTTTGCGAAATCGGACTTGAGTTTTTCTATCAGTGTGGCTGGGACACCACTTTCCGGCAGAACATCTTTCCAGACTGCTGCAATACCGGCAGTCTCAGTGTCATCACGCGGATGGATGCGCCGTAGTCTATAAGGGGAGTTGAATACGATGGATGCTGTATGCACAGTTCGCTGGGTACAAAGCTGGTTCTGAAATACTTCACCAGCTTCTCCTCCGTACACAACTTTTTCATATACATATCGTGCGCAGGGCAACGTGATGGCCCAATAGTCGGAACCGAAATAGACATCTGCCTGCTTGCCTTCCAAAGGGTGCAAAAGGGGCTTTCCGGATGGGGAGTATCTGTACCAGCTTGCGCGATGCTACAATGAGTTTGTTCTTCCACCATATACTCTTCCAAGGCAGATCACGGAAAGGGTGGTAATGGGTTATCTTGTGCAACTGCTGTTTCACGGTGCAGCGTGTCAGGTTGAAACCGCCGATGAATTCAGTGTCTTGATGCTCCTCGAAATAGCGGTGGATGGCGTTGTTGCTCCATAACGGGTAATCTTGCCCGCTTAGGCATACTACGCGGGTATAGGGGATACCGCTGTGCAATACGGCGGCAAGCAATTCTTTCTGATATTCCACTTGTTCCCATCCTCCCCAGCTTATCCGGTGGCGGGGCACGAAAAAGTAACCTTGTCTCCAAGGCTTCTTCAAAGGGTGTATATCGGCATTGAGGTCGATGTGCACGTAGAAGTCTGCCCGGTCATCCAGTGCGGCAACCAGGCGTGCCAAGTGTGGGGCATCCTTGTAGGCAGGCGGATATGATGTAGGCTATGCGGCTCATACTCTTTTTTTCTTTAAGAGGAATTCAATGCTTTCCCGGAAGATGGTAGATTGTAGTTTCCACAAAACCAGTGCATAAAGCCCAGCTACCATAATGATTTTGGCTGCCATATTTAAGTATAGGTTTTCTATGGGCTGAGTGGCATAGTGAGTTGATACTACGAGTACAATGGATAGGAGAGAGATAAGGAGAGATGTCTTTCAGCATATCGCGCAGTCTTAATCCTATCTCCCTCTTGACAAAACGGAACCATACAAACAGCCAGCCGATATTGATAATGACGAAAATACGCAGCATCCATTCCAACCCGTATGGGTATATGGCACATACAGCTACTATTTGCAGCAGGCTCAAGCTGATGGTGCTCCACATATAGATAGAAGAATGCCCCCCGGCTGATGAGCAGGTTGGAGAACAGATTGATGACGGGAATAAATGCTCCCCAAATACATAACAGTTGCAAGATATCGGCACTGGGCAGCCACTTCTCCGTGATAGTGATTATAATCAGTTCTTTCGATACCAAAGCTCAATCCCAGCATGGCGGGAAAGAGATAAAAAGGCGGTGAAGCGCAGCAGCTTTCTGAATACGGCATTGCCGTGCCTTGTCGTCGGCAACCCGGGTAAAGACGGTTGTGCAATGCCGTTTATCATGCCCGTAATCGTGGTATGTCCCATGCTGTTCCACTTGTTTGCCTGCGTAAAGTTACCCACTTCCCGTTCCGAATAGAACTTACCCAACAAGACGGAAAACAAATTGTTATTGATTATGGTGAAGATATTCGTAATGATTATCTTACTGCTGAACCCTATCATCTCCTTAATGGGTGTGAAGTCGAACCGGAAGCTTGGGGTCTCCAATGCGAGAAGTAGAAGTTAAGAATAGAAGTCGGCAATCAGCGGTGCGGCAAAGAAGAGTAATATATATATAGTAGTGCTGCACATCAGGCTGAACCAGAACACGGCGTTGTAATCCTTGTGCAAAGTCTCCTTCCGGTTGGTCAGTGCCGAAATGAACCCACCCTCCTGCAAGGCGGCGGCAATGGCGGAGAAGATGGTAAGCATCCCTACCATACCATAATCCGAAGCATCCAGCAGACGGGCAAGGACTATTCCGAATCCCAGATTTAACAACTGCTGTATGCCGTTGCTGAATCCTCCCCAGAAGAGGCCTTTGGCTGTTTTTCTTTGAGTGATGTATCGGACATAGTTTATTGGTTGATAAGGCAACGAGTTAACAAGGCCACGAGGCTTTTTCCTTCCTCCTTGTAGCCTTGTTAACTCGTTACCTTGTTACTGTTTTATTTCACCTCGCTGCCCGGCTTCACCTCTTTCAGCAGTGAAGTCACCGCCAGCGAGCCGTCATAATTCTCGGCAGAGAGAATCATTCCCTCACTTACCAGCCCGTTCTTGAATTGGCGTGGAGCGAGGTTGGCGATGAACAGCACTTGCTTGCCTACCAGTTCTTCCGGTTTGTAGTGCTGGGCAATGCCGCTGACGATGGTGCGGTTTTCCAGCCCGTCGGCAATCTTGAACTTCAGCAGCTTCTTCATCTTGGGCACTGCCTCGCATTCAAGCACTGTACCTACGCGGATATCCAGCTTTTCAAAGTCTTCGAAGGCGATGGTCGGCTTGATGGGGTTTGCCTTGTAGGTGGCGGCTTCGTTTGCCTTCTTGGTGGCAAGCAGCTTGTCTACTTGTGCCTGGATGACGTCGTCTTCTATCTTTTCGAACAGCAGTTCGGGGTGCCCAACTGATGTCCGGCAGGCAACAGGTCGGTGTGTCCCAGCTCTGCCCAGTCAAAAGCTGTCCATGTTCAGCATCTTGCGAAGCTTCTCGCTGCTGAAGGGGAGGAACGGCTCGAAGGCTATGGCGAGGTTGGCGACCAACTGCAACGAGATGTGGAGAATGGTGGCTACGCGCTCCATGTCCGTCTTGGCCAGCTTCCACGGCTCGGTGTCGGCCAGGTATTTGTTTCCGATGCGCGCCAGGTTCATGGCCTCCTTCTGCGCGTCGCGGAATTTGAATACGTCCAGCAACTTCTCCACTTCTGCCTTGACGTCGGCAAATTCTTTCAGCGTCTCGCGGTCGTAGTCGTTCAGTTCGCCTGCGGCGGGCACTACGCTGTCGAAGTACTTCTTGGTGAGCTGCAAGGCGCGGTTCACGAAGTTGCCATAAACGGCCACCAGCTCGTTGTTATTACGTGCCTGGAAGTCCTTCCAGGTGAAGTCGTTGTCTTTTGTCTCCGGTGCGTTGGCGGTCAGCACGTAGCGCAGCACATCCTGCTTGCCGGGAAAGTCAACGAGATACTCGTGCAGCCATACCGCCCAGTTGCGTGAAGTGGAAATCTTGTCGCCCTCCAGGTTCAGGAACTCGTTGCTCGGCACGTTGTCCGGCAGGATGTAGCTACCCTCTGCCTTCAGCATGGCGGGGAACACGATGCAGTGGAACACGATATTGTCTTTTCCGATGAAGTGTACCAGACGCGTTTCGGGGTCTTTCCACCATTTCTCCCATGTGTCGGGCAGCAACTCTTTGGTGTTGCTGATGTAGCCGATAGGGGCGTCGAACCATACATAGAGCACTTTGCCCTCGGCGCCCTCTACGGGAACAGGAATACCCCAATCAGGTCGCGGCTGCCAGCTCTTGCATTGGCCATAAACATTGGGACGCCACTCCTTATGGTCTTCCAGAATCCATTGGCGAAGCCATTCCTCGTGCTTGTCCAGCGGCAGATACCAGTGCTTCGTCTCGCGCATCACGGGCTGGCTGCCGCTGATGGCACTCTTCGGATTAATCAGGTCCGTGGGGCTGAGGCTGGTGCCGCACTTCTCGCATTGGTCACCGTAAGCGCCTTCGGCATGGCAGTGGGGGCACTCGCCGGTGATGTAGCGGTCGGCAAGGAAGGTCTTAGCTTCTTCGTCGTAATATTGCATGGAGGTCTTTTCAATGAATTCTCCCTTATCGTACAGCTTGCGGAAGAAGTCGGAAGCCGTGTCGTGATGCGTCTTTGAAGTAGTACGGCTGTACACGTCGAAGGAAACGCCGAACTCTTCGAAAGACTTCTTTATAAGCGTATGATAGCGGTCCACCACATCTTGCGGGGTGATGCCTTCCTTCTTGGCGCGGATGGTGATGGGCACTCCGTGTTCGTCGGAGCCGCCGATGAAGATTACATCTTCCTTTTTCAGTCGCAGGTAGCGGACATAAATGTCGGCAGGAACATAAACGCCTGCCAGGTGTCCGATATGAACCGGGCCGTTGGCATACGGCAATGCCGAGGTCACGGTGGTACGTTTGAATTTCTTTTCCATTGTGTTATTATGTATCTCTTTTGTTATGAACGCTTTTAGTGGCACAAAGATAGCTGTTTTCTGCAAAATATGAGTATTCTTCCAGATTCTTTCCAGATTTAGGCTTCATCTTTGCCATACAAAATGAACAAACTTGGTATTGATAATGTAAAAAAACGAAATGACTATGAAACTGGAAAAGTACTTCTTATTATTGGCGTTAGGCGTGTTTGCCTTTGCCTTGCAAAGCTGTGATGATGACGACAACGACGGAATCTCCGTGCCCGCGGAACTGAGTAATGCGTTGGCCAAGGAGCATCCCAATGCCCAGCGTATAGAATGGGAAACAAAAGGTGCATATTATGTGGCTGATTTCCATGAGGACAATTTCGAAAAAGGAGGCCTGGTTCACCAAAGACGGTGTATGGCAGATGACCGAAACCGACCTCCGTTATGCAGACCTTCCTGCCCGGTGAGAAGCTCTTACGAGAGTAGTACCTATTATAATGTATGGAAGGTGGAAGATGTAGACAAGCTGGAACGTAAGGAAATGGCTGTTGTCTACATCATCGAAGTGGAGAAAGGTAATCAGGAAATGCATGGGATATCAGTAAGAGACATCTGGAGGATGTAGTGAAGAAGAACGCCGGCTGCCCATCCCGGTTATGTCATTGATGATGCCGACTTTATTGAGACTCCCGATGGCAGTTACTTTTTGGTAGAGATGGAGCAAGGGGAAAGGGAAATCTACGTAAAGGTGACAGCGGAAGGTGAAATACTGCCATAGTCTTATACTGAATACTTCCCTTTAAATCAGCGTATTGTATTTACCGCTTGTTTACCTTCTAATGTAAAGCCGTTTACCATATGGTGTAACGGCCGTTACCCATATTGTAACGGTCGTTACACCATAGTGTAAAGCCTTTTACCTCGTAGTGTAAATGAAGTTACCGTTTGGGGTAACCCGGAGTTATCATGTGAGGTGACCGGAGCCGTCATGTGAAGTCGTACTCTTCTACATAAGCGTCGTCGAAGTTACGGGCTCACGACTTGTTGCCCGGTTGGTGAGCAAAGTCCCTAAAGTTACGGGCAATTGCAATGACTTGTTGCTGCTCGGTTGGTGAGAGCAAAGTTTCCCCTTTCCGCTTCTGATAATATCTTTGGATACCCCAATTGCTTTCGGATTCAGTACATATAGGAAGATGTTGTTTGAGGGTGCATACGTATATGCAATCCGGCGCAGGCAGGTGTCAGTATAAGGGCATGTGTCAGTAGCGCATAAGCCGAAGTTATGGGGAACTTTGGAATAATCGAAAGTTTCTTCTTTCATCATTTTTTGTTTAAAGTTCCGCAAAGGTACAATTAGTTTGGAGATTGATGGGTGCTTCACCTGATATTTGTTTTATCCCGAAAATATTATGTATTTTACGTAACGTGAAATGCGTAACGTAAAAACATGGAATCATTCCGCCTTCCGGTTTCCGCATTTCGTCTTCCCCATTCCGCACCCCGTCCGTAAATGCTTCCCGCTTACTTGCCGCAGGACTATATTTGCAGAAAACATTTGCATATTCCCATGAAGACAAACTCTGTGATTCTATTGGTGTTGTGGCTTGCGGCGTGGCCGTTCTGCTGCCGGGGTCAAGGCTATATCAGTTACGACTATCTGCCCGAAAGTTCGTTGAAGGATGACCTCGGCAACGAGTATGGCTCGGGCAGCCTGATGATGGTATCGGGAAGGTATAACCTGCCGCTTTCCGTCAGGCATGACGACAAGGGCAGGCTGGTGGCGTGGTCGGCAACCGTCAATGCTGCCTATGGCGTATTCCATAATAAGGGGCAGGCGCGGGAGTTGAATCCGGACAATCTGCTGAATGCCAGTCTGAATATCTCCCACATCCGTCCCCTGTCCGACAAGTGGAGTATCATAGCCTCTGTGGGCGGCGGTGTCTATGCCCCGTTGGACGGGGTTTCCATGAAGACCCTACTGGCTAATGGAGCAATCATCTTTGTCTATAAACTGCGGAAGAACCTCGACTTGGGTATCGGTGCGGGGTTGACGAACTCTTACGGTATCCCGATGATACTGCCCATGATGTACTTCAGTTGGAGGAATGCCGGCAGGTATGAGCTGAAAGTGGATATGTCCAGCGGCATGAAAGTGTCCGTCGCCACCTGGCTGAACAAGAAGCTGAAGCTGGAACTGACCGCCCTCGATATGGACGGCATGTCTGCCGTGATGGAAGTCGACGGGAAATCGAAAATCTATTCTACCGTCATGCTGAGGTCATACATCAGTCCTTCGTACCAGTTGAGTAGGAAGACGGCTGTTTATCTGGGAGTGGGCGGTAACTGGATACGCGGAATAAGTATGTCGGACCGTAGTTTGAAAGGTTTTCTCAATAACTTCAAGAACGATGAGGACGAGCCTTGCTTCAGACCGACTCTGCGCCTGACGGTGGGATTCAGGTATACGCTGAAATGACAAATGCCATTTTAGTAAAGACAAGAGGTAAAATAGTATCTTTGTCGCAATAACAGACACGTTTTATGGTAAAGTATTTATTAGTAGAAGATGAGCGCTTCGCCTACGAAGAGCTGAAGCGTATGATGCAACGGCTGCGCCCTTCCTGGCAGTTGGCGGGCTGGGCAGAGAGCGTGGAGCAGGCTGTACTGCTCTTGCGTCAGGGCAGCCTGGACTTGATGATTGTAGATATCCGCTTGTCCGACGGGTTGAGCTTTGAGATATTCGAGCAGTGTCCCGTCGATTTGCCCGTTATCTTCACCACCGCCTACGACGAATATGCCATCAAGGCTTTCAAGGTAAACAGCATCGACTATCTGCTGAAACCCATTGGAGAAAGCGACCTAGAAGCAGCCTTGTGCAAGTTCGAGCGCAACAGTGCCCTCCGTTCTGAGGCTCCCGAATATCGGCAACTGGAACTCGGCTACTTGGCAGCCAACAAGAAGAACCGTTTTCTGGTGCAGGTGGGCGATACCTTCCGCTACGTAGAAACTCCGGATGTCGCTTTCTTTTTTATAGTGAGGACAAGCTGACTTATCTGCACCTCTTCTCCGGGAAACGGTATATCATCAGCTACTCGCTGGACCAGTTGGAGGGAATGCTGGATAGGGATGTTTTCTTTAGGGTTTCAAGGAGCTGCATATCCAACATTAGGTCCATCCGGAAGAGTTCCAGGTACTTCGGCAGTCGCTTGAAGCTTTACTCGAGCCGGAGTGCCCGCACGAGGTATTGGTGAGCCGCAGTCGCGTGGCCGATTTCTTGAAATGGGTGGACGGAGTGGTATGAGTTATAAGTTATGAGGCATAAGAGATACATATTCCTTTTTATACTGACGGTTTCCGTCTCGTTGCTTGTCATAGGGTGCGTTTATAACGTCATCAGCGGTAAGCCGTGGTATGCGAATATCATGGTGCAGTTCTTTCTGAATCTTCCTTTGTGCATAGGGCTGGGGTTCATCGACTTTGGGGTTATCAACTTGATATATAAAAGACTGAAACAGCGCAACAATGCGGTGAGGATTCTGGTGGATATCGTGTTGACCACTGCACTGGCTGTTCTGTTGACGTACATCTTGAACTTCCTGCTGATGGGCGGGCATGGAAATTTCTGGCATATCCTGAGAAACTCCCTGCCGGTAGTGCCGTGGAACTGGATTATCGTTCTGCAGATAGAGATATTCTTCTATAGCCTGCAACGTTCGGAGATGGAGAAGCAGATGGCTGTCATCGAGAAGGAGAAGGCGCTGTATCAGTTCGAGGTGCTGAAAAACCAGATTAATCCCCATTTCTTATTCAATAGTCTGAATGTCCTTGCCTCCCTTGCTTATCAGGATACCGAAAAGACGAACCGGTTTGCCAAGAAGCTGTCTACGGTGTACCGCTATCTGCTTACTACGCACGGCAGGGCTATGGTGACCGTGCAGGAAGAGCTGGCGTTCGTAGAGTCGTACTTATACCTGGAGCATATCCGCTTTGGCGATGCGCTGCATGTGGAGATAGAAGATGATTTGCGGAATCATCATTGTCTCGTCATTCCTGCCAGCATACAGATGCTTGTGGAGAATGCCTTGAAGCATAATATCAGTACAAAGAAGTCGCCGCTGATAGTCCATATATCCATAGGAAACGAAGGGATTACGGTACGCAACAATCTTCAGTTGCGCAACTATGTGGCCAGTAATGGAGCGGGATTGAAGAACCTGCAACGGCAGTATGCCCTATACGGCACGCTGGTGGAGATTCTTAAGGACGAAAAGGAGTTTGTGGTGAAACTTCCCTTTGTGTGCGAAGACGTGAACCGTCTCAACACAATATAGTCCTCTTCCCGAAGAAGAATCTGGAAACGTGCATCTTGTCCATAGCCCACGCCATACCCATGCAGCCGCTAAGAGTGAAGGCGGTGGCAGTGACAAGGAACAGCATCCCCGTAGGGTCGAAGGCGAACACGGGCAGAAACGCCTTGGACAGAATGGTGAAAATGGGTGAGAAAAGGAGTATGACCAGCGTATTGCGCCCTATAAAGAAGGAAAGCCGTTTGGCTTGTACCGGCAGATAGCCGTAGGCTGCCAACAGCAGGCTGATGGAAAGCCAGGTGATGGCGACTCCTGCCAGAGTACCCCTATCCAGATTGGCGGGGAAAACAGCATAGTATTACGAATGGAACAATGGCGAAGGTTGTGGCGCGAAAGACTTGTGTAAAACGAAGCCCGCTTTGGCTCACTGTCATGCCGATAAGGAAATAGAGGGCATTGGAGAAGTTCATCAATCCTCCCCAATGGGAAAGGGCAAACAGGCAGACACCGGTCACAACCAGCCGGGAGACAACCGACAGCCGTACATAGCGGAATGTGATATAATAGATGAGGCTGCACAGAATCAGTGTATGCAGATACCAGTAAGGCCCCATCGGATGGAGGAATATCTTGTCGAGCAATACGGTAGGAGTAATGGCATCTACACTTTCGCGTACGGGCAGGAAATGAGACATCACCGTATAGGCCGCCTCCATGCAGGCATACGGAATGAAAATCCATAGAAACTTGCGGAGAAAGCTTCGGGCATCCTTCCGGTTATTGGCCAGATAGCCCGAAATAATCAGGAAAGCGGACATGTGGAACGTATAGACGATTTGTTTCGCATACGGATACTTGTCGCCTATATATACAAGGTGGAAGATAATCATCAGGGTGATGAAGATGCATTTCAGATAATCTATCTCTTTGACACGGCTTTCCATATAGGGTAGTTTTCTGCGTATTGTTATTGACGGCACAAATATATATACTTCCGTAAACTTATTTATATTTTGCAAAGGGATTAAGCTTATTTTCTCTTTTACCGATTGCTTTTATGTATGGAAAATGTATATTTGTGCATGAATCATTAACTTAATGTAAAACAGACTATGATAACAAGCCAATTACTTCACCCGGCCAGTATTGTGGTAGTGGGGGCATCCAACAATGTACACAAACCCGGAGGGGCTATCCTGAAAAATCTGCTTAGCGGCGGATATACCGGTGAGCTTCGTGCCGTGAATCCGAAAGAGACTGAAGTGCAGGGTGTTGCTGCCTTTGCGGATGTGAAGGACATTCCCGATACGGACCTAGCCATCCTTGCCATACCTGCCGCGCTTTGTCCCGATGCGGTGGAGATGCTTGCTGCGGAGAAGCAGGTGAAGGCGTTCATTATCCTTTCTGCCGGTTTTGGTGAGGAGACCCATGAGGGTGCTGTGCTGGAAGATCGCATACTGGAAACGGTGAACCGGTATGGAGCCTCTCTGATAGGCCCCAACTGTATCGGTTTTATGAACTCGTGGCATCACAGTGTATTCAGCCAGCCCATCCCGCAACTGCATCCGCAAGGGGTGGACCTGATTTCCAGCTCCGGTGCCACAGCGGTGTTCATATTGGAGAGCGCCGTGACCAAGGGATTGCAATTCAACTCTGTATGGTCTGTGGGCAATGCCAAGCAAATCGGCGTGGAGGATGTGTTGCAATACATGGACGAACACTTCAATCCGGAAGCGGATTCCAGAATAAAACTTCTTTATATAGAGAGTATCGGTGACCCCGACCGTCTGCTGTTTCATGCATCCTCGCTCATCAAGAAGGGCTGCAAGATTGCGGCCATCAAGGCGGGCAGTAGCGAAAGCGGCAGCCGGGCGGCGAGTTCGCATACGGGGGCCATTGCCAGTAGCGATTCGGCGGTAGAGGCCTTGTTCCGTAAGGCGGGTATTGTGCGTTGCTATTCGCGCGAGGAGCTGACGACCGTAGGTTGTATCTTCACACTGCCGGAACTGAAAGGGAAAAACTTCGCCATCATTACCCATGCCGGCGGTCCGGGAGTGATGCTGACCGATGCATTGAGTAAGGGTGGACTGAATGTTCCGAAACTGGAAGGACCGGTGGCGGAGGAACTTAAGGGTAAGCTTTTCCCCGGTGCGGCTGTGGGGAATCCCATTGATATTCTGGCTACGGGTACGCCGGAACATCTGCGCCTCTGTCTGGAGTATTGTGAGGAGAAGTTTGACAATATTGATGCTGTAATGGCTATTTTCGGCACTCCGGGGCTGGTGACCATGTTTGAAATGTATGATGTGCTGCACGAGAAGATGCTGCATTGCAAGAAGCCGATTTTTCCGATTCTTCCTTCCATCAATACGGCGGGAGCCGAGGTTGCCGCTTTCCTGGCAAAGGGCCATGTAACTTTGCCGATGAGGTGACTCTCGGCACGGCACTTTCGCGGATAATGAATGCCCCGCGGCCTGCCAATAATGAAATCGAGCTCTTTGGAGTGGATGTTCCCCGTATCCGCCGGATTATAGATTCCATTCCTGCGGACGGTTATATCGCCCCGCACTATGTGCAGGCATTGCTCCGCTCTGCAGGTATTCCTATTGTGGAGGAGTTTGTTTCGGACAACAAGGAAGAAGTGCTTGCCTTTGCGCGTCGCACGGGGTTCCCGGTGGTGGCAAAGGTGGTGGGGCCGGTGCATAAGTCGGACGTGGGCGGTGTTGTGCTCAACATCAAGGGAGAGCAGCATTTGGCGTTGGAGTTCGACCGCATGATGCAGATTCCCGAAGCCAGTGCTATCATGGTGCAGCCGATGCTGAAGGGTACGGAATTGTTTATCGGTGCCAAATACGAAGAGAAGTTCGGACATGTGGTACTCTGCGGTCTGGGCGGTATTTTTGTGGAGGTGCTGAAGGATATATCTTCCGGTCTTGCACCGTTGTCCTACGAGGAGGCTTACTCCATGATTCACTCGTTGCGTGCCTATAAGATTATCAAAGGTACGCGTGGGCAGAAGGGAGTGAATGAAGATAAATTTGCCGAAATTATTGTACGGCTTTCCACCTTGCTGCGCTTTGCAACGGAAATCAAGGAGATGGATATCAATCCATTGTTGGCGACTGAAAAGCAGGTGATAGCGGTGGATGCGCGCATTCGGATAGAAAAATAAGGGTTAGAGATTAGGGATTAAAGGGGCTGACTGTTAATCGCTCACCGCTAATCCCTAATCCCTAATCCCTTTTTCATCCTGCCCAGTCCTCCCTATCCAGATTTCTATATCCGATAGCTTCCGCCAAGTGTGCCGGCTGTATCAATTCGCAGCCTTCCAGGTCGGCGATGGTGCGTGATACTTTCAATATACGGTCGTAGGCGCGGGCCGAAAGGTTTAGGCGGTTCATGGCAGTTTTGAGCATGGCAAGTCCTTTGTCATCCGGACGGGCGTGGCGAGCAAGCAGTTTACTGTTCATCTGGGCATTACAATATATGCCGGGAATGTCTGCATACCTTGCTTCTTGAATTTGTCGGGCACGTATCACACGCTCGCGTATGGTGGCGCTCGATTCGCCGGGGCGAGAATCTGCCATCTCTTCAAAGGGGAGTGGGGTGACTTCAATTTGCAGGTCGATACGGTCGAGCAAAGGTCCGGATATGCGGTTCAGGTACTTTTGTACTTGTCCAGGACTGCATACACAAGCCTTGGTGGGATGCGTGTAATACCCGCATGGACACGGATTCATAGAGGCTACCAGCATAAAACTTGCCGGGTACTCTACATTGCATCGGATGCGTGACACGGTAATCTTCCTATCTTCCAGCGGTTGGCGAAGAACCTCCAATACGTTACGGCTGTACTCTGGCAGTTCATCAAGATATAAAATTCCGTTATGTGCCAGACTGATTTCACCGGGCTGGGGGAAACTTCCTCCACCGGTCATCGCTACCGTAGAAATGGTGTGGTGAGGGGCGCGGAACGGGCGTTTCGAGATGAGTCCACCGTCTTTGCCCAACTTTCCGGCAACAGAATGAATCTTGGTCGTTTCCAGACTCTCTCCCAAAGAGAGGGGAGGAAGTATAGATGGCAGACGCTTGGCAAGCATGGACTTACCGCTGCCCGGCGAACCGATGAGAAGTATATTGTGGCTGCCCGAAGCAGCTACCTCCAAGGCTCGTTTCACATTTTCCTGTCCTTTTACTTCTGCAAAGTCGAAATCGAAGTTGCTCTGCTGGGAATAGAATTCCTCGCGGGTGTTGACTAACGTAGGGGTTAATTCCTGCGTGCCATTAAAGAATTCTATAACTTCCTTGATGTTTCCCGCTCCGTACACTTTCAGATTGTTTACTACTGCCGCTTCGTGGGCATTCTGTTGCGGTACAATCATACCCTCAAACCCCAGTTCTCTGGCCTTGATGGCAATGGGGAGTGCTCCTTTGATAGGTTGCAGGCTGCCGTCAAGGCTTAGTTCACCCATCAGCAGATAGCGTTCCAGCTTATCGGACTGGATAACTTCGCTGGCGGCAAGTATGCCGATGGCTAAAGGTAAATCGTAAGCTGCACCTTCCTTGCGGATGTCAGCCGGAGCCATGTTGATGACAATATTGCTGGTCGGCATCCGGTAGCCGTTGACCTGCAAAGCAGATATGATACGTTGATGGCTTTCTTTGACCGCAGAGTCCGGCAAACCGACTAAATAGAACATACAGCCTCTGGAACTGTTGACTTCAATGGTGATGAGGGTTGCGTCAATACCTTGAACAGCCGCTCCAAAAACTTTTATGAGCACGTTTTTAGTGATTAGGGGTTAGTGATGGCAGGATAGGCTACCGTCGGTTTTGTTTTTTGAGTTTCTTTTCACTCTCTTTCTTCTCTTTTTCCTTTTGCTCTATCTCCTCCAGTTTCTTTTTGATGTCTTCCTCACTCATATTCTTCCCTTCAATTTTTCCGGAAGGGCTAAGGAACAGATTGGCAGGCAATGCTTGTATGGCGAGCTGTTTGATGGGCGCTGTGTTCCATCCGGAGAAATCACAACTCTGTTCCCACTTCAGAGTATCTCTTTTTGATTGCTTCTTCCCATTCCTTTCTGTCGATATCCAAGGAAATGCCCCAGAGTGCGAATAGCTTGTTCTTTTCTTCTTTCTTGTAAATCCGGCGCAGGGCAGCGTTGGCTTCCATGCTTTGCGGGTCCCAAGATGCCCAAAAATGTATCAACAGATATTTGTCCTTAAAGCTAGTACGGCTGATTTGTGTGCCTTTGGTATTGGGCAGGTTGACGTAAGGGATGGTTTTTCCCGACGGATACCTTCTCTTCTTCTTGGATAAGGTCAAGCAGTTCGTCCACATATGGGCGGTCTTTCAGGCCTCCGGTCATGTGTTCTGTCATTTCTTTGATTAAGGAGAAGTCCGGTTGCGGTTTTTGCACGAAATATTTCTCCAGCAGATAGATACTTACCAGTGAAGAAGGATGGCTGTTGATGAAGGCTTCTGCTTTTTTCTTCCAATGCTTTCTCCGAGGGAGTACTCAAACCTTTCAACTCTTTCTGAAAGGCGGTCAGTTCTTCATTGGGAACATTCCCCGTGATTTCCAGTGAAGTAAGTTCGGCGGCAGAACCTTTTATCTTTATGTTGTCTCCTTTGTCCAGGTAAAGCGGATATTCCGTACCGTCACTGAATTGCAACCATGTAGAGGCAAGTGTGTCGGTGGTGAGGGTTGCAGAGAACTTGTCATCCTTGACAAGCAGAGTGTCCATACGGTTATAGAACTTGTCCGTACCATATATATAAAGGGTATCATTCCCCAGCCCTTTGATTTCACCATTTAGGTAGACTGAATTTGTATTTTTTGCTGCCGCAGGCAGACAATATAATAAGCAGAAGGTATGCAAGATAGATTTTCTTCATTCCGGTTCTTTTTCTGATACTTGGTGTGAATAAAAGAAATGCCCGACATATTTCTATGCCGGGCACGTTCTTTTCAATCTAACCTTTATTATTTGATGAGATTCATAAAGTCAGTGTTAGTGAAGTATTTGGCGAATTCCAGGTCAGAAGCAGCCTTCTTTGCCAAAGCCGGTTCTTTTGCAATGGCATTCTTCAGACTGCTGGTTACCATAGATGTATTGTTGGTTCTTGCGCCAAGTACAGCCATCAGGTAGTCAGTATAAGCGTCTGGTCTTTCGATAGCAGCCAGTGTGTTCTTAGCCTTGTTGTAGTCCTTAGCCAGGATTTGTGCCAAAGCAGCGCTGTTAGTCTTAGTGTCGCCAAATGAGCTGACAGCCTTGTCGTACTGTCCTTGAGCAACATACAGATTACCCAATGCCTCGTTCAGTTCCTTAGAACCGGAAGCCTTGCTCAGATAGCTTTCTGCTGCTGTTCTGTCGCCCTTGGTCAAGGCAATCAGACCGAGATTCATGTTTGCTTCAGGAGCATCCTTGATGGAGAGAGCTTTCTTGAAGTAGCTTTCAGCCTTGTCAAGATCACCAGCCTGATAAGCCAGTTTACCTAAGTTGTTGTAAGCACGGAAATCGTTCGGGTAGATTTGAGTAGCTTTTGTGAAGATGGCTTCTTGCTTGGCAGCATCTTTAGTCAAGGTGGTGGCATACAGTAATTCTTCGATGTTCAGCTGCTTGGCATCGCTGTCGGCGAGGTTTGCGATTTCTTCGTCAGACTTACCGATGATTTCGTAGTTCAAAGTCAGGCGTGAACGACGCAGTTGCGGCAGGATTTCGTCGGCCAAAGTTTTATAAACAGAAGAGATGTTCTTGATTTCTTGTTCTCTTTGTTCAGGATCCTGATACATGGAAAGAACGCGAAGAATCAATTCTTTATCTTGGATGTTTGATTTGGATACCAGTTCCTGGAAGCCTTCCCAGTCCTGAGCTGTATACTTGGTGTCTACTGCTGCATCGATTTTTGCTTTCTTCAAATCTCTGTTGATGATTTTAGCCGTGTTGTCCTGGCGGTTCTCAGCCAGTGTAGTATTCAAGCCTACACCACCATCGGGAGAAGCGTATGCGGAGATTTCGATGTTGCTGATTTTCTTGTTTTCAGCTTCGTCTATGTTTTTCACTTCTTTGCCGAATTCTTTGGCAGTCTTCAATTCGCTGGCGCGTACGTTGGCTTGTTGAATCAAGAACATGATGTTGGCGTCATGCTTTTCTTTGATGATACGTTGGAAAGCGTCGTCACCATTGGCGGGGTTAGCGCTGCCCAATGTTTGTTCCAGCATCTCAGAAGTGGAGATTACACCATCAGCTACTTTTACAGCAGGGATAGTGACAGTCTTTTTGCCTACTGTAGCCTTGAATTCCAGATACAGTTCGGATTTGGCCATTTCCGGTACATAGTCGAAAGATGTCTTCATAGTGTAGCTGCCGCCCATCTTGTAAGAGATAGTCTGGTCGTTACCTTCTACTTTTTCGCCCTGGAACACAGCCGACTGGCCTTTAGCTTCGCCGCCATTCCATTTCAGCACAGGGGTCACTTCTACCACAGCCTTCTTGTTGAAGTACTTTTCGGGGAATTTTCCGTTGATTGTAGCGGGAACTTTACCACCCACAGCTTCCAGAACTTGAGGAGTTACGGTGAAATAATCTGATGACAATTCACCCATCTTTTTGCTGCACGATGTCATTAATGCAACAACCATTGCCATTAAAAACGGCAGATACAATTTCTTAGTCATTTTAGGTATAAATTAATTGTTTGTAATTGAAATTTGTCTATTCCATTTTAGTGTGCTGTTTGGGCATGGACACAACAACGCAAAGATATTAAATCCTATTACAGTTTGTTAACTCGCGCAGCAATTTTATCATAATTTAATGAATTTCCCGCTCTTTGCGGTACTTTATATTGCGGGGATGATGTTCTATGATTTCACTGCGCAATCTGTGCCGGTCAATATGTGTGTAAATTTCTGTTGTAGCGATAGATTCGTGACCCAGCATACTTTGTATGGCGCGCAGGTTGGCGCCTCCTTCAAGCAGGTGGGTGGCAAAGGAATGGCGGAAGGTGTGCGGACTGATGTTTTTGGTGATGCCGGCCTTCTTCGCCAGTTCCTTGATGAGATGGAATACCATGATGCGCGAGATATTTTTGCCCCAGCGTGCCAGGAATACATAGTCCTCGAAGTCCTTCTTGATTTTCCAGCCTCCATTGCGGTCCACGAACCAGTTCCTTATCTCCTTGATGGCACGGGACGATATGGGTACAAGGCGCTGTTTGCTGCCCTTACCTTCTACCTTGATGAAGCCTTCGTCGAAATACAAGTCGGAGATTTTCAGGTTGCACAGTTCCGATACCCGTAGGCCGCAACTGTATAGAGTCTCGAGGATGGCCCGGTTGCGTTGCCCCTCGTTTGTGCCTAGGTCAATGGCGGAGATGATGCGGTCTATCTCTTCCACTGTCAGTACTTCTGGAAGCTTGAATCCGATTTTGGGTCCCTCCAACAGTTCGCTGGGGTCGGCTTCCAGGTAGTCGGCCATGACGAGGAAATGGAAGAATGACTTGATGCCCGACAAGATGCGTGCCTGCGAGCGGGGATGGATGCCGATGTCGTGCAGTCCGGAGGCAAAATGCTGCAAGTCATCCAGGGTAGTGTCAAGGATAGCGATACCCTCTCCTTCCAGAAAGTGCAGCAGCTTCTGTAAGTCTGTTTGGTAAGCATCCACTGTATTGGGTGAGAGTGCTTTTTCCAGTTTCAGATACTGGTGGTACTTTCTGATTATCAGCGTTTGTTTCTCCTTATTCGTGGATTTTTCTTCTGATTTCATTTCTTTTTTCTACCTTTGCTTCGCGAAAATAGGCTGCATTTCAGCAAATTGCAAATAAATTTGCATCTGCTTTCGGTTTGCACTATCTTTGCACCGCAAAGGTATAAAAAATTGTGTTATGAGGATACAGATTATTAACGGCCCCAATATAAATCTCTTGGGCAAACGTGAACCTTCCATTTACGGTAGCGTTACTTTTGAAGACTACCTTGCCGAACTCCGTAAGAAATATGCGGATGTACAGATTGACTATTTCCAGTCCAACATTGAGGGAGAGCTGATAGACAAGATTCAGCAGGTAGGTTTTGATGTGGACGGCATCATTTTGAATGCGGGTGCTTACACCCATACGTCCATCGCTCTGCAAGATGCTATCCGTTCGGTCACTTCTCCGGTGATTGAGGTGCATATCTCTAATGTACATGCCCGCGAGGCTTTTCGTCATGTGTCCATGATTTCCTGCGCTTGCAAGGGTGTCATTCTCGGTTTCGGGCTGAACTCCTACCGTCTGGCCATGGAGGCATTAAAAGATTATTAAATAAAATAGGTATATAGATTATGTTATTGAAGCAAACGAAGATTGTCGCAACGATTTCTGACCAGCGCTGTGATGTTGATTTTATAAAGCAGTTGTTCGATGCAGGTATGAATGTTGTACGTATGAATACTGCACATCTTGGCCGTGAAGGTGCCGAGAAGTTGATAAACAATGTGCGTACGGTTTCCAACCGTATTGCCATCCTGATGGATACGAAAGGACCGGAAGTCCGTACTACTGTCCTTGCCGAGCCCATTCCTTTCAAGGTAGGCGACCGTGTGAAGGTGGTAGGCAATCCGGAACAGGAAACTACCCGTGAATGTATTTCTGTTTCGTACTCCCACTTTGTTAAAGACTTGGATGTGGACGGCCATATCCTAATTGACGACGGTGATTTGGAGTTGATTGTTGTGGAGAAGACTCCCGACTATCTGCTCTGCGAAGTACAGAATGAAGCTACCCTGGGCAGCCGCAAGAGCGTCAACGTTCCGGGTGTCCGCATCAATCTGCCCTCTTTGACGGAGAAGGACCGCACCAATATCCTTTATGCCATTGAGAAGAATATAGATTTCATTGCCCACTCTTTTGCGCAACAAGCAGGATATACTCGACATCAAGTCAATCCTCGACGCCCACAATAGCGACATCCGTATTGTTGCCAAGATTGAGAATCAGGAAGGTGTCGACAATATCGATGAAATTCTGGAAGTGGCGGATGGTGTGATGGTGGCTCGTGGCGACCTCGGTATCGAAGTCCCTCAGGAACGCATTCCCGGCATCCAACGTGTACTTATCCGCAAGTGTATTCTTGCCAAGAAGCCGGTGATTGTTGCCACGCAGATGCTCCATACCATGATTTCCAACCCACGCCCCACCCGTGCGGAAGTGACGGACATTGCCAATGCCATCTATTATCGTACGGATGCCTTGATGCTGAGCGGTGAAACTGCTTATGGAAAATATCCGGTGGAAGCCGTGAAGACCATGACCAAAGTTGCCGCGCAAGCGGAAAAAGACAAGTTGCCCGACAATGATATTCGTATTCCATTGGATGAGAACAGCAACGATGTAACGGCTTTCCTTGCCAAACAAGCAGTAAAAGCCACTACCAAACTGAAGATCCGTGCAATCATCACCGACAGTTACAGCGGCCGTACAGCCCGTAATCTTGCCGCTTTCCGTGGTAAATATCCGGTGCTGGCCATCTGCTACAAAGAAAAGACCATGCGTCACCTGGCACTTTCATACGGTGTAGAGGCTATCTATATGCCCGAACTTGCCAACGGACAGGAGTATTACTTCGCCGCCTTGCGCCGTCTGTTGAAGGAAGGCCGCTTGTGTCCTACGGACATGGTGGGTTATTTGAGTAGTGGTAAGGCAGGTACAAAGACTTCCTTCCTCGAAATCAATGTAGTGGAAGATGCCTTGAAGCATGCAGAAGACAGTGTGCTACCCAATAGTAACAGATACTTGTAATAATTAATAATGAACGAATGAAGGAATGAAAGGTTGCCGCAACTTTGTTGCACTTTTCATTCTTTCATTTTTCCACTCTTTCATTTGCCATGTCAATTGACGAATACATTTTGCAGCACATTGATGATGAGGGCGATTATCTGAAAGCGCTCTATCGCGACACGCATGTCAAGTTGCTATATCCCCGCATGGCTTCCGGACATTTGCAGGGGCGTATGCTCAAGATGTTTGTCCGGATGATTCGTCCCCGGCAGGTGCTGGAGATAGGGACTTATAGCGGATATTCCGCACTTTGCATAGCAGAAGGACTGCCGGAGGGCGGGATGCTGCATACGTTTGAAATCAACGACGAGCAGGAGGACTTCACCCGTCCGTGGCTGGAGAATTCCGATTACGCGGATAAAATCAGGTTCTACATTGGCGATGCCTTGGAGCGGGTACCGCAACTGGACCTCACTTTCGACCTTGCCTTTATTGACGGAGATAAGCGTAAATACATAGAGTATTATGAAATGGTGCTCGCCCGCCTTTCCGGCGGTGGATATATCATTGCCGACAATACCTTGTGGGATGGCCATGTGCTGGAAGAACAACCCCATCGCACAGACCTGCAAACAATCAGTATCAAAGCCTTCAATGATTTGGTGGCGCGGGATGCGCGTGTGGAGAAAGTCATTCTTCCCCTGCGTGACGGATTGACGATTATCCGTAAGAAGTAACTGTTTTTTTATCTTTTTCTCAGCAGCCGCTTGCTGAGGTATCTCACCGGATACCATACGGACAAGAAGCCTACAGTGATGACCGTTAAGAATACCAGAATAATATCCGTGGCATGTACACTTACCGGATAAGCGTCCACTACAAAACTTCCATTGCCTCCCCCCAATGAAATCAACCCGAAACGTTGCTGCAGAAAGCACAGCAACAATCCTAAAACGATGCCGGAGAGGGCGCCGAATACAGAAATCATCCTGCCTTCGAACAAGAAGATGCGCGCTATGAGCCGGTCATCGGCACCCAGGTTGCGCAGTGTCTCCACGTCCTCCCGTTTGTCCAGTATCAGCATGGACAGCGAACCGATGACATTGAAGCATGCGATACCCAGAATGAAGGTGTGAGGAAGAGATAAGAGATAAGTTTCTCTATTTCCATGATGCGGAAAACATCGGCCTGCTGCTCGTAGCGGTTCTGTACAATGAACCGGTCGCCGAGAATGCCTGCTATTTTCTTTTGTACGGAGCCGATGTTGGAACCGGGTTTCAGTTTCATCTCGATGGCAGAGACTTCCGTGTCATAATTGAACAGACGGCGGGCAAAGTCGAGTGACGTCAGTATGTAGCGTGAATCGTATTTTTGCTGGTTGACGGCAAAGATGGCGCCGGGCGAGAAGAGATACTCCCGGTTGAAAGCCGCAGTGGGGTTGGCTATGTTTACCCGTACGTTCCGTTTGGGGGCATAGGCCTGCAACGGGTCCACGAACTGAATGCCGGTGCCCAACTCGGATATAAGTTCCACACCCAGAAAACCATAGTCCACCACCGAGTCGCTCAGTAGGAACTTTCCCGTCCCATAGAGCAAGCTGTCGATGGATGTAAGCTGTTCGAAATTGTCCTCCACTCCCTTGATGACGGCCATTGCCTGGCGGTCCTTGTACTGCACCATGGCATTCTCTTCCAGTGTTTCCGTCCACACGTCAATCTCGGACAGGGCGTGTACTTGCCGGATGCACGCTTCGTGCGGGTCGAAAACCTTACCTTCGCGGACGGTGATTTTCAGTTCCGGGTCGAAGGCTGTGAAAAAGCCTGCCACCATGTCCTGAAAACCGTTGAACACGGACAAGGTGCATACCAACGCCAACGTAGCTAATGCCACTCCACACACCGAAATACCGGAGATGATATTAATGGCATTGTGTTTCTTCTTGGAGAAGAGGTAGCGGCGGGCTATAAAGAAGGGAAGGGACATTATTTCAGCAGTTCGTCAATTCGTTCCAGATAGTCCAGTGAGTCGTCTACGAAGAACTTTAGTTCGGGGATAATGCGTAGTTGGTGGCGTACGCGGGTACCCAGTTCAAAGCGTATGGATTTCATGTTTCCGTTGATGTTCTTGACTATTTCTTCGCTTTTCTCCGAGGGGAATATACTGAGATAAGCGCGTGCCACGCTCATGTCGGGGCTGATGCGTACGGCACTGACGGAAATCAGTATGCCGGGCATGGACTTGGTTTGCAACAAGAAGATATCACTCAGTTCCTTCTGCAGGAGACGGGCTATTTTATTTTGTCTGGTAGTTTCCATACTGTTTATTTTTTATGCTGGGGTGCAGCCTGTTTTCACGTTAGCAAAGTTACTGAAATATATCGTTCTGCCGACTGTTTATAGCTTTTTTTTCATTCTTTTCCCTATTGTAGGGTTCATTCTTTTCCGTTCTGTCGATGAGATATGCCTTTTCGTAGATTCTATTTGTTGTTCTTGTTATGCTTCCCTAACTTTGATGTCAGTTCGGAGAACTGCTGATGATGAGTGAAGAAGGAAGAGAACCATTCCGTTATAGAAGAGACTCTCTCTAAATAGCGTTTTTTCATGTATTATTGACTTGAACCGTTTTTACCCGGGAGGGTAGAAACGGTTTTTTTGCGCATCTGACCGGGCTTTCTTGTCTCTTGCATAGGCTTCCGTTGTGTGTTACATAGGCTTCTGTTGTGTTTTGCACGGTGGTTTGTCTTGAGAAGCCTTTGGGCTTATCATGTGCGCACGGCTGTGGTACGCCTTTTCCACAGTCGTGAAGAAGACGTGCCACAGCTGTGAAGAATATGCTTCACAGCCGTGGTTTTTCATCAATATATAGGGGTTGACAGAACAGACATAAGGGAATGACAGAACAAACATGAGGGGATAACGGAACGGACATAAGCACTCGACGCATTCCGTATCAGGGTATGAATAGCGGAATGCGTCGGGTGCTTGTGGGGGAATGATATGATATTTGTTCTTATGCCTTTACATACTTCCTTTTAGCTATCAGCACTGCCACGATGATACCTATCACCAGCAGCGCCAGTGCTCCGTAGGCGATGCCTTCCGTCACGTGCAGGCTGGTGGGGTCAAAGCGCATTTCGATGGTGTGCTGTCCGGCAGGAACATGCATTGTGCGCAGGATATAGTCGGCGCGTGCCAGTTCGGCAGGCTGTCCGTCGATGGTTACGTGCCAGCCGTCCGGATAATAGATTTCGGAGAATACGGCAATACCGTCTTGGGCATTGTTCGTTTCGTACGTCAGGCGGTTAGGTGCGTAACTTGTCAGGCGGATGCTGGAGAGGCTGTCTTTATAACTTTCCGTGGCACCTTTCAGTACATCCTTGAAGCGGGCATCCACTACAGCTGTCTCCGTAGGTATGATGCTGTCCAGGGCGTCAATCTCTTCGTTGGCGTTGTTCACATACTGCACCTTGTTTACAAACCATGCATTGCCGTAGGCGTGCGGGTTGAGGATGGGAACGGTTTGTCTTTGCTGTCCTGCAGGGAAGATGAAGTATTTGGTGTTCAGCATGTTCAGTACGCGGAACTTATTGGCATCCACGCTGTCCATCTCACCTCCGGCGGTGGCATGGCCTTGTAGGCAGCCTGCATTTCGGGAGAGATGTGGCGTTCTATCAGTTCCTGGTAGCGACGCAGTTTGGCCGGGTGATAACCGCCGACGCTTTTGTGCCAGTAGGAGGTGTTGTTGTCATCGAAGGTGCTGGTGGCAAAGTTCAATACACGATAGTCCAAGCTGGTATCTTGTAGTATCAGCTCGTCTGTATTTGTCTTGGTGAAGGTTTCCGTACGGATGGAGTGGGGCACGAACTGGGCATCATTCAGATAGCGCTTGTTGACCCCCCACATATCTGCCAGGCAGAGTATGGTGATACCTGCAATGGTCAGCGAGCTGCGCAGCTTGCCGCTTGCATAGAGCCAGAGCAGGCTGCAGCCGATGCCTATGATGATGAAGCTACGCAGGGCGTCGCTGCTGACGAGTTCGGCACGCATCTCTCCCAAGTTGGCAAGGATGCCGGAGAGCTCGTTGGCGGGTATCATCTGCTGGTTGACGGCATTCTGCAGCATCTGTGCCTCTTGGGCGGGCACGTAGCCGGAGCCGATGCTGCCCGGGGCAACGGCAAGCAGCAGGGCGATGCCTGCAGTGAGCAGCAGGCTGATGCCGAGGGGCTTCTTTTTCTTGTTTTAAGATTTCCGGCTCTTCGAGCAGGCGTTTCAGGGCAAAGATAGCCAGCAAAGGTATCGTGAACTCTGCTATGACGAGGATGGAGGACACGGCGCGGAACTTATTGTACAACGGGACGTAATCGATGAAGAAGTCCGTCAGCGGCATGAAGTTCTTACCCCATGCCAGGACGATGGAGAAGAAGGTTGCTCCCAGCAACGCCCATTTCAGCGGTCCTTTTACGATGAAGCAGCCCAGCACGAAGAGGAACAGGACGAATGCTCCGACGTAGACGGGACCCGACGTCATGGGCTGGGTACCGAAATATTGTGTCAGTGAGCCGTACAGACTGCTGTACATCGGGTTTGCCTTGCTCATGGCAGTTTCGCTCTGGCTGAGGGCGGCAGATGCTCCGCCTTTGAAGTTGGGCACCAGCAGAGTCAGTGTTTCGCCGATGCCATAGCTCCAGTTGGTGATGTAGTCGCGGTCCAGTCCGCTGCTGGTTTGCTTGGCGGCATCACCGGTCTGTACCAGCTCGCTTTTGCCGCGCATGGTTTCCTTGCTGTACGTATAGGTGTGGTAGAGGTTGGAAAGGTTGGCGGCTATGCCGACGAGGGCTGCTACAATCAGTACGGCACTTGCCTTGAAGAACTGGGGCAATGTCTTGGTACGCCATGCTTTCTCGAAGTAGGCTCCCACAAAAGAAGAGGATGACGAAGAAGAAGTAATAGGACATCTGAACGTGGTTCGAGGTGATTTGCAGGGCCACGAACAAGGCGGTGAGGATGCCTCCCCACAGCAGTTTCCCACGATAGGCGAGCACAATGCCTGCTATGGTGGGCGGCACGTAGGCAAGGGTGATGAACTTCCAGATGTGTCCGGCGGATATCAGGATGAAGAAATAGGACGAGAATGCCCACATGATACCGCCCAGTCCGGCCAGCCAGACCGGTATGCCGAAGACGCGCAGCAGGATGTAGAAGCCGAGCATCAGCATGAATGTGAGGCACACATAGTCGGGCAGGAAGAGTTGGTAGGCTTTCTGTACCCACTGCAGTGACTTGGTGGAGTCATACGAAGGGGCTATCTGATACATGGGCATACCGCCGAACAGCGAGTTTGTCCAACGGCTGCGTTCGCCCGTCTGTTCGTAATACTCCTTGACTTCTTGTCCTGCCCCTGCTCCTGCGGCCGTGTCGTGCTGAAAGAGAATACGGTTTTCTATATCCGCCGGAAAAAGTAGGCGAAAGAAATCAGGACGAATGCCAGGATGGCAATTAAGTCGGGAAGAATCTTCTTCATGAGTTATAAGTTATGAGTTATCAATTAATCAATTGTGGGGCAAAGGGTGCAAACCGAATACAGAACTTTCATGCTTGCATGAAAAAGTTTTGTTTCGCTTTTTGTGGCAAAGATACATAAATGCAGATTGTTATTGTCACGTTATCGGCAGAATGTTGTACCTTTGCCTTTCCTAAATCAAAAAATTAAAGTGCTTTAATGGTAATATGCAAGCTTAAATTATTATAGATATGACAATAGGGATAATCAGTGCAATGGATAGCGAACACCGCCGGTTGGTGGAACGTTTGCTGGATGAGAATACGTCGGGCGATGGTAGTTTGCGCTATGTGGAAGGTACATTGGGCGGCAACCATGTGATCTTGACGCAATGCGGCATCGGTAAGGTGAATGCGGCGGTTGGAGCTACGGAGCTGATACGCCGTTTTGCCCCGGACTGCATTGTGAGTACCGGTGTGGCGGGCGGCATCGACGCTTGTCTCAAGGTGACGGATGTAGTGGCGAGCGACTCTCTGGCGTACCACGATGTATGGTGCGGTGACGGTAACGAGTACGGTCAGGTGCAGGGATTGCCTGCAGTGTACAAGGGGTGCGCTTTTGGAACATGCCTTTGTCTCTGAACAAGACCGGATTGGAAAGCCGTATTCATAGCGGACTGATATGTACCGGCGACCGGTTTATCACCAACCGCACAGAGCTGGATGCCATCAAACGCTGCTTCCCGGCTGGACTGGCTGTCGATATGGAGTCCGCTGCCATTGCGCAGACCTGCTATCTGTACGGCATTCCTTTCCTCAGCTTCCGTATCATCAGCGATACGCCGGGCGTGGAAGACCACTCTTCGCAATATGCCGATTTTTGGGGTACGATGGCGGAACGTTCTTTCCTTACGACATGGACTTTCCTTTCCACCCTGCCCGACAACTTATAACTCATAACTCACAACTTATAACTTATGAAGAAAATACCCAGCTTTACCATCGATCACATCCGTTTGCTGCGCGGTATTTACGTATCGCGCAAGGATGAAGTGAACGGAGAAGTCATCACGACTTTTGATATCCGTATGAAAGAGCCCAACCGTGAACCGGCATTGGGACAAGGCGCCCTGCACACTATCGAGCATCTGGCTGCCACCTACCTGCGCAATGAACCGCAATGGCAGGACAAGATTATCTATTGGGGCCCCATGGGCTGCCTTACCGGCAATTATCTGCTGATGAAAGGCGATTTGCAGCCGCAGGACATCGTATCGCTGATGCAGGATACGTTCCGCTTTGTTGCCGGATATGAGGGCGAAGTTCCCGGTGTTGCTCCGCAGGATTGCGGCAATTACCTGCTCCACGACCTGCCCATGGCAAAATGGGAGTCTGCCAAGTATTTGCATGAAGTGCTGGAACAGATGACGGAAGAGAATATGAACTACCCCGAGAAAGCGGAGTGAGTGGTTGAATGAATGTTGAAAAATACATTTATGTTAAGAGTATCTGTCATTCAGAGCTTCTTTGCGATGCTCTGAATGACAGATAGTATAAGCTAATTCCCCATATTTACTTGGTTTACTCCTAACTGCTTAAATAATTTCTATTCCTTGCTCCTTGCAAAGTTGCAGCCCTATGTCTTTCAGCTTGAATTTCTGTATCTTGCCGCTTCCTGTCATGGGGAACTCTTTTACAAAGAAAATATATTTGGGAATCTTGTAACGGGAAATCTTGCCGATACAGAAGTCGCGTACATCCGATTCGTGCAGGTCTGCCCCTTCGTGCCGGATAATGAATGCGCCGACCGCTTCGCCGTACTTCTTGGAAGGGATGCCGGCTACCTGCACATCCTTGACGCCTTCCAGTTGATAGAGAAACTCTTCGATTTCGCGCGGATAGATATTTTCGCCGCCGCGGATAATCATGTCTTTGATACGTCCGGTGATGCGGTAGTTGCCGTCCTCGTCTTTTACGCCCAAGTCTCCGGAGTGCAGAAAACCGTTCTTGTCGATGACCTCGGCTGTGGCCTGCGGATTCTTATAATATCCTTTCATGGTGTTGTAACCGCGGTTGCACATTTCACCCTGCACGCCTACCGGGCACTCTTCGCCGGTTTCCGGGTCGATGACTTTCACTTCGGTATGCTCAAAGTCGCGTCCTACGGTGTTGCAACGTACATCGAACGAGTCGTCTATTCGCGTGGCGGTCATGCCGGGAGCGGCTTCCGTTAGGCCGTAAACGCTGGTTACTTTCATGTACATCTTTTCCTCTACCTGCTTCATCAGCTCGACGGGGCAGAGAGAGCCGGCCATGATACCCGTGCGCAGGCTGGACATATCGAACAGGTCGAACATCGGATGGTGCAGCTCGGCTATGAACATCGTGGGTACGCCGTAGAGTGCGGTGCATCGTTCTTTGTGGATGGATGCAAGCACCACCAACGGGTTGAAGCGTTCCACCATGACTTGTGTACAGCCGTGGGTAAGGCAGTTCATCGTGGCAAGCACCACGCCGAAGCAGTGGAACAGGGGGACGCAACAGCAGAGTTTGTCAGCGGCAGTGAATTTCATATGCTCGCCGGTAAGGAAACCGTTGTTGGTGATGTTGTAGTGGGTAAGCATTACCCCTTTCGGGAATCCGGTAGTGCCCGAAGTGTACTGCATGTTTACTACGTCGTGGCAACTTACCCGGCTTTTGAGCTCATTCAGACGGGTGTCTTCCACGTTGTCGCCTAAAAGCAGAATTTCGGAAGTGTTGTACATTCCTCTGTGCTTTTCCTGCCCTACGTAGATTACATTCTTCATATAAGGGAAGCGCTCGCTTTTCAGATGTCCGCGCTGGCAGGTTTTCAGTTCAGGCAGCATGGTGTAGGTCATCTGCACGAAGTCGCTGTCTTTCTCGCCGTTGACGATACAGAGCGTGTGCATATCCGAATTCTCGCACAGGTACTCCAGTTCGGCTTGTTTATAGTTGGTGTTTACCGTTACATAAACGGCGCCTATTTTGGCGCAGGCATACAGCAATGTCAGCCAGTCCGGTACGTTTGCCGCCCAGATGCCGACGTGTGTTCCCCGTTCCACGCCGATAGCGATAAGTCCTTTTGCCATGTCGTCCACTCTGCGGTTGAACTGGCTCCAGGTGAAGCGCAGATTACGGTCGGAGTAAACAATGTATTCTTTGTCAGGTGTAGTTGTGGCCCAATGCTCCAGCCATTGGCCAAGCGTTCTTTCGTATAACATAACGATGCTAATTAACGTATAAAGTATGAAATATAAGAGGGTATGTCAAAACTAAAATTCGCTTGCCGTTTGTTTCTTTTTAGGCACGGATTACACGGATTTCACGGAAAAAGAACAAAGAAAATCTGTGTTTCCGTAGAATCCGTGTAATCCGTGCCTAAAAGAAATCATCAAGTGTATTTTGACACACTCCCTTATACCTTATACTTATCAGATTGGTGTATAAATTACTGCCAGTATTTTGGCTGCCTGTCCTTCATAGGCGTGTACATGGTGCGGTACGATGGAATCGTAGTAGATGCTGTCCCCTTCTTCGAGCAGGTAGGTGTGCTTGCCGTAGCTGATTTCCATGGTTCCTTCCATAACCATGATGAATTCTTCGCCTTCGTGTGAGGAAAGAACGAAATCGCTGTCGTCCGTGGGAGCTACGTCAATGATGAACGGCTCCATGTGGCGGTCTGCTTTTGATTTGGAAAGAGAGTGGTACTCCATGTGTTTGCGCGAGTGGATAGCGTTGTTGGAGAAGCTGATGCTGTCCTTTGCTTCCGACTTGCGGCATACCACAGGACCGTTCTCGTCCTGGTCGTCAAGGAATGTGCCGAGACGCACGCCCAGTACGCGGGCTATTTTGATGAGCGGAGCCAATGAAGGCAGGTCGATATTGTTTTCGATGCGTTCGATTTGTTCGATGGCGAGCCCCGAACGTTGCGCCAACTCTTCCATGCTGATGGACTGGCTTTCGCGGAGTGATTTGATTTTTTCTCCTACAATCTTACTTGTATCCATAATTTGATAGTATTTTCAGTCTAAAAGGTTATGATTAATAGCTGTAAATTGCAAAAATAAGATATTCTTTTACTTGGTGCAACATTCTATGACGAAAAGTTTGCTTATGGTCTTTGCAGGTGTACAGGAGATTTTGTCTGTATGCCATCGCTATTCCGGCTTTCTCAGAGCAAGAGTGATATTCGCAGACGTATGGCTTATGATTGCATGAAGCCTGATAGAGGTTCCTTACTCTTTTATATCCAACTCTCCGGAGTATGAAATGGCCTGTCTGTTCATCGGCTGGATATGTATGTTGGCCGAACCGTCGGAATAGATAGTAAGGCTGTATTCATATTTATCTTCTTCGTTGCCGGTTTTGAAATCAATCCGGGTTTTTCCTTTTTTGAGGCTTTCTTTCCTGTATCCGGTTATCGGGGCATTAAATATCAATCCCTTCCCGCCGCCGTAAGGTACATTGTATGCCACTCCGAAGTAGGGCAGGTAAGAAAAGACGGAGTCATTCCTGATTTCGATGGAGTAGTCGGATGTCAGGGCGCGGCTGCGACCTTTCATGGGTTGCATATAGTCTACGTTGATTTTGTAGTGATCGGCATTTATCGCTTCCCTGACGTTACGTTCGGTCTGTGCTTTCTTTTCACTCCGGCTTTGTGCTGTTGCGGACTGCATGGCAAGCATTCCCGACAAACATAATAGAATTAATTTAGCTGTTTTCATCGTTGTTTGGTTTTAGGTACCAACAAAGATAAAGAGAATGTTTTTGAGAAGTAAAACGGATTCAGTATTTTTGTATGAGAATAAAGATTATTAAGTATGGTATATATTGAAACTCCCCGTTTGATATTGCGCGATTGGAAAGAAGAAAACTTCGTTCCTTTTGCAGAGATGAACGGGAAGCCCTCTGTCATGGAGTTCTTTCTGCATCCTTTGTCCGGGGAAGAGTCCCGCAATCTTTTTGATACTGTCAGGAACGAGTTTCTTCAGTACGGATATGGCGGATATGCCATCGAGCAGAAGTCCGATGGAGCCTTTGTGGGTTTTACGGGCTTTCATAACTTTATGTTTGATGTGGACTTTGCTCCGGGTATTGAGATACTGTGGCGATTGAAGCAGGAATATTGGGGCCGGGGATATGCTACCGAAGCGGCGAAGTCATGTCTGGCTTATGCCAAGGAGAATCTTCCGTTTTCTATGGTCCGGGCTTTTACTTCGCTGACCAATAAACGTTCGCAACGGGTGATGCAGAAGATAGGGATGGAATTTGAAAAGAATTTTATGCACCCTGCAGTGCCCGACGGGCATCTGCTGAAAGAGCACGTACTCTATAAGATACAATTGTAATAGGCTTTTAAAACCCTTGTACAGGGAAGACAGTGATAAAAGTAAAGCGGCGATATTCTCATTGGAAAATACCGCCGCTTTAATAAGTTTACCGCAAGTAAATTACTTACGCAAGCCGAGTTCCTGAACAATGGCACGATATCTGTTGATGTCGCGGTCTTTCAGGTAGTTCAACAGCGCGCGGCGCTTACCTACCAACATTGTCAAGGCTCTTTCTGTACTATAATCCTTTCTGTTGAGCTTCATATGCTCAGTCAGATGAGCAATACGGTATGAAAACAAAGCTATCTGGGCCTCTGCTGAGCCAGTATCAGTGTTAGACTTCCCGTATTTGCCGAAGATTTCTTGCTTTTTAGCAGCGTCTAAATACATAGTGTTTAATTAAAAAGTTGATAATTCTTTTCTCTTTCGAGCGTGCAAAGATAGATATTATCTTTTATATTGCAATGATATTCAGCAAAAAAATCTTTTCTCTGTGATGTATATACTGTAAAATTCGTACCTTTGCGGTCAAATAATAGGTATTATATGCAAAATATTAGAAACATTGCAATTATTGCCCATGTCGATCATGGGAAAACGACGCTTGTAGATAAGATGCTTCTGGCAGGAAACCTTTTCCGCAGCAACCAGAGCACAGGTGAATTAATGTTGGATAACAATGATTTGGAGCGTGAGCGAGGGATAACAATCCTTTCCAAAAACGTTTCTATCAGCTATAAAGACACGAAAATTAATATTATTGATACTCGGGACACAGCGACTTCGGTGGCGAAGTGGAACGTGTATTGAATATGGCCGACGGATGTATCCTGTTGGTGGATGCTTTTGAAGGCCCGATGCCGCAGACCCGTTTTGTATTGCAGAAAGCTTTGCAGATCGGTTTGAAACCTATTGTTGTAGTCAACAAGGTGGACAAGCCCAACTGTCGCCCCGAAGAAGTCTATGAAATGGTGTTCGACCTGATGTTCAGTCTGGAAGCTACGGAAGAGCAGTTGGACTTCCCCGTTATCTACGGTTCGGCAAAGAACAACTGGATGAGTACGGATTGGCAGAAACCGACGGATAATATCTATCCGCTGCTGGACTGCATTCTGGAGAACATTCCCGCTCCTACACAGTTGGAAGGTACGCCGCAGATGCTGGTGACCTCATTGGACTACTCCTCTTATACCGGCCGTATCGCCGTAGGCCGTGTACATCGCGGTACTTTGCGGGAAAGCATGAACGTGTCTTTGGCAAAGCGCGACGGTACAATCGTCAAGTCGAAGATTAAAGAACTGCATACGTTTGAAGGTATGGGCCGTGTGAAGGTATCGGAGGTATCTTCCGGTGATATCTGCGCCCTGGTTGGTATCGAAGGGTTTGAAATCGGAGATACGATTTGCGACTACGAGAACCCCGAAGCATTGCCGCCTATCGCTATTGACGAGCCTACCATGAGTATGCTGTTTACTATCAACGACTCTCCGTTCTTCGGCAAAGAAGGTAAATTTGTAACTTCCCGCCATATACATGACCGTCTGATGAAGGAGTTGGACAAGAACCTTGCGCTTCGCGTACGCAAGAGCGAGGAAGACGGAAAGTGGGTGGTGTCCGGCCGTGGCGTGCTTCACCTTTCCGTGTTGATTGAGACGATGCGCCGCGAGGGATATGAGTTGCAGGTAGGCCAGCCGCAGGTTATCTTCAAGGAGATAGACGGCGTGAAGAACGAGCCTATCGAGGAGCTCACGGTCAACGTTCCCGAAGAGTATGCCAGCAAGATTATCGATATGGTAACCCGTCGTAAAGGTGAAATGGTGAAAATGGAAAGCGCCGGCGAGCGTGTGAACCTTGAGTTCAATATGCCGTCGCGCGGTATTATCGGTTTGCGTACCAATGTGCTGACTGCCTCTGCCGGTGAAGCTATCATGGCGCACCGCTTTAAGGAATACCAACCCTATAAGGGTGAAATCGAACGCCGTACCAACGGTTCCATCATTGCCATGGAGTCGGGTACAGCCTTTGCCTATGCCATCGATAAATTGCAGGATCGCGGTAAGTTCTTCATCTTCCCGCAGGAAGAAGTGTATGCCGGACAGGTTGTAGGTGAGCACTCTCACGATAACGACCTTGTGGTGAACGTTACCAAATCAAAGAAGCTGACCAACATGCGTGCTTCCGGTTCCGACGAGAAAGCGCGTCTGATTCCGCCGGTGCAGTTCTCTCTGGAAGAAGCGTTGGAATATATCAAGGGAGACGAATATGTAGAGGTTACTCCCAAGTCCATGCGTATGCGTAAGGTTATCTTGGATGAGACAGAGCGCAAGCGTGCCAATAAGAACTGATTTTACTTTTTAGTTGTTATATATAAGAAGGAGTGCTTCGCTGTAAAGGTGGAGCACTCCTTCTTTTATTGCAATGGGGGGATTCTGAAGTTTTTATTTTATCGGTCAGTCTACGTATTTCACTTTGGCGGCATCTCTCGGCTTGGCGGCAGGCGTTTCATCCGGATATCCGAAAGCAATGCAGTAAAGCAGCCGGTATCCTTCGGGAAGTTCCAGTCTTTTGAGGTATTCGGCAGCTTCGGGCGTATCGGTCATAAAGCGTGTGGGGCTTGCCAGACAGCAGGAGCCTATGCCCATAGACCAGGCGGCAAGTACCATATTCTCACCCAGCAGTCCGCAGTCTATCTGCGAGCAGTCGTACGAAGTATCATTTCCGATGAACACTACCGTGGGCGCATTGCGGAACATATTCTTGAAATTGGGGTCTTCCGCTGCTTTCGGGTTCTTCTGCTTGAAGATTTCACTTACTCCGTTCAGGAATTCCGGGTTGTCTACTACGCGTACCGCCCAGGACTGTTTGTTCTGACCGTTGGGGCGTTGATACCGCACTCCAAGATTACCTTCATCGTGTCCCGGTTCACTGCTTCCGGTTTGTACTTGCGGACGCTGCGGCGCGATAGGATTGTCTCGATTACCGCTTCCGAATTGCTTTTCTCTGTAACTGTGGCTTCACTCTCTTTCTGTACCTGCGGCCCGCAAGCGGACAGCATCAATAGGCTTGCGCCTAACAGCATAACCTTTACACTCTTCATTCTCTGTTGTCTATTAAATTGTTTCTTCGCAAATCTAACAAAAAAAGCGGCTTCCGAGAACGAAAGCCGCCTTAAAATATATAATCTGGTTCTATTAGAGTTTCGGACCAGCAGCAACCAAAGCCTTACCGGCTTCGTTACCTGTGAACTTAGCGAAGTTCTTAATGAAACGTCCTGCCAGGTCTTTTGCTTTTTCTTCCCATTGGCAAGCACATTCATAAGTGTCGCGAGGATCAAGAATCTTCGGATCAACACCCGGCAATTCTGTCGGAACAACAAAGTCGAAGTAAGGAATAACCTTAGTAGGAGCCTTGTCGATAGAACCGTCGAGGATAGCGTCGATGATACCACGTGTATCTTTGATAGAGATACGCTTGCCGCTACCGTTCCAGCCGGTGTTAACCAAGTATGCCTTAGCGCCGACCTTGTTCATCTTCTTAACCAGTTCTTCTGCATATTTAGTAGGATGCAAGCTCAGGAAAGCAGCACCGAAGCAAGCAGAGAATGTCGGAGTCGGTTCAGTGATACCGCGTTCTGTACCGGCCAGCTTAGCGGTGAAACCGGACAGGAAGTAGTACTGAGCCTGTTCGGGGTTCAGGATAGATACCGGAGGCAATACGCCGAAGGCATCAGCCGACAGGAAGATGACCTGATGTGCGTGAGGACCTTTCGATACCGGCTTAACGATATTGTTGATATGATAGATCGGGTAGGAAACACGCGTGTTTTCAGTTGTGCTCTTATCGGCGAAGTCAATCTTGCCGTTGGCGTCAACAGTTACGTTCTCCAGCAGAGCGTCACGTTTGATGGCGTTGTAGATATCGGGCTCGCTTTCTTTGTCGAGGTTGATAACCTTGGCATAGCAACCGCCTTCGTAGTTGAACACACCTTCATCGTCCCATCCGTGTTCGTCGTCACCGATCAGCAGACGTTTCGGGTCGGTAGACAGCGTGGTTTTACCCGTACCGGAGAGACCGAAGAAGATAGCCGTGTCTGTGCCTTCCATGTTGGTGTTGGCAGAGCAGTGCATGGAAGCGATACCGCGAAGCGGGTTCTTGTAGTTCATGATAGAGAACATACCCTTCTTCATTTCACCGCCGTACCAAGTGTTCAGGATAACCTGTTCGTTGGTCTTCAAGTTGAATACAGTAGCTGTTTCAGAGTTCAGACCCAGTTCCTTGTAGTTGTCAACTTTTGCTTTGGAAGCGTTGAATGATACGAAATCAGGTTCGCCGTAGTTAGCAAGTTCCTCAGCAGTCGGGCGGATGAACATGTTAGTTACGAAGTGAGCCTGCCAAGCTACTTCCATGATGAAACGTACTTTCATGCGGGTAGCTTCGTTAGCACCGCAGAAAGTATCGACAACGAACAGACGCTTGCCGCTCAGCTGGTTTACAGCTTTAGCTTTCAGGTCGGCCCAGGCTTCTTCGGAGCAGGGTTTGTTGTCGTTCTTGTATTCTTCTGAAGTCCACCATACAGAATCCTTTGCTGGCTTCGTTCATTACAAAGAATTTATCTTTAGGAGAACGTCCGGTATAGATACCAGTCATTACGTTCACAGCACCAAGTTCAGTTACTTGACCTTTTTCGAAGCCTTCCAGACCCGGTTTGGTCTCTTCAGCGAACAATACATCATAAGACGGGTTGTGGAGGATTTCCTTCACGTCTTTGATACCGTACTTGCTTAAATCTAAATTTGCCATTTCTTTTTAAGATTTTAAAATTGGTATTTGGTTTATAATCTCTCTTCGCATTCGTATGCTTCATTGCAAGGGGGCGAGTTTGTGGAAAACCGCGTTGTTCAGTAAGGCCCTTGTTTTTGCGACTACAAAAGTAATACTTTATTTTTAAAGAAACATCCTATTAGAGAAATTTTTCTGTAATAGGAAATCTTTTATAGAACCGTAACAATATCTGCAAACAGGAACTCACCTATTCCGAAAAGCAGGTACAAACGCCGCTGGGGATAGCTCCTGTCAGCACTTTCGATGA
>VOFD01002957.1_pt1 | contig 36261 bp, 40 predicted proteins | sample 5384101 | NCBI WGS metagenome assembly VOFD01 (sample SAMN12384723, study PRJNA508395) | human gut metagenome | isolation source: healthy gut C | host: Homo sapiens
AGCAATATGGCAGGCTTTGCCGCAACTGCCCGCCCGTTCGCTCCGATGCATAGAGTTGCACGTCGCCAAAGACGCAAAACGGGCGCAAGTCGTCGATTCCGCCCACGTGGTCGTAGTGCTCATGGGTGAGCAGCACGGCGTCTATCCGCCGGAAGTCGCGCGGCAGAATCTGTTGGCGGAAGTCCGGGCCGCAATCCATCAGGATGCGCGTCTGTCCGCTTTCCACCAGCAAGGACGTGCGCAACCGCTTGTCGCGCGGATCGCTGCTGCTGCACACCTTGCAATGGCAACCGATTTGCGGCACGCCCGTGCTCGTCCCCGTCCCCAAGAATGTGATTTTCATTGCTTTCCTCCTATGATGTTGACCTCCGGTGAAAGCTCTATGCCGAAACGTGCCCGCACGTCGGCCTGCACCGCCTCGCAAAGTTCCAATATCTCGCGCCCCGTGGCCCCGCCCCGGTTCACCAGCACCAATGCCTGGCGGTCGTGGACGGCCGCCCTCCCGAGCGGGCGCCCCTTCCATCCGCATTGCTCAATGAGCCATCCGGCCGGCACCTTCACCCTCCGGGCGTCCACTTCGTAACAAGGCATGGCGGGAAAGTCCGCCTTGAGACGGTCGTAGACGGCACGATCCACCACGGGGTTCTTGAAGAAACTGCCCGCGTTGCCCTGCACCTTGGGGTCGGGCAACTTGGCCTGGCGTATGGCCGTCACCACCCGGCGCAGGTCGCGCGCCGTGGCGTCCTCCGGCCGTATGCCCTCGGCGCGCAAAGCCTCACGCAGCCCGCCGTAGTCCAACCGGGGGACGAACTGCCGCGAAAGCCTGAAGCAGACGTGCGTCACGGCATAACGGCCGCGCAGACGTCCCTTGAACACACTGTCGCGATAGGCATAGCCGCACTCCTCCACGCCGAACGTCCTGCTTTCGCCCGTCTGCAAGTCCACCGTCTCCACGGCTTCTATCACGTCCTTGGCCTCCACGCCGTATGCCCCGATGTTCTGCACGGCCGCCGCCCCCACCTCGCCGGGAATCAGCGAGAGGTTCTCCACGCCGTGGAAGCCCTGCTCCACGCAACGGGCCACGAAATCGTCCCAGACGACCGCGGCGCCCACCCGCAAGAGCGCTTCGCGGCCGGAAACCCGGCACTCGACGCCGCCGATGGCGGAATGCAACACCACGCCGTCGAAATCGGAAAGGAATAGCAAATTGCTGCCCCCGCCGATGTGCAACACCGGCAGGCCAGGAAGATCGTCTAGGAGCATGCGCACGACCTGGCGCAAATCGTCCACCGTACCGTATTCGACAAAACGGGCCGCACGGGCCGCGATGCCGAACGTGTTGTAGGGAAGTAACGGAAAATCTTGTTCAAGTCTAATCATGGGAATACATCAGTTTTCGTAGGCGACCAACTTCCATGCCCCTCTTCTCTTCTTAAAATAAAGGATGTCCATCAGTCCGTTGGAGATGCCGGCCTTCACGAGAATCATGTCGTCGGGGTCGTCGTATGTCTGGCCATAGCGCACGTTGGTGAGCACGCTGTCGGGCAACTGGGGCTTGAAGGCTTGCCATTGGGCCACGTCGAGCGTCCCCTCCACCGTTCCGAAGTCGTCTTCGGGGTCGGTGGTGACATAACGCAAGGGTGAGGAAATGCTCTTCACCTGGAAAAGCGAGTCCGCCACGAACCTCTGGTAGAAAGCCAGGAATTGTTCCAACGGCCCGCTCTGCCCCGAACACGTTGATGCGCTCTTGCGTGAGCATCCACTTGCCATCCAGTTTCTCGAAACGCGATGCCTTGACGCTCCGCCTCTGCAGGTCGAACTGCTCCACCTCGACGAAACTCAAGTCGGTGCGCTTCTCCAGCTCCATTTGCTCCTCGTGGTTGTAGAACACCGTATAGTAGTCTTGGTTGGTGAACAGCGGCTCATACTTCCACCGCTCCTTCGGAATCCATGTGGTGTCGCCCGCCTTCACCTGCAGCAAGGGAAACTTGACGCGCGCCGCCCTGAGTTTCCCCAACCGCGCAAACTCGAAAACGAAGTCGTCGAAAAGCTCGTCCGCACGGGAAGACATGCCTTCTTCCTGCGCGTCGGAGAAAATAAGAAGCGAATCGGTGGAATCCATAAAAGTATCAACAACAGGGACTTCCGCACGCTCACTCATGGAAGCCCCTTTCTTCTGGCCGCAAGCAGCCAGCAAAAGCGCAAAGGCCACCCCCCTACAATTTTTCCTCTCATACCAACATTAGGATAAAATCCCTTTTAAAAACATGCAAAAGTACACTTTTATTTTCATTCCTTGCCAAGTTTTTGAGGATAATTGATTACCTTTGCATCGTTTTTATCCAGAACAATACCGAAAGAAGACTATGATAGCTAAAATCCAAGGACTTCTGGAAGAAGTCGAAAAGCTGCAAGCCGCAACCAAGGAAGAGGCCGAGGCATTGCGCATCAAATACTTGGGCAAGAAAGGAATCGTCAACGACCTGATGGCCGACTTCAGAAACGTGCCCGCAGAAATGAAGAAAGAAGTGGGCATGAAGCTGAACGAGCTCAAGAACAAGGCACAAGAGAAAATCAACGCGCTCAAAGACGCAGCCGACGCCAAGGACAACGTGGCGGACGACATAGACCTGACGCGCACTCCCTATCCCATAGCGCTGGGCACGCGCCACCCCCTCACCATCGTCAAGAATGAAATCGTGGACATCTTCTCGCGCTTGGGCTTCACCTTGGCCGAAGGCCCGGAAATCGAAGACGACTGGCACGTGTATTCCTCCATGAACTTCGCCGACGACCACCCGGCCCGCGACATGCAGGACACCTTCTTCGTGGAAGCGCATCCCGACATTGTGCTCCGCTCGCACACTTCCTCCGTGCAAGCCCGCGTCATGGAGCGCCAGCAACCGCCCATCCGCGTCATCTGCCCGGGCCGCGTCTACCGCAACGAGGCCATCTCGGCCCGCGCCCACTGCTTCTTCCACCAGGTGGAAGGTTTGTACGTAGACCGCAACGTGTCGTTCACCGACCTGAAACAGGTGCTCCTGCTCTTTGCCCAGGAAATGTTCGGCAAAGAAACGAAAATACGCCTCCGCCCGTCGTACTTCCCCTTCACGGAACCCTCGGCAGAGATGGACATCAGTTGTGACATCTGCGGCGGCAAGGGCTGCTCCTTCTGCAAGCATACGGGATGGGTGGAAATCCTCGGATGCGGCATGGTGGACCCGGCTGTGCTGGACGCCAACGGCATCGACAGCAAAGTCTACACAGGATATGCTTTCGGCATGGGCGTAGAGCGCATCACCAACCTGAAGTACAAGGTGAAGGACTTGCGCATGTTCTCGGAAAACGACACCCGCTTCCTTGAAGAATTCAAGTCGGCCAACTAAACATCCCCGGTGGAAGACAAACTCGTCACACGAAGTTTCATTTGCATACTGGCAGCCAATTTCCTACTCTATTTCGGATTTTGGCTGCTAGTTCCTGTTTTCCCATTCTATCTGAAAGAGACGTTCTCGTGCACGGAAGCGGCCATAGGAACGATATTGAGTTGCTACACGGTGTCGGCCTTGTGTACGCGTCCTTTCATGGGCTATCTCTACGACGGCTTCGCCCGCAAGCCTATCTACCTCATGGCCTATCTCTTGTTCACGGCCATCTTTGCGGGCTACGTCCTCACGGGCTTATTAGCCGTGTTCATCATGTTGCGCGTGGTCCACGGTGTCGCGTTCGGCACGGTGACCGTCGGGGGCAACACGCTGGTCATCGACATCACGCCCTCTTCGCGGCGGGGCGAGGCACTCGGATACTACGGCCTCACCAACAACATCGCCATGAGCATCGGCCCCATGACCGGCCTGTTCCTCCATGACTCACACCTGAGCTACGAACACATCTTCAGCATCGGCTTGGCCACCTGCGCCTTGGGGTTCGTGGCGGCCATGTCTGTCAGAGCGCCGCGGAAAGCCCCCGTGCGCCGCCCGCCCATTTCATTGGACCGCTTCATCCTGCTCAAAGGCATCCCGGCCGGCATCGCCCTTCTCCTTCTGTCCATTCCCTACGGGGCCACGACCAACTATGTGGCCGTCTATGCGCGCCAGATAGGACTCGACGTGCCCACAGGCTTCTTCTTCACGCTCATGGCCGTGGGAATGGGCGTGAGCCGCATCTTTGCAGGCAAATACGTGGACAAGGGATACATCACGCAGACCATATCTTACGGCTTCTATGTCGTCATCGCGGCTTTCTTCCTGCTCTCCACGTGCTCCCACGTGATAGCCTACAGCCACGCATGGTGCGCCGCCATCTTCTATCTGGTACCTTTCATGCTGGGCGTCGGTTTCGGCGTGATGTTCCCCGCCTACAACACCTTATACGTCAATCTCGCCCCCAACAACCAGCGGGGCACGGCGACAAGCACCTACCTGACATCGTGGGACGTGGGCATCGGCTTGGGCATCTCCACGGGCGGCTACATCGCCGAACACTATGCCTTCGATGCCGTCTACCTCTTCGGAAGCGTGCTATGCGTGGTTTCCATGCTCTATTTCAATCTCTACGTCAGCCCTCATTTCCACCGCAACAAGGTGCGTTGAAGCGCGGAGAGCCACCCGTTTCTGCCATAATGGCAGACATTCGCCCATCCAATGGCAGTCTCGTAACCTGCCGGCAACAAAACCGCCCTGTTTTCTTGACCTACGTCAATATATTCCCCAAAATCCCCAAATACATGCACCGAACGCTTGGCCGCCGCCCGTTTTGGTTATAACTTTGCAGTGTCATAAGAAGAAAAAAGGTTATTAATGAAAGCTTAAACGAATCTCTCGGGTAGAGGTTCTGAAAGGTAAAAAAGATTGTTTAATTTAAAGGTAAAAAGATTATGATGACAATGGGTATTATGCTGTTTGCCGTAATACTTATGGCAGCAGTGCTTGTAGTGCTTTTTCGCAGTTGTTATGTTGGATGGCATGCACAAAGAGGCCACGCTCGACAAGGACTTCTTCATGTCCAGCACTTCCATGCGGTACGGAAACGGAGATTTCCAAGCCACGGCAGCATGCTAAAGCACTTTTACAAAAAGAGATAAAACGACGGCACATCGCCGTGAGATAAACAAAACTGACGGCAGACGAACGAAGGCCATACGCCCCGATTCGCCTGCCGTCGTTTTTTTATTCCGCCGCCTCGGGATTTTCTGCTCCGCGGGGAGCGCAAATCTTGTTTTTAATTCGTAATTTTGCCACTCCTTAACAAAAACAGAAAAAGAAATGGAAGTAGGATTGACGCACACCAGCACGCTCACAGTGGAAAGCAAGCATCTGGCCGCCAACGTGGGCAGCGGCGACTTGGAAGTATTGGCCACTCCCGCCATGATTGCCCTGATGGAAAATGCGGCCATGGAGGCTGTGAAAGACGCCTTGGCGGAAGGAGAGACTACCGTGGGGGGACAAATCAGCTCCTCGCACCTCAGGCCCACCGCACCGGGACAGACCGTCGCCGCCACAGCCGTATTGACAGCCGTCGAGGGCCGCAAGCTCACGTTCAAGGTCACGGCGCACGACGACAAAGAGTCATCGGCGAAGGAGAGCACATCCGCTTCGTCGTGGACCGGCAGAAATTCATGGCCAAATTGCAGGCGTAGGGCGGCCGGGCGCCATGACTTGGCCCGCAGCCGCGCCGGTTCCTGCGCCTTCGCCATAGAAAGCGTGCTTGACTTGTACGTTTGAAAGCGGACGTCTGCAGATGGCTTCCGTAGGTTGTGCGGCCGGCGGGCGCTCGAAGCGGGCGGCTCGTGCCCAATGTGCGGCAACGTCGTGCGGAGTTCGCCAGCGTACTCTGCGGAGAGTACTCGAGTACTTGCCGCAAAGTACAAACCGGCACTCCGCAGGACACTCGCCCGTCCGCCCCTGCGATTGCAACCATCCGACGGCAGCCTCCCTCAGTCCTTCTTGTGCAAACCCGAGGAAACGGCTCCGGACCGATGGCTAAATGCCATCATGCACGCGCCGGATTTCCGCCAGTTCCCCACGTTGTTTCTTGGTAAGCGAAGCCACCACGATGTCATACGACCGCTTGACAAGCTCCCGGATGATAACGTCGGGCACATCCTGATTAAAGCAAACGCTGATCCAATGTTTCTTGTTCATGTGATAACCGGGTCGCACACCTTCGTAAAGGCCTTGCAACTCTTCGATTCGCCCCGGGTCGCACTTGATGTCGCAAAAGTCGAACTCCTCCACGTTCACGAAACAAAACCACTTGCCGGAAACGCTAAATACCAAGATGCCGCGGTCGTATTCCGATGCCGCTTTCCCGAAAGGCATCTTTTCTTGCACGCCATCGAATGAAAGGCAGTAGTCCCTAAAATCCTCTATGTTCATCGCTGTCAAGTTCCGTTTATACCATTTAAAACAAACATAACCTCCGGAGAGCCCCTCCGCAGTTCAAAAACGCCCCGCGATGTCCTGCATGTCGTTGATGAGCTTGCACGTATGATACCCGTCGGCTACGGCATGGCTGACAAAGACCGAAACGGGAATGAGCGTCCGCCCATCCTGCTCGAAATACTTTCCAAACTTGATGAGAGGGAAAAGAAAAGGGCTTTCCGTATAAGTGTCTTGGGCGAAAGACGTGAAGCTCAGCCACGGCAGGCACGAGACGGGACAGAAATTGGCTGGCTGTCCCGGGCGCGCCTTCACCACGCCCGTCACTCCCCCGTATTGCTCCATGTCTGCCACGACCGTCTGATAGAACGTGTCGAAATCCTCGCTGTATTCGCTCCAGATATCCGTAAAGGTTTTGGTCTCGGGATGGAAAAGCGTGTAACAAGGCACGACCTCCTCCCAATAGCCCAACCGCCCATCGCCGTCGAAGCTCATCCGGAACTCCTTGTTCCGGTTGACGGCTTTCATGATGACGTAAAGCATCACGGGGAAAAAGCGCAGCCCCCTGGCCTTTTGCTCTTTGACGAGATGCGTGATGTCGACATTCGCATTCAGGTTGTATTTACACTTGATTTTGTGATAGTAATAATCGAAGTGGGCGCTACGTTCCCACGTGGCAAGGTCTATGACATGAAAATGCGCATTCATCGGTTCTTTTTTGAAGGCAAAAATAGAAAGAAACACACAACCGGCAAAAAGATTCCGACGATTTCCACGCTCCATCTCAAACGCCATTGCCCTGCACGCTCCTCGACGGACACAGCACCTATCCGACGAAGACGGCCTAAGAAAAAGCCACGCAACCGTGGACAAACGATTGCGTGGCTCTCAATGTCATTGGCCGACAGGCTCTGCCATGTTTACTTCTCGGGTGCAGCGCGGAATGTTCCTGTAAGGCGGCTGCTCCGCCTGGGACACGCTGTCGATGCCCCGCCTGTAGTAGTCATAGCCGTCGTCCCAATAGCCGAACTCGTTCCAATAGCGGTCGTAATTGCGCAACGAGAACCATGTGGAGGAATACACACCGTCCATGTAGCCTTCGAAATAGTCGGGCGACAGGCTGTAGTCGCGGATGTTGCAGTCCAGTTCCGGATTGTCGAAACGCAGGTAGATAATGCCGTCCATCACCGTCCACGTGAAGTAGTGCTCCACCATCTCTATCCGGCCGCGCCATCCGCGGTAATAATCCGTCTCATATCCGTACCCCTGCGAATAACCGCCATAATCCTGCGGCACGAACTCCAAGTCGGAACCTATGGCCGGTTGGCCGTCCACCATCATGCCCAAATCCCCGAACCAACGTCCGGAGAGCAAGTAGCCACGATAATCATCGTCCTCCTCGCATCCGCCCAATGCCACCGCCAAGCAGCAGACCAGAACAAGCTTACAATACTTAACCCATTTCATAATCTGTTCTTTTAAAGGTTTCTTGCACAAAAATAGCCATAAAATCCGACACCTGGCAACAGGAAATCCCCACAAAAGCGTAGGGAAACGCCTATTTATGCTTCCAAAGCCCCGATGATTTCCCGTACACTTGAGCAGCCATGCCGCTCCAGGTATTCGTCTATCCCCCGCGCCACCTTGACGGTCACAGCCGGGTCGATGAAGTTGGCCGTGCCGATTTCAACGGCCGTAGCGCCCGCCAGCAAGAATTCCACCGCGTCGCGGGCATTCATGATGCCCCCCAGTCCCACCACGGGTATCTTCACCGCCTTGGCCACTTGCCACACCATGCGCAAGGCCACGGGCTTCACGGCCGGCCCGCTCAAGCCTCCCGTGGCAATGGACAGCACGGGGCGGCGCCTCTCTATGTCGATGGCCATGCCCATCAACGTGTTGATCAGGCTCACGGCATCGGCCCCGGCGTCCTCCACGCTGCGGGCAATGCCGGCAATGTCCGTGACGTTGGGCGAAAGCTTCACAATTAAAGTCTTCTTGTAAGCCTCACGCACGGCCTTCACCACCGAAGCGGCCCCCTCGGCCGTCACGCCGAACGCCATTCCGCCCTGCTTCACGTTCGGGCACGAAATGTTCAGTTCGATGGCCGGTATGCGTTCCAGCTCGCCGATGCGTGCGGCACACTCCGCATAATCCTCACAACAAGAACCCGACACATTGACGATCATGTTGGTCCCGATATCTTTGATTTGCGGATAAATGTGCTCACAGAAATAATCCACGCCTTTGTTCTGGAGCCCCACGCAGTTCAACATCCCTTGGGCCGTCTCAGCCATGCGGGGATAGGGATTGCCCTCCTCGGCTTCAGCGTAGTGCCTTTCACGATGATGCCGCCTATATCTTCAAGATTGACGAAATCGGAAAACTCAAGACCATATCCGAAAGTGCCGGACGCGGTCATCACGGGATTCTTCAGTTTCAATCCCCCTATGTTCACACTTAAATCTGCCATAACAACTTCTTCGTATTGAAAACCGGACCTTCCTTACATACACACAAATTACCTTCCACCGTGTTCTCCACGCAACACAGGCACGCTCCCAGTCCGCACGCCATCATGTTCTCGAGCGATGCTTCGCAATCGATGCCGCGCTCCTGCGCACAACGCGCCACAGCCACCATCATCGGCTTGGGGCCGCAAGTGGCAATACGGTCGAAGCGTTGCCCTTCGCCCCACAACGAATGCTGCGTCACGAATCCTTGTTCGCCCGCAGAGCCGTCCTCGGTGGTCAGATAAACATCGCCCAATTCCGCGAACATGTCCAGCTGCATCAAGTCGCCTGCCGAACGTCCTCCCAGAAGGAACGACGGACGGCAGCCCATGTCGGCCATCTTCTTTCCCATGTAGAGGAGCGGGGCCGTTCCCACGCCTCCGCCCACGAGCAGGACTTTCTCGTCCGATGAAGCAGGCATCGTGAAACCATTGCCAAGGGGCATCACCACGCTCAACGTGTCTCCCGGAGCCATCGCTCCCAATTTGCGCGTCCCGTCGCCCACTTCATGAATGAGGAACCACACCTCGTTTTTCTCCTCATCTACGTAATTGATGGAAATGGGACGGCGCAAAAAAGTCGTCTCCGAGCCCTCCACCTTCAGTTCCGCGAACTGTCCGGGAAGCATGGAAGGCAGCGGCCTCCCCTGGGTCAGTTTCAACAATGCGTAACCTTCCCTCAAATGTTCGTTGGCGGCCACCGTCAAATCTAAAATGTATTTTCTCATCTGTTATTATATATATTCTTAAATAGTCATCAGGTAACGGATACAAAGATAACGATAATCCCGCTATTTCCGGCCATGCCGGACACCTTAAAATTAAGAATATGTATTAGAATGCTACACGAAATCCTGCATGCCGCGATGCCTGCAAGCTCCCCGCCGCTCCCACTCCGGCCTGCGGGCCATGCCTGCATCCAAAACGCGTTGCACAACGACTCCCATCAAGCAGCATGCCGATGCACAAAGGCGCCAAAAAATGTCAAGACAAAATCCTATCACTTACTGAAAACCTCAAATGTACCATCATCGAAGAAGATTCTTATTTCCGTGATTTTACGGGACGGTTTGTCTACATATTTCACTATCTCTCGAACAACGGGAATCTGTTGCGTCCCGCTTTCCGGTTCTTTCAGGTCTTCCAACTTCGTCCAATCCTCATAATGCTTCGGGTCGGATATGTCGAATAGAGAAGGAGATTCAGCGGGCGTTTTGCCAGACTGTGCCGCATGTCCCTGCGCCTCGCGCTCCTCTGTCTCATCCCCGCCATTGGTTTTACCCGCAACAGTTGTATACATATCTCCCTCGCCGAACATCAGCCAGTTGACGTTGATGTCGGGAAAGCGCCGGTGAATGGCACTCACATGGTTGTTCGTCGGGTTCGTATTACCATTGAAAATATTTGATAGCGATGCGGGAGACACCTCAATGGCCTTGGCGAAGTCTTGCTGGGTCATATTCTCCCGTCTCATGATTTGTAGAATACGGTCCTTCATCATTTTTCTGCTCGTCTATTGTATTTCCTTGCTTTTAAAGCTCCATTTTACATTCACAAAGGTAAAAACAAAAAACGGATAAGCAATAAACATAAACCAAAAAATTAAATTCATATTTCGAAATCTAAAGTATCATTCGCGTTTACCTTCATAAATTGAAGTCTCCATACTTTACTTTTTATAAACGTAAATCATACGAATAAACGGCATTATCAGCTTGAATGAAAAGGAGAATGAAATCAACTAAATTATTGGTTTTTAATATAGTAATATATAAATAGGTAAAAACGAAAGACGAAATGAGGTGAAATATGCAAAAGATATCTTCAGACTTTCTAACGGAAAGTAAATAAAACTATATAAATCTATGGGTTACAGATGTATAATCAGTGCTTAACAAGCACGTATAAACATTCATTTATGATAGTAAAAACAGATATTCATATTTTTAGATTACACAAAACATAAATATGAATCATAAATTCACAAAAACCAAACTACAGCTTCGCTTCTCATTTTATAAACCATAATTCTAAAACATGAAGCTAAAAGTTAAGAACATGAATGCTAATAAAACTAAATGTAAAATCGCATTTTCCGAAAGCCCTCCCGTTTTTTCGATACTAAAAATTCAGGCCCGACGGCAGAGTCGGGCCTGAATATCGAAATCTCAGCGAGTGGAAATGCGCTTAACCTATTAGATTCAAACGCGATAGGTTACTTTTTAACAGTTTCGGAAAACCTCAAAATAGAGTGAAAAACGGCCTTTTAATGCAAAATAAAGTAGGCCAACTCCTTCAAAAGCTCGCCCGGAGAGGTGCTCACGTTGCCCAATCCTTTCGATTTTGCATCCGTTTCGCGCAGTTTTTCGATTATCTGCAGCACCTTCACGCCAGAGTAATTCCGCATGGCCGGAATTATGTTTCGCGCCACCTGCCAGCGCGGCAGCTCCACCCAGTCGGCAATCCCCTCTTCCGTGCGCTGCGGTGCGTAGTAAGCCACCATCAGGTTGCTGAAAAATCCGAACACGACGGAGAGCGTCAGCTGCAAGGAAAAGTTTTTGGGATTGTCGTTAAAATATTTCACTATACGGTTTACCTTGAGGACATCCTTTGCGACCAGCGCCGCCACCAATTCAAAGTTGTTAAAATCCTTGCTTATCCCGACATGGCTCTCCACAAAGGCCGCCCCGATGCGCTTCTCCCCTTCGGGCAGCGCCAACAGAAGCTTGTCCAACTCGCCGGAGAGCCTCGACAGGTCGTTGCCCACGCATTCGCACACCATCATCACGGCCCCGGGCTCCATCGCCACGCCCTTGCGCCGCAGGTAGGACTGCACGAATCCCGGAAGCTGGCTATCATATAACTTTTTGGATTCAAACAAGACGCCCTTCTTCTGGATGTCCGCCGCCAATTTCTTCCTGCGGTCCAGCACCCCGTGCTTGTGGCACAAGACGAGCACGGTGGTGGGCTGCGGATGCTCCAGGTAGTAGGACAAACGCTCCTTCCCCTGCAGGTTCTGCGCCTCGCGCACCAATACCACCTGCCGCTCGGCCATCATCGGGAAACGCTTGGCCGCATTGATGACCTCATCGGCCGTGACATCGGTACCATAGCACACCGTGAGGTTGAAGTCCCTCTCCTCCTCTTTCAGGGCCGAGTCCACGATGTATTCGCTCACCTTATCTATATAATATGACTCTTCCCCCATCAGGTAATAAACGGGCGCATAGTTGCCGGCCCGCACGGCCCGCACAATCTCTTCATACGTCACTCCTTCTTTTTTCGCCGCCATCATTCTCTCCTTTCTTGTTTACCAGTCATACTTCAAATGTTTCACCGTCTGCCGCTCCCCGATAATAAGCCGCAATGCGTCAATGCCGATGGTCACATGGGCGGGGGCATAGTCGTGCGTCACCGCCTTGTCGCTCTCCGCCGTCTTCACCCCTTCGGGCGTCATGGGGTTGTCCGACACCAGCAGCAAGGCGCCCGTGGGGATGTGGTTGGCAAAGCCGCAGGTGAAGAGCGTGGCGGTCTCCATGTCCACGGCCATGGCCCTCGTTTCCCGCAAGTAATCCTTGAAACGCTCGTCGTGCTCCCAAATCCGCCGGTTGGTGGTGTACACCGTGCCCGTCCAATAGTCGCGCCGCGCGTTCCGTATGGCCGTAGACACCGCGCGTTGCAGCATGAAAGCCGGCAAGGCCGGCACTTCGGGCGGATAATAGTCGTTCGACGTGCCCTCGCCCCGGATGCCGGCCAAGGGGAGAATCAGGTCGCCCAGCCTCGTCTTGTCCGAGATGCCGCCGCACTTGCCCAGAAAGAGGCAGGCTTTCGGCTTCACGGCGCTCAACAGATCCATGATGATGGCCGCGTTGGGGCTTCCCATCCCGAAGTTGATGATGGTGATGTCCTCCGCCGTGGCCATCCGCATGTTCGCCTCGTAGCCCGGCACGGGCAGGCCGAACTGCTGGCAAAAGAGGTCCACGTAATTATTGAAATTCGTCAGCAGCACATGCTTCCCGAAGTCTTCCAAAGGATGCCGGGTGTAGCGTGGCAGCCAATTTTCCACTATTTCTGCTTTCGTCTTCATCGTTTTTTGCCTATTTTTGCATCGGAATCCCCGCGGCCTCTCCACGGGGGAATCCTTGCAAAGTTAGCAAAATGTTCACATTAAACCTCCCACAATATCCCATAAAAGTGGCTGAACAAAACGGCCGGAAGGTGGTTTTCGACGAATTACGTCGCAAGTACGTGGCCCTCACCCCCGAAGAATGGGTCAGGCAACACTTCGTGCATTATCTCGTCGAACACAAGGGCTACCCGCAAGGACTGGTGGCCAACGAAATCTCGCTGAACCTGAACGGGACGTCCAAGCGGTGCGACACGGTGGTCTACGACCGCAATGCGTGCCCGCGTGCCATCGTGGAATACAAGGCGCCCCATATCGAAATTACGCAAAAGGTGTTCAGCCAAATCTCGCGCTACAACATGGTGCTGCACGTGGACTTCCTTATCGTGTCCAACGGGCTGCGGCATTACTGCTGCCGGATGGACTATGCCACCAACACCTGCCGCTTCCTGCCCGACATCCCGGACTACAAAGAATTGTGCGCGCCGGAAGAGATGCCCTGACGGACGGTCCCGCACCGGCCGCCGCGTCGCAAGAATCGCTCATTTGCGCCCTCCCCTCCGGGGCGCCCGAAAATATGGACGCATTTTGCGTTTGCAGGTTATCAAAATGCAACCATAACCTGATATTTTCATGCAATCACCGCCCGCAAATCCGATATTTCGCATGAATCAAAAGCCAAAAGCGCACGTTCATAAGCCCCATGGCTTTCATTTTGTTTCTCCTAAAATACGTGCAGGCTGGCTCCAACCAGCAAAAAAACAGCTCCCCGCCCCCGTTCCACCCGGCACGCGCGCCCTGCCGGGCTGCCCTCAACCGGAAACGGCCGCTTTTGGGTTACGGACGGCTAAACCACCAAGAGGGCGGAAGCGTCCGTCCCATGCCCGATGCTCCGCGGCGTCGGGCTGAACCTGCCAGCGTACTCTGCGGAGAGTACTCGAGTACTTTGCGGCAAGTACAATTCCGCACTCCGCAAGGCATGCTTTCATCCGCCCGAAAAAAAGAAGGCCGCACCCGAGACATTCCCCGGATACGGCCTCCCTTCCTTCGTCAGTGTTCCTTCTATTCTGCTTTGCTTTGCTCTTCTGCGGCTGCAGCCGAACGGCGGCGGCGTTTCGGCTTCTCCTCCACCACCTTGGCTTCCGTCTTCACCCCGGCCAGTTCCGGGTCGATCATGATGCGGCCGCAATACTCGCACACGATGATTTTCTTGCGCATGCGGATGTCAAGCTGACGCTGGGGCGGGATTTTGTTGAAGCAGCCTCCGCACGCGTCACGCTGCACGTAGACGATGCCCAAACCGTTGCGGCTGTTCTTGCGGATACGCTTGAAGGCCAGCAAGAGGCGCGGCTCGATGGTGGCTTCCAGCGACTTGGCTTTCTCGCGCAGCTTCTCTTCCTCTGCACGCGTTTCCGAGATGATTTCGTCCAGCTCGGACTTCTTCACCTCCAAGTCGGCGCGGCGGTCTTCCATCACCTCTGTGCAGTGTGCAATCTCGCCGTTCTTCTGCTCGATGCTGCTGTAAGCCTCGCGTATGCGCTTCTCATTCAGCTCCACGTCCAGCGTCTGATATTCGATTTCCTTGCTCAACGAGTCATATTCACGGTTGTTGCGCACGTTGTCCAACTGCTGTTTGTACTTCTCGATGGAAGCCTTGCAGGTGGCGATGTTGTTCCTCCGAGCGGCGATGTCGGCGTTCAGTTCGCCAATCTCTCCATGGATCTTCTCAATGCGGGTGCCCAAGCCCGTGATTTCATCTTCCAAGTCCTGCACTTCCAACGGGAGTTCGCCGCGCAAGGTCTTGATTTTGTCTATTTCGGAAAGCATGGTCTGCAGCTGATACAGGTTCTTCAGCTTTTCCTCGACCGACAAGTCCGCGGCATCTTTTTTTGCGTCTTTTGCCATAATTCTTGTTATAAGTATTTTATGGGATTCGTGTCCACGGCCGTCATGTAAAGCGGCAGCTCCGGACAGGCCTCCCCTATGATGGAATAAAATATTTCTTTCGTGTATTGCTCGCTCTGGTAATGCCCCAGCACGGCAATCTGGATTTCCTGTTCGTGACCGAAGTACTGGTGATAGTGCATCTCCCCCGTCACGAAGGCATCGGCCCCGTGGGCGATGGCCTCATCGAGCAAGAAGTCGCCAGCCCCGCCGCAAATCACCACCTTGTGCACCGGACGCTGCAACAGGTCGTTGTGCATCAGGCACTCCACATGGAATACCGACTTCATGCGCTGGAGGAACTTCAGCGAGTCTTCCGGCTCGGGAAGCAATCCCACCACTCCGCTGCCCGCCATGACGGCGTACTCCCGTCCGCCGTCCTTCATCTTCACCGCGCGGGGCTGCAAGAGCCTCACTTGCTCCAAATCCAGCTTCTCGGCGATTTTGAAGTTCACCCCGTCTTCGGCGTTGTCCAGGTTCGTGTGCGCCGAATAGACCGCGATGTCGTTTTGGATGGCCTTGCGCACGCAGCGTTCCACAAGGTTGCGGTCGGCCACGGTCTTCAGTCCATGGAACAGCAACGGATGGTGCGACACGATGAGGTTGCATCCCAGCGACACAGCCTCGTCTATCACTTCCTCCGTCACGTCCAGACACAATAAAGCCCCTGATGCTTCCGCCTCCGTCAATCCGACTTGCAGGCCCGCATTGTCAAAGCTTTCCTGCAAGGGCAAAGGCGCGAATCTTTCAAGGGCAAAAACTACTTCCTTAATTTTCACGTCATAGAAAATTTATGCAAAGATAGGCATAAAGGGGCATCCGTCCAAGCAATGGACCGAGTTTTTATCATTTATTTACCATTCCGCTCCTCGCGAAACACGGGTTGCAGCCGCCCGAACTCATCGAAGGTGCGCCGGGCGGAGAGCGAGATGGTGACCACCAGCGAGAGCATGGAGGCCACCACCGTGATGACGCTGATCATCAACTGATACTTGATGGCGACCTCCGGCATGGATCCGCCCAGTATCTGCCCTATCATCGTTCCGGGGAAAGACACGATGCCCAGCACGGCCATGTTGGCAATGCACGGGGAAAAAGACTTGATGACGGCCGAACGCAAAAAGGGCAACGTGGCCTCGAAACGGCTGGCCCCGTTACCCAACAGATAATAATACATCGCCTGCTCGCGGTGCAACTCGCTGTAATAGACGTTCACTGCCATAATGTTCACCGTCAGCATGTTGCCGAACAAGACTCCGGCCACAGGTATGAAGAAACGGGCGGCAAACACATCGTCGGCGCGCACCACGAATCCCAGGAAATAAAGCGAAACCAGCAACACCGTGGAAAGGAAACCCACGAAAACCGGCAAGAGCAGCACGCTGCGACGCAGGGCGGTGCGGCTCACCGCCGTGTAAGAAGCAATGACCGCCATGGCCACCATCCACAGCACATTCACCCAAGCTTTGTCCCACTGGAACAGGAACCGCAGATACACGCCGATGAGCAAGAGCTGCACCGTCATCCTCACCGTGCCCAGGACAGCCGAAGCCAGCAACCCCGTGCGAAACCGCCACAAGAAATAAAACGGCACGAGCATGAGCAACATGCCCACTGCCAGACCGCCGTATGTCAAATCCACTGTTCCCATTTTGTCTTTCCCGTTTTAAAGCCTCACCACCCGGTCGCAAGCCTCCAGCAACGTGCGGTTGTGCGACACGCTCACCACGGCCGCGCCCCTCGCGGCCATGCCGCGAAGCAGTCCTGCCACCTTTCCCACGCTTTCCTCGTCGAGTGCCGAAGTGGGCTCGTCGGCCAGCAACAGCCGCTTCCCCAGCAAGGCCGCCATGGAAAGGATGATGCGCTGCCGCTGCCCGCCGGACAGTTGCCCCACCTTGCGGTGGTACAAATCGCGCTCCAGTCCCAAGGCTTCCCAAATCCGGAACAAACCCTCGAGCGAAAGCCCTGTGCGCCGGTTGGCCTTCAAGTCGAAAGGGATGCGCAGCATCTCCTCCACCGTGTCGGCCGGCAGAAACAGTTCCTGAGGCACGTAGGCCGTGCGGCGGCGGATACGCTCCACCGTGTGCAGCGACAAGTCCTCGCCACACACGCTGACCCGCCCGGACTCCAACGGCAGGAAACCGAGCACGGCCCGCAGCAACGACGTCTTGCCGCAACCCGACTCCCCGGTGACACACACCCACTGTCCGGCCGCCACATCCATGTCCAAATCACGGAAAAGCAAACGTCCTCCCAGCCGCAACGCGGCACGCTCTATTTTCAACATCTCTGCCATTCTACGCACAAAGTTAATAAAAATAAAGGCATAATTGACAGAAGATTCGTATCTTTGTCCCATTAAACTACTCGAAATATAAAATTGAAGTATGGGTCTACTCTATAAAGCTCGCACGGCCACCATGGATGAACGGTGGGTTCAGATACGTTTTGAGGAAGTCAACGGACCGGAACGGACCGAAATACGGAAAACCTTCCTGCCGTCCGAATGGTATCCGCAAAGCGGCGTGCAACTGACGTGGCCGCACGCCGGCACCGACTGGCGCGACATGTTGCCGGAAGTGACGGCCTGCTACCTGCGCATGGCCTACGAGATCGCCTCGCGCGAACCTTTATTAATAGTGACGCCCGAACGGGCGAAAGTGGAGGCTTTGCTGAAAGAGAAGTTCCCCTCCCATGTGTTGGAACAAATCCGATGGGCGGAATGCCCCACCGACGACACGTGGGCCCGCGACCACGGATTCATCACGCTGGTGCGGGAAGACGGGCCGGAACTGCTGGACTTCCGCTTCAACGGCTGGGGCGAAAAGTTCCCCGCCGAAAAGGACAACCGCATCAACCGCTGCCTGATGGAGCAAGGCGTGCTGAAAGGGGCGTATGCCGACCATCTGGACTTCGTGCTCGAAGGAGGCGCCATCGAAAGCGACGGGCACGGCACGGTGCTCACCACGTCCGGCTGCCTCTTGGCGCCCCATCGCAACGAGGGTTTGGACCGAGCCGACATCGAGGAACGGCTCAAAACGTTCTTCCATGCCGAACGGGTGCTGTGGCTCGACCACGGCTATCTGGCCGGGGACGACACGGACGGGCACATCGACACGCTGGCGCGCTTCTGTCCCGAACAGACCATTGCCTACGTGAAGTGCGAAGACCGGACGGACGAGCACTACGAGGAGCTGGCCCGCATGGAAGAGCAGCTCCGCACGTTCCGCACCCTGCAGGACGAACCCTACCGCCTCATTCCGCTGCCCATGCCGCAGGCCATTTACGACGAGGACGGACAACGCTTGCCGGCCACCTACGCCAATTTCCTGGTCATCAACGGTGCGGTGCTGATGCCCACCTACGGACAGGCAGCCAACGACGAGCTGGCGCGCAGGGCCTTGCTGAAAGCTTTCCCGCAGCATGAAATCGTGGGCATCGACTGCCGGCCGCTCATCCGCCAGCACGGTTCGCTGCACTGCTGTACGATGCAGTTTCCCGCTTCTGTCCTTCAATAAAACGATTACAACATGAAAACAATAAAAGTAGGACTGGTGCAACAGTCCAACACCGCAGACACCAAGGCCAACCTTCTCAAACTGGCCCGGAACATCGAAGACGTGTGCCGCCGGGGGGCGCAATTGGTCATCCTGCAAGAATTGCACAACTCCTTGTACTTTTGTCAAACCGAGGACACGCGGATGTTCGACCTGGCGGAACCCATCCCCGGCCCGTCCACCGGTTTCTACGGCGAATTGGCCCGCGAGCTGGGCATCGTCCTGGTGACGTCGCTCTTCGAGAAACGCGCCGCCGGACTGTACCACAACACGGCCGTGGTGTTCGACACCGACGGCTCGATAGCCGGCACCTACCGCAAGATGCACATCCCCGACGACCCGGCCTATTATGAGAAGTTCTACTTCACCCCGGGCGACTTGGGTTTCCACCCCATTCAGACCTCGCTCGGCAAGCTGGGCGTACAGGTGTGCTGGGACCAGTGGTATCCCGAAGGCGCACGGCTGATGGCCCTGCAAGGGGCGGAACTCCTCATCTATCCCACGGCCATCGGATACGAAAGCAGCGACACGCCCGAGGAACAAGAGCGGCAGCGCGAGGCTTGGACCACCGTGCAGCGCGGACATGCCGTGGCCAACGGCCTGCCTGTCATCGCCGTCAACCGTGTGGGCCATGAGCCCGACCCGTCGGGACAGACGCGGGGCATCCTCTTCTGGGGCAGCAGTTTCGTGGCCGGACCGCAAGGCGAACTGCTCGCCCGTGCCGGACAGGAAGACGAGAACATGGTGGTGGACATCGACATGGAGCGCTCGGAAAACGTGCGCCGCTGGTGGCCCTTCCTGCGCGACCGCCGCATCGAGGAGTTCGGCCCGCTCTGCCGCCGTTTCATTGATTAACCCGATTCATTAATCTCATAATATAATAAGGTATATGTCATCCTCATTAAGATTCGAAGTCGTAGGCGAGGCTTTCAAGAAGAAGGCGGTGGGAGTGCCCGCCCCTGCGGAAAGGCCGTCCGAGTTCTTCGGCAAGTATGTGTTCAACCGCCAGAAGATGTTCAAATATCTCCCGGCTGATATTTATAAAAAGATGTGCGACGTCATCGACAACGGGGCGTTGCTCGATTTGCAAACAGCCGATGCCGTGGCCGCCGGCATGAAGAAATGGGCCATGGAACTGGGTGTCACCCATTGCACACACTGGTTCCAGCCCCTGACCGAAGGCACGGCGGAAAAGCACGACGCTTTCGTGGAGCACGACGGCAAAGGCGGCATGGTGGAGGAATTTTCGGGCAAGCAGCTCATCCAGCAGGAATCCGACGCCTCGTCGTTCCCCAACGGCGGCATCCGCTCCACCTTCGAAGCGCGCGGCTATTCTGCCTGGGACACGGCCTCGCCCGTATTCGTGCTGGGCGACACCTTGATGATTCCCACCATTTTCATCTCCTACACCGGCGAGGCGCTCGACTACAAGGCTCCGCTGAAAAAGGCCATCCACGCCGTGGACAAAGCCGCCACCGACGTGTGCCGCTACTTCTACTCCGACGTGAAGAAGGTCATCTCGAACCTGGGATGGGAACAGGAATACTTCCTCGTGGACGAAGGGCTTTATGCCACCCGCCCGGACCTGCTCATGACGGGACGCACACTGATGGGGCACGAATCGGCCAAGAACCAGCAGATGGACGACCACTACTTCGGCTCCATCCCCGAGCGCGTGGCCGAATTCATGAAAGACTTGGAAATCCAAGCCTTGGAATTGGGCATCCCCTGCAAGACGCGCCACAACGAAGTGGCCCCCAACCAGTTCGAGCTGGCTCCCATTTTCGAAGAAACCAACCTGGCCGTGGACCACAACATGCTGCTCATGTCGCTGATGAAGAAAATCGCACGGAAACATGGTTTCCGCTGCCTGCTCCACGAAAAGCCGTTCGCGGGCATCAACGGTTCGGGCAAGCACAACAACTGGTCGCTGGCCACCGACACCGGCATACTGCTCCACGGACCTGGCAAGACACCGACCGACAACTTGCGCTTCGTCACGTTCATCGTGGAAACGCTGATGGCCGTCTATCGCCACAACGGATTGCTCAAGGCGTCCATCATGAGTGCTACCAACGCCCACCGGCTGGGGGCGGCAACGAGGCCCCCCGGCCATCATCTCTTCCTTCCTCGGACAGCAGCTGAGCGACATACTGGAGCATCTGGAAAACTCCACGGACGACGAACTCATCGACGTGGCCAGCAAGCACGGCATGAAACTCGACATCCCTCAGATTCCCGAACTGATGTTCGACAACACCGACCGCAACCGGACGTCGCCTTTCGCTTTCACGGGCAACCGTTTCGAATTCCGTGCCGTCGGCTCGCAGGCCAACTGCGCCGCCGCGATGATTGTACTCAACGCCGCCATGGCGGAAGCCCTCATCGACTTCAAGAAGCGGGTGGACGCCTTGATAGAAAAGGGCGTCGACAAGACCAAAGCCATCCTGCAGGTGGTGCGCGAGGACATCAAGACCTGCAAGCCCATCCACTTCGACGGGAACGGATACTCCGAAGAATGGCAAGCCGAGGCCCGGCGCCGCGGGCTGGACACGGAGCGCAGCTGTCCGCTCGTCTTCGACCGCTATTTGGACGAAAGCAGCGTGAAGATGTTCGAGGCCACTCACGTGTTCACGCGCAACGAAATCGAAGCTCGAAACGAAATCAAATGGGAGACCTACACGAAAAAGGTGCAAATCGAGGCGCGCATTTTCGGCGACATGTGCATGAACCACATCATCCCCGTGGCCACGCGCTACCAAAGTGCCTTGATCGACAACGTGCATAAGGTCCAGGAGGTGTTCCCTGCCGAAAAAGCAGCCCAGCTGAACGCCAAGAACCTAGAACTGATTGAGAAGATTGCGGCCCACTCCAGCTTCATCGCGGAAAACATCAACCTCATGGTGGAGAACCGGAAGGTGGCCAACCGCATCGAGAACATCCGCGAGAAGGCCATTGCCTACCACGACACCGTAGCGCCCATGCTGGAAAGCATCCGCTACCACGTGGACAAGCTGGAACTCATCGTGGACGACGAGATGTGGCCGTTGCCGAAATACCGGGAACTGTTGTTCATCCGATAAGAATCCATACCGCGTCTTCCCTCATGCCCTTATGCGGGAAGGCGCCTTATTTTTTAATTACGTAACAATTCATCCATCATGAAAAACTATGCAACAAATGCGCTCATCGCTGTTTGCCTCTTTATTCTGACCGGATGCTTCGGTCAGCGGGACGAAAACCTACCGGCATTCCCCGGCCAACCGTCTGCTCCGGCCCGCGAAGGCTTTGAATGGGAAATCGTGACCGGCGCAGGCCTGAAATTCTGGGCGCAACGAGACCACCGCACACACGTGTCCACCGACGCCATACTCCACGGGGCGGTCGTGGAACAGCGCGACAGCATGCGCCACAGCCGCCGGCAAGTCATCAAGCTGTTCACCATCGAGGACGGCGACATCGACGACGTGCTGGACATCCTGGCAAGCACGCCGGGATGGGACGCGACACAAACCTGCAAATTCCGGGAAGAGGAGTGCGACCGCGAGGGCGTCACCCGCTACGTTCTGGTGCCCAAAGGCGACTACGCCGAGCAGGTTGAGGCTCAGAGCCAGAAAGAAGCCGTCCCGGCCACCTGCAACGGCTGGGGCATGGGCAACAGCGGGACGCGCTACTTCGAGGTGCACGACAGCCACCCGGACCTGGCCATCTTCGTGGAAATCGGACAAGAGACGCCCCTCTTCGACCCGGAGAGCATCGTGCTCACCGACGTGCCCGAGAAGCACGTGAAGGGCGAACTGGTCATCGGACACGAGATAAGCACGTTCGTGTCCTGCAACGACACCACGCTCTATTGGATTGTCGACCCGAGCGGGAAACTCCAACAAGCATACGACCAAGCCACGCAAGGAACGAGAAATGGCTATCCGGCCTATGCCGAACTGCAGGTGAAAGACATGGGGCGCTCCGGCGAAGGCTTCGCCGCGGGATACGCCGGTGTGTATGAAGTGACGGCCGTAGGCAAGGTGCAGACGGTGGAAGTGTCGCCGGACATCAACCATGATAGCCGGAAGATAGAAGCCAAGGGATTCAACCGCATCGTCACCATCACCACCGTGGATGTCGTCTACACGCCCACCCCCGGTGAACCCGACGTGGAAATCACGGCCCCGGGCAACCTGCTGTCCTACATGGAGACATTCGTCGACCGTCGGGGCACATTCCTGCTCAACATGAAGCGTTATCCCCACGTCGTTTCTCCCTCGCCGCAATGGGTGGAACTGAAAGCACCTCCCGTCACTTCCATCCGGAACGCCGGCAGCGGACTGCTTATCCTGAAAGACGGAATTGAAAGCGACACCACGCTGCACATCGCGGTGGACGGTGACATCCTGTGCGGCCCCATCAGTTGCCAAGACCTCTACATCACCTCTTCCGGCAACAAGCAGCTGGCCGTGAACCAACACATACGTGTGTCAAAAAGCGCACCTTCTTGTTTTATGCACAAAGCCCTGACTTTCACAAGCCGAGGCTTTGCTATTATCCCAAAGATTTTGTATCTTTAAAAGATACATTTTCGTCCTTACATACCCAACCAAACAGTGCTGTTTCCTCAAAGAATCGATGAGGATATTGCAAAGAACGATCCGGTGCGCATGGTTGACGCCCTGGTTGAAAGCCTGAATCTTGAAGGTTTCAGGAAGTTATATAAGGAATGTGGCCGTAGTCCGTATCATCTCAAGATGATGCTCAAGGTCATCCTGTATGCCTATATGAACAACATCTACTCCTGCCGCAAGATAGAAAAGCTCCTCCACCGCGACATCCATTATATATGGCTGGCCGGGCACGAGAAACCTGATTTTATCACCATCAACCGCTTCCGCAACCGGGTGAAGAAGGAAATCAACGAAGTGTTCACCCAAATCGTCCTTCTGCTTTCCGCCAAAGGGTTCATCAGCCTGAACGTGGAATACGTTGACGGGACAAAGATTGAATCCAAGGCCAACAAGTATACTTTCGTGTGGAGAAAGACCGTCGAGCGGAACCGTGAGCGCCTGATGAAGAAAATCCATGTCCTGTTGGGCCAGATAGACGATGCCATCGCCCAGGAGAACTCATCGGAAAACGATGAGGAAGTTGAGTTCACACCGGCCATGCTGACCGAAATGGCGGGAGAACTGCGTAATGCGCTTGAACAGGTTCCCGAGCCTTCCACGAAAGAGGAGAAGGCCGCACAAAGAAAGAAACGCAGGCAGCTGAAAGAACTGGAAGCGCACAGGGACAAGCTGCAGGAATACGACCATCATCTGGACACGCTGCAGGAGCGCAACTCCTATTCCAAGACGGACAAGGACGCCACTTTCATGAGGATGAAGGAGGATGCCATGCGTAACGGACAGACCAAACCCGGTTACAACCTCCAGATTGCCACCGAGAACCAATTCATTACCGACTTCGCGCTTTTCCCCAACCCTACGGACACGCTGACCATGATACCTTTCCTGCAATCCTTCTCAAGCAGATACGGCAGGTTGGCTCATACAGTAGTGGCTGATTCGGGCTACGGCTCCGAGGAAAATTACCGCTTCATGGCAGAAAACGGCATGGAAGCTTACGTCAAATACAACTACTTCCACATGGAGCAACGGCCGAGATTCAGACCCAACCCGTTCAAGGCTGAAAACTTCTACTACAATGAAGAACATGACTATTGCATATGCCCCATGGGACAAAAGATGCGGAGGATAGGAAACAGGCATGTGAAAACCGCATCCGGATATGTGAGCGAAAGCGCCAGGTACAGGGCCGCCAGGTGCGAAGGCTGCCCGCTAAAGTGTCTATGTTTTAAAGCAAAAGGGGACAGGACGATAGAACTGAATCATAGGCTCAGGAAATACAAGCAAAAAGCCAAAGAGTTGCTCTGCTCCGAGGAAGGGCTGAAACACAGGGGCCGAAGATGCATTGAGCCGGAAGCCGTGTTCGGGCAGATAAAATACAACATGAACTACAAACGTTTCCGCCATTTTGGAAAGGACAAGGTCTTTATGGATTTCTCCTTCCTTGCCATTGCCTTCAATATGACGAAAAAAAAAAAGTTATGTGCCAAGATGACAAAAAGAAGGCATGGACTGGCTGATTAAACTGTTTTGTGAGCTTACAGCCGCTTTCTTCAATGCAGGAAACACATAAATCGGGGAAATCTTCAAAATATCGCTGCTTACGAAAAGGAGAACAACAACCCCATGACCATCAGCGGAAGAATCTCCTGCCGCTTCAGCGCAAACGACTGCCCGCTCAGCTTCATCACGACCGCCAGACACAACAGGGCAAAGGCATAGCGATAGAACAACACGGAATCCACCAGCATGCCCGAGGCATACAGCGGAAGGGCAAACAAAGGATTCAAACCGTAGCTCACAGAGGCAATCACGCCAAAAAGATAGCCTTTCAGTTTCACATTATCCATATTTCCAATTTTAATATTTGTTCCAACAGCTCATTTCGTCCAATGCCTTGCGCGCTTTGCGGCGCGTTTCTCCGCCGGATAGCCCAGCGACACCAAGAGGGGGACGCGCTTGCTGCCGATGCCCAGAAGCTTCTTCACCTTCTTCTCGTCGAACCACCCCATGATGCACGTGCCCAGCCCCAGTTCGGCTGCCTGCAGGCAGAAATGCTCCACCGCGATGCCCACATCGAGCAACGAATATTCCTTGTCTTTAATGACGCTGCCGATGCGCGCCGTGAGGTTCATCTTCTCCAACACCACGGCCACGATGACCGGCACCTCGTGGGCAAATCCGTTCATGCCCAGACTGGCCGCGGCCTCCCCTACTTGCTTTACCAAATCGGGGTCGTCCACCACCACGAACTTCCATGGCTGTGAATTGCAAGCCGAAGGCGCCAGCCTGGCGGCTTCGAGGCAGCGCACGACCAAATCGCGGTCCACCGGACGCCGTTCATACTTCCGGTCGCTCTGCCTTTTTGTACTAATTCTGAAAAATCCATCATGCATCTTTATTTACCGGCTGCAAAGGTAGATATTTTATGCGAACTCTGTTTATTATCAGTCATTTTTAACTATTCTCATCCGATAAAACAGAGACAATGTATAGAAATAAGGTATAAAGAAAGAGTCCGCCCGCTGAATTTCAACCTCGGGTTGCCATTTTGGCCATTCCAAGCCTCAGGGTGAGAAGGACATTGTCAGCGGGGACTGTTCCGGAACAATCCCCGCAACGGCCCCATCGGCAAAAGTATGTCCTGATTTTATCCCGTCTGCACCATGCAATGGTTTTCCCATGGGGCGCTCGTAAAATGGTTTCTCCCTGCCTTTTCTTATCCCGAAATCGCGCGTTGCGTGCTGGAACGGCATCCACATTTCCGAGTTTATGGCCGCGGAAAGCGGGCAAATGCCTTGCGGAATGCCGAATCGTGCTTTCCGCAAGGCACTCGAGTACTCTGCGGAGAGTACTCGAGTACTTGCCGCAGAGTACGCTGGCGGCCTCCGCACGAAGGGATGGGGCATCGGGCACGGACGGCACGCCGCACGAGGCCTGTCGGCCGCCTCCGGCCGGAGCACCGTCATAAGCGTATCGGCACAAAAGGAGAGGGAGGCCATATGGCCCTTCCGCATTAAAGTTTTTTTACCCAGCCATAAAGCCCCCCTATAAAATCCGGATATCGCCGGGAAGAGGCTCCGGCTGCCGGTCATCCCTCCATGTGCAGCGCCTCCATGAAGCGGCGGATGACCTCGGGCTTGCCGGTGTGCTTGCCGTCGTCTTCGCTCAACTTGCAAGTGTCGTTGTAGAAGGTCCAGAGTTCGGTGATTTTCACGGCCACCAGCTTGATGACGATGTTCATGGGCTTCACCCCTTCGAAATCGTTGGTGAATGAGTGCCTATTCCGAACGAAGGCTGGCAATAGTCCTTGGCATAACTCTGGATTTCGATGGCGGCGTCCGTGTCGAGCGCATTGCTGAACACCACCTGCTTCGTGCGCGGGTCGATGCCCAGCGAGCGGTATTTCTCCACTATGCGCATAAGCTGTTCGCGGTTGTCTCCGCTGTCTATGCGCAGCCCCTTGAACAGGTTTGCGAAATCTTCAGAGAAGTTCAGGCTGAATATGTCCCACCCGAAGCTGTCGTAAAGATACGTACCGAGCGCGCCGCGGAACGTGTTTCGCCAAGAGTTCATGGCTATGTGGTTGGCCATCTGCGGCCCATACATGCCGCCTATGGCGCAAACAAACTCGTGGGCCATCGTGCCCACGGGCAAGAGGTCGTGCGCCATGGCCAGATAGACGTTGCTGGTGCCCACGAACCGTCCGGGCCACTCGCGGCTGCGTTGGCAGTCCTTCATGGCGCGCACCACCGCCTCCTCGGCTTCGAACGAGGCGCGGCGGCGCGTGCCGAAGTCGCTGAACACGCAACCGGCCTCCAGCAGCCTCGAGGCCTTCTCGTATGTCTTGCGGTAATAGGCATCGTAGTCGAAGCCTCCGTCCATGCCCGCCATGCGGTAGTAGAGTTCCGAAATGATGGCCAGCACCTTCACCTCGAGCAGTATGGTGTCGGCCCAGCTGCCTTCAAACTCCACCGACAAGTGGCCTTCGTCGTCCTGCCACGCCTTCACCCATTTGCGGCTGAAGCGGTAGCCTTTCAGGTAGGTGTAGAACCATCCGGGGATGTAGCTGCAGCGATGGCACATGAAGTCTATTTCTTCTTCCGTGATGGCCACGTCCTCGAGCATGGCCACCTGCTCCATCAGTTCTTCGGCGAATCCCGGGGGATACACCGTGCGGTCGCGGTCGGTGAATTGGTATTTCACCTGCGCACGTGGGAAATTGTCGATGACCGCGCAACACATGGTGAGCTTATACAGGTCGTCGTCTGTGAAATGATTGATTATTCTTTTCATATCGCGTAATTTATTCTGTTCTCAAAACCAAAAATCCGTTCATCTGCCGGGGGCCGACAGCCGTGCGTCCGCCGCGGCGTCGCCTTCGGTCCACCCCGTCCCTTTCCGGCCGGAGAGCCTGAGGGCCTCAATCTTTTGCGTTTCCTCTTTCAACACGTCCAGGAACTTCTCTGCCAGCAACGAGTGCCTCTTCCCTTTGAGCGACAGCAGGCACACGTGCATCATCTCGGTCTTCTCCTTGATGGGGACGGCTTTCAGCCCCGGGCTGCCCACCGTGGCGTCCTGCGGCAGGATGGTGATCCAATGCCCTGTGCGCAGCATCTCCAGCAACAAAGGCGTACTGTTGACTTCTATCTGCGGCTTCACCTTCACCTTGTATTGGGCCAGCATCCGGTCTATCACCTTGCGGGTGTAAAGCTCCTTTTCGAGGAACACGAGGGGGAACTCGTTCAGGTCTGCCAGCGAGAAACGCTTGCGCACCGCCACCGGATGGTGCTCATGGGCAATGACGCACAAGGGCAGGCTGGCATATTCCGTGGACTCCGTCAGTGCCGACACGTCCTGGGGATTGTAGCTCAAGGCGAAGTCCAGCTTGTTGGAGTTGATCAGCTCCACCAGTTCCAGCACCGAATGGGAATACACGATGGAAAGTTCGGCCTTGGGAAAGGCCCGCGTGAAATTCAGCACGCAATGGTTCAGCAACTGGAACAGGCTGTATATCACTCCGATTCTCACCTTCCCCGTGCATACGTGTTGCATTTCTTTCAGGTGCTGCACGCCGTATTCCACCTCCTCGAGCGCCTTGCGCGCGCAGGCCAGGAAATCGCTCCCGGCATCGGTCAGAAACACTTTCTTCCCGATTCGGTCGAAAAGGTTCACGCCCAGCTCTTCTTCCAGCTGCTTGATGCTCAGCGACAAAGTGCTTTGAGTTATAAAAAAGTTCCTTTGCGGCTTCTGTGAAGGATAGCACATCGGCCAACTTGACGAAGTATCTCAGCGGTGTCAATTCCATAAGAAATTCCAATAGAAATCATGAATATTATTAATTCTGCAAATTTACGAAAAAGAAAATTTGGTAGTAACTTTGAAATAACGAAAAAGGAAGCGCCCCAAGGTTAAACAATGATAAACGAGAGGTTGAAAGGAGGCACGCCGACTTAAATTATGTATAAGAATGTTGATAAAGCCAAGCAGGCTGAAAGCTCCGCAGCAAGCGGATGAAAAAAGGGCTACTTCGGCGGACAAAAAGAACACGAAACGAATAAAACAATATTATTATAATAAGGTATAAACAGCATTTATGGCAAAGGTAATAGGACACATATCGCAAATCATCGGACCGGTGGTGGACGTGCATTTCGAGCATGGAGAGGACGTCAACAGCGCCAACCTGCCGAGCATACACGACGCCTTGCTCATCCAGCGCCCCAACGGCAAAAGACTGATAGTAGAAGTACAACAACACATCGGCGAAGACACGGTGCGCACCATCGCGATGGACAGCACCGACGGACTGCAACGCGGCATGAAGGTCACCGCCACGGGACGGCCCATCACCATGCCCGTGGGGCCGCAAATCCGTGGACGGGTGATGAACGTGGTGGGTGAAGCCATCGACGGCATGCCCGAACTCGACGGGGCCGACTCGCTCCCCATCCACCGCGATCCGCCCAAGTTCGAAGACCTGACCACCACGCAGGAAGTGCTCTTCACGGGCATCAAGGTCATCGACCTGCTCGAGCCTTACCTGAAAGGCGGAAAAATCGGTCTGTTCGGCGGCGCCGGAGTAGGCAAGACCGTGCTCATCAAGGAGCTCATCAACAACATAGCCAAGAAGCACAACGGCTTCTCCGTGTTTGCAGGAGTCGGGGAGAACGCACCCGCGAAGGCAACGACCTGCTCCGCGAAATGATTGAATCGGGCGTCATCAAGTATGGCGACGAATTCCTCAAAAGCATGGAAGAGGGGCATTGGGACTTGTCGAAAGTCGACCCCGAAGCCGTGGAAAAGTCGCAGGTGGCGATGGTGTTCGGACAGATGAACGAACCTCCCGGCGCGCGTTCCTCCGTGGCACTTTCCGGATTAACGCTGGCAGAGTCTTTCCGCGACAGCCGGAAGGGCGACGGCCCGCGCGACATCCTGTTCTTCATCGACAACATCTTCCGTTTCACGCAGGCCGGCTCCGAAGTGTCGGCCTTGTTGGGGCGCATGCCGTCGGCCGTGGGCTACCAGCCGACGCTGGCCACCGAGATGGGCCGGATGCAGGAGCGCATCACCTCGACCAAACACGGGTCGATCACCTCGGTGCAGGCGGTCTACGTGCCGGCCGACGACCTGACCGACCCGGCTCCGGCCACGACGTTCACGCACCTGGACGCCACCACCGTGCTGAGCCGCAAGATCGCCGAGCTGGGCATCTATCCGGCCGTCGATCCGCTGGAATCCACCTCGCGCATCCTCGATCCGCTGATCGTCGGCAAGGAACACTACGAAACCGCGCAGCGCGTAAAACAGATCCTACAACGCAACAAGGAGTTGCAGGACATCATCGCCATCCTCGGCATGGACGAGCTCTCGGACGAAGACCGCCAGACCGTGAACCGCGCCCGCCGCGTGCAGCGCTTCCTTTCGCAACCCTTCGCCGTGGCCGAACAGTTTACGGGCGTGCCGGGCGTGATGGTCGACATCGAGGACACCATCAAGGGATTCAAGATGATTCTGGACGGCGAGGTGGACGACCTGCCCGAACAAGCCTTCCTCAACGTGGGCACCATAGAAGACGCCATCGCCAAAGGCAAGAAACTGCTCAGTGCCATCCAAAACTAAAGAAAAATGGAAAGCGAGAACATCCATCTGGTTATCGTGTCTCCCGAAAAGACATTGTTCGACGGCGACGTGCAGTATGTGAAACTCCCCGGAAGCCTGGGACTGTTCGGCGTGTACCACAACGATGCCCCGCTGATTTCGTCGCTCGACAAGGGCGAGGTCACGTTCCGGCATGCCGAAGGGAAAGAGAGCATCGCCATCGAAGGCGGATTCGTGGAAGTGCTCCGCAACGAAGTGTCGGTCTGCGTGACGGTGGCAAAAGGCTGAAGCCGTCACACGCCATACACAAGGAGATTGGTACAGAATAAAGCAAAACAAAGAATGAAACGGACAAAATATCTATCCATCATCGCCGGCCTCTGCCTGCTGCTCGCCCCACAGACCGCACGGGCGGCGGAGGCTGAAAAAGGAATCGACGTGGCCGGAATCGTGTTCGGCCACATCGAGGACTCCTACGAATGGCACATCACGGACGTCGGCGACGTGTCGGTGCACATCCCCCTGCCCGTCATCGTGAAGAGTTCCACGGGCTGGCATGTGTTCTCTTCCGACCGGCTGAAAGACGGGGCGGAATACGAAGGACTCTACATCGCGCAGGAAGGAAGCCACGCCAAGAAAATCGTGGAGCGGAATGCCGCGGGCGAGGAAGTGCGTCCGCTGGACATCTCCATCACGAAAAACGTGCTGGCCCTCTTCATCAACAGCGCCCTGCTGGTGGCCATCATGCTGGGCTGCGCCCGCTGGTACAAGCGGCACGAAGTGAACGAGTCCGCCCCTAAGGGAGGTGTGGGCATGATGGAAGCCACGGTGATGTACATCTACGAGGATGTGGTGAAAAGCTGCGTGGGAGCGCAATACCGGCGGTATGCCCCCTACCTGCTCACCGCCTTCTTCTTCATCTTGTTGAACAACCTGATGGGCTTGGTGCCGTTCTTCCCCGGCGGGGCGAACATCACGGGCAACATCGCCATCACGGTGGTGCTGGCCTTGTTCACGTTCGTGCTGACCAACGTCACCGGTTCGAAGGAATATTGGAAGGACATCTTCTGGCCCAACGTGCCCACGTGGCTCAAGGCCCCCGTGCCGCTCATGCCGCTGATTGAGTTCATCGGCGTGTTCACCAAGCCCTTCACGCTGGCCATGCGACTGTTCGCCAACCTCATGGCCGGCCACGCGGGCATCCTGAGCATCGTGTGCATCATCTTCATCACGGCGCAGCTGGGCGCGGGCATTTGCAGTTCGATGAGCTTCATCGCCGTCATTTTCGGCATATTCCTGAACGCGCTGGAGGTGCTGGTGGCATTCATCCAGGCCTACGTGTTCACGCTCTTGTCGGCGATATTCATCGGCATCGCGCATCCCCAAGCGGAAACAACAACAGAAAACAAATAAAGTATTAATCATTTAAAACGGAAAAAATTATGTTACTTACAGTTTTGTTACAAGCTCTTGCAGGTAGTGGTCTTATCAAGTTGGGCGTAGCCATCGGCGCAGGCATCGCAGCCATCGGCGCAGGCATCGGCATCGGCAAGATCGGCGGTTCGGCCATGGACGCCATCGCCCGCCAACCGTCGTCCACGAATGACATCCGTACGAACATGATTCTGGCGGCGGCCCTGATCGAAGGTGTGGCCCTGATTGCCATCGTCGTCTGCATCCTGGCATTGTTCGTTTAACCCCTGCGCACATCATGGGACTGCTGACACCAGATTCGGGTCTGCTGTTCTGGATGGTGGTCTGCTTCGGAGTCGTATTCTTCATCTTGGCGAAGTACGCCTTCCCGGTCATCATCAACGCAGTGGACAAACGAAAGAAATACATCGACAGTTCGCTGGAAGCCGCGCGCCAAGCCAACGAACAGTTGCAACAGGCTAAAGCCGAAGTGGAAAACCTGCTGGCAGAAGCGCGGCGGCAACAGTCGGCCATACTGAAGGAAGCCGCTGCCACGCGCGACCAAATCGTAGCAGACGCCCGCGGGCGAGCCCGCGAAGAGGCCCAGAAAGCGCTCGACGAGACGCGCCACCAAATCGCCGCCGAAAAGGAAAGCGCCATCAACGACATCCGCCGCCAGGTGGCTGTCCTCTCCGTCGACGTGGCCGAGAAAATCCTGCGCAGGGAACTGTCTAAAGACCAAGAACAACTGGATTTCATCAACCGCATGATCGCTGAGGTGGAATCCGAACGAGAGATTAAGTAAATGGACATAGGAATCATCTCCAGACGTTATGCACGCGCCCTGCTGGACTTTGCCTGCGAGCGCGCGAACGAGACAACTGTCTACCAACAAATAGGAGTGTTGCTGGAACATTATGCCCAAATCAAGGACATCCGGCGGGCCGTGGAAAACCCCGTCGTGGGCAAGGAGGAGAAAATCAAGCTCCTTCAGAACGCCACGGCCGGGAAAGACACTTGCCCTGAGCTGACCCGCTTTTTTCGGCCTTCTGCTCGAGCACAAGCGCGAGAAGTTCCTGGTGTTCATCCTGAACTCCATTTGTTCCTCTACAGGAAGAAAAAGCGGATACGCCAAGGCTTCCTCGTCACGGCCACGCCGCTGCCGGCAGAGACTTTGGAACGGCTGAAGAAAATCATCCTCCACTTCTACCGCGGCCGGGCCGTGGAGTTCGAGACGCGCGTCGACCCGAACATCATCGGCGGCGGCATCCTCGGCATGGGATACTGGAGGGTGGACGCCAGCGTGGCCGGCCAGCTGCAGAGGGTGAAGAAACAGTTTATCGAGAAGAACAGAAGAATAGTATAATGAAAAAGGAAACCAGAGTATGTCAGATAAGATAAAACCAAGCGAAGTCTCCCAAGTGCTGCTCCAGCAGCTCAAGGGCATCGACGCCAGCATCCAGTTCGAGGAGGCGGGCAACGTGTTGCAGGTGAGCGACGGAGTGGCACGCATCTACGGCTTGCTGCACGCAGAAGCCAACGAACTTTTGGAATTTGAGAACGGCGTGATGGGCGTGGTGATGAACTTGGAGGAAGACAACGTGGGCGCCGTGCTGCTCGGCTCCACCGACCTCATCAAGGAGGGCATGAGCGTGAAGCGCACCGGGCGCATCGCCTCCATCCGCGTGAGCGAAGAGATGCTCGGGCGCGTCATCGACCCGCTGGGCGTGCCGCTCGACGGGCGCGGCAACATCGGCGGCGACCTGTGCGAGATGCCCCTCGAGCGCAAGGCGCCGGGAGTCATCTTCCGCCAGCCCGTGTCGGAACCGCTCCAGACGGGCATCAAGGCCATCGACGCGATGGTGCCCATCGGCCGCGGCCAGCGCGAGCTCATCATCGGCGACCGCAAGACGGGCAAGACGGCCATCGCCATCGACACCATCGTCAACCAGCGTTCGGCCTACGAGGCCGGGCAGCCCGTCTACTGCATCTACGTGGCCATCGGACAGAAAGGCTCCACCGTGGCCAACATCGTCAACACGCTGCGCGAGAAGGGCGCGATGGACTACACCATCGTGGTGGCCGCAACGGCTGCCGACCCCGCCGCCTTGCAATACTTCGCCCCCTTTGCGGGCGCCGCCATCGGCGAGTATTTCCGCGACACGGGGCGCCATGCGCTCGTGGTCTACGACGACCTTTCGAAGCAGGCGGTGGCCTACCGCGAGGTCTCGCTGATTCTGCGCCGCCCGTCGGGCCGCGAAGCGTATCCGGGCGATATCTTCTACCTGCACTCCCGTCTGTTGGAGCGCGCGGCCAAGATCATCAGCCAGCAGGAAGTCGCCGAGCAGATGAACGACCTGCCGGAAAGCCTGAAGGGAAAGGTGAAGTGCGGAGGCTCGCTCACCGCGCTGCCCATCATCGAGACGCAGGCGGGCGACGTGTCGGCCTATATTCCAACGAACGTGATTTCCATCACCGACGGGCAGATTTTCCTGGAAACGGACTTGTTCAACCAAGGTTTCCGCCCCGCCATCAACGTGGGCATCTCCGTGTCGCGCGTGGGCGGCAGCGCACAAATCAAGAGTATGAAGAAGGTGGCCGGCACGTTGAAAATCGACCAGGCGCAATACCGCGAACTGGAGGCCTTCTCGAAGTTCAGCAGCGACATGGACCCCGTGACGGTCATGACCATCGACCGCGGACGGAAGAACAACGAACTGCTCGTGCAGCCGCAATACTCTCCCATGCCCGTGGGCGAACAGGTGGCCATCCTCTACTGCGGAACGCACAGCCTCATGCACGACATACGCATCGACCAGGTGCGCGCCTTCCAGCACGAGTTCCTGGAAAAGCTCCGCGCCTCGCACCGCAAGGACGTGCTCGACGTGCTGGGCGCCGGGGTTATCAACGACGAGGTCACAGCCATCCTCGACGAAGTGGCCAAGTCCACCCTCTTGTTGTTCAAAAACTGATTAAGACATGGCATCACTCAAAGAAATAAAAGGCAGAATCTTATCGGCCAACAACACGCTGAAGATCACGTCGGCCATGAAAATGGTGGCCTCCGCCAAGCTCCACAAGGCGCAGGAGGTCATCGAAGGCATGCTGCCCTACGAACAGCGGCTGTCGGCCATCATGACCCATTTCCTGCAGTCGGGGGGCACGATGCAATCGCCATTCGCCCAAGAACGGGAAACAAAGAAGGTCGCGCTGGTGGTGTTCTCGTCCAACAGCAGCCTTTGCGGCGGGTTCAACTCCAACGTCATCCGCCTCTACCACCGCTGGCTGGACGAACACGCGGGGATGCCATTTGAAAACATCACCGTCTATCCCGTGGGGCGCAAAGTGGCGGACGCGGTGAAGAAAACAGGGGTCAACGTGGGGGGCGACTTCACGCACATGGCCAACAAGCCCAACTACGAGGAGGCCAAGGAGCTGGCTGCCGAACTGTGCCGCCGCTTCATCGAGGGCGAGTTCGACCGGGTGGAGCTTATCTACCATCACTTCAAGTCGGCCGGCGTGCAGAAACTCACCCGTTCCGTCTACCTTCCCGTGGACTTGTCGCAACTGGCCGGCGAGGACGCCGCAGGCGGAACGCTGCCCGACTACCTGATAGAACCTTCCGAGGGCGCGCTGCTGGAACGTCTCATCCCCGAAGTGCTGAAGCTGAAGGTCTACACTGCCCTGCTCGACTCCAACGCCTCGGAACACGCGGCCCGCAGCGTGGCCATGCAAGTGGCCACCGACAATGCCAACAACCTGATTCAGGACCTCACCGTGGCCTACAACAAGGGGCGGCAGCAGGCCATCACCAACGAGTTGCTCGACATCGTGGGCGGCACCATGGCCTGAACACCGGACAACACAAACATGGAAGCCCCGGCGCCCGACAAGCACAATCGGACGCCGGGGCTTCTTCCGTTCCGGCGGAAAGGCGTCCGCTCCCGGACTGGAAACGCCCTGCGGAATGGCTGAAAGCGGACAGGCGCCTTGCGGAGTCCCGGATTGTACTTGCCGCAGAGTACTCGAGTACTTGCCGCAAAGTACGCTGACGGCTTCCGCACACCGACGCACGTCGTCGGGCAAGGCGGAGGGCAGCCGCCTCCTCCCCCATCCTGCCGGCGGCAACAAAAAAATCCCGCTGCCCGAAGCCAACGGCTCCAAACAACGGGAAACATCACTATGACTAACTAACTCAACGGTTCATTCCACGCGGTGCCCGGGGCGCCCCCTGCGGGCGATTGCGTCCCGGCGCCTGCGCCCGGTTAAAAAGTTGTTCTACCTGGCGCATGGTCAGCACCTCCTTGAACTTGCCGTAATAATCCTTCTGCACTTTCAGGCGCTTCTCCTGCGCGTCGAACATTTGCTGGATTCTTTCGTCTATCGCCTCGTCCGTCTGGGCGGCTTCCTGGCCTCCCTGCCTGCGCGGCATGCGGCACTCCGCCAGCTTCTGCATGTACTCTTGGTAAAGCGGGATGAACTTGGCCGAAGCCTCGTCGCCCAGCATCAACCGCTCGGACATTCTCTTTGCCACCATCTCGGGATTCCATCCCCTGCGCGGAGCCTCGCTCCCGTTTTGTGCCTGCACTGTGCCTCCGGCCAACAAGGC
>VOFD01000770.1_pt1 | contig 36240 bp, 53 predicted proteins | sample 5384101 | NCBI WGS metagenome assembly VOFD01 (sample SAMN12384723, study PRJNA508395) | human gut metagenome | isolation source: healthy gut C | host: Homo sapiens
CGACGGAGCGCCGGTCGTGTGATAGGGCTATTGCTAGCCGATTTCCGGCCAAAAGGAAAGCCGCTTCTGCGAAAAAAACGACCCCAGCCGGAGCCAGGGTCAGTCCAGATGGCGCTGGGGGGAGAAAGCCTGGGGGGGCAAGGCGTCCGCCAGGGCCAGGAGGAGCGGATTGAAGCCGCCGTTGTAATCGAACTTCACGTCCGACACGTCCGCAGTCCCGCACCGCCGGTCCGGCAACGACAGGGTGAAGCGGGACCCCTGCCCCGGCCGGGACTCGGCAATCATGGTGCCGCCGTGGCGCTCTGCGATGTGCTGGCAGATAGGCAGTCCCAGGCCCAGGCCGTGGGGCTGGGGCGCCATCGCATCGTCGTGAAGGTATCGGTCGAACAGGAAGGGGATCTGGTCCTCCTGGATACCGCAGCCGGTGTCGGACACGGACAGGCGGACCCATCGGTTGATGAATTTCAGCTCCACGGTCACCGCGCCTCCGGCAGGGGTAAACTTCAGGGCATTGGAGAGCAACTGGTAGAGCAGCAGCTCGATGGAGGGCTGGTGAAAAGCGCAGGTGTGGCAGTCCGCAGCGCTCCGGAATTCCAGCTGGACCTTTTTGAGCGCAAACAGACCCTGAGCCCCGGCACAGACCGCACGGACCGTCTCCGTCAAATCCCGGTCCCGGACGGGGGAGGGGCGCGTCCTGCCCCAGCTCTCCCGCCGCCGTCAGATTGTTCACCAGCCGCAGCAGGCGGTAGTAGCTCTGATCCAGCAGGGAAGCTGTGGAATCCAGCGCCGGATCCCCCTCCCGCCGGATGGCAGGCGCCAGCTGGGCGGCCGCCAGGTGCAGGTTTCCCAACACGCTGCGCAACTGGGCGGCGATGTTGGGGAACACAACGGAGAAGTCAAATTGCTCTGCTTCCATAGGCGCATCCTTTCAGCTGGGATTCTCTCTTGTAGCATATACGGGGAAGGGCTTTCAAACCGTGGAAAAGCCTGCCTCGAACACCAATAGGATAGCAAAAAGGGATGCAAAGACAAGGTCTTTGCCGAGTCCAGTCTGTGCAAAACGGACAACAAATCTTGCGTTTTATATGCGCAATTTTACGCAAAATTGCGGTGACATTTTCCGGTAATATGGTATAATGAGGACAACATCCGCTGCGGCGGAATACGGAATACAGGAAGGAATGGGAACATGGCGATCAAAGTGGGAATCAACGGATTTGGCCGGATCGGCCGCGTGGCACTGCGGATCATGGTGGAGCGCGGCAGCGCCACCTATCAGATGTGCGGCATCAATCTGCGGAACGCGGATCTGGATTACATGGTCTATCAGGTGAAGTACGATTCCGTGTTCCGCACCTTTACCGGCGCCGTGGAGCGGGACGAGCGGCACCTGATCATCAACGGCAAGAAGATCCGGGTCTACAGCCAGGACGACGCCGCCGACATCCCCTGGGACGACTGCGGCGCCGAGTACATCATCGAATCCACAGGAGCCTACTGCACCACGGAGAAAGCCTCCGCCCATCTGGTCCACGGGGCAAAAAAGGTCATCATCTCCGCCCCTGCCAAGGATGAGGTGACTCCCACCTTTGTCATGGGGGTCAACCACAAAAAGTATACCGCCGACATGGATGTGGTATCCAATGCCTCCTGCACCACCAACTGTCTGGCTCCCATGACCAAGGTCATCAACGACACCTTCGGCATCCGGCAGGCGCTGATGAGCACCATCCACGCCGCCACTGCCAAGCAGAAGGCTGTGGACGCCCGGGCGGGCCGGGACTGGCGTACGGGCCGCAGCGTCCTTGGCAACATCATCCCCTCCACCACCGGCGCGGCCAAGGCCGTAGGCGTGGTAATTCCGGAGCTGAAGGGTAAAATGACCGGCATGAGCTTCCGGGTTCCCACCAACGACGTCTCCGTGGTGGACCTCACGGCCCGGCTGATGCAGCCTGCCAGCTATCATGATGTGTGCGTGGCCATGGAAAACGCCGCCCAAGAACAGTATGAAGGGCATCATCACCTGCACCAACGACCAGGTGGTGCCAGCTGACCCTGCACGGGGCCGTACTGCCGGGCCAGGGCGGCGGCCAGCTCCTCCCGAGTGCCTGCCCGCAGCAGGAACGCCGCCTGGAGACAGTCCTGAATGGAGGGGCGCAGAGCCACCTCCCGGAACGTGGAGGCGTATCGTGCGTGGAGGGCGCTCATGGCGGCCTCATATCCCTTGTCCTGGCTGATGACATAGGCGAAATCCGCCTCTCCTCTTCCCACCAGGACGCCCAACTCCGTGATGATCTGGAAGTCCATGGAGTTTTTCCCGCCCTTGACGCTCTCCAGATACTGGACCTGGGCCTTTGTGCCGGCGCACAGCTTTTTTCACGTTGGCCAGGGTCTGCCCCTTGCCGAAAAAGACCAGGACGGTGTCCTCGGCCGTCAACAGGTTGATGCCCTGAAGGCCCGTGCCGATGTTGTTGTCGCCGTCCACCAAAGAAAATCATTTTCATCAAATTGTTCTTTCTTTCCTCGTATTTTGACCCATAGCGGGGATTTGCCGGTATCAGTATAGCAGAAGATGCCGAAAAGGACAAGAGGCATTGCGCGCCATCTCCGGGGCGGAGCGAAAAAGGGCGGAGCCGCTGACGCGGCTCCGCCCTGTCTGCCAGGTACGGGTCACTCCTCTTCATCCGTGACGATCAGGCCGTATCCGCCATTTTTCCGGCGGTAGACGATAGATAGGCCGTCATCCTCACTGCTGCGGAACACGAAAAACTGTGGTCCAGCAGGTTCATCTGCAAAATGGCCTCCTCCGGGCTCATGGGCTTGACGGCAAACCGCTTGGTGCGGACGATCTGGAACTCCTTCTCCTCAGTCACCTCAAAGTCGTCCGCCGGGGCGGGCGGGGGGAAGCCCTCGGTCCGCAGGCGCTTGGCCAGGCGGGTCTTGTTCTTCAGGATCTGACGCTCGATATATCCCACCGCGGCGTCGATGGCGCCGCGCATGTCTCCGTCCGGTGCCTCCGTCTGGGCACGCAGCAATGTGCGCCGCCCCGAATGGTGATCTCCACCGAGCACAGATGGTCCTTCTCCACAGAGAAGGTGACAAACGCGGTGGTATCCTCCTCCCGGAAGTAGCGCTCCAGCTTGGAGATCTTCTTCTCGGCGTACTCCTTGATGGAATCATTCAGGGGGACTTTCTTGCAGGCAAAGGTATACTTCATCGAGATCGCTCCTTTCGTGTGGGAGAGATCGGGGATCTCTCCCCTTTTTATTAATATAGCACAAATCTTTCCATTTGAAAAGGGGCGAGCCGGTGAAATTCACAAATTGTTCAGAGCCCGCAGCAATCCGACAAAAGAGGAGCCGATCCGACAAAAGCTCCTATTTACAAGGGATGCAGGGCGGGTGTATGATAATCCCGGAAGCTTTCCAATACCCACCCGCTTGGGCCGCGCAGCGTGAAACCGCTGGGCGGCCCTTTTTTATCCGGCGGACGTTTTGATGAAAAAGGCGCGCGGCATTGCCGCGCGCCCTGGTGTTATCTGCGCCGCCTGCGGCCGCCGCCCCGCCGCCCGTCCAGGCTGCGGTTCAGATCGGCCATTTTTCCCTCCGAAGAGGAGAGGAACTGCTTGAGCTTGTCCTCGAAGGACTGGTCCCCGGAGGGGGGCAGGGGCTGCTGCGCCCGGGCGGCGGGCGCGGGCCTGGGCCACGGGACGGGACGTCCCCGCCGGGCCTGGCTGCCGCTGGGCCGGGGACTGCGGGCGGGCCGCTCCGGCCTGGGGAGCGTCCGCTTGATGGAGAGGTTGATCTTCCCGTTCTCGGCGGACAAGACCAGCACCTTCACGGCCTGCCCCTCCTGCAAAAAATCGTGTACGTCGTTGACGAAGCTGTTGGCGATCTCGGAGATATGTACCAATCCGGATCGTCCTCCCTCCAGGGCGACAAAGGCGCCGAATTTGGTGATCGAGGTCACCTTGCCTTCCACAATGCTCCCAACCTGAAGCTCCATACGGTGTACTGTTTCTCCTTCCGGATAGTTTTCCCGCTCCCGTGGAAGCGGGTCGTATCAAAAAAGACCGGCTCCCGGCACAAGCGGGGAGGCGCTCCGCCTCCCTCGTCGCCCGGCTCCGGTCAGTTGCCCACAGAAAACACACGCTGATTGGGGAGATCAGCCCCAGCTCTTCCTGCGCGATCTCCTTCATCTTATCCTCGGTGGCGCCCTCGGCGATGTCCGCGGCCAGGGCGGCGTTTTCCTGCTCCTGGGCCTGGACCTGGGCCGTCAGGGCGTCCCGCTGGGCCTGGGCGTCCTGCACCTGGCTGTGGAGGCTGCGCAGCTGCAGTCCGATCGCCGCCAGAATCACCAGGATCAGAAGCTTGGTGAGGACGCTTCCTCTGGACCGCTTCTTTGGCTGCCGTTCTGCTCTTGCCATGCCGCCCGCCTCCTTTGTAAAGCCTTCTGCCGTGCTTGGTGTTTTTTATTGTATAACATTTGCGAATAAAATAAAAGAGATTTTTTCCCCATCTGCCGATTTTTTTACACAAATTTTCCGCTCCCCGCAGGGGAATGGCGGTCAGATGCAGCAAAAATGCCAGGGTATCCACCCAAAATCCCACACCGGCCGCAAAAACGGGGAGAAGGCGGTGAAAAACAGCACACCGCCGCCCACCGCCCCCAGCAGCAGATACAGCCGCAGCTGCCCCTGCGCCCGGCGGAGCATGAAGAGGAAGACCGCCAAGCCCGCGGCCATGCAGTACAGGATGTCCAGCGCTGACGTCAGGCGGGGCAGCCGCAGGCGGAAGGCCCGCAGCAGGTCATACAGCAGCGCCGCAGCCATGCCCAGCAGGATCGCCTGACAGAAGAGCAGGAGCGGCTGGGAGAGAGCAGGGGCCATGGCGCCTCACCCGAACAGCCGATGGAAAAGGCCCCCCCGCTCCTGACCGCCGTCCTCATAGGACACGGAGTCGATCCGCCCCTCCACATGGAGCTCGCCCCCATCCAAGGAGAGCTTGCCGATGTGCAGTTCCTCTCCGGTAATGACCAGGATACCCACGGAGGTGGACATGACGATACCGGTCTCGTCAAAGCGCTCCACGTCCTCCACTCCGGAGACCGTCAGCCGCTCCCGGCCTGTCAGCTCCAGCCGGTGGCCCGCCTGGGACATGGCGTTGTTGTAGTCGTTCATTCCGCGTCCCTCCCTGTCCCAACTATATGGGAGGGGCGGAATATGCGTCCGGTCCCCTTACCGGCCGATCTCCCGGTACAGCGTGCCGGCGTCGGCCTGGCGAACGGTCTCCTGGACCGACAGCACCTCCACCGTCACGGTGCGCACGCCGAAGCGCAGGGAGATCTGGTCTCCCACCTTCACCTCATAGGAGGCCCGGGCGGGCTTTCCGTTGACGGTGACCAGCCCGTTGTCGCAGGCCTCGTTGGCCACCGTGCGCCGCTTGATCAGGCGGGAGACTTGAGATATTTATCCAGACGCATGGGCGGCTCCTTTCTCATGGGAAACGGGACTGCCGGCACCACAGCACCGGCAGTCCCGAAATCACAGGGTCAGATCACTTCGCCACGGCGTCCTTCAGGGCCTTACCGGCCTTGAACACGGGCACTACGGAAGCGGGGATCTCAATGGTCTCCTTGGTCTTGGGGTTGCGGCCCACGCGAGCGGCACGCTTCTTGACCTCAAACGCTCCGAAGCCCACCAGCTGGACCTTGTCGCCTTCTTTCAGGGCGGCAGTGATGGCGTCAAACGTGGCGGACACAACAGCCTCGGCCTCCTTCTTGGAAACGTCGGCAGAAGCGGCGACAGAATTGATGAGTTCAGCTTTGTTCATGGATGTTATCCTCCTATACAATGTGTGATGCGCTTGCTAGATGATTTATTCCTAACGCAGGCAGGCGCGCCCGCGATTAAGACGGATCGTGGGATTTTGCATCGTTCCAGAGGGCCAGCAGCTCCGCCTCACCGCACTCCGGCAGAGGCTTGTCCGCGGCCTCTTCCACCGCGCGGAAGCGGCGGTCAAACTTGTCGCAGGCGCGGTGCAGGGCGTCCTCCGGGTCCACGCCGGACATCTGGGCCACCTTGGCGGCGATGAACAGGGCGTCGCCCACTTCCTCCCGCACACCGTGGGGCGCGTCGGCGGCCTGACCGGCCTCCAGGGCGGCCCGGAGCTCCCGGACCTCCTCCTCCAGCTTGTCCAGTGCCTGGAGAGAGCTTGTCCAGTCAAAGCCGGCCTTGGCGGTCTTGGACTGGATTTTCTCCGCCCGCCACAGGGCGGGCAGAGTGTGGGGCACGGACTCCACCGCGTCGGCGGTGGACCGCTGGCCCTTTTCCCGGCGCTTCAGCACGTCCCAGTTGGCCAGGACCTGCTGGGAGGTATCCGCCTGCACGTCCCCAAAGACGTGGGGATGGCGGTACACCAGCTTCCGGGCCACGCCGTCCACCACATTTGCCATGGTGAAGCGGCCCCGCTCCGCCTCGATTTGGGCATGGAAGGCCACCTGCATCAGCACGTCGCCCAGCTCCTCGCACATGCCGCTGGCGTCGTCGTGGTCGATGGCGTCCAGAACCTCATAGGTCTCCTCCAGGAAATTCCGGCGGATGGAGCTGTGGGTCTGCTCCCGGTCCCAGGGGCACCCCCGGGAGCCCGCAGCAGCCGCATGATCTCCAGAAAATCCTCGTAGCTGTAAAAATCCTTACGCTGAAACTCTACCATAAGATGCCTGCCTTTGCAAGAAAAATTCACGGGAAACCCCTGATTTTTCAAGGAATTTTAGCGGATCGCCCCCTTGGGAAGGGGGCGCGGCCGCCCGGTTTCTCATTTTAAGTGCAGAAGTTTAATAAGCTTTTCCCCGCGGGGAATGGACCGCACATCCTCCGCCCGCAGGATCCGCAGAGCGATCACCAGCACACCGTAGACGATCACGCCGGCCAGGATGCCCAGCAGGACACAGGCGGCGTTGGCCAGATATACGGACCAGAGCTGGATCTTATCCGGATCCGCAAACATCTGCTGTGCCAAGGCGAGGAAAGCCCCATCCAGCACCCGGCTGGCCAGGCCATAGATCGCCCAGGCCGCGCCGCCCATGAGCAGGGAAGCGGCCACGGGCTTTGCGAAAAAACTTCGAGATACCGTGGCTTCTGGGGAGAGTACTTCCACACGAAGAACAGGTTCAGCCCGGCGATGACCAGGTAGCAGCACAGGGTGGAGATGGGCGCGCCGTGGATGTTGATGTCCGGATTCCCCACCAGGAAATAGTTCATGACCACCTTCACCACGCCGCCGATGATGACGGTGAGGATCGGAAGCTTCTCCTTGCCATAGGTCTGCAAAATAGCGTTGGTCAGGATCATCAGGCAGATGAAGATGAGGGCGATGCCCAGCACCTGAAGATGGGGGCCCGCCGCCAGGGCATCCTCCGGCTGGGCCGGCAGCACCAGACGCATGATGGGCGTGGAGAGCACGCTGAGGCCGATGCCCGCCGGCAGGGCCAGAATGGCGATCATGCGGAAGGCGGAGGAGATGATACGTCCGGCGCCGGTATGATCCTTCCGGGCCAGAGCCGCCGCAGCGAAGGGGATCAAGCTCATGGTCACCGGGTAAACGAAGGAGGCCACCATATTGGGCATATCCATGGCCATGCTGTACTGGCCGTTCAGGGCAGCGGCCGATTCCTCCGACAGCAGCAGGGCGTTCTGCAGCTGGCCCATGACGATCTTGGTGTCGATGATGTTCAGGATGCTCATTGCGGAGTTGCTGAGGGTGATGGGGATGCCAATGGCCAGGATCTGCCGGATCAGATGGCTGCTGCCGGAGGGGACATCCAGGGACTGTGTCCGGATTCCGGTGCGCCAAATATCCCACCAAAAACAGCATGGAGACCGCCGTGCCCGCCGTGACGCCCAGGATGGCCGCGGCGGCGCCCATCTCCAGGCTCATGCCGATGCGCAGTACATACCACGCCAGCGGCAGACCGATAGCCAGTTTCAAAAGCGCCTCCAGTACCTGGGAGACCGCGGTAGGCTTCATGTTGCCCTGGCCCTGGGTGTAGCCCCGCATACAGGCCAGCAGGCACACGCAGAACACCGCCGGTGCCAGGGCCCGGATGGGCTGGGCCGCCAGGCTGTTGCTCCAGAAACCCCGCCAAGCCCTCTGCCTGGAAGAACATAAACAGGGCGCCCACCAGTGCCCAGGACGAAAAACAGCACGATGGCGGTGCGGAAGATCTTCCGCTTCTCATTCTCCCGGCCCTGGGCGTGGGCCTCGCTGGTGAGCTTGGAGATGGCCAGGGGCAAGCCCGCCGTGGAGAAGGTCAGCAGGAAATTGTAAATCTTATAGGCAGTGTCGAAATACGTCTTGCCGGGGCCGCCCAGGATGTTGTTCAGGGGGACTTTGTAGAAGAACCCGATAAATTTCACCACAACGACAGCTGCGGCCAGGATGGCGGCGCCGCCCAGGAAGGATTGCTTTTTTTGATTAGACATGAAGCGATTACCTCAAATTACAACAGAGAACTAGGGCGGCGGAATCTGCTGCCCCTATGAGCCTATGGCCTGCCGCTGCCGTTTATAACCGGGCCAGACACGCCTTTACCAGGGCAGAGAACCGGGGCCCCGCCGTGGCGGCGGCGGCAAGCACCTCGTCGGAGGAAAGAGGCTGGTCCAGCACCCCGGCCCCCATATTGGTGCAGAGCGTGAAGCCCAGGACCTCCATGCCGCAGTGGGCGGCCACAATGGCCTCCGGTACCGTGGACATGCCCACGGCGTCCGCGCCCAGCGATCCGGGCGGCACGGACCTCGGCCGGGGTCTCGTACTGAGGGCCGGGGAAGTACATGTAGACCCCCTCCCGCAGGGGGATGGACAGCTCCTCCGCAGCTTCCCGGGCGGGTCTGGAGTCGGGGCGTGTACACGTGGCTCATGTCCGGGAACCGGGGGCCGAATTCCTCCAGATTGGGGCCGCACAGGGGGCTGACACCGAAGAGTTTGATGTGGTCAGTAATCAGCATGATATCCCCGGCGGAAAAGGCGGTGTTCACCGCCCCGGCAGCGTTGGTGACTACCAGCTTTTCCGCTCCCAGCAGCCGCAGGACCCGGACCGGGTAGGTGACATCCTCGAAGGACCAGCCCTCGTAGGTGTGGAGGCGGCCCTGCATCACCGCCACATCCCGGCCCGCCAGACGGCCGAACACGAACTGGCCCGCGTGGTCCGGGGCGGTGGAGCGCTTCATGTGGGGCACATCCTCATAGGGGACGGCAATGGGGGACTCCACTTCGTTGCCCAAAGAGCCCAGGCCGGAGCCCAAGATCAGCAGCACCGGGGGCGGAACGCCCCCAGGCGGTCTCTCAGCGCCTGGGCGCTCTCCTGATATTGTGCGAATGTATATTCCATCTTACGCTTCCTCCTTACAGCTTTTGGCCGCATTCCCGGCAGAATACGTCGCCGCTCCGGGCGGCCGCCCCGCAGAAGGGGCACACCGCGCCGCCTGCTGGGCCGAGCGATCTCCCGCTCCAGCCGGTCGATCTGCTGGCGGAGCCCGTCGATCTCCTGAAGCTTTGCCAGCAGTACCTCGGACTCCGTGAGGGTGCCGGTGTGGGTGGCGTAGATCATCTCCCCCACCTCCCGCAGGGCGGTGGCTCACCGCCCCTTCAGGTCCATGATCCGGATATTCAGCTTGGCCACGGACAGGAGCTCTCCCTGCCCGCTTTCCCATGCCGTAGGCGGCATCCGCCGCACTGCCGCCCACCTGGGAGGCAGTGCGCTGCACCGCGTCCAGCAGTTCCTGCAACCGCTCATTCATGGCTTGTATGACCTCCAAAGAAAGATTGGGGCAGAGGGGCAGCCCCGGCTCAGCTGGGATAGATGCTGCCGCCGATGAACTCCCGCACCAGGGAGCTGGGGGCGATGTTGGACTCCTCCATGATCTCGATCCGCTCAAATCCCCGGAGGATGTCGTCCGCGATCTCATACTTGCCCTGGGGCAGCGCCTCCAGCAGGGGGGACCACGAAGGGCTTCAGCACCGCCACCTCATCCGGCAGGGAGGAGTCGAACATCAAGTCGGCGTTTTCCTTATAGGGAGAGATGTAGAGCTTTTCCCCCCGGCACACGTTGGGCCACATCTTCAGCGTGAAGGCGGCATCGCTGCCCCGGAACTTGTAGTCCCGGACGATCCGGCGGCACAGCCGCAGCCAGGCGTGCTGGAACACCACAGAGCCGTCGTCATCCACCAGGTTGCTGCGGGCGGCAATGTAGAGCTTGAAGGCGTGGGGATTCTTGCCCACAATGACGTCGTTCAGGGCGTGGATGCCTTCAAAAATCGCCAGCTCGTCAGGGCCCAGACGCATGGGCTGGGAGAGAATGTCGGAGCGCATCTGCCGGGAGAACTCATACTTGGGCACGTGGATGGTCTCCCCCCGGTCCAGCATGGAGAAATGCCGGTTCAAAAGCTCGACATCCAGGCAGAAGGGAGACTCATAGTCGATGTTGCCCTCCCGGTTCCGGGGAGCGGTCTCCGGATCGAGGGTGTTGAAGTAATTGTCCATGGACACGGTGTGGGTCTCGATCCCCATGTGCTCCAGCTGCTCCTCGATCTTCAACGCCGTGGTGGTCTTGCCGGAGCCGGAAGGGCCGGAGAACAGGATCATGCGGGATTCGCGCCGGTGGTCCGCAATCTTCTGGGCCGCGTCTCCACTTTTTTGGCGAAGGCGGCGTCGCACTCCTCGCGAAGCCCTTGGGGTCCCGGCGGACAGCATCATTGAGCTCTTTCAGGGAATAGGCCATGGCGATGCTCCTTTCACAGTGCTTCATAAAAGGCGGCGAAGGCGGTCTGGTTGGCCTGCCACTTCTCCGGCCGCTCGATATACTCGGTGGGATACTTCACGTTGAAGGCCCGCTGGATGCGGTTGGTGCCCGGCACCACCATCTTGGTGGAGCCGGCGGCGCCGAAGGAGAGGATGGAGCACAGCTCCGACATGATATAGACGTTGTACCAGCACTCGCCGCCGCTGCGGCACCAGCCGATGTTCTCAAAGCTGCCGGACATGTACTTTTGCCGGTAGAGGTAGTAGGGACGGTATCCGGCGGTCCGGAGGGTGGGAGAGGCGTAATCCAGCATCTCGGCCACCGTCTCCGCGCCGGGGATCCGCAGTCCCTCCGTCAGGATGCGGCTGCCCTTTTTCAGCGCCAGGGTGTGGACGGTGATGTTATCGGCGCCGTAGGTCAGGCACCGGTCCAGGGAGCGGCGGAAGCCCTCCGCCGTATCCTCCGGCAGGCCCGCGATCAGGTCCATGTTCACATGGGGGAAGCCGTACCGGGCCACCAGCTCCATGGCGGCGTCGATGTCCGCAGCGGTGTGGCGCCGGCCGATGGCCCGCAGGACGTTCTCTTCAAAGGTCTGGGGGTTCACGGAGACCCGGGTCGACGCCGTGGGAGCGGAGCACTGCCAGCTTCTCCGCCGTGATGGTGTCCGGCCGGCCGCCTCCACAGTGATCTCCTCACAGGCGGTACGGTCGAAGGAGGTCTCAAAGCGGTGAGGACCCGGTCCATCTGCTCCGCGGTCAGCGTGGTGGGCGTGCCGCCGCCCATGTAGAAGGCCCGCACCCGCAGTCCGGCCCGGCGAACCATCTCGCCGCCGGCGGGGATCTCCGCCACCAGGGCGTCCACATAAGGGGGCACCAGGGCGAAGCTCTTCTCCACCGACTGGCTGACAAAGGAGCAGTAGGCACACCGGGTGGGCAGAAGGGAATGCCCACGTACACGTCGATGTCCCGCTTCTCCAGCCGCCGGGCGGCCTTGGCCGCGGTGGCGCCGGTCTCCAGGGCCAGGGCGGCCCGGGAGGGGGTGACGAAATAGTGCTCCTCCAAATACGCCCGGGCCTCTTCCGGGGACTTCCCGTCCTCCAGGGCCCAGGTCACCGGCTTGTCGGGCCGGACGCCGGTCAGCATGCCCCAGGGGGGCGTTGTGCCGGTGACGGCCCGGGCCGCCAGGAAGAAGCAGGCGCCGACGGCGTGGCGGCGGAGGCCCTCCCGCTGGAAATCGCCGCCGGAGAGGGGCTCCTGATAGGTCTGCTCGGTGGTCTTGCCGCCCCGGCAGTTCCACCGCCACCCGGCAGAGGTCCCCCGTCTCCTCCAGCGAGATCACGGCCCAGCTGTCATCGCCTGGGGTGATCGGCTCGTAGACGGGCAGCTCGCCGGGGAACAGGTTCATCAGGCTCTGTTCCACCACATAGCGCTCGTCGTGGCCGCGGAAAACCAGTTTCATGGGCGCGCCCTCCTCACTGCATGGCCTGGAGCAGATAGGGGTTCCAGCGCCGCTCCCGGTCCAGGGTGGAGGGCTCCATGTGGCCGGGCAGGACCCGGAGGTCCCCCTCCAGCTGGCCCAGCCTCCGCAAAGAGGCCAGGATCTTGTTGACGGAGCCGCCGGGGAAGTCCGTCCGGCCGCAGGAGCCGGCAAAGAGCGTATCCCCGCAGAACAGTGCGTCTTCGCACCGGAGGGTGACAGACCCCTCGCTGTGGCCGGGGGTGGCCAGAACGGTCACCGTCAGGCCGCCCACAGCCACCGTGTCCCCCTCGTCGTAGTCCCGCACGTCCCCGCTGAGGAGCGGGAACAGCTGCTGGGTGCAGGCATCGGCGTACACATCCCGGCGATTCAGATACACCGGGGTCTCCGGCCATTTGGCCTGGAGCTCTCCCACAGCGCCGGTGTGGTCGTAGTGGCCGTGGGTCAGCAGGATGGCGCAGGGCACACAGCCGGTTTCCGCCACCGCGGCGGCGATCCGCGCCCCATCCCCGCCGGAATCAATGACGGCGCAGGTCTTGGCATCCTCGTCGCAGAGGAGATAGCAGTTGGTGCCGATGGGGCCCACCTGCAAGCACTTGATCTTCATGGGAGACCTCCCTTGCCAAATGAAAATATCAGAGGCAGGCGGCGGAAATCCCGCCCGCCCATGTGTGGAATGGACAAATGCCCTGTCACTCCGCAGGGCGGATCATGCCCGCGTCCCACAGGGTCTCAAAGGTGTTCACAGCGCCGCCGTGCTCCACGATCTTTCCGCCCTCCACCCGGTCGATGTTCACGCCGGTGAAGATCAGGCGTTTTCCCGTGGGGACTGTTCCGGGCCAAGGGCCCAGGTGGGTCCCCTCCATAACACACTCGGAGACGACATACGGCGCGGCCCAGTGCTGGCGGAGGATGCGGACCGTGTAATCCGGATACGTCTCCCGCAGAGCCGCCAGATGCCGCACCATGCCGCCGGGACCCAGGGGAGTGGTCCACTCCCCCTGGCGGAGCACGCAGCCCTCCTCGACGAAGCGGGGCAGGTCCTCCAGACGGTGCTGGGAGACCACGGTCTCATAGAACGTCCGCACCAGCTCCGGCGGCGCCATTTCGCCGCCGCCCTGCGCCGCTTCCCTCATAAGGGCCGCTCTGTGTCGAAGAGGATGGTGACGGGGCCGTCGTTCCGGGAGTCCACCTGCATATCGGCGCCGAACTCACCGTGCTGGACGTCGAAGCCCCGCTCCCGGCAGCAGGCCATGAAGTGCTCATACAGAGGGATGGCCAGGTCCGGCTTGGCGGCGCCGGAGAAGCCGGGACGGCGGGAGGAGGTGTCGGCGTACAGGGTGAACTGGGACACCACCAGCAGGGCACCGCCTGTCTGCTCCAGATTCAGATTCATTTTGCCGTTTTCATCCTCAAAGACCCGCAGGTTGCAGATCTTCTCCGCCAGGCGGTCGGCGGTCTCCTCGGTGTCGTTGGGTCCCACGCCCAGCAGCACCAGGAAGCCACGGCCGATCCGGCCGTTGACGTTCCCGACAATGGTTACGGAGGCACCAGCCACCCGTGTCACAACTGCACGCATACAATGGATTCCTTTCTATGGTTCACTCAAAATGGAAGGCTTCTATTTCTGCGGGGAATATCAGCCATGCTGACGGCCGTGCAGATGCGCCCCCATTCTCTTTTTGTCAGCGCCAAAAAGAGAACGCGCCGCGCCCGGTGTAAGAGAAAAAGGCGCTTTGGCCGCAACTTTGCACGTGCGTGCAAAGTTGCTGTACGGGGGTCGGCGTGAGATGGTGCCTGCGGGTTTGCGAGGGCCCCCCGACGGGCGCGGCGGGGTGCGGTGCAGACTTAGCGGCGGATTCCCGCGGCGTAGTGCGTCTTGGATTGGAGGACACGGGCGCATTTGAACCGCTCCTCTTTTCCTGTCTCGCGCTGCGGCGCTCCCCGTATTTCCGTCACCAGTGTTCCACTGGCTCCTCCTTCCGCGCGTTCCGCTTGCCCGCAGGGAGCACGCCGCATCCGTAAGACGGCAGAGCCACCAACAGCTGCGCAGTCGCTACGCGCTGCCTGGGCGGTTGTGGCGGCTTGTGCTGGCGGGCGGACAAGGGCGTCCGCCCCTACCGGGCTTGTGGCCTTCGTCACCCTCGCAAGGGCCGACACGCAGGTCGGCCCCCACAAAATGCGCAAGGCCGACGGTATCTCCGTAGGGGCCGATGCCTTTATCGGCAGTTCCCCCGAGGGGCAGCCAGCGGCAGCGAAAAGAGAAGCAACTCCATGCGATAACCACCCCGACAAGGTTGGTACTCCCGCCATGGGACGGCAGTTAGGAAAATCGCAGAAGGCCCAAGCGTGCCCGAAGGCCGGGCCAAATCGGCGCTTGCACCGATCCGCCGCCCCCCGTCGCGCGGAGGGCCACTGCACCGGAGCGCGCCAACGCTTTTCTCTTTGGACCGTGCACGGCCCGTTTCTCTTTTGGCAAGACCGAAAGGGGCCCCCGCCGCGCCCCGCGCGGTGGGGAGAGGAGGAGCAAGGGAGCGGGCGCAGTTTTCGCCGCAGGCGGAAACGGAGCTGAGCGGACTTTGCGACGACGACAATGGGGGGCGCATCCCCCGTGGAAGCGGCCCCCTGCGGGAGCAGAATCCTCCCGTGGCCGCCGTCCGGCGGCCCAAATCATCTCCGGGCGGTTGATCGCCGCCCCTACATCCCCCAGCTCTTCCGCCATCGAATCACCCCCGGCGGAAGCCTCTCACCCCGCCGGTCGGTTGACCTTCAGCACGCCGGAGATCTGGTTCAGCTTGTTCATGACGGACTTCAGCTGGGCGCCGTCCTTCACCCGGATCTCCAGCCGGAAGATGGCAAACTGGTCCTCGGTGCTGCGGGAGTTGATGCCCAGCACGAAGGTGTTGGTGGTGGACAGAGCCGCGGAGATATCCAGCAGCAGCCCCTGCCGGTCCTTGCACACCACCTCCAGCATGGTGGGATAGCTGTCGTTGGTGTCGCTGCCCCAGGAGACCTTGATCCAGCGGCCCTCCTGCCCCGGCTGGGATCGCTTCTCCTCCGAGGCGTTGGGGCAGTCGCACCGGTGGACGGACACGCCGTAGCCCTCGGGTGATAAAGCCGATGATCTCGTCCGCCGGGGACGGGGGTGCAGCATTTGGAGAACTTCACCAGGCAGTTGTCCAGGCCCTCCACCATGATGCCCTGCTCGCTTTTGACCCGCTTGGGAGCGGAGGGCTGTTTGGCAGGCTCCGCCGGTTTGGCCTCCGCCAGCTCCTCGGCGGCCTTTTCCGCCTGGTGGAGCTTCGCCACCCGGTTCAGCTCCCCCTGGATCCGGCTCACTGCCTTCTGGGCGGTGAAGCCGCCGTAGCCGATGGCGGCGTACATGTCGTCTAGAGAGCCGTAGGACACCCGCTTCAACAGCACCGGCAGCATCTCCGGCGAGAGAACGTCCTTCATGGAGATGCCGCAGTGCTTCAGCTCCGCCTCGAAGGCGGCACGGCCGTTTGCGATGTTCTCCTCTTTCTTCTCCTTCTTGAACCACTGGCGAATCTTGCTGCGGGCCTCGCTGGACTCTGGCAATCTTCATCCAGTCCCGGCCGGGGCCCTTGGCGTTTTTGGAGGTGAGAATCTCCACGATGTCGCCGTTTTTCAGCACATGGTCCAGGGTGACGATCCGGCCGTTGACCTTGGCGCCCACCATCCGGTTGCCCACGGCGGAGTGAATGGCGTAGGCAAAGTCGATGGGGGTGGCGCCGGCGGGCAGGTTCTGCACGTCGCCGCCCGGTGTGAAGACGAAGACCTCATCGGAGAACATATCGATCTTCAGAGAGTGGATATAGTCCTCTGCGTCCGCGCCCTCCTGGTTTTCCAGCAAACGGCGGACCCACTCGTAGCGTCCCTTCGGTGCCGGCGCCCTGGCCGTTCTGCTTGTATTTCCAGTGGGCGGCCACGCCGTACTCGGCGATCTCGTGCATCTCCTTGGTGCGGATCTGCACCTCGAAGGGCAGGCCGTCCGCCCCGATGACCGTGGTGTGGAGGGACTGATAGCCGTTGGGCTTTGGAGTACCGATATAGTCCTTGAAGCGGCCCAGGATGGGCTTGTAGAGATCATGGATGACACCCAGAACATTGTAGCAATCCCCCACATTCTTCACGATCACCCGGAAGGCGAACAGGTCGAAGATCTCGTCCAGGGACTTGTTCTGGTTGAACATCTTCCGGTAGATGGAGTAGGGGATGCTTCATCCGGCCGTAGACGATGTGGTCGATGTCCAGCTCCTTCAGCCGGTCGTCGATCTGGATCTGGATGCGGCGCATGAAGTCCTCGTACTCCTGGTGCTTGGCCTCCAGCTTGGAGACGATTTCCTCGTAGCCAATGGGGTCCAGATATTTTAAGGACAGGTCCTCCAGCTCCCACTTGATGCGCTGCATACCCAGCCGGTGGGCGATGGGGGCGTAGATCTCCATAGTCTCCAGAGACTTCTGCTTCTGCTTGGCCGGAGACTGGTACTCCATGGTCCGCATGTTGTGGAGCCGGTCTGAGATCTTGATGAGGATGACCCGGATGTCCTTGCTCATGGCGATGAGCATCTTGCGGAGGTTCTCCATCTGCTCGTCTTCCTTGGTGGCGTACTGGATGCGGGTCAGCTTGCTGACGCCTTCCACCAGGTCGGCGATGGTGGGGGAGAAGAGTTTGGATACCTGTTCGTGGGTGGCGGCGGTGTCCTCGATGACGTCGTGGAGCAGGGCGGCCTCGATGGACTCGCTGTCCAGCCGCAGCTCCTCCGCCACGATCTGCGCCACCGCCAGGCGGATGGATGATATAGGGCTCCCCGCTCTTGCGCTTCTGGTCCTTGTGGGCCTCTGCCGCAAATTCAAAGGCCGCCCGGATGTGCTGGAAGTCTGCCGCAGGATTGTAGCCCCGGACAGTTTTTTCCAGATTGTCATACTGTTCCTGAATGGTCATGACACAACACCTCCACTCTTGCCGGCAGCGTCCTCCCGCAGGCGGGACAGATAGGGGCAGGCGAAGAGATCCACCTTCCCCTGGATGGGATTCAGCGAAAGCGTCACCTGGTCCCCCTGGACGGACAGGGCGATCAGGCCCCGCTCCTGGAACACGGCCAGGGCCAGGCCGGCCCGGAGGAAGCTCTCACACCCGCCGGAGAGTGCCGACAGCCGCCGCAGAAAGGGCAGCATCTCCTCCTCCGCCTTTCCCCGGCGGAGCTGCCGCTCCAGCACGGTCCAAAAGCGCGGCGAACTGGCTGCGGGACGCCTGGAGCCGGGCCCGCTCCTGCCCGGTGAGGCCCTCTCCCGCCACGAGGCGGTGGAGCAGGTCCAGGTCCGCTGCCTCATGGCGGCTGGGGGTCAGGGAGGGGCGGATGTCGATGAGCTGCAGCTGCAGGGTGGTACTGCCCCGGAAGGTCATTGGCCTGGAGATAGAAGGCGGCGTCCACCCGCATGCCCGCCGCCACGCCGCACGTCTCCTCCGTCACGGAGAAGAAGATGGCGTCAAACCGGCACGTGCCCTTGGAGAGGCGGAGCTTCAGGTGCTTCCCCTGGCCCACGGGCTGGATGACGTCCACCGTGGCCCCCAGCAGGGCGAACACCGGCCGGGGCGTTGCCCGCGCCGTAGGGCTCCAGCCGGTCCAGCTCCTCCACCTCTGCCAGCGTCACCTCACCGGGGCAGGTGATGGGCGCGTCCACATCCAGGCAGGACACCGCCCGCTCCCCGCCGGAGGCGGAGCGGACATACCGGTTCATCCGGGCCCGGAAGGCGTCGATGTTCTCCTCGGAGATGGTAAAGCCCGCCGCCAGCTCGTGGCCGCCGAAGCCCTCCAGCAGGTCGGCGCAGGACTCCAGGGCGGCGAACAGGTTGAAGCCGCCGTAGGACCGGCACGAGCCCTTGCCCACGCCGTCTTTGAGGTGGATCATAAAGCTGGGGCAGGAGTATTTTTCGCTCAGGCGGGAGGCCACAATGCCCACCACGCCCTGATGCCAGTGCTCGCTGGAGAGGACCAGGGCGCTGCGGTCCTCGGCCCGGAGGCGCTCGATCTTCTCGGTGGCGTCGGCGCAGATGGCCTGCTCTACCGCCTGCCGCTCCCGGTTTAGATCACACAGCTGCCTTGCCAGTTCCTCGGCCCGGGCGGGGATCATCGGTTTCCAGCAGGTCCGCGGCCAGATCCGCCGCGCCCATGCGGCCGGCGGCGTTGATCCGGGGGGCCAGCACAAAGCCGATCTGGACAGAGGTGATGGGCTTGCCCATTCAGCCCGCCGTCCTTCGCAGCAGGGCGTGGACGCCCACGAAGAAATCCGTGTGGGGCAGGGCCTCCAGTCCGCAGAGGCGATGGTGCGGTTCTCCCCCTCCATCCGCATCACGTCGGCGATGGTGCCAATGGCCGCCAGGGTGCAGTACCGGGCGAACAGGGCATCCTCCCGGTTCTCGCCTCCCAGGGCCAGCACCAGCTTCAGCGCCACACCCACTCCCGCCAGATGCTTGAAGGGATAGGGGCAGTCGCTGCGGTGGGGGTCCACCACTGCCAGCGCCCGCGGCAGTTCCTCCTTGCACTCATGATGGTCGGTGATGACCACATCCAGCCCGATGGAGGCAGCGAAGTCCACCTCCTCGTTGCCGGTGATGCCGCAGTCCACGGTGATCATCAGCGTGGCGCCCTGGTCCCGCAGGCCTTGGATGGCCTCCTTGGACAGGCCATAGCCCTCCTCGATCCGGCGGGGGATATGCCGCAGGCAGCGGACGCCGCAGCTTTTGAGATAGTCCATCAGCAGAACCGTGGAAGTGATGCCGTCCACGTCGTCCCTGGCTGATCGCCCGCTGGATGCGGGCGACGGCTTTGTCCATATCCCGCATCAGCATGGGGGACATGCTGAGGCTCCTGTCCCGCTCCAGCGCCTCGGCCGCCGCCTCGGCAGTGGTGACACCCCGGGCCGCCAGGACCGTGGAGAGGAGATAGGGGTATCCGGCACCCGCAGGAGGGCAACGTCCCGCTCAGCCGGGGTCCCGATGTTCCATTTTTTTGAATCTCATGGCACGTTCCCTCCCTTTCAAAGGTAATAAAAAGCCATCATAACTAAATTATTATAGCAGGCAAGGGGTGAAACGTAAAGGTTTTTCTGCGTTCCGACACCGTTCGTTTGACGGCGGCGGCAGATTCTGGTACAATGGCATACCGACAGAGGGCGAATCCGGGCATCTCTGCCAGAATCTGAAAGAAATCTGACGCTAAAGGAGCGAAGAATGACAACATGAAAAGACGACTGCAATGGTTCTGTTCCTGCGCGCTGCTCTGCGCCCTGCTGGTGACAGCGGCGCTGCCGGCGCCCGCGGCAGCGGCCTCCACCGGCTTTTCCGACGTGCCGGAGAGCCACTGGGCGGCGGACTCCATCCGTCGGGCTGTGGACCTGGGCCTGTTCCAGGGGCAGACGCCCACCCGCTTCGGCTTGGGGGCTCCCATGACCCGGGGGGCCTTTGTGGTGGCCCTGTGCCGCCTGTTCGGCTGGGAGATGGTAACACCGGAGGCCGGGTCCTATACGGACAACCAGGACAAGAGTGCCTGGTATTACAGCGCGGTGGAGACCGCCTATGCCAACGGGGCCATCACCCGGCAGACGGATACGTTCCGCCCCCGGGAGCCCATCACCCGGGAGGAGCTGGCGGTCATGCTGGTGCGGGCCATGGGCTACGGCACCATCGCCGGTTTGGCCCAGGACCTGCCCATGCCCTTCCGAGATGTGACCACCAACGTGGGCTATATCGCCATGGCCCATGAGCTGGGGCTGGTGAACGGCACTGCGGCCACCACCTTCTCCCCGGATCAGACTGCCACCCGGGAGCAGGCGGCGGTCATGCTGATCCGGCTGTATGACAGCTATCACGCCGCGGCCCCGGAGAAAACCGGCATCGCCTATTCCGCGGAGGGTCTGACAGACCTGACCGGCTATGGCGCCGTGGCGGTGGGCGGCGCCCGGCTGATCTACGCCGGGGAGTCCCGGCTCGCCGGTACCCCCGATGCAGAGACCGCAGCCGCCCTGCAGGAGACCATCACCGCCGCCGGTGCCGTGCCGCTGCTGCATGTGGGCGGGAGCGCCTCGGCACTGAAGGATGACCCCAGCCACACCGCAGAGGTACTGGCGGCCGCGGTGGAGAGAGGGGCTGTGGACCTGGCGGCCGCCCGGTGGAGAGGCGGCGGCCGAATGGGAGAGGACCGGCTGCTCTATTTTGGTGGAGGCGCCCTGGCGGAGCCGCTCTTCCGCCCTGAGTGAGACAAGCTGGTGGTACGGGTGGCGGACTATGGCGACGTGTTTCCCCATCGCCCCCCTGGCGCCGCTGGAGGAGGTCTACTACGCCCTGGCCGAACTGGCGGACCAGGTGGATTCCGATTGTCTCAGCCTGCTGCTGACCACCACGGGCTCCGCCTGGACGGATGGGCGGCACCCGCCTGGCCGAGATCGAGCAGCTGCTGTCCGCCTCCCAGACGAAAGAACGACCGAAACGCCTGCGATCTATGCCGGGGCCCTGGTATTCAACGGCGAGGCCGCCCTGGAGCGGGCCCGAAGCTGGTGTGCCTCAGCGACCTGTCCTCTGTGGCGGACTATGATAATTACAATCTGCTGGAGGGGCTGGACGCCGGATCCTCCCAGGTGCAAATCTGAAACCTGAAAAACGCCGCCTCTGCCAGTTGGCAGAGGCGTCTTGTATATGGGAAAGCGCAGCAGCCTTACAGGAACTTCTGCATCCCTCGGTTGATGGTGACGGTGAACTTGATGTTGTTCTTCTCGCCGAAGGCGTCCAGCCAGTTCAGGAAATTCTCGGTGTCCTTGTCCACTTCCCGGCCGATGGTCTTGCACAGATTGTCAATAAACACGTGGGAGATGTCATAGTTGCCGGCGTACAGACCGCTGATGAAGCCGCGGAACAGGTCGTAGCTGTTGAGCTTGTATTCCTGCGCGTCGATCAGGCGGATGTGATAATGAATATCATAAGTCATATTGCGGTTGGCCTCGATGCAAACCACGTTGCCGGGCTCGTCCTTCGCCGAATTGTTGATCAGTTCGATGAGCCGCTTGGTCTTGCCGGAGCCCTTCACGCCCATAATCAGTCTGACCATAGTAAATCACTCCTGTCAATGAAATTCGCTGGGGGAGATTTGGTATGTTAAGCATACCACAAGATCCGGTGAAAAACAATGCAGAAATCAAGATTTAATCTTTGTTCATAATGGAGATTGACAGTGGGGCAGGACGGATGCCGCCCAATCCGAGGCTGGTCACCCCTCCAGCTTGCTCTCCAGCTGCGCCCGCCGGTCCTCGTAGCCGGGCTTGCCCAGCAGGGCGAACATGTTCTTCTTGTACGCCTCCACGCCGGGCTGATCAAAGGGGTTCACATCCAGCAGATACCCGGAGAGGCCGCAGGCATACTCGAAAGAAGTAGATCAGCTGCCCCAGGTCTGCCGGCGTCCTGCCGGAGGCCTCCACGATGATGTTGGGCACGCCGCCCTCGGTGTGGGCCAGGAGCGTGCCCTCCATGGCCCGGTCCCGGATGAAGTCCATGGTCTTGCCCGGCCAGGAAATTCAGCCCGTCGCCGTCCGCCTCGTCCGCGGGGACTGTCAGCTGCCGGTCGGAGGGACCCAGCCGCACCACGGTTTCAAACATCAGGCGTTTGCCCTCCTGGATGTACTGCCCCATGGAGTGCAGGTCCGCTGTAAACTCCACGCTGGCGGGGAACAGGCCCTTGCCCTCCTTGCCCTCGCTCTCGCCGTAGAGCTGCTTCCACCACTCCAGCATGAACCGGAACGCGGGATCGTAGCAGGCCAACAGCTCGATGGAGCGGCCGGCGCGGTAGAGCTCGTAGCGGATGGCGGCATAGCGCCAGGCGGGGCACCGGAAGGAAGCCTCGGTGCAGGTCTCCATCATCTCCGCCGCTCCGCTGCATGAGCGCGGTGATATCGACACCGGCGACGGCAATGGGCAGCAGGCCCACGGCGGTGAAGACGCTGTATCGGCCGCCCACGTTGTCAGGGACCACGAAGGTCTCCCACCCCTGGCTGTCCGCCAGGGATTTCAGGGCGCCCCGCGCCTTGTCCGTGGTGGCGAAGATCCGCTCGCGGGCACCGTCGCGGCCATACTTGTCCTCCAATGCATCTTGCGGAAGAAGCGGAAGGCCACGGCGGGCTCCGTGGTGGTGCCGGACTTGGAGATGACGTTGACGGAGAAGTCCTCGTCCTCCAGCAGCTCGATGATTTCCTGCAGGGAGTCGGCGGTGAGGCCGTTGCCCACGAAGTAGATGTTGGGGGTGTCCTTTTTCTTAAGGTTATAGTTGGGGGAGCACAGGCACTCGATGACGCCCCGGGCGCCCAGATAGGAGCCGCCGATGCCGATGACCACGTGTTCTCCCCCAGCACCGGCTGCACTGTGGCCTGGGTCCCCAGGGACACGGGCACCGGCGGCGAGGGCGGACTCCGGCACCACATTCTCCAGCGTGTAGGTGGAAAAGCCGTAGTTCAGCAGATTGGTGGCATCCTCAAACCGCTGGGTGGAGGTTGGTGCCTTCATGATGACGGCGATCAGCTCCATGCCGTCCCGCTCGGCCGTACCAGAGAGGCAGTACAGCGCACTGTCTGTTGAGCCGGTCTTCAGGCCGGTGGCTCCCCTGGTAGAAGCGGATCAGCCGATTGGTGTTCACCAGGGGGAGGCCCCGTCCCGCAGGGAATCCATCCAGATGGTGGTGTACTGGCGGATGTCCGGGTGGTTTCGGATCAGCTCCCGGCTCATGAGGGCGATGTCGTATGCGGAGGTGACATGCCCCTCCGCCGGCAGGCCGGTGGCATTGCAGAAGTGGGTGTCCGCCATGCCCAACTCCGCGGCCCGCTGGTTCATCTTTTCCACAAAGGCCTCCTCGCTGCCGGCCACCGCCTCTGCCAGGGCCACGGCGCAGTCGTTGGCGGAGACCACGCACACGGCCTTCAGCATGTCGCTGACCGTCATCTGCTCGTTTTCCTTCAGCCAGATCTGGCTGCCGCCCATGGAGCAGGCGTGGGCGGAGGCGGTGATCAGGTCGTCATAGTGGAGCTGTCCGGCGTCGATGGCCTCCATGGTCAGCAGCAGCGTCATCACCTTGGTGACGCTGGCGGGCTCCAGCTTGGCATGTTCGTCCTTGGCGAAGAGGACGGTGCCCGTCTCCTTTTCCATCAGCAGAGCCGACGGCGCGGATACCTCCAGGGCCTGGGCGCTGCTCCCCAGCGCCAGCAAGGCGCACAGCAGCACGACGAGTTTTTTCATGGTGATCCCCCTTCCTCCAGCCGATTCCGGCGGCAGTAAACCGGCACTATCATCGCCAGCCGGAACAGCTGGAATTCGCGGCAGCACGTGGCAAAAAGCAAACCATCAGGCAAGCGGCCTGTGGGCCGTTGTGTGCGGCGATGATGGCGCAGATGAGTCACAGTGGCGCTTACATCACACGGAAAAATATGCGGGCGGTGCGCTGAGTTGCAGTCTTTCAGGAGCGGGGCTTGTAGGTAGCCGGAATAGACAAACACTGCCCATAGTCCCGCTAAAGCCAAAATTTTCGGAGGAGATTCACAAGGGGCCATCGACGCGTTTACGATCCCATTACAGTTCCGCCCGAAGTTGTGAACTTCTCGACTAACCGCACGCATCTGCCGCGGCTGTTTTCTGTCTCTACGGTATTTGTGTTGCTGGCGGCAACGAACTGACAGGCCGCGCAATTCCTGCAATGCCAATTCAAAATTAAATCCCGGAGGCGAGAACGACCATGATAAAAAGAAAGCCATCCGGTGACGGACGGCATGGTACGCAAGTTGAAAATAGCTGGCAGGAGGGGTGCACTGTCATCAGTCGTAAGACAGCGGTAGCTCCGAGCCGATACCCGAGAGGAACTGACAGCTAAACTCCGCCAAAACATCACCGCCTGCCAGGGCGTGAATCCAAACAGAGCCGTGCGGAACGCCACTATTCAAAGCGGTCGAAACAAATCCCAGTCCTCCACCCTGGCGCTTTAAACCACTGTCACAGTAACCTGCAGCACAATGTCAAGCCCCGTTCAGATCAAAAAAGCTCTTCCAGGACACCGACGCTGATTCAAGAAAATTATTATGATACCCACAAAGAGCGGGGCCGTGTACATCCCGCCCTGTCCAGAGCCGAGAACACTCCTCCACTGCCGTCCATGGTGCATCCACACCACATCCTGTCATGCTCTGAGACCTGGGTCAGTGCAGTGACTTCCTCTGAACAATCCATCCGATCATGCCACCCAGATTACGCAAAAAACAGTGTATGTTCTAACGCAATTTCATTGAGTTACGCGTTTTCTGATAGGAGAGCGCAAAAACAGCAACTTATTTCGTGCAACTTGCGGAAAAACGCCCAAAAAGTGAAAGTTAAGAACCGGGGTATTCGCCCCGGTTCTTAACTTAATGACATTGCCTTATGAACCCTTCTCTTTGGGAAACTTCCTTTATATTTTTTTTCAGACCGCCCGTTTCACAAGCCGGGCTAACTCCTCATATCCTCCCTTTTCCGCATCAATTACTGTGTAGGTCTGCTGGAAAAATTCATAGCGCTGAAATAACGCATTTCCTGAAAAGTTTACATCACACAGCCCCCGCTCAACGCTGTCCGGCAAATGTGTCAGTTCAACGGAAATCCCCTCGGATTTTTTCTGGTAATAATATTCAAGATAGGCGCTCGCACACAAGCAGCGAATATCTCCCCGCAGCTGTCCGATGTTTCCCGGGCACTTATACAGTACCAGTGCCTTAATCACTTCCAAATCCACCTGAAAATTCTTTCCAATATTGCGGGATTCGTCCCAAAGGAACCGAAATACAAACCGAACCCTTTCATCAAAGCTTCTCTTTTCCAGCGGAGGAATATTTATGACTACTGCAATACGACGCAGAAATGTAGAAAGCAGTGCATTTTTGGGGTCTTCTGTAGTAGCAGCAATAATCCGGATAGCCGCTTTTCGATAATTCTGTGTTTCGCCGAGCCGCTGAAAGATTCCTTTGTCAATCAGCAAAAACATCTTTTCCTGTCCCTCCGGCGAGAGACGATGCGCTTCATCTAAAAACAATACCCCTCCATCGGCCTGATCAATAATACCTGACACTCCCTGTCAGCCCCTGTAAAGGCCCCTTTTTGTAGCCGAAGAGCTGGGAAAGAAGCAGCTGGGGGTTTTCTGAATAGCTGGCACAATTATAAATGACAAACTTTGTGTTTTTGTTTACCATTCCTGTTTCCACGGCAAAATCATACATTGCCTCTGCAAAATACGACTTGCCGGTGCCGGTTTCACCAATAATCAGGGTATGCAGTCCATTAGGGGGATATAAAATAGCGGACCGGGCCTGATCGATACACTTCTTCAAACTTTGATCCGCCCCCACGAATCTGGAAAACTGGTGCCCAGCGCCGCCTTGGAAGCAGCATCCGTTTCAACAGTCTGAAAGCCCTCCTCCCTCTGGACAATTTCCGGCGCATTGAGTGCCTCTCTAAACTGCGCGTAGTTTTCCCAGATACACTGGGGAGTCTGACACCTGTAACCTGCGCCAACTCTTCCCTGGCAAAAAAATAAACAGGACGGCCAAGTATCTTCACCACCAGTCCGTCTTTCACCAGGGAATTCAACTCCATACAGGTGTTGTTCATGGTGATATTTAGGCACTTTCCAATACCTGTTGCATCGTATTCCTTGAAATCAAAATGGTCGATGCGATTCATCGTGATCTGCTGCGTCATTTCAGCAAGCTGCAGATATACACGTTCACGCCTGGATAACTTCTTATTGATTTCCACTGGCCTATACCTCAAATATCCGCCCCAGTTCAGGGATCCTGGTAGTGTCCCTCAATTGCGCGCAAGGCGCTCCAAAGGGAAACCTGATCTCCCTGAAGGACAGGCTTTCTCAAACGCAGTTCTAGCTCCTCAATCGTTCAATCCCCGGCATACATGCAGCGTTCAAAATCACCGCATCAGAATGGCTAAGATCCGCATCATGCATGGACTCGATGATATCCTCGACAGTAATTTGCTCCATCATGCGGATGCTGCTTCCAAACTCCAGCCGGGAAAGCCGCCGGATTTCTGCTACATGCACGCCGTTTTGAAGCATTTTCCGCTTAAAGACAAGATTCAGCTCCGCAATGTGCGGTGAAATTACCAGGGCCGCCGGACCCCCAAGGCATTCACCGCCTCCAAAAGGGCGTAAAATCCCGTAATGCATGGCGTTCCTGAAGACTGTTCAATAATGTTGGCAATCGACTTTCCATTGATAGCCCCGGCCATAATGCTGCTGAAAACAATGATATTCGGCTCAACACAGCAAAGGTCAGAAGCCGCTACACTGACCAAATCCATCATATCACTCAGTCCGGAAAAGGACACATAGTTAAATTTCACACGCGCTGTCGAGATCCCGATGTGGACAGGCGCATATCGGTGAAACACCATTTCCGTAACAATTCCCGATGACGGGACAATGATCCCTATCTGTTTTTCGTATCCCATATAGTACTATCCTGATCTCTCTTAATACTTATTGCGGCGATTGTTCCCAGTGTTTTACACTCTTTATAACATGGTGAATATGTTTTGTCAAATTTTTGTTGAAAACGACGTGGTTTTTTGATATTCTTACAGCTTTTAAGCATCAAAGGTGTTTGAAGAAAATTTCTTTTTTGTTTTTCGGCTGTTTTTTGCTTCATGGAGCGAAAACTTAATGAATTTTTCCACAATCTTTGCCGGCAGAATTTAAGCACAATTACTAGTTTTTATAAACTAATTTCCTTTGTGTTTCCATGATATTCATATTGGCACATTTTTTGCTTAAATTGGGTAGTGTGCACACGTTGTGCAAGTCAGGAAATTTGAAGGAGGTTGTTTTCATGAACAACAGCGCAGCCCTTTCCCAGTTTGCGGTTAATCTGAAATATGAAGATATTCCCGCCGAAGTCATTGAGATGGCCAAAAAATGGCTATTCAGACCATCGGCGCCGCTTTAGCCAGCAAAGAAATGGATTTTACCCAAAGCGTCCTGGACTTTTCCAAAAAGTACAGCAGCGGTCCGGCAGATGCCACTTTGATGCTCGACGGCAGAAAAACCTCTCTATTGGGTGCTGTATTTGCAAACAGTATCATCTCCGATAATATTGACTGGGAAGACTGCAGTTGGACCGGTCATCCTTCTGCCGGCCTTGTTCCTGCGGCGTTGGCACTGGCCGAGGCGAGAGGGAAATCCGGCAAAGACTTTTTGACTGCGATCATTGCCGGCTTTGAAGTCTACCAGCGGATCGCCATGGTAATCCAACCTCCTAGAGGGTTCAAAGCTAACATCGGATGGGGCCTGACCAGCTGGCAGATTTTCGCCAGCTGCGCTCCCGCGGCAAAGATGATGGATCTGACGGCTGAGCAGTATGAGCAGGCCCTCGGCATTGCCGCTGTTCTGATGGCTGTTCCCAACAGCCTGGTCCACTTTACCATGTCTAACATCTATCACTATCAGCACGGCTTCTGCGCACAGGACGGCGTCCTTAGCGCCATGCTGGCTGAGCACGGAGTGGACGGTATGACCGGCGCTTTTGATGGCGAAAACGGCTTCGGACAGCACCACCCAGTTTCCGCACAGGAGATCGAATGGTACCAAAAGGATCTGGGCACCCGTTATCTGATTATGGATACGCTCCTGAAGCACTGGCCCACCAACATGTGGGTTCAGGCCTCATTGGATATCATGGATGCTTTTTATGAAAGAGGACGGAATCACCGCAGACGACATTGATGAAATTATTGTAGATCCCCCCACTCAGATGCGCATGACCCTGCGTCCTGAGGGCTATGAGAAAATCATCGAGGCTCAGTACAGCATTCCCTACTGTATTGCAGCCCTGCTGCTGGATCCCACCCCCCGGCGCCCAGTGGTACACCGCCGAACGGATGCACGACCCCGAACTGCTGGCTCTGGCCAGCAAGGTCAGGCCTGGCCCTTCTGACGAGCAGGATCTTCAGGTATCCTTCAACACCTTCCAGGACGGCGACTTTGTGGACAAGACCATCACTGTCAAGTGCAAAGACGGTCGTGTATTGACTCGCTCCTGCAACTATCCCAAGGGCCATCCCAAGAACCAGATGACTATGGATGAGGTATGTGAGCGGTTCCGTGTCCAGACCCGCAACGCCCTGACCCCCGAAAGGGCCGAAGAAATTCTGGATACCCTGCGGAATATCGAAAACATGGACGACATGTCCCACATTGGCGAAATTCTCCACTGATTCCCTGCAGATCAACCATTCAGATCTATTCAGCAAACAAAGAAAGGAAGCGTTTTGTCATGAGGAAAATCACTGTCATTGGGGCGGGCGGCACTGGTTGCTGCACTGCCGCTGAGCTGACTCTTCTGGGTCATCAGGTCACTCTGTGCGAGCAGGAAGGCTGGTGCGATGAAAATATCGCCGCCATCAAAGCTCGCGGCGGCTTCGAGCTGACGGGTCTTGCTACCACCGGTTATGCTGAGATTGCAGAAGTAACCCGCGATTTCCAGAAGGCTGTCTCCGGAGCTGAGGTTATTTTTGTTACTGCTCTCTCCACCCGCCACGAGGCGCTGGCCAGTGCCATGGTTCCCTATCTGAAAGACGGGCAGACCATCCTGTTCTCTGCCGGCAGCTGCGGCTCTATCATCCTGCGTCAGGTCATGAAGGCTCAAAACTGCACTGCTGATATAGTGGTGGGCGAACTGGAAGGCAACATGTTCCCCTGCCGTATCCGTCCCAACGCCACCGGTTTTATCGGCATGCCTGGTGGCAAGCCCAAGACCATCGCCGCTTTCCCTGCAAAAGACACCGAAAAGCTCTGCGCGGTCATCGGCGAGTTCTACAAGTGCATCCCCGCAGTCAACGTCTTTGAGACCACGCTCAATGCCTCCAATATTATTGTTCACCTGGGCGGCTCCATTCTGAATACCGGGGCTGTGGAACGTACGGAAAACTTCTGCTTCTATGATCAGGGCCTGACTCCCTCTGTTCTGAAAGTGATCGAAACCTTGGGCAGTGAGCGGGACGCTATCTCTGAAAAGCTTGGCTACACAGTCCGCTCCTCTGTCGGCTTTATGAAGCAGCTGTCCGACAAGGAGCAGTTCCCGCAGTTCAACGGTTTCCGCAGTCTGGAGGGTCCCCTAACCATGCAGGACCGTTACATCTTCGAGGATGCCCAGAACGGCGCCACGTTCCTTTCCTCTCTGGCCGATGCTGTGGGTCTGTCCGCGCCTCTGGCCCGCGCCTTTGTCACCGTGGCCTCTGCCATTAACGGCAGCGATTATTATGCCAGCGGCCGCACACTGGAAAAGCTGGGCATGTCTGGAATGAATGCGGAGCAGATCAACCAGTTCCTTCAGGAGGGTTCCCTGTAAGCCTTCCGGCATACTGCATAGAAAAGAAAGGATGGAATCTCATGAAAAAGCTTGTCTCACTTTGTCTCGCGCTGGCACTGTTTCTGACTCTTGCCGCCTGCGGAGGCGGCGCCGACTCCTCCGGAAATTCCGGTGAAGCCGGTACATCCGCCCAGGAGGCCGACTATCCCACCGCAGAAAACCCCATTACTCTGAAACTGGGGCATGTGGGGCCTCCCGCGTCCTCTTTGCAGATCGCCGCTGAGACCATGGCAGACGAAATCAAAGGAAGCCACCGGCGGTGCGGTTCTCATTGAAGTGTATCCGCAGTCTCAGCTGGGTGACGCCGTCGTCATGCTCGATGGTCTGTCCAACGGAACGCTGGAGATGGCCATGGTCGGCTGCATGAGATTGCCACCATGTTGCCGGACTTCTATGCCTTCTGCCTGCCCTTCCTCTTCAGCGATATTGATGAATTCATTAATGTGGCCCGAGATCCAGAGGTGAGCGCCAAAGCAAATGAGATCATGAACAGCAAGGGTATCACCCTGATTGGATTCTCCTCTGGCGAATCCCGCGGTTACCCAATACCCAGCACACCGTCCGCACCCCGCCGATATTGCTGGTCAGAAGGTCCGCATCCAGGCCGGCACCATCTACGTCGATACCTTTGAAGCTCTGGGTGCCGTCCCCTACCATGGCCTTCTCCGAGGTTTACTCTGCCCTGCAGCAGGGCGTTGTCGACGCTGAGGACAACGGAGCCGATATGCTGACAAAGATGAAGTTTGCCGAAGTGGAAAAAATATCACACCGTCCTCAACCACATGATTCAGAGCAATCCCCTGCTGATCAGCACCGAGGTGTGGAACAGACTCTCCCTGAGCAGCAGGATGCCATCAAAACCGCCGAGGCCAATTGGGGCGACGGTTATTTGGACTTTATCCATGAGCAGCTGGACGCTTCCATCCAGTCCGCTGAGGAGGCCGGCGTGGAGATCACGGAGCTGACCGATGCGGAGTTCCAGGCCTTTAAGGACGCCACCGCCTCCGTTTACGACACTTACGTCCCTCAGATTGATCCCGCGGTGTACGAACTGGTCTGTAACAAAATCGACGCCCTGCGCGGCTGATGCAACACCAAATGGGGCGGCAACTTCTGCCGCCCCATCCTATAAACACCCTGCCGCAAAAGACTTTGCGGTTTTACACTTTCTGTGTCGCATATTGGGAGGCTTACAATTCATGAAAAAAAGCACTTGAATGGTTTCGCCGATTGGAGTATATCTTACTGGTACTTCCTATGGCGTTCCTCTGCATCTGTATTGTCGTCAACATTTTTATGCGCGCCTTTTTGGACAGCGGTCTTGCCTGGCTGGAGGAACTCAGCCGCTATATCTTTGTATTCAGCACCTTCCTAGGCGCCAGCATTGCCATTGAAACAGGCCAGCACCCCAAAATGACCGCTGTGACTGATGCCCTTCACAATAAGCCCCGGTACGCCGTGCTGTTTATCGGCAACCTGTTCTGTGCCGCTCTTTCGTTTTTGGTAGCTTTCTACGGCTATCAGCAGATCCTGCGGATGATTTCCACCGGTTCTATGGCATCTTCCGTGCCTATCCCTATGTATGTTCCTTATCTCATCATCCCACTGGGGATGCTGGTGGCCGGCATCCGCTATCTGTACCTTGTGATCTGCAACGTAAAATCACTGGCCGGAAAGGCTGCTCTCCCTGATGTAACCACCCAGGAAGGAGGATCCGCCATATGATTGTAATTGTTGCGTTTTTTGTCCTGCTGTTACTGGGCATTCCTATCTCCATGGTGGTATTGGGTGCCTCTACTCTGGGCGTCATTCTTTATTCCGGTACACCGCTGCAGATTGTGGTCCAGCAGATGTTCAGCGGCCTGAATAATTATGTCCTTCTGGCAATCCCTTTCTTTATTGTTTCCGGAACCATTGCCTCCCGGGGCTCTACTTCCAAATATCTGTGCCAGGTCATGACCATCATCTTTGGCCGTATGCGCGGCGGCAGCGTGATCGCCGCCGTTGCTGCCTGTGCATTTTTGCCGCTATCTCCGGCTCCTCTTTTGCCACCATTGTGGCCATTGGCAGCATTATGCTCCCCTCCCTAAAGGAGCAGGAATTTCCAGATGAAATGTCCATCGGCTGCATTACCGCCGGCGGCTCTATCGGCGTGCTGATCCCGCCCAGTGCTCCCATGATCGCGCTGTGCGTGGCGTTGGGCTCCTCTGTCGGCCGGCAGTTTATGGCCGGTGTAGTCCCCGGCCTCATCCTGGCGCTGGCCTGGGGCGTATATACATATGTGGTCTGCTCTATCAAGAAGTACGGCAAGCCCATTCGCTACAGCTTTTCCGAGGCTAAGGGAATCATCTTCAAGGCTATCCCCGCTCTGCTGTATCCCGTCATTATTTTGGGTAGCATCTATGGCGGTCTGGCGACTCCCACCGAATCCGCCGCCATTTCTATTGTTTACGTAATCCTGGTAGAGTTGTTTGTTTACCGGACCACCAGCTTTAAGGACTTATTCAACGCCTTTAAAAAACAGTCTGGTCAATTCCGCAGGCATCACCTTCATCATCTCTGCTTCCCAGCTTCTTACATGGTTTATCACCACCCAGCGCCTGCCTGCCATTATCAGCGACTGGATCGTGACTACCATTACCTCTCCCACCGTGTTCCTGCTAGTCATCATGGGCATCTTCTTCGTTGCAGGCTGCTTTATGGAGCTGGTTGCGCTGATGATCATTCTGGGTCCCATCCTGTCTCCCACGCTGGCCTCCTATGGAGTAGACCCGATTCATTTTGGCATCATCTGCGTCATGGCCGCCCAAGTATCCTACCTCACACCTCCTTTCGGCATGAACCTGTTTGTGACTATGAATATGACCAAGCGCAGTCTCGGCTATGTGTCAAAAAGCCGCCATGCCCTATCTGATTATTCTGATCCTGTGCATGCTCCTGATAGCCTTTGTGCCTGAATTTTCTCTGTGGCTACCCAATTTGATGATGGGTTCCTGACTTCCCCTGCTGTCTTTTCAAAAGGAGAACTGCTATGCAAGGCCCCTATACCAAAACAGTAGGTCTGATTGTTCCATCTTCTGACGTCAATATCGAAGCTACCTATCATCGCTTTGCGCCGCCCGGGATCGCTGTGGCAACAAACCGTATCGCCCTGAACAGGCTGTCTGTAAAAACGCTGGAGGAGATGCTCCCGCAAACGGAACAGGCAGCGGAAGACCTGTGCCACGCCGAACCGGACATCCTGATCTCCAGTAGTCTGACGCTAGGCTGTTTTCGGGATGCCATGCTGCAAAACTGTGTGGAGCAGCGTACCGGAATTCCCTGCATTACTTCCCTTGTGGCTTTGGTCAATTTGTTGAAGCGGTTTCACCTCAACCGGCTGGCCCTGCTGACACCATATCAGGAAGAATTGAATCTCCTTTTTTAAAGCCACTTTGCAGCGGCAAGGCGTGGATATTTCTTATAGTAAACAGATTGTATGTCCAGACGGGAAAGCCTGCCAGTCCATTCGGGAAATTCAGGAACTGGAGTGGACACACATCTGGAAGCAGGTTGACACAGAAGCTTTGAAGCGCTCCGGTTCAGACGTACTGCTGCTCGGCGCCTCGGGTCTGCAGGTTCCAGATAACATCCCGGCTGTTGAACAGGCGCTCGGAATTCCTCTTCTTTTGTCTGAGCAGTTTACCCTTTTATATGCGCTGGAATATCTGGACTGCTATCAGCCAATTCCCGCCTTAGGTTGGATTTTCAACACAAAACCCTATCATCACATTAAATGAGGTGTTTTTATGTATGGTGATAAAGGTCGAATTGGTCTGATTCGGCCAGGCATCACGCCATCCACAGAGATGGATTTTCACAGATATCTGCCCGAAGGCATGGCTCTGGCTACCGCGGCGCTTCCCTATCAGCGCGTAACACTGAACGGCCTTTCCCAAATGTCGGATCAGGTAAAGACTTACGCCGCCATGTACCGCGGTTTTCCCTTTGATCTTCTGGTATTCGCCTGCACCACCGGCAGCATGGTGGGGGGGACCCGGCTTTGACGAAACCTTGATCCGCCAGATGGGGGAAGTCAGCGGTATCCCGGCCATCACCACCAGTACAGCTCTGATGAAAGCTTTCTCCTTCCTTGGCGTGAAAAAGGTGGTCATCGTAACTCCATACAGTGATGCGCTCAATACGCTGGAGGTGAATTTCCTGGCCTCAGCAGGTTATGAGACCGCGGCCATCCAGGGGTTGGGCATTGAAGACACCACGGTTCTTCCCTTCGTCCAGCCCGAGGAATTTTACAAGCTTGCCTTGGCGCAGGATCTCTCCGCGGCGGACGCACTGTTTATAAGTTGCACAGGAATCTCCGCAGTGGAATTGGTGGAGCCCCTGGAAAAAGCCACAGGCCTTCCTGTTCTCACCAGCAATCAAGCCACTATCTGGTACGCCCTGCGCCGCATCGGATATCGGGCACCCCTGCCCGGTCTTGGTTTATTGGGCCGGAAACCATATGCGGAGAACTGAGAGCTGCGCGGCACTTCATCCAAACAAAACACATACCGGGCTGAGTAAGCTCAGCCCGGTATGTGTTTTATTATTATGTAGATCAGAAAACGATCGGGGATGTGAGCCTGCGAAGCATTGCAAGAGCGCTCCACGCCGCCAAATCCGGACCCGAATCTCCCAATCGCGTATAAAAGGCTGCCTCGCCGAATATGCCATCGCACCTTATAGTGAAGTCTACCATCTCTGCTGGAGAAACATGAACCTCTGTCCTCTCCAGATTTCCGGCGGCTAAAGCGAGAGAAATTGCCACATTCAATTGATCCGGATACTGCTCCATCTGCGTGAAACTCGTCCGCCAGGGCATCCAGAGCCGCGTCGCTCCTGGCAGAGCCCTTTGAAAAATTTCCGCTTTGTCAGTCCGGCAGTAACCTCCCCCATCATAGCAGCCGTTTCAACGTCCCCCAATGACGCCATGGGCCAGATATTTGTCGGCCGTATCTTGTCGCTGCGGCCCTTGCCTGGTCATAAAACGCAGACTCTCCAAAGATACTGGTAGACAAAACGATCAAATCCGCCCCCGCCTCCAACACCGGAACGGTTATCTGTCTCACCACTCCATTTCGCTGACTCAATGACATATGCCGGCTTTTGCCGACAGCAGCTCTTGCAGATCTGTTGTAACCAGGCACCCCAGCTCCGCTTGAAGCTTCTCCGCCTTCTCCGCTGTTTGAACCAGAACAGCGGTCAGCTCTGCACCCGGCACTTTTTACCTGCCATCAGGCCGTCGGCAATGACATGTCCCAGCCTGCCGCAGCCTGCAAGGCAAACTTTCTTCATGGTTTCTCCCTTCTCTAACAGGATACAGCCGTCATTATTTGTTCGATCTACGCCAGATCTTCTGCTGCTGTGCAGCGGCATCACCCCTCCCGGAAATCCGGGTGGGCAATGGCGATAATCTTCTCCGCCCGCTCCCAGGTGGATAACCCGGAAAGACGCGCTGTCCCGTACTCTGTAACCATAGTGGGGGCTTGAGTCCGTGGCGTGGTAATGACATCACCGTCTGTAAATTTGGGTAGAATCCGGGAGTGCTTTACGCCCTCTTTATCCGTAAAAGTGGAAGGCATGGCCAAAAATGCCTGTCCATGCTCTGCCATGTACGCACCGGTGACAAAGTCCAGCTGCCCCCAGTTCCGCTGATATGGCGGGTACCTGAGGTCTCGGAGCAAACTTGCCCGTACAGATCCATAGCAATGCACCCATTGATGGACACAAAGTGATCCAGTTGCCGGATGGTCTCCGGATTGTTCACATACCGCATGGGCGCGGACAAAATGTCCATGTTCTGATCCAGGAACTCATACAGTTCCCGGGACCCGGAGCAGATGGAGAATACGCCCTTGCCCCGATTGAGCGTTTTCTTCTTATTGGTGATTTTGCCCGCCTGATAGAGCTTCAGGTACCCGTCGCTCATCAGCTCCGTATGCATACCCAGATCCTTAAGATCCGATTCCGCAATAAGCCCCCCCAAGGCATTTGGCATACCGCCGATACCGATCTGCAGCGTGATCCCGTCGTAGAGGTAGGGAAAATATTGGCCGCGATCTGCTTATCAATCTCGCTGGCGCTGCCGCCGGGAGCCAGGCAGATGTCCTTGTGGCCCTCCACTACACAATCCACCTCGGAGATGTGGATGTGATCCCCTCTGATCCGTAAATGACCGGCATATGCTCGTTAACTTCCAAAATAATGTGTTCCGCCGCGTCCAGCATCTCCTGCATACAGCAGTTGGTCAGGCCGTAGCTGAAATACCCGTGCTTGTCCATGGGGGGCCACGGAAATCATAGCCACATTTACCGGCGCGTATCCCCGGCTGTAATAGGAGCCGCAGTCCCGAAACAGCATTGGAGAATAATAGGCCAGCCTTTGTCCACATACTTGCGATCCAGGCCGGAACAGTGCCACGCATTGTAAATAAACGTCTCATGCTCCGGATCCCGCTCCACCACCTG
>VOFD01002955.1_pt1 | contig 36056 bp, 66 predicted proteins | sample 5384101 | NCBI WGS metagenome assembly VOFD01 (sample SAMN12384723, study PRJNA508395) | human gut metagenome | isolation source: healthy gut C | host: Homo sapiens
GAAACCATATCTCTGATTCTTCTGCACACTTCAATTCCGTCCATTCCCGGCATATTTACGTCCAATAAAATAATATCGGGATTTGCACTTATCTTTTCCATTGCTTCTATGCCATTTTCTGCAATCATTACCGTATAATTCTTCAATGTAAAGTATTGATTCAGCATTTTTAGCAATTCTCTATCATCATCAACCATTAAAATTTTATAGTTCATAAATTCCACCTCTGGCTATAATGCTATCTTTTCTTTATAGTATATCTTATAAAAAACAACAAATAAACAACAATTCCTAAAAGGCAACAGCCTTTCTAAACTGCCGCCTTTTCTCCTTCATTTTATTTCCATTATTGATAAACCATCTCTGTATCCACAATCTCCCTTGCACACGATTACATATTGTTCATTCTCGCTACCCATTCCATCTGATTTTCTGCCTTTAACTGTTCCGTGATCCCCTGTGCCTGTTTCATCTGCTCTACAATTCTTTCAAACCTTAAATACTTATAGTCATCTGTATCCAAACAAACAAGCCGAAGTCGCACAACAACTTGAAAATCTTATCAACGGAACAACAGTCCCAGATACTATTATAAAAAAGGAAAAAGAGCTCCTTCGAGCTCTTTTGATTCAGTTCTGTAAACTTGAATTTACTTTAATAAATATTTTTCAAACGCTTTATGATTATCAAAGTGGACTTCTCTAAAAAACAGAACTAACCAAATAATATAGGTTGGTATAGCTATATATGGGGTTAAAAAGCAGGATAATAATGCTCCTGCCAACATTATAATAGCCCACATAAAGCACTGATTTCTTATATCACGAGAGATATGAGCTTTATCATACAATGCCTGTTCTTCTTTAGAAAATGAATTAAATCCTGAAACAAATTTTGCTGCTTTTTCCTTAAAAATCGCAAATAACACACCTATAATCAGAAATGGTATTACCAAAATTATACACGACCAAAATCCTATATTCATAATACATACCTCCGCTTCAAACTAATCGTTTTCTTTATTCTATCACAGCTTCTATTATTCCGCCATCAGTCTTTCAAACCAAGTATCCATGACAATGATAAACTAGCCTGCTCCTGGCAATTCTTGTAGCATTTCGTTTAGGGTTTTGTGCTTCACATATTTCTGCACATACACCCAACAGGCAACGCTACTGGCTTCTGATACAATGTCAGCTATGGTTTTGCGTATAAGCTCTTCAAATTCAGCAATTTCTTCTTTCGGAACAACATCATACAGGGTTGGTGCCTGATGACTTATTTTTACTCCATTTTCATTTGCATCTTTAAGCAGATTCTTAACTTTTCTCTTGAATCCTCCGGTACTTTCATGTACTCCCATATAAATGCTACCACATCGGCTGGTGTGTGCTTTTTTTAGTGGTGGTAACTGAATATAATCATTGTTTTCGCTCATTTTCATATTCTCCTCACGATATAATAAAATCAATAAGACGTTCTCTTGTCATGTCCAGTACAGTGTCCACGAATACTCCTGCAAAAAGGATCAGATACAGAATAACACTCAGCGAAAACAGAAATGCAACCTGTACCCAATCATGGTAACAGTATGCAGTCGCTATGATCAATAAAGTGAATATAAACCCAAGGATTCCTCTGACAACCGCATAAGTCTGTACTGTCATTTTTACTGCCAAGCCGATCACAAAAAGGATCAGCCATACCGGCAGTAATAATATCTTCCCAACAAGTTTTAAAATAAACATGTACACCTCCTATCTTACCAGTCCTGGCATATCATGGTTCACCTCTGCCTGATAATACCCGTTCATCGTTGACGGTGCATTAAACAGGGCTGCTAATAAATATTTCTTGATGTTCTTCACCTTTGTGGTGTTACCACGCATACAGTGTAATACATACTCGATATGTGAATAGGTCAGCATCAGAAATTTTTTCTTCACCAGTGATGCCGGATACCAGTTGCTGGCAATCAAGATCTTGTCATTTTTACACATCACAGTCTCTACGATCAGGTTCACGATTTCATCTACCTGCCGCATATCGTCATGATGGGTTACTTCCAGTGATTCATAATCAATGGTCTCTTTGACAAGGTTTTCATAAGCCTGATAATCCTCAGAGCGATTATCGCTATCAAATCTTTTCTCATCCACAGATATGATAGGATTAGATTTATTATCATTCATTTCAGTATCACTAAGATTAGTATTATTAGGGTTTGAAATGTAAACTTCTTGAAGTTTGTTTTCGGGACTTCTAGAAGTTTGATTTTGGGACTTCATGAAGTTTGAATTGTAAACTTCTGCGGGTTCCTCATTTTCCACAGAAGTTTGTTTTTTAAACTTCTTTAATTCCTCTTCAAATTTTTTTTTTCTCATCTGTTTTCTCAGGCATAAAGGTTTTCACGTAGATGACGTTCACCTTTCCAAATCCCTGTCTGCGTTTCTCAATCAGGCCAATCCCTGTTTCGTCATCCAGTTCTCTCATGGATTTGATGGCTTTATTTCTGCCACAGTTCAGTAATTCCATAATATCTTCGATGGAAAAGTAGATATATGCTCTATTTTTGTCGTCAAACCACTGATTCTTGATGGAAAGAGACATTCGATCCAACATCAGTCCATATAAAATTTTAGCATCGCTTGATAAATCTTTAAAGTAACTGTCTGTAAATAATGCTTTTGGTATGCGGTAGAAGCTGAACTGATCAGCTTCGGTACCGTAAAAATAATTAAATGTCATTTTTTTCTCCATAGTTTCCTCCTTTCATTTTCTGCTAAGAAGTCCTCTTTTTAAACTTCTTTGACTTTGTTTTCTTAGCTTTTTCTATCCTTAACAGGACTGTTCCTGCATCCATTTTTCTAATAATGATTCAATCACCTGCTCCATATCTTTGGCTGTATAATCATCCGGAAAATACTTTGTCAGTTTCTTTTCTGAGAAAGTAAGAGACCGGGATACTTTCTTTGCCATTACACAATTATTGAAAATCGATAACATCTGGATCTGATTGATTGGTCCATCATTCAGCTGATTTCTAAGTGCTGCAATCTGCTTTGGCTTAATAAATCCAGTGTCACTAATATATTCGTAAATCCATTCTTGTACTTCCTTATCGATGTAGGAGATATCGACAGCAACCGTGAATTGAAGCTTTTTGTTATCTACCAGATCAAGAAGTTCCGGAATTAACTCTGTCAGTCGGATATACCGCTGAATCTGTTTAGAGCTTTCGCCTACTTGATCTGCAAGAATATTTCTTGATATTACTGGTTTCAACTTCTGGTCAATTTGACCAGAAGTTATATCTGTCCGACTTCCCTGTCTTTTCATTGCATCAAGTTTCATCTTATAAGCAAAGGCTTTCTCACTGGGCAACAGTTCCTCTCGCTGAATGTTAGCGTCCACCATCGCCACAATGGCATCATCATCTGATAATTCTCTTACGATTGCCGGAATAGTCGTAAGTCCTGCAAGATGTGCCGCATGCATTCTTCTGTGACCGGATACCATTTCATATTCTTCATTATCATTCATTCGAAGCAGTACCGGTGTCAATACTCCATTGATCCTTACACTTTCAACCAGATCCTGCATCTTTTCATCATCCAGCACCTTGAACGGATGATTCTTAAACGGGTGGATCTTACTGATCTCTATCTCCATTGCAGATTCTTCATTTACCACACCGAGCAGTTCATCTATACTTGCCAGTTTAATCTTTTCACCACTTCTATTTTTCATTCTTCAAAACCTCCTGTGTTAAGTTCTTATATGCTTCGGCAACTTTTCCTTTCGGGCAGTGCATGTAGATGCTTTTTCCCTCTGCACTGGTCTCAGCAGCTTTTACAGACATCGGGATCACATTTTCAAATACCTCGATCTGACTTCCGTAGGTTATATGTACTCTCGATGCAATGTCCCTTGCGTAATTGGTTCTGAAATCTACCATAGTCAACAGAATGCCCTCGATCGCCAGTTTCCGGTTCAATCTTTTCTTTACTGTAAGAATGGTCTTAATCAGCTGTTGAAGTCCTTTCACCGGCAGATATGCGGCCTGTACAGGTATCAGCACGGAATCGGAAGAGACCAGTGCATTGATTGTCATCATACCAAGACTTGGCATACAGTCGATCAGGATATAATCGTATCGGGATCTTATCGCATCGATATATTCCTTCATGATCATTTCTCTGCTCATAACATTTCCCATCGTTACTTCCAGGGCAGAAAGCTCAATATTTGCCGGAAGTAGATCTACATTTTCCTGGTGATGTAAGATACCATCTTCTAGATTAATTTCTTCTTCATTGATAACATCCATCATGATCGTTGCCAGTGTAATTCGAAGATCATCCGGTTCTTCATATCCAAGACTTGCTGTTAAACTTCCCTGTGGATCCGCGTCGATCAGCAACACTTTCTTTCCTTCTCTTGCCAGTCCAATACCTACATTTACGGTTGTGGTGGTCTTGCCGACTCCACCTTTCTGGTTTACTACGGATATAACTTTACACATGATTTCTTCCTCCTTTAACTTTCCCATGATTCTTTTTTCCATAATTTTAGCAGTGCCAGTATTTCCCGTTTCATCATTGCCGGTGTATAAGAATTTGGAAAATACTTGTGTAGCTGCTCATTTGTGAATGCCACTCTTGTGATCTCACCCTTTTTAACTTCACTCATGATTTCTTCCATCTTTTCTAACGATAACTGTTTTTTTTCTTTACTCAGCTGCTTTATCCGCTGAGCCTGTGAGAGTGACGGAATCGCCTGTGCATAATCCATTGCTTTAAGCAGTTCTCTTCGTTCATTTTCTTTCAATGCAGCAATCTCTACTGCCGGACAAAAAGAAATAATCTCATCATCCAGTTTCTGCAACATTTCCGGTATAAGCTTTGTCAGTGAAATATAACGCTGCACTTATTTTGGGCTATCACCACAATCCTCACTGATAATATCTATCGAACGTTTTCTTGTTTTTTTGTGGTCAACTTGGCTCTTTTTTTCGACCACTTTTTCTTTTCAATACGTCATTCTTCAGTTTGTAAGCAAAAGCTTTTTTTTCGCTGTAGCTGATCCGTTCTCTGTGAAGATTAGAATCCACCATACTTAAAATGGAATCATCTTCACTTAATACCCGGATAATCACTGGTACTTTACGATATCCCAGTTTCTCCGCAGCATGTTTTCTTCTGTGGCCGGATATGATCTCATAGTAGCCATCCGGTACCGGTCTGACGATCAGCGGATTTAAGATTCCATACTTCTCAATGCTTTCCTGCAGAAGAAACATTTCCTTATCATCTTTTACTTGAAAGGGATGTTCCTTAGACATTGCTGTTTGACCATTAGCTGTAGCTCACAGTTTTTCATACCCATTTTGCTTTCTTCCGGTTTGCAGACAACAACCATCTCCTGTTTCTCGAACTGATGTATTCTATAAACGCCACTTTCCTCGATCCCATGGGCGCCTTTTTCTTTTCTGAAACACGGAGAATAGCTGGTCAGCGTCTTCGGAAAGCTCTTCTTCCGGAATGATTGTGTCGATGAATTTACCGATCATGGAGTGCTCGCTGGTTCCGATGAGGTACAGATCCTCGCCCTCGATCTTATACATCATGGACTCCATCTCAGCGAAGCTCATAACGCCGGTAACTACGTTGCTGCGGATCATAAATGGAGGTACGCAGTAAGTAAATCCACGGTTGATCATGAAATCACGTGCGTATGCGATCACTGCGGAATGCAGTCTTGCGATGTCGCCCATCAGATAATAGAATCCGTTTCCTGCAACTTCTCTTGCACTGTCAAGGTCGATACCGTTGAAAGATTCCATGATTTCTGTATGGTATGGGATTTCAAAATCCGGTACAACCGGCTCGCCGAAGCGCTCTGCTTCTACGTTCTCGCTGTCATCTTTTCCGATCGGCACAGACGGATCGATGATGTTTGGGATAACCATCATGTTTGTTTTCAGTTTTTTCTTCTACTTCAGCTTCTTCTGCGGAAAGTTCGTTGATACGGTCAGCACTTGTCGCTACCTGACGTTTTACTTCCTCTGCCTCTTCTTTTTTTACCCTGTTTCATCAGGCCGCCGATCTCTTTGGACAGTTTGTTTCTTTCTGCACGCAGAGCTTCTACTTCCTGTTTGATCTCACGGTTTCTCTTGTCCAGCTCCAGTACTTCATCTACCAGCGGCAGTTTTTTATCCTGGAATTTATTTCTGATATTCTGTTTTACAATTTCCGGATTTTCTCTCACAAATTTAATGTCTAACATTTTTTATCGTCCTTTTCTTTTATTTCATTTTATTTCAACTCAAGACCCTCTGGATCACGGGTCACTTCTTTTCCGATTTTAACACATGTAATCTGCCTCGTAAAGTGACTTTGTGTCCTTCTGTGCAAACACTTTCTGTTTTAATACCTGACGTTATCCGATATCGTTGTGTGCATTTACAGCCTGACGCAGTGCTTCTTTTTCTTCTTCGCCAAGCACGATATAAGACTCGCCTTTTACGATTTCTTTGACATAAGTATAACAGCCTTCTCTGCTGTGGATCGCATTTAATACAAATCCGCTGTTCTCTTTATCCAGCATTGCAAGTGCAAAACTTAATTTGCCGCCGACATCTTTGAATGCATCATATTTTACGATTGCAGTTTTGTTCAGTGTCATTTTCTGGATTTCTTTTAATTTATAAATCTCATCCGCCTGATATTTTACTGCTTCTGTCATGGCATCTACTTCTTCGAATTTCTTTTCAAATGCTTTTTCCAGGGATATCGCATCTTTTCCACGCATGAACATTTTGTACTTATTCGTAAGTCTTGCCAGCTTCATGGACTGCTTGACCAGGAAAAAATCAGCACAAGCTGTATCAGAATTACAATGATCAGCACGATACCTGCATCAATGCCTATCGCATCAAAAATCCCCATATTTTCCCTCCATTCCTTATTTAATTTTAATGATTCTGAACGCTTTCCAGCAGTTCAATGATCCTCTCCAGTTCCTCATTGGAATAATATTCAATCTCAATTTTTCCGCTATTATTCTTTTTGTGACTGATCTGTACTTTTTTGTACCGAGTATTTCTTTTACCTTTTCTTCCAGATTCCGGTAAATGATCTCTACATCCGGTTCTTTTGTTTTTGTGGTTTCTTCCTTTTCTTCGCCCAGCTTTCTGACCAGTTTTTCAGTCTCTCTGACACTTAATTTATTATCAAAGATCTGATTTGCCATCTGGAACTGCAGATCTCGGTCTTCAATAGAAATCAACGCTCTCGCATGGCCGGTCGTGAGCATTTCATCGATCACCATCTGCTGTACTCTCTCATCCAGCTTCAGGAGACGCATCGAGTTTGTAACCGCCGTTCTGCTCTTGGAAACGCGCTCCGCCACTTCATCCTGCTTCAGATGAAACTCGGTGAGCGACTTTTTATAAGCTCTTGCTTCGTCGATCGGATTTAAATTTTCCCGCTGAATATTTTCGATCAGAGAAATCTCCAGGATTTCCCGATCTGTATAACTCTTGATAATAGCCGGAACCTCTTTTAACCCTGCCATCTTTGCCGCACGCCATCTGCGTTCCCCTGCGATGATCTCGTAATGATCATCTTTTTTCTGAACAATCAGCGGTTGGATAATTCCAAATTGTTTGATGGAATCTGACAATTCCAGCAACGCATCTTCATCAAAATGTTTCCGCGGCTGTTCTCTGTTTGGTTCAATATCTGTTATCTTCAGAAGAAGCTCATTTTTTTCCGGTTTCTGCTCCGTTTTTTCCGCTTTTCTTCTTACGCTATGCTCCGGGATCAGGAGTCCAGTCCCTTACCAAGCCCTGCTTTTCTTACAGCCATTCTTCCTCTCCTCTATGAATTACCTCTTCGGCAAGTCTGCGGTAGCTTTCTGCTCCGGTAGAACGCTTGTCATATCTGGTGATCGGCATTCCATAACTTGGTGCCTCTGCTAATCTTACATTTCTTGGGATAATTGTCTTATAAATATTCTGATCAAGATTATTTTTACGTTTTCCACCACCTGAAGAGACAGATTGGTTCTTGCATCGTACATGGTAAATACCACGCCTTCGATTTCCAGATCCGGGTTCAGTCGATCCTGGACAAGATTGATTGTGTGGATCAGCTGAGACAGTCCCTCGAGTGCATAATATTCGCACTGAATCGGCACGAGTACCGTATCTGCCGCACACATTGCATTGATAGTCAGCATACTTAAAGAAGGTGGACAGTCGATCAGCACAAAGTCATAGTTTTTCTTTACTTCATCGATTGCTTTCTTTAAAATATATTCCTTTTCCTCTGCTCCCACCAGCTCGATCTCTGCTTTGCCGCCAGATTGATATTTGACGGAAGAACACTCAGATTTTCATACTCACTTTCCATAATCGCATCCTCTACGGAACACTCTTCCAGCATCAGCTCGTACACCGTATTTTCTGCCTGCTCTTTGTCAATTCCCAGTCCGCTGGTAGTATTTCCCTGTGGGTCCATATCCACTACCAGTACCTTCTTTCCCAGTTCTGCCAGAGAAGCGCCAGATTGATCGCTGTTGTTGTTTTGCCTACACCACCCTTCTGGTTGGCGACTACGATAGTTCTTTCCATTAAATATTCCCCTTTCGTTTCCAGTTCATACCAGATGCTACTTTGTTTCACGTGCATTTGCCCTGAACACAAAGTATTTTTCAATTATAGCACTTCTTTTTTTAGATATCCAGTCTTAAGCATTCCAAAATCCTGGAAATGTTTCACGTGAAACATATGAAATATTAATCCGGCAGATTCTGCACCTCTTCGAGCATGTACAGAAACTTGTCCAGCTTTGCCGTTACCTCTTCCAGTTCCCTCGCTGTCTGTGCCTCTTTGCCTTTTGACATCATTCATCTGCTGATGCATCTCATTCAGCATCTCCTTAGACACACGCATATCTGCCCGCGGCGAAAAAATTTCAAAATCAACGTCTTCCTTTTTTTGCACCTCGTCTATGCTTTTGTGAAGGCGCTCACGTATCCCGTCAAGCCTTTCCTTTTGAGCTGTCAACCGTTCTTTTTCGGCTGTCAGACTGTCTGCTTTTTCCTTTAAATACTCTTTTACCATTTTATCATCGCTTTCTGTATGTTCTAACCCATTGTACTGGATAAACAGAATTATGTAAAAGCAATGTTTCACGTGAAACATATGAAATTTTTATATCTTCTATATTGTTTCTTATTTCAAGAATACCTCTGACATTCTTCTTTGCGATGTGCACATCATGCATCCTATGCCATATTCTTCTGTGCACATCTGATATACTTTTTGCCTTGTCTCTGCTTACATCTTGGATTATAATGAAGGCAACGAAAAATCACAAAGATCTGTATAAGACAATGTTTCTCAGAAAGGAGTTTTTATGAAGCAAAAAATCAAAACCGGCATTCTCATGACCGCTCTGGCTGTTGGCTCTCTTCACATCGTCAATCGCTGTGCCCAGGCTCTTGCCACGGTTAAAAATCTGCTGGATAAACATAAAGGTGCTTTTTATGACTGGCGTTTCGGTCAGGTCTATTATACAAAAACAGGAAGCGGTTCTCCTCTCCTGCTTGTTCACGATCTGGCTCCTGGTCGCCTCTTCCTACGAATGGGATCTCTTTGCTGAAAGATCTGTCCGCAGACCACACGGTATATTGCCTGGATCTTCTTGGTCGCGGTCGTTCTGATAAACCGAACCTGACCTACACAAACTATTTTTACGTGCGACTTATCAATGATTTTATCGAGCATGTGATTCACGAAAAACAGACATCATCGCTACCGGTCTGTCTTCTTCTTTTGTGTTGATGGCATGCAGTACCAATCCGGATGCCTATAACAAAATTATGATGATCAATCCGGAAAGCATTTCCAATCTGAAATGTACACCGTCCAAACGTTCCAGGATCATCAAATTTATTATGGATCTTCCGATCGTCGGTACAGCTGTATACAACATGCAGATGCGGCGGGAAAATATTGAATATTTATTCACTGAAAAGTATTTTTATAACCCTTTCTCTGTCTCAAAGAAGACGCTGGACATTTATCATGAAGTCTGCTCATCTCGATGAGTGCGGCGGGAAATATCTGCTGTCCAGCCTGGATGGATTTTATTTAAATGCAGACATCTCCAGAGCCTTAAACAGCATCAACAACAGTCTGTTTATTCTCGAAGGAAGAAAGACAGAGGAACGTGAACGAACCGTCGAAGGCTATGTCCGCCTCAATTCCGCTGTAGAATACGATTTTATTGAAAATACAGAAAAATACCCACAAATGGAAAATCCGCAGGCTGTACTGGAATATGTTGACATGTTCTTTTAAAATTTTAATTTGAATACACGTAAGACCTGGCACAAAACCATTATACCCGGACATTTCTGAATGTCTCCGACATTCTTTTTGTGCACTTCTACAATCCGCCGAAGGTTATATCAGATGGGAGATTTTATCCCGTCACAGACACAGACTTGTTGTTCACCGCCTGCAAAGACAGAGATCACCTCACATCTGGTGTACACCTTCGCTACTGGGTTTATCTTACCCCAAAATCATCAAACAGATTATAATTCTCGCCGATATGATAATTCCTGGCAATATCTACTTTTATTTCCCCTGTCTATACAAAAGTTCTCAGATGATTTTTTTTTTTTTGTAATCCACATAGTAAAGCCGGTCGGAAAGCCATTCTTCCTCCGGAATGGTTTCTCTGTTTGCCCGTTTTATCTCATCAATAAAAAACTGCGGATCATAATCCTCCGGCAATGTATTTTCCGGAATAACAACCACGTGGTGAATGTTCCATAGCTGGATCAGCAAATTGCATTTGAATTTCATATACATCCATGCCTGCACCTGCGGAAGTGCAATCGCCGCGCTCCATAGAATAGTACAGATTGGACAGCATATAAATTTCCATAGTACAACTGTAAATTCGATCAATTACATCCGATGGTTTCACCTGTAGAAAACAGTGCGTAAAATAATACAGCCATAAATATCCGAAAACAAATTGCACGGACGGCGGCTTCCCAGGAAACGAAGCGTGTCAGCAGATTGTTTTCGTGTATTTATGGCGTACTTTTTTCCCTATTTTTAACTATCTTTTACTATTTTAATGATCTTCTTTTTGCACATTCACGCAAGAGGCTCTTTCGTCGGCATCCCGGCTTTTCTCGGGTATTTCTTCGGCGTGCTTCTCTTCTTTTCCACAACCACAAGTGCCCTCTCCATGTCACTTCCCGGCAGATGGAATTTCTCCACTTTTCCGATTTCTCCGCCAAGCACATAAACTGCCTTCTTACTCTGAGCGATTTCTTCATCCACTGAAACAGATTTATAGGAAACAAATTTTCCGCCGACTTTTACAAACGGCAGGCAGTACTCGGTAAGGGACGCAAGGTTCGCAACTGCTCTGGAAACAGACAGATCAAACTGTTCGCGGTATTCTGCTTTTTTCGCCGCATCTTCTGCTCTTCCATGCACCGTTTCGATTCCGGTAAGCCCCAGGTTATCCACAACTTCATCCAGAAATTTGATCCTTTTTGTTCAAAGAGTCCAAAAGTGTCACCTGCAAATGTGGATAAACAATCTTCAGCGGGATTCCCGGAAAGCCGGCTCCGGTCCCGACATCGATCAGGCTGTTTATTTTTTCCATCTCCACATATTTTGCCGCTGCCACGCTGTCCACAAAATGTTTCTGCATCACTTCGTCAAATTCAGTGATCCCGGTGAGGTTCATCACTTTATTCCATTCTACCAGCAGCTCATAATATTTCTCAAACTGTTCAATCTGCTTCTCTGTCAATGTCACGCCAAATGCCTGACATCCATCTTCTAAAATATGAAATTTACTTCTGTCCACGTTTTCCTCCTGTCAAATATCTCGTGCATCTGACTTAAAATTCAATATTTACGTTTCGTCTGCCAAACATTCTTTTGCCGCAGGACTTCACTTTATTTTCGATCTCTGGATTCCAAATATACGAGCAGTACGGAAATATCCGCCGGTGACACACCGGAAATACGGGATGCCTGTCCGATGGAAAGCGGCTGGAATTTTTTCAGTTTCTGCACCGCTTCAATTCTCAGGCTTCCGACTTCGTCGTAATTAATATCTTTCGGAATCCGTTTGTTTTCCATTTTCTTGAACTGCTCGACCTGCTTCATCTGTCTTCGGATGTAGCCCTGATATTTGATGTTGATATTGACCTGTTCACGCACACCGGCAGAATACTGCGGTCTGTTTTTGTCAATCTCTGCTAACATCTCATAGTCCAGCTCCGGACGGCGTACCAGTTCTCCGATGGTTGTTCCGGACTTCAGAGTGTACTTTCATGTGCCTCCAGAAATTTCTGTACTACTTCGGTTCCGCCGATATTCTCATGATCTACACGTTCTATTTCTTCTGCGATCTGACGCTCTTTTGTTTTCAGATCCTGATAGCGTTCTTCGGAGATCAGCCCCACCTGATAACCTTTCTCTGTCAGACGCAGATCTGCATTGTCCTGACGCAGAAGCAGACGATATTCTGCTCTGATGTCATCATACGATATGGCTCACGATTCTCTTTTGTTACCAGATCATCGATTAGAACACCAATATAAGCTTCCGAACGATCAAGGATCAGCGGCTCTTTTCCCTTTACCTGCATTGCTGCATTGATACCGGCAATCAGTCCCTGTGCTGCTGCTTCTTCATATCCGCTTCGCCGTTAAACTGCCCGCCACTGAACAGTCCCCTGATATTTTTAAACTCCAGGGATGCATCCAGCTGTCTCGGATTGATGCAGTCATACTCGATCGCATAGGCATTGCGGACGATCTTTGCGTGCTCAAGTCCGGCTACCGTGTGGTACATTTCATGCTGAACATCTTCCGGCAGGGAGCTTGACATACCGCCGATATACATTTCGTTCGTATGCAGTCCTTCCGGCTCCAGAAATACCTGGTGCCTGTTTCTTATCCGCAAACTTTACCACTTTGTCCTCGATGGACGGACAGTATCTTGGTCCGGTTCCCTCGATCATACCGGAATAAAGTGGTGAACGATCCAGATTTTTCCGGATAATTTCATGTGTTTCTTCGTTTGTATAAGTCAGCCAGCAGGATGCCTGGTCGATCTGCACATCGTCCGGATTCGTGGTAAATGAAAATGGTACCACTCTCTCATCGCCAAACTGTTCCTGCATTTTTGAAAAATCAATCGATCTGCGGTCTACACGTGCCGGTGTACCGGTCTTAAATCGCTGGATCTCGATTCCATGTGCTTTCAGGGAATCTGTCAGATAATTGGCTGCCTGCAGTCCGTTCGGACCGGTATAATACTGATATCACCGTAAATACATCTTGCACGCAGATATGTTCCGGTACAAAGCACGCAGGCTTTGCAGTGATACGTTGCCCCGGAGAATGTTTTGACTCCGGTGATTTTTCCGTCTTCTGTCAGAATTTCTGCAACTTCTGCCTGCACGATTGACAGGTTATCTGTGTTTTCCAAAACTTTTCGCATGGATCTGGAATATTCTGCCTTGTCTGCCTGTGCACGCAGAGAATGTACGGCAGGTCCTTTGGATTTATTGAGCATCTTGGACTGGATAAACGTTTTGTCGATATTTTTTTCCCATCTCTCCGCCCAGCGCATCGATCTCTTTTACCAGATGCCCCTTGGAGCTTCCTCCGATATTCGGGTTACACGGCATCATCGCGATGCTGTCCACACTGACGGTAAAAATGGTTGCGGAAAGTCCGAGTCTTGCACAGGCAAGTGCTTTGCCTCACATCCGGCATGTCCGGCTCCTACGACTACCACATCTGTATATTCTTCTAATGTATTCATTTCTTGCCTCCACTTATTTGCCCATACAGAACTTACTGAAAATTTCATTTACCAGATCATCATCCACGGCCTCGCCGATAATCGTTCCCAGAGATTCATATGCACTCATCAGATCGATCGAGAAGAAATCCTCCGGCATATCCTGTGCGATGCTCTCCGTCACCTGCTTCAGGCTCTCTTTTGCATCCATAAGTGCTGCCTTATGACGCATATTTGTGATACATACCTCATCGTTAAAAGAAAGGCTGCCTTCGAGAAACATATTTTTGAGTGTATCCTCAAGCTGTTCAAATCCAGTCTCATCTTTTGCAGAAACGCAGATCACCGGATGTTCTCCCACTTTTTTCCTTCAGGATCTGTTCTGTCGTTACCGGCTCCAGATCCGATATATTTAAAAAGAACGATCACCTTTCTGCCTTCAAATAGTTCGATAATCTCTTCATCATTCTCATCCAGTGCGGTCGATGAATCTGCCACGTACAGAATCAGGTCTGCTTCTTTTGCATATTTTTTTGCACGCCGCACACCAATCTGCTCTACGATATCTTCCGTATCACGGATGCCTGCGGTATCCATCAGGTTAAGTGTGATGCCGTGAAGATTGATGCTCTGCTCCAGCACATCTCTTGTCGTTCCCGCAATGTCTGTCACGATCGCCTTTTCCGTTCCGCAAAGCTTGTTAAGCAGAGAAGACTTTCCGGCGTTTGGCTTTCCAAGGATTACCGTCTTGATGCCTTCCGTCATGATCCTTCCATCGTTTGCAGAGCGGATCAGCTTCTCGATCATCTCGATCCACGCTTCATTTTCCTTTTCAAGCTCCTGCGGATAACCGTCAAGGCTGATATGCTCCGGATCATCCAATGCCGATTCAATATATGCAATATGATAAATGATCTTTGCTCTCAGATCCTTTATTTTCTGACCGATGCTTCCGCGAAGCTGGCCGACGGAACTTTTCAGAGCGTATTCATTTTTTGCCTCAATGACATCCATCACCGCCTCCGCCTGGGACAAATCCATTCTTCCATTTAAAAAGGCTCGCTTCGTAAATTCTCCCGGCTCTGCCGGAGGCTGCACCATTTTTGATCACAGCTTCCAGCACTCGCTGTATCGCATACACACCGCCGTGGCAGTCGATTTCTACGGTATCTTCCGCCGTAAAACTTCTCGGTGCACGCATCAGAACTACAAGCACCTCATCCAGCACTTCGTCTCCGTCACAGATATAACCATAGTGAACCGTATGGGATTGCTGTTCTGATAATTTTTTTTTGCCTTTCGGACTTCTGTATACACTTCATCCGCTATTTCAAATGCCTGATCTCCGCTGATTCGCACAATCCCGATTCCGGAACTGCTGACTGCTGTGGAGATCGGCGCAATCGTTTCACCTTTCATTGATTCCTCCTGATATTCAAAAGTCTGATTTTCGGCAAAGCATATCTGCCGCACTGAAAATCAGACTCATATCACTTACAACTATTTTACTTTACTGTTTTTTTAATGTAACAACTACTTTACGATACGGCTCTTCGCCCTCGCTGTGTGTGGACACCAGCGGATCATTCTGAAGTGCAGAATGGATCACTCTTCTCTCGTATGGATTCATCGGCTCCAGGAATACCGGTTTCTTTGTTCTCTTTACTTTGAACGCAATATTCTTTGCCAGATTTTCCAGCGTCTCTTTTCTGCGTGCACGGTAGTTTTCGGTATCTACCTTCACACGTACATATCCCGCATTGCCTTTGTTGACAACGAGGCTTGTAAGATACTGGATAGAATCAAGAGTCTGTCCTCTCTTACCGATCAGAACACCCATGTCTTTACCGGAAAGCTCGATGTTCAGATTGTCATCTTTATCAAATGATGTTTTGATGCAAACTTCTGAATCCATTCCGCAAACATTTTCTCCAGAAATTCTTTTGCATCTTTCTCTCTTTGCTTCTTTGTTGATCGGAAGCTTTTCTCTTGTAACTGCCGGTTTTGCCTGCGGTTCTTCTTTCTTTACTTCCACTTTTTTTCAGCTTTTGACTGCGGCTGATTTTCCGGTTTTCTTTCCGGTTTCTTCTCAACCGGTTTTTCTTCCTTCTTTTCAACCGTTTTCTCAGGCTGTTTTTTTACCGGCTCTTTGGTAAATTTCTTTGCCGGTTTTTCATAAAGCTTTTCTTTGCAGAAATGTCCTTCAAAGGATCTCTTACGGCTTCCTCAAAATCAAGAGAAATATCTTTTTCTTTCTTGCCCTTATAATGGCCGGTTTTCTTCCGATTCCAAAAAGTCCGGAAGTTGCTTCCTGAATAACATCATATTCAATATTATCGCCGCTTGTTCCAAGCTGAATTGTTTGCATTCATGATCGCTTCTTCTTTTGTCTTCGCAGAAACCTCGATATACTCTTCCATTTTAATACCTCCCATCCTTCTCCCCATATTACTTCTCTTTATTACCTTATTACTTTAATTCTTATTTTTCTTACCTTTTTGATTCTTTCATCAAACTGCTGAACCATTCTCGCTTTTTTTTGCAATACTTCCCGGTTTCGCATCTGCGTGTTTATAGTACTCCGTAGAATCCTGGATTTTTTCTGACGTTCTGCCTGTTTCTTCTCATCCACTTTCTGTGCATCCTCAAGATCTTTGAAGTTTACTTTTGCATGCTCAGAAATTTTCTTTGGCGGAAGTCCCTGTTTCTTACGTTTGGCATTCATTTTCTCCACATTTTTGCGGATCAGTGCGTCCATATCCATCTTTTCCATATGTTTGTTGACAACAACCTGCTGGATACCTCTGAATACCGCACCTGCGATCCAGTAGATACCAAGACCGATCGGAAGTGACAGACAGAAGAATACAGATACCAGAGGCATCATATTGTTCATCATCTTCATGGAGCTTTCCATGGAACTGTCGTCTCCTGCCGGGCTTTTGCCGCCTGCGGCATCAGTTTGGTGTTGAGCCACTGGCTTAAACCTGCCAGTATCGGGATTGCCAGTGCACATACAAATAAAATCCAGTTATGTGCCTTGAAATTTTCCACCATCGCTGTCATCGGTGAGTTGGAAATATTCAATCCCAGGATATAGTTCATTTTATCAAGACTGCCTGTTGTCTGTGAGATCATACCTGACAGATCCGGAAACTTCTCTGCCATTGCAGTCCAGTCTGCCGGTTTGAACTTGTACAGTGCATCGATCGCACTGTTTGCTGTATAACCAAGTCTCTGGAAATTGACCTGGTTTCCTACTGTATCAGCTAAAAACTGCTGTGTACCCTGTGTCTTTAAAAAGAACATTTACAAGAGGAGTAAATACATCTTTTACACTTGCAACGTAAGCCGGAATATTCCAGATTACACGATACAATGCAAACAGGATCGGCAGCTGAATCAGCATCGGAAGACATGTTCCCATCGGAGAAACACCGTATTTTGCATATACATTCTGTGTTTCTTCGTTCATCTTCATCATACTTACCTGGTCGTTTTTGCCGGCATACTTTTTCTGGATTGCCTTTATCTCAGGATTCATGATCGCAGACATCTTTGAAAACTTCTGCTGTTTGATCGTGAGTGGGTGAGCAGGGCATAAATAACCAGTGTAAACAAAATAATACATACACCGATATTGGAAATCCCAAACACCCCATCAGTGAAACTAAAAATCGCATTCATCAAAAGACCTAACAGTGTTGCCACCTGTCCAATGATGATGGTGTTGCTTTTTGTTAATAACATAACCTTCCTCCTGCATATTCACCTGACATTATACAGCAGTTCTTCATATTCAATTTTCTATTTTTAATTCTTCCTACCCGTTTACGGAACGGGATCATAACCACCCTTGGAAAAGGGATTGCATCGCAAAATCCTCCAGCATGCCAGAAGACTTCCTTTAACAGCCCCTGTATTTTTGTATCGCCTCCAGGCCATACTGCGAGCAGGTCGGTGTATAGGGGCATCTCGTATGCTTTAATGGTGACAGAAATTTCTGATAAAACCGGATCATTGCGATTAAAATATTTTTCATGAATATCAACCTGCTATTTTATGCACTTTACCAAGATGTAATAATGCACTTTCTACTTCAAAATAATTCTTATCTTTTGCAACAGGTCTTGCAATTACTACAATATCATATCCTGAGTGAAACCTGGTTTCACTCAGGCGATAACTTTTCTTATCAATCTGGCCAGTCTGTGTCTGACCACACTATTGCCCACCTTTTACTGACCGAAATCCCAAGTCTGTTCCTCTCTGTCTGATTCGGATAGATATACATAATGAGATAACGGTTGGCGGCCGACTTTCCATACTTATATACCGTCTGGAAATCTCTGTTTTTTTTCAAAGACTCTGAAAATATCATACTGCTTCCTTTTTTCTGTCATCCTTTCAAAAGACGAACATAGAAGAAAAGGCCACACATCTGCGGCCTATGCTGATAATTTTTTTTTCTTCCTTTTAATCTTCTTGCAGCAAGTACTTTTCTTCCGCCTGCAGTGCTCATTCTTGCTCTGAATCCGTGAACTTTAGCTCTGGATCTTTTTTTCGGCTGAAATGTCATTTTCATTATTACGGCACCTCCTTATCAAATATAAAATCTGTTTTATCTGTTTAGAAAACATCGTTTCAATTATATATGCAAAGCCCCATAAAGTCAAGTAATTCCGTGATTTTTTCAATTGAACCATGCTTTGGGGCAGAACCGTTCCTGTCAGTCCCATAGACAAACGGATGCAAAGCGGACATCTGCATAGTTTACACTCAGTTATCCACATTTTGGGGATAACTTGGGGATAACTTTTTTATTTGATGTGAAAAACTTTTTTTCTTTTTCAAAAAATGCCTTAAAATAAGGCTTTTCCCACTGTGGATGATGTTCCTTTAGTTATTCACACTGCCAATCCCACCTCTTTCCTTCTTTCGACATTTTTCTACATTTTTCGAAGTCTGTGATTCCCAAAATTCCTTTATTTTTCAACCTTTTTTCATCTGGTTCTTCTGTAACATACTTATGTAAACTTATTGGTTTACATAAAGTTATCCACATTTTGGGGATAACTTGGGGATAACTTCGTGTGTAACTTTTGCATATTTTCTACATTTTTCCCACAAACGCCCATTTTATCGCATTTTTGAGTGTGGATTATTGTCGAAAAGTTATGCACATTCAAAAATAAGCATTGATAATTTTCCTGTTTTAGTTTAATATTAAATAAGTAAAACTGGCCTTAAAAGGAGATCCTCATGAATATCATAGAAGAAAAGTGGGACAGTGTTGTGGATACCCTCAGTACAGAATTCGGATTTTCCCCAATTTCCATCAACACCTGGATCAAACCACTTCAAGTACAAAGATATGACAGTGACGAAGGCACTCTTTTTATTTATGTCCCGATTGATGAAATGGGTATTAACGAGGATTTCATTAATTCCTATATAAATAAGAAGTTTACAACTCCGCTTCGTTCTACGATTGCAGAGCTTACAGGACTGGACTGCACCAAGATCGTGTATACTGTAGAACAAAATGTTGTAAAAGAAGCGGATTCTTCTTCGAATACTGACAATTCTTTCAATAATATATTAGAAAAAGCAAATTTAAATCCGGAATATACCTTTGAAAACTTCGTTGTCGGAAGCAACAACAAATTTGCACACGCTGCATCTTTGGCAGTTGCCGAATCCCCGGGCGAAATCTACAATCCCCTCTTCCTCTACGGAGGTGTTGGACTGGGGAAAACCCATCTGATGCACTCGATCGCACACTTTATCCTGGAAAATAATCCACAGACCAGAGTACTTTATGTAACGAGTGAATCCTTTACGAACGAACTGATTGAAGCGATCCGAAACGGCAATAATACTGCTATGACAAAATTCCGTGAAAAGTACCGTAATATCGACGTTCTGCTGATCGACGATATTCAGTTTATCATCGGAAAAGAGTCCACACAGGAAGAGTTTTTCCACACGTTTAACGACCTGCATGGTGCGAAAAAGCAGATCATCATTTCATCCGATAAACCGCCGAAAGAGATCGCAACGCTGGAAGGAAGGCTGAAATCCCGCTTTGAATGGGCCTGATCGCAGATATTTCTTCCCGGATTATGAGACAAGGATGGCAATCCTCCGCAAAAAAAGAAGAACGTGATTCAAAAGAAAAAGGTTACCATCTGGATGATGAAGTCATTCAGTATATTGCTACCAATATCAAGTCCAATATCCGTGAACTCGAAGGTGCACTGAACCGGATCACTGCAATGAGCAGTCTTGAACACCGCGAAATTACAGTAGAACTGGCACAGGAAGCCTTAAAGGATATGATTTCACCGAACGCAAAACGAGAAATCACCCCGGATCTGATCCTTCTGACCGTTGCAGAACACTTTCATATCAAAACAGATGATATAAAAGGTTCCAAACGAAGTGCTGATATCGTGATTCCAAGGCAGATTGCCATGTATCTGTGCCGTGAAATGACCAGCACACCGCTCAAAGCGATCGGAAAACTGATGGGAAACCGCGATCATACGACCGTACTTCATGGAGTTGAGAAAATTTCGAAAGAAATTGAGACTTCCGATGATCTGAAAAACACGATAGATATCATTAAAAAGAAACTGAATCCAAACTAGACGGCCGAAAAAGCATCGTCTTTTTATTTGTGCACAAAATAATGTGGATATGTGTTGGATACTGTGTGAATAACTTTAGCCAATTTCTGAGGATGTTAATAACCCACCGGTTTTCCTCAGAAATTTGTGGACTTTTTCACCAGTTTATCCAACCTGTTTTTTCCCTTAAATTCAAGGATTTTGGGAGTTATTCACATATTCACATCCCCTACGGCGGCTACTGCGGATTTTCTCTTTAATTTATCTCATTTAACCCACAAAGGAGTTATCAACACAATGAAATTAGTATGCTCAAAAAGTAATCTTTTTAAAAAGTGTGAATATTGTTCTGAAAGCAATCCCAGGAAAAACAACCATGCCTATCCTGGAATGTATTTTGATTGATGCATCCACAAACAATATTAAATTTACAGCCAATGATATGGAACTTGGAATTGAAACCATCGTTGACGGTACCATTTTGGAAAAAGGAATTGTTGCAATTGATGCAAAAATTTTCTCTGATATCATTCGTAAACTTCCTGATAATGATGTTACGATTGAAACAGACGGAAATCTGACGACTACCATCACCTGTGAGAAGGCAAAATTCAGCATCAGCGGTCAGTCCGGGGAAGAATTTTCCTATCTTCCTTATGTAGAAAGAGATAATCATATTGTTGTCTCTCAGTTTACATTAAAAGAGGTGATTCGTCAGACTATTTTCTCAATCGCAGACCAATGAAAACAATAAGATGATGACCGGGGAATTATTCGAAGTCAAAGGCGATATGTGCGTGTAGTATCCCTGGATGGACACCGCATAAGTATACGGAAAATTGAATTAAAAAGAGGAATATTCTGATATCAAAGTTGTCGTTCCTGGAAAGACACTTATCGAAATCAGTAAGATTTTATCAGGCGAAACCGAAGATGAAGTCAGTATTTTCTTTACAAAAAATCATATTGTCTTTGAATTTGATGATACCGTTGTTGTGTCACGTCTGATCGAGGGAGAATATTTCCGCATTGACCAGATGCTTTCCAGTGACTACGAAACCAAGATTCAGGTAAATAAAAAAGAGCTTCTGGACTGTATTGACCGTGCGACACTTCTGGTAAAAGAAAGTGATAAAAAACCGATCATTCTTTCAATCACAGATGATAATATTGAACTTAAGATTCAGTCTCAGATCGGTTCTATGGATGAAGAAATTGACATCAATAAAGAAGGCAAGGACATTATGATCGGATTTAATCCGCGATTTCTGATCGATGCTCTTCGTGTTATTGATGATGAAACGGTTGATATTTATCTGATGAACCCGAAAGCACCATGCTTTATCAGAGACGAACAGCAATCTTATATATATTTGATCTTGCCGGTTAATTTTATGGCATAAGGAGTGAAAGTTTATGGAAACAATTAAATTAAGAGATGAGTTTATCAAACTTGGTCAGGCATTGAAAGCAGCAGGTTTTGTAGAGTCCGGCGTGGACGCAAAATATGCCGTTCAGGATGGTCTTGTGAAGGTAAACGGCCAGACAGAAACACAGCGGGGCAAGAAACTGCATGCCGGCGATGTGGTAGAATATGATGGTCAGACTGTAAAAATTACAGATTGATGGAATGATAGTAAAATCTTTGAAGCTGAATCAGTTCCGCAATTATGAGTCAGCTGCAGTTGTCTTTTGATAAGGGAACGAATCTTTTCTATGGGAACAATGCCCAGGGGAAGACCAATATTCTCGAAGCGGTATATCTATGCGGAACGACGAAATCCCATAAGGGAAGTAAAGACAGGGAAATGATCCGTTTTGGTGAGGAAGAAGCTCATATACGGATGGCGATCAGCAGAAGCCAGAGTGCTTATGAGATCGATATGCATCTGAAAAAGAACCGGCCGAAGGGCATTGCAGTCAACGGCGTGCCGATCCGAAAGGCGGCAGAGCTGCTTTTTTGGAATCGCAAACTTCGTTTTTTCTCACCGGAGGATCTTGGTATCATTAAAAACGGACCGGCGGAGCGGCGGCGTTTTATTGATATGGAACTTTGTCAGCTGGATAAGCTTTACTTACACGAGCTTTCCAATTACAATAAAGTGATCATACAGAGAAATAAGCTTCTGAAAGAGTGTTCTTTTAACAGTCAGTATGAAGAAATGCTGGATATATGGGATATGCAGCTGGTAAAATATGGAAAAAAGCTGATCGAATCAAGGGAGCGGTTTGTCAAAGAGCTTGGCGTGATTGTAGCAGAGATACATAGAAATCTGACGGGCGGCAGAGAAGAGCTGATGGTCCGTTATGAGAAAAATGTTTCTGCGGACGAATTCGAAAGAAAACTTCAGACTTCCAGGAAACGGGATCTGAAGGTGAAAATGAGCATGACAGGTCCCTCACAGGGACGATCTGCTTTTTGAAGTAAAGGGTGTAGATATCCGCAGATTTGGATCGCAGGGACAGCAGAGAACGGTCGCACTTTCGCTGAAACTTGCGGAGATCGAACTGGTAAAAGAGCGATCAAAGATACGCCGGTACTGCTTCTGGATGATGTACTTTCCGAACTGGACAGCAGGCAGGCAGCAGTATTTATTAGACAGTATACATGATATACAGACGTTGATCACCTGTACGGGGATTGATGATTTTATAGAAAACAAGTTTCAGTTGAACAAAGTTTTTCATGTTGCAGACGGTGTTGTTTGCGAAGGATGAAAAGAAAAGACAGGAGGTTACTATGGGCACAGAGAGCAATGCAGAAAATGAATACGGTGCAGATCAGATTCAGATATTGGAAGGTCTTGAGGCTGTACGAAAGAGACCGGGTATGTATGTCGGCAGTACATCGTCCAGAGGTCTTCATCACCTGGTTTATGAGATTGTAGGTAATGCAGTTGATGAAGCTCTTGCGGGGTATTGTGATACCATCAGGTAACGATAAATAAAGATAATTCCGTAACAGTCATTGACAATGGACGTGGCATTCCGGTCGGAATCAACCACAAAAGTAGGTATTCCGGCGGTAGAAGTCGTGTTTACGATCCTGCATGCCGGCGGAAAATTCGGCGGTGGCGGATACAAAGTTTCCGGTGGTCTGCATGGTGTAGGTGCGTCTGTTGTAAATGCACTTTCTACACATCTTGAAGTTACGATTTACCATGAAGGTAAAATTTATCGTCAGCGATATGAAAGAGGAAAAGTAGTATATAAATTAAAAGTGATCGGAGAATGTGATCCAAAGAAAACAGGTACAACGGTTACATTCCTGCCGGACAGCGAAATTTTTGAAGAAACAGTTTTTGATTTTAATGTGCTTAAACAGAGACTTCGTGAGATGGCATTTCTTACAAAAAATATCAAGATTGTTTTAAGAGATGACCGTCCGGAAGAACCAATCGAAAAGATGTTCCATTATGAGGGCGGTATCAAGGAGTTTGTGACTTACCTGAATAAAGGCAAGACACCGCTTTACCCGGATATTATTTACTGTGAAGGAATGAAGGATAATATTTATGTGGAAGTTGCCATGCAGCACAACGATGGATACACCGAAGGTTCCTACAGTTTTGTAAATAACATCACGACTCCGGAAGGCGGAACTCATCTGACTGGTTTTAAAAATGCACTGACAAAGACTTTTAATTCTTATGCGAGACTGAATAAACTGATCAAGGACACCGAGACACTTTCCGGTGATGATATCCGTGAAGGTCTTACCGTGATCGTAAGCATCAAGATAGAAGAACCGCAGTTTGAAGGACAGACCAAGCAGAAACTGGGCAACAGTGAGGCACGAGGTGCTGTTGACAATATTGTTTCCGAGCAGCTGATGATCTATCTGGAACAGCATCCGCAGGTTGCAAAAATGATCCTTGAGAAATCTATCATGGCTCAGAGAGCGAGAGAGGCAGCCAGGAAAGCAAGAGATCTGACCAGAAGAAAATCTGCACTGGAAGGAATGTCTCTTCCTGGAAAACTGGCAGACTGTTCAGACAAAGATCCGAAAAACTGTGAAATCTATATTGTTGAGGGAGATTCCGCAGGCGGTTCCGCAAAGGAGGCGCGCAGCCGTGCGACGCAGGCGATCCTGCCGCTGCGCGGAAAAATCCTGAATGTGGAGAAAGCAAGACTTGACCGTATTTATGCAAATGCGGAGATCAAGGCGATGATCACTGCGTTCGGTACCGGAATCCATGACGATTTCGATATCTCCAAGCTCCGTTATCATAAGATCATTATCATGACCGATGCGGATGTGGATGGTGCCCATATCAGTACATTACTATTGACATTCCTGTATCGTTTTATGCCGGAACTGATCAAACAGGGATATGTATATCTGGCACAGCCACCACTGTATAAACTGGAGAAAAATAAAAGTCTGGTATGCGTACAGCGATGAGCAGCTAAACGATCCTGGGAGAAGTCGGCCGAGACCAGAACAACAAGATCCAGCGTTACAAAGGTCTGGGAGAGATGGATGCGGAGCAGTTGTGGGGAGACCACTATGGATCCGGAAAAACGAGTGCTCCGCCGTGTTGTTATGGATAACGAAAATTCTTCAGAGCTGGATGTTACCTTTACAACGCTGATGGGCGATCAGGTAGAACCAAGAAGAGAATTTATTGAAGAGAATGCTCAGTTTGTAAAAAATCTGGATATTTAGTGCTCGGAAGTAGGAGGAAAAACTGTTGGAAGACAATATTTTTGATAAGATACATGACGTGGATTTGAAAAAAGACCATGGAAGAATCTTATATCGATTATGCAATGAGCGTTATTGCGGCACGTGCATTGCCGGATGTGAGAGACGGTCTGAAACCGGTACAGCGGCGTGTGCTGTACTCCATGATCGAGCTGAACAACGGACCTGACAAGCCGCACAGAAAATGCGCCCGTATCGTCGGTGATACCATGGGTAAATATCATCCCCACGGAGACAGCTCCATTTACGGAGCCCTGGTCAACATGGCCCAGGACTGGTCAACCAGATATCCGCTGGTGGATGGACATGGAAACTTTGGTTCTGTGGACGGCGACGGCGCTGCCGCTATGCGTTATACCGAAGCGCGTCTGAGCAAAATTTCCATGAAAATGCTTGCAGATATCGATAAAAAATACGGTAGATTTTTTCACCGAACTTCGATGAAACGGAGAAAGAGCCAGATGTACTTCCGGCAAGATTTCCGAATCTTCTGGTCAATGGTACGACCGGTATCGCCGTAGGTATGGCAACGAACATTCCGCCGCATAATCTGCGTGAAGTTGTAAAAGCCGTTGTGAAGATCATCGACAACCGCATTGAAGAAGGCAGAGAGACGGAGATCGAAGAAATCCTGGATATCGTAAAAGGTCCGGATTTCCCGACCGGTGCAATGATCTCGGAACAAGAGGAATCCAGGAAGCTTACCGCACAGGACGCGGCAAGATCCGTGTGCGTGCGGTAACAGATATCGAGACGATGCCGAATGGCAAGAGCCGTATTTTTGGTATCGGAGCCGCCGTATATGGTAAACAAGGCCAGACTGATCGAAAAAATGGCAGAACTGGTACGTGATAAAAAGATTGACGGAATCACAGCGATCACAGATGAATCAAGCCGTGAAGGTATGCGTATCAACATTGAGCTTCGAAGAGATGTTAACGCAAATGTCGTACTGAATCAGCTTTTTCAAACATACACAGCTCCAGGATACCTTTGGTGTGATCATGCTTGCACTGGTAAACAATCAGCCGAAAGTCATGAACCTTCTGGAGATGCTCCAGCACTACCTGACACATCAGGAAGATGTTGTTACAAGACGTACACAGTACGAACTCAACAAAGCAGAAGAACGTGCACATATCTTAAAAGGTCTGCTGATCGCACTGGATCATATTGATGAAGTCATCAGCATTATCCGTGCATCCAGAACAGCAAAGACTTGCAAAAGAAGCATTGATGACACGTTTTGAACTTTCCGATGCCCAGGCCCAGGCAATCGTAGACATGCGTCTGCGCGCTCTGACCGGTTTGGAAAGAGAGAAGATCGAAGCAGAGTATGAAGCTCTGATGGCAAAAATCAAGGAGTTGAGAGCCATTCTTGCAGACGAAAATCTTCTGCTTGGCGTGATCAAAACAGAAATCATGGAAATCGCAGATAAGTATGGAGATGAGAGAAGAACTTCCATTGGATTTGATATGTATGATATTTCTACAGAAGATCTGATCCCGCGTGAAAATGTTGTGATCGCCATGACAAAACTTGGTTATATTAAACGTATGAGTGTTGACAATTTCAAGGCTCAGAACCGCGGTGGCAAGGGCATCAAGGGTATGCAGACCATCGAAGATGACTACATCGAAGAACTGCTGATGATGAATACACATCACTATCTGATGTTCTTTACCAACACCGGAAAAGTATACCGCCTGAAAGGATATGAAATCCCGGAAGCCAGCCGTACGGCAAGAGGAACGGCGATCGTCAATCTGCTCCAGCTCGCACCGGAAGAAAAGATCACGGCGATGATCCCGGTCAAAGAGTACAAGCAGGGCAAATATCTGTTTATGGCAACCAGAAAGGGTATTGTGAAAAAAGACACCGCTTCTGGATTATGCAAACGTAAGAAAGACAGGACTTGCAGCCATCAGCCTGCGTGAAGATGATGAACTGATCGAAGTCAAACTGACCAACAACAAGAAAGATATTTTCCTGGTAACAAAATACGGTCAGTGTATCCGCTTCCCGGAAACCGATGTCCGCAAAGATGGGACGTACGGCGATGGGAGTCATCGGCATGCAGCTCAATGACGGCGACGAAGTCATTGGTATGCAGCTCAATACACAGGGAGATCACCTTCTGATCGTATCTGCAAACGGCATGGGAAAACTGACCTCGATCGATGAGTTCAAGAGCCAGAACCGCGGTGGTAAAGGTGTGAAATGTTATAAGATCATGGAGAAGACAGGAAACGTGATCGGTGTTAAGAACCTCCATATGGATGACGAGATCATGATGATCAATACCGAAGGCATTGTCATTCGTATGATGTCAACGACATTTCCGTTCTTGGACGTGTGACATCCGGTGTGAAACTTATGAATCTTTCGGAGAACGTATCTGTGGCAAGTATTGCGAAAGTCCGTGAAACTTCAGCAGACAGCGAAGATATCATCAAAAAAATCGAAGACGAAATGATCGAAGATGAGAAAACGACGAAGAAATCAAAAACGAAGAGACAACACAGGAGTAATCAAACTGGAGGAAGACCATGATTTTGCGAAGAATGCTTGCAATCTGGATTTCAAAAGCAACATGTGTAGTATGTAAACTTGCCGGCAAACAGGGGGTAACCCTGGCCGGCAAAATTGCACTTAAAATAGATCCGAAAATCCTGATGGAACTTTCCGGGCAGGTGCGGAAAAAGATTTTTATCACCTGCGGAACAAATGGAAAGACGACAACCAATAATCTGCTCTGCTCGGCAATCGAGGCAGAAGGTGAGAAAGTGATCTGCAACCACACCGGTTCCAATATGCTCAACGGTGTCGTATCGGCATTCGTGCTGGCAGCAAAATGGAACGGAAAACTGGATGCGGATTATGCGTGTATTGAGATTGATGAGGCATCAACAGTAAGAGTTCTGCCGTATTTTAAACCGGACTATATGATTTTGACCAATCTTTTCCGTGATCAGCTCGACCGTTACGGGGAGATTGATATTACGATGGAACTGCTAAAAAAGCCATGCATATGGCTCCTGATATGACACTTGTCGTAAATGGCGATGATGCACTTTCGGCATTTCTTGCAAAAGATTCCGGTAACAAATATGTTACGTTTGGTATCGGAAAGCAGTGTCAGCAGGAAAAAGAAAATGCAAGAGAGATCCGGGAAGGTCAGTTCTGCAAATGCCGCGGAGAAAAGCTGAATTACCATTTTTACCATTACAGTCAGCTTGGGGATTATGAGTGTCCGAACTGCGGATTTAAAAGACCGAAGCTCGATTTTGATGCTGAAAACGTAAAAAGCGGTGGAAAACTTTCCTTCGATGTGGATAACAGAGAAATAAAAGCCAACTACCGTGGATTCTACAACGTTTATAATATTCTGGCAGCCTATGCAGCAGCTCGCACAGCCGGTCTGGAATTAAAGAATTACAACAAAGTGCTGGCAGACTACAATCCGCAGAACGGACGTATGGAGCATTTTCACATCAAAAATACCGATGTTCTGCTGAACCTTGCAAAGAATCCGGCTGGATTTAACCAGAATATTTCCGCAGTGCAGGAAGATGACAAACCGAAAGATATCATCGTGCTGATCAACGATAAAGATCAGGATGGTACGGATATTTCCTGGCTCTGGGATGTGGATTTTGACCGTTTTCAGGATATGAATGCAGCGTCGATCACGGTCAGCGGAATCCGATGCCAGGATATGCGTCTGCGTCTGAAATATGTTGATATTCCATCCAGGCTGGAACCGGATGTAGAAAAGGCGATCCGCAGCCGCATTGCAGACGGAACCGGAAATCTGTACGTGCTGGTAAATTATACGGCACTTTATGACACTCACAATATCCTGAAAAAATTAGAACAGGAAAAAGCGTAGGAGGCGGCAGAAACTATGAAAATTACAATCGGACACCTTTATCCGGATCTGTTGAACCTCTACGGAGACCGGGGAAATATCCAGTGCATGATGAAACGCTGCCAGTGGAGAGGCATTGAAGCAGAAACGCTGGAATTTAAACTGGAAGATGAAGTAGATTTTTTCCAAACTGGATATTGTACTGCTTGGAGGCGGTTCTGACCGTGAGCAGATGATCGTCTGCAAAAGACTGCAAAGAGATCCAGAAAAACTTTAAAGATTATGTGGAAGACGGCGGTGTTGTGATCGCTGTCTGCGGTGGTTATCAGCTGCTTGGAGATTACTATCAGACGGACGAAGGCCGCATGGAAGGACTGCATCTGGTCAAACTCCACACGGAGCAGAAACCGGGAAGACTGATCAGCAATATTGTACTAAAAAGTGATCTCTTTGATATGCTGGTTGTCGGGTTTGAGAATCATGGCGGACGTACCGATATCGGTGATAACCAGCCGTTTGGCAAAGTCCTGTATGGTTCCGGAAACGACGGTGAATCCGGCTATGAAGGTATTGTATACAAGCATGTAATCGGCACCTATCTGCACGGACCACTGCTGCCGAAAAATCCACAGGTTTGTGACTGGCTGATAGAGAAAGCACTGGAGCGAAAATACGGAAAAGACATTGAGCTTCAGCCACTGGATGATCAGGAAGAAAAAGAAGCAAACGCTTATATAGTAAACAGATTTGTAAAATAAAGTATCAAAAAATAACGCACAAAAGAATAAATTTTATGATTTTCTGACACAAAACAGGAAATTACAGGGCAAAAATAGATAGAAAAACAGAATCTCTGAAAGCTGATTATTGGAAGGATAGATAAAAAATATTCCGGTAATCAGCTTTTTTAGTAAATAATAATTGAAAAGAGCATTGAAAATGGTAACATAGAATAGACATAGCTAATTTTTGGTATAAGCAAATAAGGAGGGCTTTTATGAAATGGAAACAGTATTTAGCTGTCATGACAGCACTGCAATGGTTATTTCGGACCGGCAGTACCGATGAGTCAGGTATTCGCAAAGCAGATGCAGTGGCAAACAGAAGTACAGGCAAGTGATGAAACAACAGACGAGAAAGTGATTACCTTGCCGTCAGCGGGAGAAAATTATCTGTAGAAGCAGAAGATTTTACTCTGGCAAAAAAAAGGAGGAAATGACTATATTCGTATTGCAGAAAGAGACTGGGCAAGCGGTGGAAAAATCGTTGACTGGTTTGAAAACGGAAATGCAATGTCTATTAAGTTTAATGCACCAAAAGCAGGCATCTATGCGGTGACAGCTACTTACCGCAGCGGTCGCAAAGATACAGACACACCAAATGCATTTGAATGGGAAGGAACCAATGTAGAAAGCGGAAGTGTAGATGTATACGGTGAAGATAAAGCGACTACAACACATACTGTAACCTTTTTTGTAAAGGTAACAAAAGAGGGAGAAGGCACACTGACCTTCAAAGCAGGCGAGAAGGCAGGTCCGCAGGTAGATAAATTTGATATCGAACAGGCATATACATTACCGACTGGTGATGATACCCTGACAGTAGAAGCAGAAGATTTCACTCTGGTGCCAAAAGCAGGAGAAGATACAAGTAAACACATCCATGTAATTGAAAATACAGAGTGGGCAAGCGGCAAGAAGATGGTGTCCTGGTTTGAAAATGGCGATGCGATGTATATGAACTTTTATGCACCGGCAGCAGGTGACTATAGTGTAACAGCTACTTACCGCGCGGACGTCTGAAGAACAATCAAATGAATTTACATGGGAAGGAACCAATGTGGAAAGCGGAAGCGTAGATGTTTATGGAGAATCCGGAGCAACCACAACACATACGGTAACCTTTACTGTCAAAGTAACACAGGCAGGAGCTGGTGTGCTGAAATTTACAGCAACCAATCCAAAATGTGGAGGTCAGGTAGATAAATTTGAATTTAAGAAAAAAGCAAACGTAGCTGTAGAGGGAGTTACCTTAGACCAGACAACAGCTACCCTGACAGCAAAAAGGTCAGACGCTGCAGTTGAATGCAAACGTAACACCAGAAGATGCAAGCAACAAAAAAGTAACTTTTTGCATCCGATAAAGAGGAAGTAGCAACGGTTGATGCAACTACAGGTGTAGTTACTGCAGTGGCAAATGGAGAAGCAAAAATCACGGCAACAACAGAAGATGGAAGCAAGACAGCAGTCTGCACGGTTACTGTTGATATTAAAGATACTACACAGCCGGAAGATGCAGATGCACCGAAAACCTGGGGAGCAACACCAAACGATGAACAGCTCTGGTATATGAAACAGGGAACAGCCGCATTCTGTCACTTTGGACCGAATACATTCAATAACGTTGAGTGGGGCGAAAATTACGGAACAAAAACTCCGAAAGAAATTTTTAAACTGACCAAGAAATTTAATGCAGAAGATCTTGTAAAAGCAGTAAAAGAGGCTGGATTCAGCCGTCTGATCCTCACAGCAAAACATCATGATGGATTCTGTCTGTGGTCAAGCCAGTATACAGACTATGATATTGCAAGTACAGATTATCAAGGTGATATCCTGGAAGAAATTTCAGATGCATGTACCAAGTATAATCTGGATATGGGATGTTATCTTTCACCGTGGGATATCCATGAAGATAAATATGGATGCTTTGGTGATAACAACAATAAGAAAAATAACAATAATACCGGAACATTTACAGACTACAATAAACTGTATGTAGCATGGATCAATGAAATCTGTCAGGCCAAAAAAGCAGATGGAAGCTATAAATATGGCAATAATAATCCAAACCGCCGTTCTGACCGTTTTGTAGAATGGTGGATGGACGGAGCACAGGGAAGTGCAAGTAATAGACAGACATATGACTGGAAAGCAATCCTGGGTGCGATTAAAAACAACAATCCACACTGTCAGGTATTTGGAACAGGTAAAGCAGTAAATGGTAAAAATGGAGAAGAAGATAAAAAGCTTGCCGGTACTGGTGGTATTCACTGGATCGGAAATGAATCAGGCTGGGCATCTAATGAAACATGGGCAAAGATCAATATCGGTGAAGACTATGAGACATTACCAAAATCCGATGGAGCTTATATTGGTGTAAGCAATGGTGTTCAGTGGTCTGTACCGGAAGTAGATACCAAGATGCTTGCAGGTTGGTTCTGGAGAGATTCTGCAGGAGATGACACCACAAAATCAGAGAGTGAACTGGCAGATATTTATTTCCGTACAGTTGGTCGCGGTGCGACACTTCTGATGAATTTATCTCCGAATAAGAATGGTGAAGTAGGAGCAACACAGTTAAATCGCTTTAAAGAATTAGGAAAGAACATCAGCGATACTTTTAAAACAGATTTAACAAAAGCAAGTGGAGTAACTGCAACAGCAGATTCCACATGGAAAAATTCTGACAAGTACGGAGTCGCAAAGTTCTGGATACCATTCCGGAGGGAGAAGTTTACGACAATACTTACTGGGCACCGGCAGAAGGAAAGACCACAGGAAGTCTGGAAATCAACCTTGGCGGTCTGAAGAAATTTGATGTGGTATCTATTGAAGAATACATTCAGAAAGGTCAGACTATTGCTGCATTTACAGTAGAATATAAAGACCTGGCAGGACAGTGGCATGATTTTGCAAGTGGAAAAACAATTTCAGCAAAACGTCTGTGCCGCGGTGAAACAGTAGAAGGTACCGCAATCCGTATTAATATCACAGAAGCAAAAGATACCCGAAAATCTGTAATGTAGGTGTATATAAAGCATCCAAAGGATTTTCAGTGTCTTCTGATGGCAAAGCAGTGAAGCAGTGCCAAGCAATCTGAAAAAAGTTTCTATCAACGATGCAACAAGAGAAGGAACCTGGAATTTCGAGAAAGACGAGGATGGAAATGCAAATGGTTCTGCATGGGGTGATACAGCAGGACTGGCAAAGAACCTTTACCTTTACCGGAACGAAAGCATGGGTAGTTGGTACAGCAGATCCGAACCATGGTATGATGGATGTTTACATTGACGGAAAGAAAGTAGACAGTGTAAATACACAAAAGTCTCCAAGAAAAATGGGAGCTGTTCTGTATACAACACCGGATCTCGAATATGGCACACATACAATCAAACTGGCTCGTTCAACCAAAGCATTAGGTATCAGCAAAATTTATTATGCAGATGGATCTGGTATTTTCACAATGAAGCAGTCAGAGTATGAACTGATGTATGGTGGAACAACAGAAGTAGAAATCACACGTACAGGTGGTACAAAAGGTCAGGCTAAAGTAAATTATGTTACACAGTCTGCAGGAGCAGAACAGGGTGTAAACTATACAGACCTTGCAGGCAGTGTGACATTTGAAGATGGTGAAACATCCAAAAAAATTACATTGACAGGTCTTGAAAATGAAAAAGCAGACAGAATGGTTGATGGAAAAGACTTTTATTTTACTTTGACATCAGATAATGCTTCTATTGGAACAGCAAATTATGCACATATCACTCTGTATAATGCAAATGTAGAAAAGACTGCAGAGAGAATTGCAAAACAATGGATCTCACAGGCTATACAGCAGAAAGTGTTAAAGTATTAAATGATGCAATGAGCGAAATGAAAGCACTTGGAACAACTGCAACAAAAGATCAGGTCAAAGCCGCAGTTAAAAAGTTCTGGATGCAAAGAATGCACTGAGAGCAAAGCAGATGAAAATAATCCGGCATATGAAGCAGTAACAGGAGTGAGCCTTGATAAAACAACTGCAAAACTGACAGAAAAAGGTCAGACTGTAGAACTGAAAGCAACGGTAGCACCGGCAACTGCAAGCATTAAAGATGTAAGCTTTGCAACAAGTGATGCAAACGTAGCAACTGTAGATGCAAACGGAAAAGTTACTGCTGTAGGAAACGGAACAGCAACGATTACAGTTACTACAGATGATGGAAATAAGACCGCAATCTGCAGCGTTACTGTAGAACTTCCGGCAGAGCCAACACCGGATCCAGTACCGGCAGATCTGGTTCAGAAAGTAAATAATGAAATTGCGGCGCTGGCTGATAAGAAAGAAGCTGACTATACAGCAGATTCCTGGAAAAATTATCAGAAAGTTTCTGGAAGCAGCTACAAAAGCAAACAAAAGATGAAAAGGCAACGAAAACTGACTTAGAGAAGGCACTTGCAGATCTGCAGACACAAAGAAGCAAAACTTCAGAAAAAAGCACCGGAAACTCCTTCAACCGATTCTAAAAATCCAACTGTTGGAACAGAAGCGAAGGTAGGAAAAGGTATCTATCGCGTAACAAACGCAAAAAAAAAGACAGTAGTTCTGGTAAAACCGCGTAAAGTCAACAATACAAGCTTTAACGTACCAAAGAGCGTAAAACTGGCAAACGGAAGATACAAAGTCGTTGGAATTGAAAAGAATGCATTTAAGAACAACAGAAAACTGAAGAAAGTTGTCATCGGAAGTCAGGTAACAAAGATCGGTGCAAATGCATTCAGCGGAGCTAAAAATCTGAAGACTATTACAATCAAATCCAAATCTCTGAAGAGCGTTGGAAAAAATGCATTTAAGGGTATCAATAAGAAATGCAAGATTAAAGTTCCAGCTAAGAAATTAAACAGCTACAAGAAACTTCTGAGTAAAAAGGTCAGAAAGCAAGCGTAAAAATTACAAAATAAACCAGAGTTAAGAATATTGATTCTGAAATAAAAAGTTAAAAAAAGAGCTGCCACAAAGGTGATAAAACACTGGAGTGGCGCTCTTTAATATGAGCAAAAGGTTATGCATTTATGTTTTCTGAAATTCCGCTATTTCGCATGCCTCTTTTCCTGAAATATTGTCAAATAGCGTTCATCACCGGTCATGACCTGGAGAAGTTTCAGTACTTCATCCACATGGCGAATTTCTGTCGGATCATCAAGCCGCCTGTGCAGGTATTTGATTTTGTTGGATTTTCCTGCCGAACGGCAATGAAAGTCAGATTTAAAAATAGAATAAAAATTGTTTGTGTCCATTATAAGAGAATGAGTGATATCTGTCAATCTTTTTGATTACTCTATGAAGAAAAATTGGAAATATCAAAAGAGCACAAAAAACTTTTTAAAAATGAAAAGGATAATGAAGTAAAAATAATTTGTAAACTGTGAGCTTTAAAAGCAAAAAAAAAGTAAGGTATAATATAAAAGAAATATAATAAAATCGGAGGAGAAAGAGTGAAAAAAAAATTTGCTTATCAGGCAACGCAGAAATTGTATGCACTTATAGTTGGAATAATATTTTTGTTGATATTATTTGGACAATGGTGCAGATTTTTAAATTAAAAAGGATTTTTGATTCCAAATATTGTAATTTTAGGGGAATTATTTTAGCTGGGGCATTTGTATATTACTGGCGATATAAAAGAAATGGAAAGCAGAAGGCAGAGAGGATATGGAAGTATGATTTAATTGTAAGAGTTTCTTTGATTATATTATTTGTTGTTCAAATTTTTATTGCTTACAATATAGTTTTTGAACCTGGATGGGATGCAGGAGGAATTTATAACAGTGCAAAAATATTTGTAAACGGAAATCGGGCGGATATCGTTATAAGATATCCATTTTCTATGTATCCAAATAATTTACTGTCGCTGTTTATAGAGTCAGCTGTTATTTCTTTCTGTAATTTGTTTGCAAATGAAAATGAAGTTGTACAGTTAATGTTTTTTGCAGTTCTTAATTCAATGATAAATGTCGTGCGTGCTATTTGACATATAAAAGTGCCAATCTCATTTGTAAGAAAAAAATTGCATTTCGCCTTTATATTAGCTGTTTTAAATTTTGGCTTATCTCCGTGGAATGTAATTTTTTATTCAGATTCGTTAGGATTGGTCTTTCCGATACTGACGTTTTATTTATTTATGAAACCGAATAAAACAGAAAAAATGGAGTGGATTT
>VOFD01002628.1_pt1 | contig 36006 bp, 24 predicted proteins | sample 5384101 | NCBI WGS metagenome assembly VOFD01 (sample SAMN12384723, study PRJNA508395) | human gut metagenome | isolation source: healthy gut C | host: Homo sapiens
CGGCTACGCGATCTGGGATATAGACGGAACCGATTTCGCATGGCTCTACAAATCCACCGGCTGGCCCGAGGAGTACCAGTTCCGCAGCTACGACCTGAACAACGTATCGTTCTCGATGGACGACGTCCCCAACATTCCCTCGAACGTACTGATCCAGCTCGCCTACAAGAAATACGTCAACGCCTACCCCGAAAACTCGGACAACGAAGTGCTCATCAAGATCTGGAACTGGAACAGCAACTGGGAGCTGAGCGTCGTCGACGAGCGGGGCAAGACGCTCGAATACACGCCGGTATGGGCATACGATCCGCTCCATATCGCAGCGCTCTCCGTGCCGCGCTTCAACAATTCCGGCATCACCTCCACGCCCTCGTTCGTCACGGAATCGGCCACCAACTTCTTCAAGGTGAAGGCCGACGACGCCGACGTCGACCTGACGATCACCGTCAAGGACGAATTCGGGCACACGTGGACCGAGGAGATGCAGCGCCCGAAAGCCTTCTCGACGGATGCCTACAAACTCAGATGATACATAACTAACCTTTCACTAACCAAACCTTACTTCTTATGAAAGTATTCAGACTATCGGTTCTGTCTCTGGTTCTGACCGTGTCGGGAGGTATCCTGGCCCTGGCCGCCCAGAATAGAACGGTATCGGGAAAAGTCCTCGATGCCCAGCAACAGCCGATCGTGGGAGTAGCCGTTCTGGTCGACGGAACGACCCGGGGTACTACGACCTCCGAAAACGGCAGCTTCACGCTCGACATTCCCGCCGGCGAAGTCGTCCTGAACGCCACCTATCTGGGCTACATCCCCCAGAAAGTGACGGTGCCCTCGTCGAAGAGCGAAGTCACGATCTACCTCCAGGAGGACGCCATCCAGCTCGAAGAGGCGGTCGTCATCGGTTACGGTACGCAGAAGCGCGTCAACCTGACGGGCGCCGTCTCGACGGTGAGCAGCAAGGAACTCGAAAACCGCGTCACCCATTCGGTGACCAACATGTTGCAGGGTTCCGTAGCGGGCCTGAACATCACCACGTCGTCGGGTAAACCCGGCAGCACGCCCTCGATCAACATCCGCGGCGTGAACTCGGTCAACTCGGCCGACCCGCTCGTGCTGATCGACGGAGTCGTGGGCGACCTGAACCGCGTCAACCCCAACGACGTCGAGTCGATTTCGGTCATCAAGGACGCATCGGCCGCCGCCGTCTACGGCGCCCGCGCCGCATTCGGCGTCATCCTCGTGACGACCAAGTCGGGGTCGGCCAAGGACGGCAAGGCGACCGTGCGTTACAGCGGCCGCTTCGGCTGGGAGGAAGCTACGACCTCGACCGATTACGAAAACCGCGGCTACTGGTCGGTTTACGAAGTCAACCGCTTCTGGCAGGTCGAACAAGGTACCAAATACATCAGCTACACCGACCACGACATGCAGCAGTTGCTGGCGCGCGTGAACGACAAAACCGAGCATCCCGACCGCCCGTGGGTCGTCGAAGATGTGCGCAACGGCCGCAAGCAGTGGGTCTACTACGGCAACTACGACTGGTGGGACATGCTCTTCCGCGAGAAGCGCCCCGTACAGCAGCACAGCGTCTCGCTGAGCGGCGGAACGAAAGACATCAAGTACTTGGTTTCGGGCGCCTACGACCGTCAGGCCGGTATGCAACGGGCTTTCCCCGACATCTACAACAAGTACAACCTGCGTTCGAAGATCGATTTCCGGATCAACAAGTGGGCTACGCTCTCGAACAATACGTCGTTCTTCAGTTCGAACTACAATTCGCAGGGCGACAGCGGCATCGACAATACGCTCCGCTACGGCTCCGTCCACGCGCTGGCCTGCTATCCGATGCAAAACCCCGACGGGTCGTGGCTTTACAGTTCGCCCTACCAGACCTACAAGATCGCCAACGGCCGCCACATCATGCTCAACGAGGGCACGCACCGCAACGTCGACCGCCGGAGCGACTTTTCGAATACTACGCGACTGGTCATCACGCCGTTCAAGACGCTGAGCATTACGGGCGACTTCACCTACCGCCTCTATCAGGAACGCAACACGAGCAGAAGTTCGCCGCTCTCCTATCGTGAATATCCCGACGGCCCCATGCTGGAATACAACACCGGCGCCGGCCTGAACCGGCTCGACGAAGAGGTCAAAACGCGCAACTACTACTCGACCAACGTCTTCGCCAACTACGACGAGACCTTCGGCGGCGCGCACCACCTCTCGGGAACATTCGGCATGAACTACGAGACATGGGCCAGCAAGAACATCTCCGTCGGAGCCGAACAACTCCTGTCGGTCGATCTGGACGACCTGAATCTCGCCACCAAGGTCGGCTCCGAAAACGCCTACGGCGGCGGCCAGAACGAATACGCCCTGCTGGGATTCTTCGGCCGTATCAACTACGACTACAAAGGGACGCTACCTCGTCGAAGTGAGCGGCCGTTACGACGGAACGTCGCGTTTCGACTCAAACAGCCGCTGGGGCTGGTTTCCCTCGGCATCGGTGGGTTGGCGTATCTCGGAGGAACCCTTCTTCGGCCGTGCGAAGAACGTGGTCGACAACCTCAAACTGCGCGCCTCGTTCGGTTCGCTGGGCAACCAGAACGTAGCGTCCTATTACCCCAACCTGCGGCTGGTCACGCGCCACGATTTCGGCAGCTTCACCTTCGGCGACGGCAGCGTGGGCAAATACACCTCGCTGGGAGCGCCGGTCGCTTCCGACCTGACGTGGGAGACCGCCCAGCAGTGGGACCTGGGTCTCGACGTATCGATGCTGGGCAACCGGTTCAACCTGACAGCCGACATCTATATGCGCGACACGAAGGACATGCTGACCGACGGCATCGCACTGCCCGGCGTCTACGGCGCCTCCCTTCCCGACATGAATGCAGCCGACCTGCGCACCAAGGGATACGAGCTCACCGTCAACTGGCGCGACCAGTTCCAGCTGGCAGGCAAACCGTTCGAGTACAGCGTCGGATTCAACATCAGCGACTACAAGAGCGTCATCACCAAATACGACAATCCCAACAAATCGTTCGATAAGGATTACTACGAGGGCATGGAGATCGGCGAAATCTGGGGCTTCGTCACCGACGGATTCTTCAAGACCGACGAGGAGGCCAAGGCCTACTCCAAAGAGGTCGACCTGAGTTACAGCAGCGGCCGCCTGACCGGAGGCTGGCTGGCCGGCGACCTGAAATTCGTCGATCTGAACGGCGACGGCTTCTGGAATGAAGGAGGTAAAACCGTCGACCAACCGGGCGACCGCAAGATACTGGGCAACTCGCGCCCGACATTCTCCTACGGCATTAACGGAAGCATCCGCTGGATGGGCTTCGACGCTTCGGTCTTCTTCCAGGGTACGGGCAACCACTATTGGTACCCCAACGGACAGACGATGAACTTCTGGGGCTGCTACTCCGCCTCCTACCTCTCCTTTATGCCGATCGATTTCCACGGCAAGGTATGGTCGGAAGACAATCCCGACGCCTATTTCCCGCGTCCGCGCGCCTACTCCGCAACGGGCGGTTATCTGGCCAAGGTCAACGACCACTATCTGCAAAACATCCGTTACCTGCGCCTGAAAAACCTGACCGTGGGTTACACCATCCCCGTGAGCCTCACGAAAAAAGCCGGCATCGACCAGATCCGCGTCTACTTCTCGGGCGAGAATCTCGCCTACTGGTCGCCGCTCAAAAAAGAACACCAAATACGTCGACCCGGAAGCCGCTATCAACCGTTCGAGCCATGCCGAGTTCAACCGCGTTTACTATCCGTGGCCCAAAACCTTCATGTTCGGCATCGATGTCACTTTCTAATTCTAAATTTCGAATACAATGAAACGATTAATCATATTGGCCCTTACGCTGACCGTAGGATTGTCGGCCTGCGACGTACTCGATCTGGAGCCTAAAGACCGCGTCACGCAGTTCGACTACTTCAAGACCGCCAATGATCTCGAACTGTTCTCCAACCCGTTCTACAACAACCTGCTGGACAAGGAACCCTTCGACGAACAGAGCGATCTGCTCGTCCAGAACACCCTCTCCGCCATTCTCTTCGGCGGCAGTCATCGCACCGTGCCCGAATCGGGCGGAGGATGGTCGTGGACGGATCTGCGCCGCATGAACACCTTGTTGGAATACGCCGACATGTGCGAAGACAAGGAGGCCGTCACCAAGTACACCGCCGTGACGCGCTTCTTCCGCGCCTTTTTCTATTTCGAAAAGGTAAAGCGTTTCGGCGACGTACCCTGGTACGACATCCAGCTCGGTTCAGCCGACGAGTTGCTCTACAAGCCCCGCGACTCGCGCGAACTGATCCTGACCAAGATGCTCGAAGACATCGACTACGCCATCAACAGCGGCGGCCTGACCGAATCGGCTGCCGACCCGTACCACGTCAACAAGTGGGCGGCACTGGCGCTCAAAGCGCAGTTCTGCCTCTACGAGGGAACCTACCGCAAATACCACAACCTCAACCTCGACGGCCACGATGCGAACTTCTACCTCGATCTGGCTGCCAAGGCCGCCCTCGAAATCATCGAAAAGGGCCCCTACAAGCTCTATCAGACCGGACACCCCGAAAAGGACTACCTGACGCTCTTCGCCCAGAAGGACGCCAGTCCCGAAGAGTACATTCTGGCTATCAAGTTCGACTACGCGATCGGCGCGCGCCACAACGCATCGGCCTATACGCTGCTGCCGACGCAGGGACGGCCGGGCCTCACCCGCAAGTTCATCAATACCTATCTGATGGACAACGGCACGGCCTTCACCGACAAACCCGGCTGGCAGGAGATGCAGTTCATCGAAGAGACGGACGGCCGCGACCCGCGTCTGGCGCAGAGCATCCGCACTCCGGGCTACACGCGAATCGGACAGACCGAAGTCGAAGGGCCGATGTTCGAAACTACCGTCACCGGCTACCAGCCCGTCAAGTTCGTACAGGACCCCACGTCCAACAGCAACAACAACGACCGTGTGGACTCTTCGGACTGCGATATGCCCGTCTACCGCTTCGGCGAAGTGCTGTTGATCTATGCCGAAGCCAAGGCCGAACTGGGCACGCTCACGCAGGACGACCTCACGATCTCCATCAACAAACTTAGAGACCGCGTCGGCATGCCGCCCCTCGATATGGCCAAGGCCAACGCCAAACCCGACTGGTATCTTTCTTCGGAAGAATACGGTTATCCCAACGTGACGGGGGCCAATGCGGGCGTGATTCTCGAAATCCGCCGCGAGCGTACGATCGAGCTGCTGCAAGAGGGACATCGTTTCGAAGATCTCGTCCGCTGGAAGGCCGGTACCTGCATCGATCAGGCGATCACCGGCATGTATTTCCCCGGCCCGGGCGAGTACGACCTTACGGGCGACGGCAAGGCCGACCTGATCCTCTACGCCAAAGGGTCGGCCAAACCCTCGGCCGACGAAGGCGTCTATGTCTACGAACTGGGCACGGATATCTTCCTTTCGGAGGACACCAAGGGATACATGGCCTTCCATAAGGATGTCGAGCGTACCAAATTCAACGAGGGAAGGGACTATCTCTATCCGATCCCCAGCGGCGAACGTTCGCTCAACAAGAACCTCACGCAGAACCCCGGCTGGAACGACGGTCTCGGTTTCTAAGACGATAATCACCAAAAACGCAAAACTATGAAATTCCTGAAATATTTTTGTGCAGCCTCGCTGCTGGCGGCATCCGCAGGCACGCTGTGGAGCTGCGACGACGATGACGACAAGAGACTCTCGGATGCGGTGCTGGCCAGTGTCAGTTCGCTGACGTTCGAGGCACAGGACACGTCGGAGAAGATCATCACGGTCTACGCCGACGCCGACTGGGTGACGGAGATCCCCGATTGGGTGACCGTCACCCCCACCGAAGGAACCGGCGTCATGGACGTCACGGTTTCGGTCTCCGAGAACATGCGCGACGGCGCAATGGACAATCCCGCAAGGCGAAACTCGTTTTCAAGGGACGGACGCTCGCCAGCCGTGCCGAGGTGCTCGTCTCGCAGGTCGGCAACAAATTCCGCGACATTCCCGAATATCAGAAGATCGGCGACGTGATCGCACTGGACGACGAGGCTGCCGTGAAGATCCCTTCGGCGCTCGTAATGGCCGTGACGAACAAAGGATTCATCATCAGCGACGACCAGCAGTCGGGAGCCATTTTCGTCGAAGACACCGAGAAGGTGGCAGTGGGCGACAAAGTCTGCGTCTGGGGCACCAAGTCGAGCGACGGCGCCAAACTTCCGATCATCTCCTGCGCGGAAAAATCCGACGATCCGAACAGGGAGGGCGACAAGGTAGAAGTCCTGTCGTCCGGCGCGACGGTGACCTACCCCACCCCGACGGACCTCACCGAACAGATCGACACCTACACTTCGGCCGAAACGCAGCTACGTCACCGTGACCGGCTTCTTCAACGGCAGCACCGTCTCCGTCGCCGACGACGCCAAGTATTCGGTGAGTGCCCTGGATATTCCCGAAGAGATGGGTCTGGCCAAACTGAACGGCCACAATATCACCGTATCGGGTTACTACGCCGGTCTGGCCGAGCCCGTACACCGGATCATAGTGACTACGATCGTGGACAAGGGCGCAGTCGAAACCGTCTACTGGACCGAAGATTTCGAATGGCTCGAACCCTGGGCTATCGCAGGCGACAATAAGGGCAAACAGGCCGGTCAAACGGTGGAGAAAGACGACCTCGATGCCTACTGTCCGCAGCTTCCGACCTCGATAGTTGACGGAGTATCGACTTTGCAGGCGCTCGAAGCCAAAGGGTACGAGTTCCTGCGCGTATGGGATCCAAGCAAGAAGGAAGGCGAATGTATCTATCTTCAGAAGAACTATCTCAAATTCGGCAAAACCGCTTATCAGGCCGGTATCGTTTTGTCGAATATCGAAGGCGTTCCCGAAGGGAAAAGACAACTTTCTCGTTCGACTGGTGTCCGATGCGACAAGGTTCCGGTACGATCGATCCGGTCAATCTGATCGTTATCGTGCAGAACGGCGACAGCCAACAGCAATTCGAAATTCCCACCCACGGCTGGGAAAGCGGTCATAAGCTCGAATGGATCAAGGCTGAGATCGATCTGGCGGGCATCACGATCGACAAGAATACGAAAATCACCATCAAGCAAACGCAATGGCCTGCTAAAACAGCGAATCGCTGGTTCCTGGACAACATCAAGATCACCAAGGCCGAATAAACTCCGGTCAACTCTCTCTTCACGGCAGACGGCCGTCGACCTGCACGAGCAGCGTCGGCGGCCGCTGCTTTTCCGTTGTTCCCGCACTCCGAGAGGTGCCGGAGAAGCACCTTCGCAATTTTATCTCCGGAAATATTTTTCTATCACTAAAAAACTTTCTATCTTTGAATAGCGAGTCGTATCAAGGCCGAGCGAAAAACACAGGACTTCATGAAATTCACCTTTGGTAGACAGCAAAGCGACAGCTCCCTGATCTCCGCAGTCAAAAAGGGCGACAAAGGGAGCCTACGAGCAACTCTTCGTGCGCTACTACCCCACATTGTTGCGTTTCATACACGGTATGCTCAAAGATAACCACATGGCCGAGGATATCGCCCAGAATATCTTCATGAAACTTTGGATTCACCGCGAAAAGCTCGACAGTACGCAATCGCTCAAAAACTACCTATTCGTATTGGCCAAACATGAAATATTCAACATTTTCAAGGCCAAGCGAACCACCATGCTCTCGCTGCTGCCTCAGCTCAGCGACCGCGATATCGAAGATCGAGGCTATTCGATCGAAGAGCAATACAACTATGCCGAACTGAACGAGCTGCTCATCCAGAACATCTCAAAAATGCCGCCCCAACGGCAATTGATCTTCCGCATGAGCCGCTACGAACACCTCTCCAACCGCGAGATCGCCGAACGGCTGGGTCTCTCGGTGACTGGCTCTGAAAGATCTTCACAACTCCATCTGCTGATTCTCCCCTCCTTCCTTCGTTTTTTCCATTTTTTCGCCATTCCGATTACGCAATCGGGAGCGTTCGGTTGTTCTTATTATAGCAGGACGTCCGGAAGAGGCACGCATCCGGCGAATAACAAGGGAAAAGGGTCATGACCAAACTAAACGAATATTTCGAAAAACAAACTCTCCGCACAAGAACAGCTCGAAGTGCAAATGTGGCTCGCCGAGAACGGATACAATCCGGATGCCGAAGCACAACTGGAAGAGCTTTTCGACAAGCTGCACGTCGACGACGAAGCGGCAGCCAGAGCCGCCTTCCAACAGGTCGCCAGCCGGCTCGGCATTACCGCAGAAGCACGGAACACGACTGCCTGCCGCTCGCGTATCGCCGCATGGAGCCAACGAATCGCCGCAATCCTCATCGTTCCGCTCTTGTGCGCAGTCTGCCTGCTCTACGCCACCCGTCAGCCGGAAGTAGAGTGGTTCGAGAAACAGGTACCCTACGGAGAAATCGCCTCTCTGACCCTTCCCGACGGCACGCACTTGCACCTCAACTCCGGCAGCCGCATTACCTATCCGTCGGCCTTTACCGGCAAAGGAGCGTCGCATCTTCGTCGACGGCGAGATATTCGCCGATGTGGCGAAAGATCCCCACAAACCCTTCATCATTCGTTCGGGCGACGTCGGCATTCGCGTTCTGGGCACCAAATTCAACTTCAAGTCCTATACGAACACCGACTGCATCGAGCTGTTGCTGGTCGACGGGGCGGTCCAGTTCGACATCGACACCGATACCCGCAAACAGCAATTGCGGATGGAGCCGGGCGATCTCGTACTCTACGACCGCGTCTCGAACGACATCAACCTCTCGACGTTCCAACCCGAACATTTCAAATCGTTCGCGGACAACAGGGCCATCCACTTCTTCAATCTGCGTATGCACGACATCGCTTCGGACCTCGAACGACTGTTCGGCACCCATCGTCATTCTCGACGAGGCGCTCGCTCAGACACGTTATTTCGCCTATTTCACCAATAACGAAACGCTGGATCAAATTCTCTCGGCGATCAATTCCGACCGCAAGATGAAGATTTCCCGTCGCGACGGAGTCGTCTACCTTTCGTTGAAATGACAAACCCGAATCCTGCCGACAACCCAAACCGAACGCCTATGAAAAACTGACTATCACTACCTTCCGCTTTTTCCTGATCCTTTTCCGTTATTCGTCCGGATGCCGCCGACCCCGGCATCCCTGCCTTAAATTTGAACCTTAAACCAGCCTAATCATGGGAAAAGACTGCAATCGTCGAGGATTTCGCTCCACGAATTTCCTCTATGTAGTTATTCTCTGTTTGTTGCTCAGCCCTGCCACGGGTTTTGCTCAAACAAAGAGAATCAATCTCGAATTGAAGAACGTAACCGTTCAGGAGGCCGTAGCCACGCTGAACCGTACCGAAAACTACTCCATTATCGTCAGTTCGGACGAGGTAGACCTCACCAAACGCATCTCCGTTTCGGCCAAAAACGCCACCATCCGCGAAATTCTCGATCAGGTATTCGCGGGGCAGGAAGTCAATTGCACGATCAACGGAAACCGCATCATCGTCACCAAGCGGCAATCCGCGCCCATGGCCGAAACGCCGACCGCCCCGGACGACTCCGTATACGGCCGAGTGACCGACACCAAAGGACAGCCGATTATCGCTGCGACGGTCACGATCGAAGGATCCCAAAAAGGCACACTGACCGGAGCCGACGGGACTTTCGAATTGACGGAGGTGACCTTTCCCGCCCAACTCAACATCTCCTATCTGGGTTACATCACACAAACCGCAACAATCGAGCAAGGGGGGAGGAATCTTCCGCTCAACATCGTCCTGAAAGAGTCTGACAACCTGATGGACGAAGTCGTAGTCGTCGGCTACGGTACACAGCGCAGAGCCAACCTGTCCGGAGCCGTGGCGACTATCAGCGGCAAAGACCTCAGTGCCCGTCCGGTCGTCTCGGCAGCCAATGCGCTGCAAGGCGCCGACCCTTCCGTGAACATCACCTTCGGAACCGGATCACCCGAATCCTCCTATGCCATCAACATCCGCGGTTCGATCTCGCTCAACAGCGGTTCGCCGCTCGTGCTGGCCGACGGCGTGGAGGTGAGCCTCAGCCAGATCAACCCCAACGACATCGAATCGGTGTCGGTGCTCAAAGACGCCTCGTCGTGCGCCATCTACGGCGCCAAGGCGTCGGCCGGCGTGGTGCTCATCACCACCAAGGCGGGCAAGAAGGGCGAACGCGCGCGCATCACCTACAACGGCCGCTTCGGCTGGGCCAGCAACACCACCTCGACCGATTTCATCGACACGGGTTACGACCACGTGCGCATCGTCAACCAGTTTATGAACGACTCGTCGGACGGCACGATGAACATTTTCCGCTACACCGAAGAGAACGGAGGTCTGCAAAAACTCTACGAGCGTCGCAACGACCGTACGCCGCACCCCGATCGTCCATGGGTCGAAGTCGGCAACGACGGCAAGTACTATTACTACGGCAACTTCGACTGGTACGGCTATTTCTACAACCGCGTGCGGTCGCAGCAGGAACACAACCTCTCGCTCTCGGGCAGTACGGACAAAGTATCCTACTACGCAAGCGGCCGTTTCTACCAACAGTACGGCATGTTCAACATCAACAAGGACAAGTTCAACGACTATGCCTTCCGCACCAAGGTATCGGCCCGGATAGCTCCGTGGCTGAAATACTCGAACAACACCAGCTTCGACACCACGGACTACAAGTACGGCGGCCACCACGACTACGAGGGAACGATCAACGCCCTGCAATCGAACATCTGCGCCGCATTCCTCCCCTACAACCCCGACGGCTCGATCGTCCAATACGTCAACCAACTGGGCAAGAACTCCCCGATCGGAGCCGGCCGCGGCGGGCAGATGACCGCCGACCGTTCGAAGAACTCGAAAGAGAACCGCTACCTGACGCTTTCGAACCAGTTCGACATCACGATCGCCAAAAAACTCGTCCTCACGGCGGTCTACGACTACCGTCAGCGGGACAATCTCTTCAAATACCGCAACAACACGTTCGAATATTCGCGCCAGCAGGGCGTCGTGGAGACGTTCACCTCGGGATCGGTCGAAAACTCCTACCGCGAGGTACACCACGCCTACAAGGGCCACAACGTCAACATCTACGGCACCTACGAGAATTCGTGGGGCGGCCACAATCTGAAAATCACAGCCGGAGGCCAGTACGAGGATTACCGTTCCACGTCGCTCGACGTGAAGCAGACCGACCTGTCGAGCGACAACATCGACTCGTTCACCGTGGCGACGGGCCCCATCACCCCTCTCGCAATCGATCACAGCCTACCGCACGCTGGGATTCTTCGGCCGCGTGAACTACGACTACGAAGGGCGTTACATCTTCGAGGCGAGCGCCCGCGGCGACGGTTCGTCGCGCTTCGAGCCCGACCACCGCTGGGGATTCTTCCCTCAGCGTCGGCCGCCTGGCGCATCAGCGAAGAGTCGTTCTTCACCCCGGCACGGGACATCGTCGACAACCTCAAACTGCGTCTTTCGGTGGGCAGCCTGGGCAACCAGCAGGTATCCGAATACGCCTACATCGAGCAGATCAGCACCGACAACCAGATGAGCTACACCTTCGACGGGCTGGAAAAGGCTTATTACGCCAACGTCTCCGATCCGCTGTCGTCGGGACTTACGTGGGAAACCGTGACCACCTACGACGTAGGACTCGACATAGGCCTTCTGAACAATCGTCTCAATTTCACCGGAGACTATTATATCCGCGATACGAAGGACATGCTCACCACTTCGCTCACGCTGCCCAGCGTCTTCGGCGCCAATACTCCGAAAGCCAACTGCGCCGACCTGCGCACAAAGGGCTGGGAGATATCGCTGAGTTGGCAAGACGAATTCCAACTGGCGGGGAAACCCTTCTCGTACCACGTATCGGCTTCCGTGGGTGACTACATTACCAAAATCACCAAATACCACAATCCTGATCGGGTGATCTCCGACCGCTATGAAGGTCAAACGCTGGGCGAAATCTGGGGATACCACGTCGAAGGTCTATTCAAAACCGACCGCGAAGCCGCCGAATACCAGGCCTCGATCGACGACAAGGCGGTCAATAACCGCGTCTATCAGAACAAAAGGGCCTGCCGGCAACCGTCTTCGCGCGGGCGATGTCCGTTTCGCCGACCTCGACGGCAACAACATCATCTCCGAAGGTTCGGGCACCGTGGACGATCCGGGCGACAAACGCATCATCGGCAACTCGCTGCCGCGCTACAACTACTCGTTCCGCGTGGGATTCAACTGGATGGGCTTCGACGTATCGGCCTTTTTCCAGGGCATCGGGCGCCGCGACTGGTATCCGGCTGCCAACCAAGCCTCCTTCGACTTCTGGGGCCCCTATGCCTTTCCGCCCACTTCGTTCATCCACAAGGACTTTTATTCGAACTGCTGGTCGGAGGATAATCGCAATGCCTACTTCCCCCGTCCGCGCGGCTACAATGCCTACTCCGGCGGTGCGTTGGGCGAGAAAAACGACCGCTATCTTCAAAATCTCGCCTATCTGCGTCTGAAAAATCTCACGATTGGCTATACCGTACCCGAGAATCTCACTCGCAAAATCGGTATCAGCCGCGCCCGCATCTATTTTTCGGGTGAGAACCTCTGCTATTGGTCGCCGCTGAAAAAACACAACAAGACCATCGACCCCGAACTCGCCGGATCGAGCGGTACGAACAAGGCCAACTCCGGAACAGGATACGCCTATCCCAAAACGCTTTCCATAGGCGTCGACATCAGCTTCTAACGCATAAAGAAAACGACAGATGAAAACACTGCAAAAAATATTGGCAACGATCCTGCTGGGCGCCGCATGTTCCAGCTGCGACCTGACCCTTATTCCCGAAGATACGGTCACTCCGCAGACCTTCTTCAAGACGGAAACCGATCTGCGGCTGTGGACCAACCAGTTCTATACGATGCTCGAATCACCCGACAACGCGGCCGGCCTCAACGCCGACGACATGGTGGACAAGAGCATGGGCGACGTGATCTCGGGAACCCGCACGGCCTCCGACGAAAGCGGCTGGACCTGGACTTCCCTGCGCAAAATCAACTATTATCTGCAAAACTCCCACAACTGCACCGACGAGGCGGCCCGCACCAAATACGACGGCGTGGCCTATTTCTTCCGCGCCTATTTCTACTACGTGAAGGTGCGCCGTTACGGCGACGTGCCCTGGTACGACACGGTGATCGGTTCCGAGGAGGAAGAGCTGCTGAAAAAGCCCCGCGAGGATCGCGGCATCATCATGGATCACGTGATGAACGACCTCAAAAACGCAATCGAAATGCTGCCCCGCGAAAAGGATGTCGCCCGCGTAACCCGTTGGTCGGCCCTGGCTCTCAAATCGCGTATCGCCCTCTACGAAGGCACGTGGCGCAAATACCGGAATCTGCCCGACGCCGACAAATACCTGCAACAGGCCGCCGACGCCGCGGCGACGTTCATCGCCGAAAGCGGATACTCGCTCTACAAGGAGGGCACGGAGCCTTACCGCGACCTCTTTTGCAGCGACGACGCCAAGCAGGACGAAGTCATTCTGGCCCGTCTCTACAATTTCGAGGGGCTGAACCTCGCCCACAGCGTACAGTTCAACATCCGCAATGCGGCGACGGGTTTCACGCGCCGTTTCATGAACCACTATCTGATGGCCGACGGCTCGCGCTTCACCGAAAAAGAGGGACACGAAACGATGTCCTACACCGAAGAGACCGCCGGACGCGACCCCCGTATGGCACAGACCGTACTCTGTCCGGGCTACATCGCCAAAGGCGAGGAGTCGGTCACGGCGAACGACATGACGGCGATGACAGGATACGAACCTATCAAGTTCGTCTCGACGGCAGCCCACAGCGGGCGTCGAAAGGCACCTCCGACTGGCCGTTGTTCCGTACGGCGGAGGTCTATCTCAACTACGCCGAAGCCAAAGCCGAACTGGGAACGCTGACGAAAGACGACCTGCTCATTTCGATCGACAGAATCCGCGACCGGGCCGGCATGAAGGGGCTCGACATGGCCGCTGCCAACGCCAATCCCGATCCGTTCCTCCTGGCCTGCTACCCCAATGTCACGAAGAGCGCCAACACGGGCGTAATCCTCGAAATCCGCCGGGAGCGCACGATCGAACTCGTGATGGAAGGGCTGCGCATATGGGACATGTTCCGCTGGAAAGAGGGTGCGCAACTGGTCAACGAAACCAACCCCTACTACGGAATCTATTTCTCCGGACCGGGACTCTACGACATGGACGGCGACGGCAGGAACGACCTCGAACTCTATGTCGACAAGCAGACCAGCAGTCCAGCCGACGGATTGACGGTACTGCGCATCGGATCGGACATCATTCTCTCCGACAGGCGGAAAACCGAGGTTACGTGGTGGCGTGGGTACGCTGAAATACACCTGGAACGAAGAACGCGACTACCTGTGGCCCATTCCGGCCGACCAGCGCGTGCTGACGGGCGGACTGCTGACCCAGAATCCCGGATGGACTGACAGCACCAATTTCGACTGATGCTTTCGCAACCCGATAAAATCAAAAAGACAATGAAACGAACTCTGATAACATCACTTTTGGCATCGGCTCTTCTTTTCGGCGGCGGGTGCAGCGACAACTTCGACGACTCCGCGCTGTGGAAAGGGGTCGATGAGATATACAACCAGCTCACCGAACTCGGAAAACAGGCCGACGAACTCAACAGCCAGGTGCGGCTGCTCGCGTCCGTCGTCAACGGCGGGGTCGTAACCTCGATCACGCAGGACGCCGAGGGCAACAACGTCGTCCGCTACAAGGGCGCCGACAACGTCGAACACAGCGTCACCGTCGCCACGAAGGACGACGTGACCACTGCGCCGATCCTCGGCACGAAGGAGGAGGGCGGCGTGCTCTACTGGACGACTACCGTCGACGGAAACACCGATTTTCTGAAAGACACCGACGGCTCGAAAATCCCCGTTGCGGGGGCGTACTCCCGAAATGGCCGTCGACAAAGAGGGTTACTGGACCCTCAACGGCCGGCGATTGACCGATGCGTCGGGAAACCCGGTGAAAGCCGAAGGAAAGCAGACGTCGCTCATCACAGGAATTTCGCGCGACGCCGCCGGCAACGCCATCTTCACGCTGGGCGACGGCTCGACGGTGTCGGCTCCGGTCTTCGACGCCTTCAACATCGTCTTCAAGATCGGCGACACCGCCTTCGACGACGAGTACACCGTCGAAGACGTTTCGCAGCCACTCACGATCGGTTACGAGATCACGGGCGAAAAGGCCGACGAAGCGATCCTGAAAATAGTGCGCTGCGAGCAGCTCGCGGCCGTAGTCGACACCTCGGCCGAAACCGTCGTCGTAACCTTCGAAGCGCCTTTCGAAGAAGGATGCTTCGCCCTGATGCTCTGCGACCTGCAAGAGAACGTGCTGATCCGCATGGTGCGTCTGGCGTCGGCGAGCGCCAAACCCGAATATTACGGTATCAAAACCGCGGACGACCTGCGCGAATTCGCCCGGGCCGTAAATACGGGGGCGCAACTACGACCGCTATCGCGATGAAACCGGCGACGTCGTTCTGCTGGACGATGTCGACATGAACGGGATCACCGAATGGACCGCCATCGGAACGACCGAACACCCCTTCTCCGGCAAGTTCAACGGCAAAGGCCATACGATCCGCAACATCGCATGGACGGCCGATGCCGCGAAATCGACGGCACACGGTCTGTTCGGCGTACTGAATCAGGCCTCCGTCCGGAATCTCACGGTCGGCGGCTCGGGCGATCGGATCATCGTCCGGGGGACTGCCGCAGCCGGTACGGCCATCGCGGGCATAGCGGCGTTCGCTACGGAATCGGTCATCGAAAACGTCGCCAACAACGTCTCGATCTCGTTCGAAGGCGAAGACCCCGCCGACACGCCGGTGATGCTCGCCGGCATCGTCGGACAGATGTCCGGAACGACTCTCGGCGGACAATCCGCCGAAGCAGGGTGTACCAATAACGGCGATATCACCTCAGGAGCGATCGCCAACACCGGAAACGGAGGTAAAGGCATGCAGGTAGCCGGCATCTGTGCGTACATCAAAAATACAGACGGCAACTTCATGGGTCACTGCACCAACAACGGACGCGTGAACGCACCCTCCGGACGCGGCGGAGGGCTGGCCGGAACCTTCGAGAAGGGAACCATCGCCAACTCGACGAACGCCGGACTCGTCGAAGACGACGCAGTCGGACAGTACGCCGGACAGAAGGACCAATACGGCATCAAGCGCATGGGCGGTCTGGTCGGAGGTTCGACCACGACAGGCTGCATCATCGAGAACTGCACCAATGCCGGAAACGTCATCTCGCACCTCGGCTGCCGTACGGGCGGATTCGTGGGGCACAATGCCGGCACGATCCGCAACTGCAAGAACACCGGGGCCATTATCGGCAACGTGACCGTCGCCGGTTCGGACTATCACGGTCCCGGATGGGCCTGCGGCTATAACGAGAGTGCATCTCTCATCTCGGACTGCATCGGACACGGATTCGTCGGCGATTACGACACGTACAAAGACTCCCCGACGACGGCTCCCGCAGCCATGCACACCTCGGCCGTTTGTCACAAACGTTCGAACTACGACACCGAGGAGAACACCGTTGACTGGTCGCTGCCGGCCTACTACGACTGGGAGTCCAAACAGACCGTCCAGCTCCACCCGGGCGTGAAATACACCTACTACGAATTCACCAACCTGCCGCGCAAGATGCACGTACTGGAGGTGGACCTGACGAACGACGCCGTGGAGATCGCAACCTCGATGGCCGACGACATCGTGCCCAACCCCAACGGCAACAACAACGGCAACAACGGCAAGAACATCCGCGAGACACTTTCGGAAAACTGCAACCGGAAGCGTGCCGAAGGACAAAATATCATCGCCGGCATCAATTCGGGCTTCTTCAATTCGCATGACGGATTCCCCCGCGGACTGCACATCGAGGAGGGACGCCCCGACTTCGTCAACAACAAGAGCGTCCGCACGTCGCTGACCAACCATGCGAATGCCTTCACTTTCTTCAAGGATCGTACGGTGAGCTGCGGCAAAAAGACCTTCTCCGGCAAAATCGAAGTCGGCGGTACGGAATACGAATACCACTCGATCAACGACACGATCCTGCGTTCGGGCAGCACGTTGCAAGAAGCCAACCTCTATACTGCACGATACAAGAAAATACCTCATCCCGACGCTCCCTCGCTGACCAATACGCTCTCCAAAAAGGCGCTCTACGTCGTCGCGAAAAACAAGTCGGGCAATCCCGTGACGGTCAACGACGGCTGGTTCGAAGCCACTGTAACCCAGATCGCGGACGGTCGTTCGACGGAGCTCGCCGAAGCGCACCCTATCTGACGACCCTCGACGAATGGGCCGTACAGCTCACCGGAGCCACCGCCGAAGCGCTCGCCGCGAAACTCTCCGTGGGCTCGACGCTCCGCATCCGCGCCGACGTGACGGTCAACGGAATTCGACCCGATTCTGTCACACAGAACTCCACGATGTATCAGTTCATGGTCGACGGCGAAGACAAGAGTTTCGACACGGACAAATACGACCCGATGACGTACGTGGGCATCGACAAGGCCGGAACGAAAGTCTGCTTCTTCGTTATCGACGGCCGTCAGGACTGGGTTTCGATGGGCGTGAAGTTCTACGAAATGGTCCGCATCGCCCAGAAATTCGGCTGCTGGAACGTAACGAGATTCGACGGCGGCGGTTCGACGGCCCTGTGGCTCTACACCGACGGCGCCGGCAAGGTGGTCAACACAGCCGTCCGATGCGAAAGGCGAACGCTCGCTGCATGAACTACCTCCACGTGCGGATCAAGCAATAATCCCTTAAAACAGCAAGAAAAATGAGAAAGTTTTCGAACATCATACTGCTTACCGCCGGTTTCGTCCTCCTCTGGGGATGCGACGAGTACGACGACGGACAGCTGCGGCAAAACATCGATGCCATCGAGCAGGAACTCACGGCGGCCGAAAAGCGTGTCGAGCGAACTGAACGAAGAGATGAATTCGCTTTCGGCGTTGATCAACAGCAGCTTCATCTCCTACCTCAAACAGGACGACGAGGGCAACTACGTCATCAGCTACCGCGACCACGGCGGCGAAACGAAGACCGTTACCCTCGCCACGCAGGACGACGTGGTAACCGCTCCGATCGTCGGTGCCGGCGAATTCACCGACGGGAAACTCTACTGGCGTACGACCGCTGACAACGGCAAGACCTATCAGTGGCTGCTCGACAAGGAGGGCAAGATGATGCCCGTGGGCGGTGTACCTCCCGCGATGGACATCGATGCCGAAGGATTCTGGATCGTCGACGGCCAGCGTCTCACGGACAAGGAAGGCAATCCCATACTGGCCAACGATGTCAGCAACACCCTCTTCCAGAAGGTGGAGACCGACGAAGAGAGCGGTATGGTCCGCTTCACGCTCGCCGACGGAAGCACCTTCGAGATTCCAGTGTTCGAAGCCCTGAGCATCCGGTTCGATGCAGCCCCGTAACGGCCGTCCCCGACCGTTCGATACCGGTCGAAATCGAATACACCGTAGCGGGCAGCGAAGCCGAAACGGCGTATGTCGACTACTTCACGGCATGGAACGTAACGGTGAAAATCGACAAATACACCCGTACGATCTCGGTGAAGCTGGACGAAAATGCCGAAGAAGGCAATGTCGTCGTCATCGCCTCGGCCGGCGGCAATACCGTTCTCAAACCATTATTCTTCACCTACGGAACGGCCCAGATCGCACCCCCGACGTGGGACCCGCAGTTCGGAACCGGAACCGAGGTAGCGCTCGAAGGCGAATTCACGGAGTTCGACATCAAAGTCTCGGCCGACATCGAATACGACGTGACGATCGCCGAGGAGTGTCAGTCGTGGCTCAAACCCGCCCCCAAGACACGCGCGGAGACGGTCACGACGACCCACTCGTTCGTAGCCGACTACTATGAAAACGACAGCGGCGCTGACCGCAAAGGCTCGATCACATTCTCGAATCGCCCCTACGGCATCACCGTAACGCTCGGCGTGCGCCAGTCGCCCGTCATTCCCGACACTCCGGCCGAACCGGGCATCGCAACGGGCGCCGACCTGGTGGCATTCGCCAAAGCGGTCAACGCCGGCGGCAGCACGAGCCGCTGGGAGAACGCCTCGGGCGAGGTGGTGCTGCTCAACGACATCGATCTGACGGAACTTACCGAATGGACTCCGATCGGACAGGGCAAGGCCACCGGATCGCCCTCCTACAATACGTTGACAAACCCCTTCACGGGCGTGTTCGACGGCCAGGGTTTCACGATCAAGGGAATCCGATGGACCTTCAACGTCGAGAACGAGACGACCCATCTCCACGGCCTGTTCGGAGCGATAAAGGACGCTACGATCAAAAACCTCAAACTGGGCGCCGCAGGGGATCAAATTACCCTCGCGGGTACGAGTCAGAACGTCGTATCGGCCGGTGCACTGGCGGGTTACGCCGAAGGATCGACGATCGTCAACGTCACCAACAATGTCTCGGTGATCCTCACGGGCGACAATCCCGACGCCACGCTGATGATGCTCGCCGGTATCGCCGGATGCGCCAAATCCACGGTCATCGGCGGCGAAACGAAGGCCGACGCCGTCGTCAACAACGGCGACGTGGAGACCGGGCGCATCACCAACACGGCCAACGGCGGCACGGGCATGAACGTCGGCGGTATCTGCGCCTTCACGCTCGGCGCAGGCATCAAGATCGACTACTGCACCAACAACGGCGAAGTGAGCGCCCCGACGGGACGCGGCGGCGGACTGGTCGGCACGCTGGGCGGCAGTACGACCGAAGAGAACGGCACGGTGATCGCCAACTCGACCAACAACGGAACGATACAGGACGATGCCATCGGTCAATACGGCGGCAGCAAGGACTACTACAACTATAAGCGCATGGGCGGTCTGGTCGGCGGTACGGTTACCAACAACAACCTCCGCATCGAGTACTGCACCAACAACGGCAATGTCTTCTCGCAGCTGGGATGCCGCACGGGCGGTTTCGTGGGCCACAACCAGGCCACGATCGTCGGTTGCGTGAACAAGGGAACGATCCTGGCCAACATCACCTACGCCTCCGGCGAACCGCAACACGGACCCGGTTGGGCCTGCGGTTACAGCGGCAAGAAGCTCGTCACACAATGCGCCAAGGGAGGTCGTGTCGGCGAATGGGATACCTACAAGGACAATCCGGGCAGCGCCCCCGAGGCCACGAACGACAACGCCCTGTGCTACAAGAACGGCGATTATTTCGATCCGTCGCAGAACTACTAACGCTTAATTCAGACATCCATGAAACGATTTCTATATTTCTTGCTCCTCACGGCGACAACCTTCGTCTACGGATGCAGCGACTACGACGATTCGCAACTCAGCGGACGTCTCGACGACATCAAGGAGCGGATCGCAAAACTTCAAGACCGCATCGCCTCGCTCAACAGTCAACTCGCCGACCTGAGCGAACTGACATCGGGCAACGTCATCACGGAGATGACCGAAGACTCCGAAGGCAATTATATCATCACCTACAAGGACAACAAGAACGAGGAGAAGAGCGTCGTGCTGGCCACCGTTGACCAGATGCTCAACGTTCCGCTGCTCGGTATCGAACTCGACCCGCAGAACAATCTATATTACTGGACCGTAACGGCTGACGGCAAGACTTCGCCGCTGCTCGACAAAGCCGGCGAAAAGGTGCCCGTAAGCGGATACACGCCCAAAGTATCGGTCGACGCCGAGGGATTCTGGACCGTCAACGGCGAACGGCTGAACGACGCCGCAGGGCGCCCGATCGAGGCCAACGACGGCGAAAGTTGTCTGTTCAGGGAGATCGCCCGCGACGCCAACGGCAATCTGTCGCTGACGCTCGGCAACGGGGAGGTCGTCACGCTCCCCATCCAGCAGGTACTGAATCTCACGCTCTCGACAGCAATCAACACCACCGTCGTCGACCCGACGGTTCCCGCAACCATCGAATATGAACTCCACGGCGAACATGCCGCGGAAGCACTGGTCGGCATCGCCGAGGCCGAAGGGGTCGAAATCGTCCTGGACAGGAAACAGCAGCGGATCACCGTCACCTTCCCGACCGGATTCGACGATGGATACATGATCGCAATGGCCTACGACATGCAGGAGCATACGGTACTGCGACCGGTATTCTTCACCAAGGCGACGAGCGATCGGATCGAGATCCGAACGGCCGAAGAACTCGTGCAATTCGCCGAAAACGTCAATGCCGGAACGGGCGCACAGCGAATGACCGCCGTATTGATGAACGACATCGATATGACGAAGATCGCGTCGTGGATTCCCATCGGCAACGGTTCGTTCGTCGCCACGGCTTCGGAATCGAAAGTCGAGGGTGCGGCTTTCGAAGGGACGTTCGACGGTCAGGGCCACGCGCTGCTGAACTGCAAGATGACCGGAGCACTCACCTCGGACAATCAAGTCTACGGACTGTTCGGCATCCTCAAAGGCGCCACGGTACGGAACCTCGTATTGGGTGCCGAAAGCGGCGACACGGGGTCGTTCACCGTTTCGGGCAACGGAACGACCTCGACCGGCGTCATCGCCGGCGCCTGCGTCGACTCGAAGATCGAGAAATGCACCAGCTATCTACCGATGGTTTGCGAAGGCAACAACTCGGCAAACAAGCTGATGACCATGGGGCTCGTCGGCTTCGTCTACGGCGCCGGCACAAGCGAGGATACCGTTTCGCAACTGACCGATTTGACAAACTACGGTGCACTGAAAGCGGATCCGGGTGCCGCCAACGCCAACGGATTCACCTCGACTCAGGTCGGAGGCATCGCCGGATTCTCGAACACCTCCCGCACATCGACCTTCGCCAATCGGTTCCTGCGCTGCATAAATCACGGAGACATGACCGTTTCGACAGGACGCGCTTCGGGCATCGTCGCCGCAGCCAACACCTTCACGCACATCGTCGAATGCGAGAACTACGGCGACATGATGAATACCTATGCGGGCTCCAAGGGCGGACGTCTGGGCAACATCACCTGCATCCTCGGCACCCAGTCGATCATAAACGGCTGCACCAACCACGGCGACGTCGTGACGACCAACTCCCAATCCCACGCCGGAGGACTGCTCTGTCTGTCCAATGCCACAGACTGCGAAATCATCAATTCGGCCAACTACGGCAACGTGATCACCGACCTCGACCTACCGCGGAACGCTCGTGGCCAACATCAACAGCCTCGGAAAGATGGACAACAACATCGCAGGCGGCGGAATAGGATCCTACAACGGCGGCGACTACGAAATGGTCGCCATCAACGAAATGAACTTCATGGATTATATCGGAAAGATCAAGGCCGGCAACGAAGAGCGCGTGACCAATACCAAGTACGGAGGCGAGGTCTCGACGGCCAAAGGCATTCGCACGGCCGACGATCTCGTGGCTCTCGCGGCTGCGGTCAACTCCGGCAAGCCGCTCGGCGAATGGCAAAACGAAAACGGAGAGATCTGCCTGCTGACCGACATCGACATGTCCGAGGTGGCCGAATGGACACCCATCGGCAAGGCGACCTTCGTCATCGCAAACAACAAACTCACGGTCTCCGGAACCCCTTCGCAGGACATTTCAACGGCCAGGGCTACCGGATCCGCAATCTGAAAATGGTCGCTGCGAACAGCGAGGAGGGGGCTACATACGGATTGTTCGGAACTTTGGCCCCGGGCGCCGTGGTCGAGAATTTCTCGTTCGACACGGGCTGTTCGCTGACCGTCACGGCCACGGCAGGTTCGTCGAACGGCGTGGTGGCCGGAATGGTCCACGACGCCACCGTGCGCGACATCACGAGCAGCGCTCCGATGCTTTTCCAGGGTGCGGCGGGCAATGTCCGCATCACGATGGCCCTGATAGGAACGGCCTTTGCCGAAACAGCCAACGTCACGATCGACAACGTGAACAACAACGGCACGATCACGGCCGAAAACCGAGACAACAATACGAACGGAGGCGCCACGGGCTACCACATCGCCGGCATTGCGGGATTCACCACCAACGACGGGGCGTCGCAGCAGAAAGTCATCATCTCCGACTGCATCAACTACGGCGACATCACCTCCGCGACAGGACGCACCGCGGGCATCGTCGCAGCGGCCAACCGCTATACCCAACTGACCAACTGCGTAAATCACGGCAAGCAGCTGAACACTTGTCCGAAAAACGATGCGGGACGTTTGGGTAACATCGCCTGCAACATGGGCGCAGGGTCGTCGATGATCGGATGTTCGAACTACGGCGATCTCACCTCGACGACCGGCGCCCGCTGCGGCGGCATCACGTCGGCGGCAGGTGACGCGACCTTCGAGAACTGCGCCAACTACGGTACGATCCTGACCGACAGCCCCTATCGAGGTGTATTCTGGGGGTATAACAACGCCGTGGCACAATGGACCGACTGTACGGCCGGCGGCAAGGTCGGAACCTACAACGCCAATGCTCCCGTTTTCGACTCCTATGCCGATGCCGAGCAAGCCAACTACCTGGGGAAACAAGGAGCGAACCAATCGGCCCTTACGAATATCGCCTACCAAATCGGAAACTCGGGCGGAGGAAGCGCGGGCGGCGACGCGGAACTGCGCATTCTCTTCATCGGGAACAGTTTTACGAAAGATGCCGTGGAGCATCTGCCCGGCATTCTGAAAGCCATGGGCATCGACAAGGTGAAGATGACACACATGTATTACGGAGGGCGTACGGTTCCCGAATACAACAACGGCTTCGCCACCGTGAACGACTACCGTTGCTACGAATGCAATCCGGGAGCGGCCGGCTGGACCGAATCGATGAACAAGACGATCAAAGAGGTAGCCGCTTCGGAGCAGTGGGACGTCGTGACCATCCAGGAGCACACCGGCAAGGTCAACGCCTGGTCGTGGACCTCGACCGAAAAGGAGGCCCTTCAGGGACTGATCGACAATGTCAAATCGACGCAGACCGGCGCCATGCCCAAGTTCTATTATATCCTCTCGCAAGCCTACGGCGACCCGGCGATCGTCAGCTACTCGCAGCAGACGGTGATCGTCAACAATTTCGCCTCGTCGCAGGCGGACATGTACGCCGCCATCGTCGCACAAGGCCAAAAAGTAATGAGCGAAGTCGCATTCGACGATGTGATCGCCACAGGCACCGTCCTGCAAAACCTCCGCACGTCGAAGCTCCAGAACTCGATGCACATGACCCGCGACGGATACCACATGGACTACGGCATCGCGCGTTATGCCGCATCGTGCGCCGTATTCGAAAAACTGATCTCGCCTGCCTTCGGAGGTGTGACGCTCGACGGAAATCCGTTCCGCTATACGACATCGAATACCACCCACGGCAGCTATTCGACCCCTGTTACCGAGGCGAATGCCCCGATCGCCCTGCAAGCAGCACGCTATGCCCTGACTACGCCCTACGCCGTCACCGACATGTCCCACATCGGGCAGGAAAGACCCGATAACGGCATCGAGGACACGGAATTCGAGGAGGACCAGAACAAAGAATAATTTTGCAGAAAAAATGAAAAAAACATATATCATCCTATTCGGCGCAGCATTGCTGCTCGGAAGCTGCACCCGAAATCCCGAAATCGGCGAACCGACTCCGCCTCACGCTTCATCAGGACTCGTCATCAAGGCCTCCTGCACTCCGGCAACGCGAACCGACATCATCGAAGGAAAAAGCACATGGGAAGTCGGCGATCGCATTACGGTCGTCTACGACGGTACGGCCTATGTCTACACGGCTACCGAAGCGGGTGCCACGACCACCTTCGCCAGCGATACGGGGATCACGGCCTACGACCCCTCGAAACCGCTGACGGCCTACTATCCCGTCACGACCGTCGAAGGCACCGTTGCGGTGGAACCCCAGCGTACAATCACCCTGCAAGGCACGGAGCAGACCAACACGGCCTGCGCACCGCTGGTCGGGACACCGCTCGATAAGAATCTTGCGGAGGGTGCACTCCATGTCTCGTTCCGCAATATCTTCTCGGTCATCGAACTGCGCATCGATGCCGGCGAATTGGATAGTCCGGCGCAATCGCTCGCCGTGGAACCCGCCTCGCAGGAGGACTTCGACGGCTATCTGACCTTCACAGGTACGGTCGACCCTTCGACCCTCGCCCTCACGCCGGCCCCCGGCGGAACGGGATCGAAACTGACGTTGCATTTCCCCGATAACGCCGATCTGACCCGTCCCCAGACAATCAAGTTCCCCGTAGGGCGCTTCATCTCCGAGGCCGGTCTGAAACTCACGCTCACGACGACCGACGGCAGAACCTACACAAAAAACATCTACAAATCGGGAATACGCACCTACAACGAGAAGAACGGTATCTTCTCGGCCCGACATTTCGCCAAAGCGCTCTACGCCTTCGCGTCTCCGGGCGGTATCGAGACGGCCGACGATCTCATCGAATTCGCCGCGGCAGTCAATGCGGGCGAAAGTCTCGCCCCCTGGCAAGATGAACGAGGCTTCGTCGTACTGCTCAACGACATCGACATGACCGGCATCGAAACGTGGACACCGATCGGCGATGCGGTCTGTCCGCTGACGGGCACCAACGCATTGACGATCGAGTCGGGACGCCCCTTCACGGGCTTCTTCGACGGGCAGGGGCACTCGATCCGTAATTTCCACATGGTATGCGACAACTCCACTCCCAACCGCGCCTGGGGACTCTTCGGCGCATTGGGCCCCGGAGCCGTCGTCGAAAACCTCGTCTTCGACTCCTCCTGTTCGCTGGAAATCACGGCCTCGAAAGCCACCGACTGCGGCATTCTGGCCGGCGTGGTCGACTGGCGCAACTACCCCGAAAACTCGATTCCGGCCATCGAATCGGTGATCCGCATGGGCGTAGACATCATGAGCTTGACCTGAAACTGACCAAAGACAGCGTGCTGGTGCTCTGCCACGATCACACGATCGACCGTACGACCAGCGGAAAAGGCCGAGTCTGCGACATCACCTACGACTCGATCCGCCGCTGCGTGCTCCGCCGGGCGCACAACGTCGTTACAGACGATCTGCGGATGCCGACCCTGCGCGAAGCGTTGGAGGTCTGCAAAGACCGCATCGTGGTGAACATCGATCAGGGGTACGAATATTACGACCTTGCGCTGGCCGTCACCGAGGAGCTGGGCGTCACGGATCAGGTGCTCATCAAGGGCAAGCGTCCGGCGGAGGTCGTGGCGGCGAAGTTCGCCGCCTATCCGCACAACATGATGTACATGCCGGTCATCGACATCCTCAAACCGCAGGGACGCGAACTCTTCGAGGAGTACCGGAAATCGGAAAAGCAGCCGCTGGCCTACGAAGTCTGCTGGGACGAATATACGCCCGAGGTGGAAGCCTGCATGAAACGCATCGTGGACGGCGGTTCGAAGCTTTGGGTGAACTCGCTTTGGAGTTCGCTCTGCGGCGGATTGGACGACGACAGGGCCTTTGAAGGCGGCCCCGCCGCAATTTACGGAAAACTGATTGACATGGGCGCGACCCTGATCCAGACCGACCGCCCTGAATTACTGATCTCGTATCTCCGTAGCCGGGGGCTGCACGATTGACTCGCTGAAACTTATGAAAAAATTACTGATTCTGCTACTGTGCAGCGCCCTTTTCTACTCCGATCCCGTCTTCGGATGGGGACGCGAAGGGCACGAGACAATTGCCAAGATCGCCGAACGCAACTTGACGAAGCGAGCGAAAAACGCATCGAAAAAATACCTCGGAGGGCACTCGATCGTCTACTATGCCAAGTGGATGGACGAATACCGCAAGACCCCCGAATATGCCTTCACGGACGGCTGGCACACGGCGCCTGTCGATGCCCGTCTCCATTACTCGGACGAATTGCTCAACCCGAAACGCGGCAATGCCATCTACGGACTGGAATCCGCCATACGCATCCTCGAAAATTACCGGGAGCAAAGCGATTCCACCGTGGCCGTCAACCTCAAATACGTCATTCACCTGGTGGGCGACATGCACTGCCCGGCGCACATCAAGTACGCGACCCACGACATGAAATACGACGTACTGTTCGAGGACAAATACCACAAACCGCACAAGTTCTACGTCCACAGCGTCTGGGACAACGAGATCATCACCGTCTCGCGTATCTGGTCGGTCAGCGAATGGGCCGATGAACTGGACCGTCTTCCGAAAAGCGACAAACAGGCCATCGCTGCCGGAACGCCCCGCGACTGGCTGCACGATGCCGCCGTATGCTGCGAAGTGCAGTTCGAATGGGCCAAACCCGACGCCCGACTGGGACAGGACTTTCTGAACAAGGCCCTGCCTCTGGTCGAAAGTCAAATCCGAAAAGCCGGATACCGGCTCGCCCGTTTGCTGAACGGTCTTTTCGATTAACGGACTTCGGAATTCATGAATCGGATCAAGGAATTTTATCGCATCAGTCGTCCGGCTCCCAAGCGGGAGCTGGACGACACTGCGTGCGACAGGTACTACCGCCGTCTCCGGCTGCAAGCATTTACCGCCGCGACACTCGGATACAGTCTATACTACGTTTGCCGAACGAGTCTCAACGTCATGAAAAAGCCGATACTCGACAGCGGTTCGCTCGATGCCTCACAACTGGGCGTCATCGGGTCGGCGCTCCTATTTGCCTATGCCGTCGGCAAGTTCGTCAACGGATTCATCGCCGATTACTGCAACATCAAACGCTTCATGGCCACGGGTCTCGTCGTTTCGGCCTCGGCAAACGCGCTGATGGGCGTACTGGGCCTCGCCCAGTCGGTCATCCCCACGGCCGTCGTCTTCGTCGCCTTCGCCGTGATGTGGGGCGTCAACGGATGGGCGCAATCGATGGGCGCACCTCCGGCAATCATCTCCCTCTCACGCTGGTATCCCCTCAAAGAACGCGGAACCTACTACGGATTCTTCTCTGCAAGCCACAACCTCGGAGAGTTCTTTTCATTCCTCTTCGTAGGGTCGATCGTGACCTTCGCCGGATGGCAGGCCGGCTTTTTTCGGATCGGCGGCGGCGGGAGCCATCGGGGTAATCGTCATCCTCTGCTGGCTCCACGACACCCCTGAATCCAAAGGATTGCCTCCGGTCGAGACTCTGGCGCATGAAAAGTCCCGGTCCCAAGCCGACAGATCCGTGAAGGAGATCCAGAAACAAGTACTCAAAACCCCTGCGGTATGGATATTGGCGGCTGCCAGCGCCTTCATGTACATCTCCCGCTACGCCATCAACGGATGGGGCGTACTGTTTCTGCAAGAAGCCAAAGGGTTCTCCGACAGCGAGGCCATCTCGATCGTATCAATCAACGCCCTGCTCGGAATTCTCGGAACCGTACTTTCGGGTTGGTTCTCCGACAAACTCTGCAAGGGAGACCGAAAACTCCCCGCCCTGTTATTCGGCATACTGAATTCCGTCGCACTGACATTGTTCCTGTACGGCGGTACAGAGGTGTGGGTGAATGTGCTGGCGATGGTACTCTTCGGAATCGCCATCGGCGTACTGATTTGTTTCCTCGGAGGTCTGATGGCCGTGGACATCGTCCCCCGCAAGGCTACCGGCGCCGCATTGGGCGTCGTGGGAGTAGCATCTTACTGCGCAGCCGGCATTCAGGACGTAGCCTCAGGATGGCTCATCGACGCACACATAACCGTCGCCGCCGACGGCACGAAAGTCTATGACTTCGCCCCCGTGGCGTTTTTCTGGATAGCAGCATCCGTCATCTCATTTCTGCTCCCGCTGCTCAACTGGAAATCGAACGTCTCCGACAAGCAGGCGGAATAGGGCAATTGATCCTCTTCTTCTTCGGCTCGCTTCTCGGAAGCGAGCCTTCTTTTGCCGCTCCCGCTCCGAAAGAGCGGACGCTCAGACCCGCGACGAACCGGCATGAAGTCGTAGACACGCTGCGAACCCATCAGGAAGGTCGAAACCATCTTGCCCTTGTCGATGTTCTTCGCTTCGCCGTTGATAACGCCCTTCTCCACCAGCGGGAGAACGCCGTCGGCGAACATTTCGGTATGGATACCCAGGTTCTTGTGGTTGCCGAGCTGTGCCAGAACCGCATTCGGAATAGCGCCGATACCCATCTGAAGCGTCGCACCGTCTTCGATCAGGGCCGCGCAGTGCTTGCCGATGCGGGTTTCGATCTCGTTGGGTTCGGTGAAATGTGCCTCTTCCAGCGGGGTATCGTCCTGTACGAAGAGGTCGATTTTCGACGAGTGGATCATTGCGTCGCCGAACGAACGGGGAACGTGCTTGTTCACCACTGCGATCACCGTACGAGCCGTTTCCACGGCTGCCAGGGTCGCATCGACCGAGGTGCCGAGCGAAACGTAGCCGTGTTTTGTCGGGCGTCGATACCTGGATCATCGCTACGTCGCAAGGTACCGTGCCGCTGCGATAGAGCTTCTGGGTTTCGCTCAAAAAGATGGGAATGTAGTCCGCATAGCCGCTTTGCGTCACTTTGCGCACGTTCCCGCCCACGAAGAACGAGTCGAGCTGGAAGATGCCTTCGAACTGCGGATCGGCATAGGGAGCCGGCCCTTCCGTGTGCAGGTGGTGGATGTGCACATCCTTGAATTCGTGGTTGGCGCCGCGTTCGCACATGGCCTTAATCAGGCACTGGGGGGCCGAAGCGACCGAGCTGAGGTGAATATGGTCACCCGATTTGATGACTTTCACGGCTTCGGCTGCCGTTGTGAATTTAATCTGAGTGTTCATTTCTTTTTTCTTATTTTAGATAAGATTCCTTGCATTCGGTTAGTTGCGTTTTACCTCGACTTGCTCGTAACCTTCGATGACATCTCCTACGCGGATGTCGTTGAAGGATTCGATGTTCAGACCGCAGTCCTGGCCCGTGAGCACCTCCTTGACATCGTCCTTGAACCGTTTGAGCGAGCCGAGCTTGCCCGTGTAGATCACGATACCGTCGCGGATCACGCGGATCGGGGTGTGGCGGGTCAGCTTGCCTTCTCGGACGACGCATCCGGCGACGGTGCCGACTTTGGAAATTCGGAAGATCTCCATGACTTCCGCCGAGCAGACAATCTCTTCCTTCATCACCGGTTCGAGCATACCCTCGATGGCATCCTTGATATCGTTGATGGCGTCGTAGATGATCGAGTAGAGACGGATTTCGATCTCCTCCTTCTCGGCCAGCTTGCGCGCCGAGGCCGACGGACGCACCTGGAAGCCGACGATGATGGCGTTCGAGGCCGCGGCCAACAGAACGTCCGACTCCGAAATCTGACCCACGGCGGCGTGGATGACGTTCACCTGCACGGTCTCCTTCGAGAGCTTGATGAGCGAGCCGGCCATCGCCTCGACCGAACCGTCCACATCGCCCTTGACGATGATGTTCAGCTCCTTGAACGATCCGATGGCGATACGGCGGCCGATCTCGTCGAGCGTCACGTGCTTCTGCGTCATGATGCCCTGCATGCGCTGCAACTGCTCGCGTTTGTTGGCGATCTCGCGCGCCGAGCGGTCGTCGTCCATCACGTTGAACGTATCGCCGGCCTGCGGAGCGCCGTTCAGACCGAGCACCTGTACCGGCGTCGAAGGGCCAGCTTCGGTCACTTTTTGGCCGTTTTCGTTGAACATCGCTTTCACACGGCCCGTGTGTATGCCCGAAAGCATTACGTCGCCTATGTGCAGCGTACCGTTTTGTACGAGCACCGTAGCCACGTAACCGCGGCCCTTGTCGAGTGTCGATTCGATGACGGCTCCCGAAGCGCGGCGGTTCGGATTGGCCTTCAGGTCGAGCATTTCGGCTTCGAGCAGCACTTTTTCGAGCAGTTTGTCGAGATTCAGGCCCTTCTTGGCCGAAACTTCCTGATCCTGGTATTTGCCGCCCCCACGACTCCACGAGGTAGTTCATCTGCGAAAGCTGCTCCTTGATGTGGTCGGGGTTGGCTGCGGGTTTGTCGATCTTGTTGATGGCGAAAACCATCGGGACGCCTGCTGCCTGGGCGTGGTTGATCGCCTCGACGGTCTGGGGCATCACGTTGTCGTCCGCCGCGACGATGATGATCGCTACGTCGGTGATTTTGGCACCACGGGCGCGCATGGCGGTGAAAGCCTCGTGGCCGGGGGTGTCGAGGAACGTGATTTTCTGGCCGTTCAGCTCTACACTGTAAGCACCGATGTGCTGGGTGATACCGCCCGCCTCACCTTCGATGACGTTGGTTTTGCGGATATTGTCCAGCAGCGAAGTCTTACCGTGATCGACGTGTCCCATGACGGTTACGATCGGCGGTCGCGGCACGAGGTCTTCCTCGCTGTCCTGTTCGTCGTCGCCGATGGCTTCCTGGATGTCCGCCGATACGAATTCGGTCTTGAAGCCGAACTCTTCGGCTACGACCACGAGCGCCTCGGCGTCGAGACGCTGGTTGATTGATACCATCAGGCCCAGGTTCATGCAGGCCGTGATGACCTCGGTCGCCGAAACGTTCATCATCGTAGCCAGCTCGGCTACGGTCACGAATTCGGTGACCTTCAGGATGGAGCGTTCCTGCTCTTCGCGCTGGAATTCTTCGTTCATGCGCTCGGCTACGGCTTCGCGTTTTTCCTTGCGGTATTTCGAACCTTTGCTCTTGGCGTTTTTCGACGTCAGGCGGGCCAGTGTATCTTTCACCTGCTTCGAAACCTCCTCGTCGCTGATTTCGGGCCGAACGACGGGCTTCGGAGCTTTGAGTTTGTCCTTGCGGGTCTTCTTGTTCTCTCCCGGACGGGGTTGGTTGGATTGCGGGCCTTGTCCGCGGCCGGGCTGTGCGGCGGATTTGCCGTTGCTGCCCGGCTTGGGGCTGCCTGCCGGCGTACGGGTCACGTCCACTTTCTCTTTACTCAGGCGTTTGCGTTTGTGGCGGTTGCCCGGTGTGAATCCCGATACGTCCATCGTGCCGAGTACCTGCGGGCCCGTGAGGGTCTGCACGGCGGGGCGGAAGATGTTGTCGCTCTTGGGCGCCGCTTCCGGTTCGGGTTTGGCTGCGGAAGCCGTTTCGGAGGCAGGTGCCGCTTCCGTTTTGGGGGCGGCCGGTTGCGGTGCCGGCTGCGGTTTCGGAGCCGCAGCCTCCGGTACGGGCTCTGCCGCCGGTTTGCTTACCGGTTTCGGAGCCGGTTTGGGCTTGGGCGAAAGATCTATTTTGCCCAGAATTTTGGGCTGGGGCAGTTCGTCCTTGACGCTGATGACGTTGCTTTTGATAATTACCTCCTGCTCCTCTTCGCGCGTCTGTTTCTGTGCCTCTTCGAGGGTGATCGTAGCCTGCTTCTGGGAGATTCGCTCCCGGATGCTTTCCCGTTCGTTGCCGGTAATTCGGCTCCCGCCGAATTCCTTCTCCAGAACGGCATAGACGTCCGGTTCCACCAGCGTATTGGGCGAACCGTCGGTTTTTATACCCTTCTTTTGCAGGAAGTCCGTGATGGTATTCAATCCCACCTTGAACTCCTTGGCAACCTGGATAAGTCTTAATTTTCTTTCGTTACTCATATATCGGTTTTAATTTTTGTGCGATGGGACGGATTACTCCTCGAATTCCGCTTTCAGTATCTCGACGACTTTCTGTGCCTGTTCCAGCTCCAGGTCGGCACGGGCGGCGATCTCTTCGACGGGCAGTTCCAGCACGCTCTTGGCCGTGTCGCAGCCGCAGGCTTTCAGGGCGTCGATCACCCAGCCGTCGATCTCGTCGGCAAATTCGGTGAGTGCAACGTCCTCCTCCTCGATTTCGCGGTAAACGTCGATGTCGTAGCCGGTGAGCATCTTCGACAGGCGGATGTTCAGACCGCCCTTGCCGATGGCCAGCGACACCTGGTCGGGTTTGAGATAGACCGAAGCGGTCTTCTTCTCCTCGTCGATGGTGATGCTCGAAATCTTCGCGGGGTTCAGGGCACGCTGGATCATTAACTGCGGGTTGGTCGTGTAGTTCACCACGTCGATGTTCTCGTTGCGCAGCTCCTTGACGATGGAATAGATGCGCGAGCCCTTCATACCCACGCAGGCGCCCACCGGATCGATCCGCTCGTCGTACGACTCGACGGCGACCTTGGCGCGCTCGCCCGGGATGCGGGCGATCTTCTTGATGGTGATCAGGCCGTCGAATATTTCGGGCACCTCCTGCTCGAAGAGCCGTTCGAGGAACTGGTTGGCCGTACGCGAGAGGATGATGCGCGGCTGGTTGTTGTTCATCTCCACGGCCTTGACGATCGCCTTGATCGTATCGCCCTTGCGGTAGAAGTCGTTGGGTATCTGCTCGCTCTTGGGCAGGATAAGCTCGTTTTCCTCGTCGTCGAGGATCAGCACCTCGCGCTTCCAGACCTGGTAGACCTCGCCGGTGATGATCTCGCCCACCTGCTGCGAATACTTCTCGTAGAGGCTGGCCTTCTCGAGGTCGAGCAGGCGCGACGCCAGATTCTGGCGCAGCGAAAGCACGGCACGACGTCCGAACGATTCAAGTTTGATCGGATCGACGTATTCGGGATCGATGGCCTTAACCTCTTGCGAGGCGGTGCCGCGGCTGATCGTGACGTATTCGCGGATCTCGTTATAGTCGCCTATTTCGGCTGTGGTGACCTCGCCCTTGAACTTCATGTCCTGCGGCGTGCATGCTATCGATGCGGCCATGTGGATTTTTGCACCCCTTGCCTATGCGGGCGCCGTCATATATTGCGGCCGAAGGCCCGATCCAGCAGTCGTCGCCTATGACTACGTCGCCTGCGATGTATGCGAAGGGTTCTATCGTGACGTTGTTCCCGATCTTGGCGTCGGGATGCACGTATGCCAATTTGCTGATCATGCTCTGCTATTCGGGTTTTTGTTTCTCACAATCTGTGCCATAATGGTAGCCTCGCAGGCCAGAACGCCGCCTACGAAGACCTTGCCTACGACCGAGGCGATGCCGCGGCGCACGGGCTCGATGATGTGTGCCTCGATCTGCATCGTGTCGCCCGGAACGACCTTGTGCTTGAAACGCACGTTGTCGATGCGCAGGAAGTATGTCGAGTACTCCTCGGGGTGCTCGACGCTCTTGAGGACGATGATGCCGCTGGCCTGAGCCATGGCCTCCACGAGCAACACGCCCGGCATGACGGGCTCGGTGGGGAAGTGGCCCGTGAACTGCGGTTCGTTGGCCGTGACGTTCTTGATGGCGCCGATGGAGTTGTTGTCCAGATAGAAGACCTTGTCCACCAGAAGGAAGGGATAGCGGTGGGGCAGCAGTTTGCGCACCTCGTTCACATCCAGCAGCGCGGGTTTGTCGGGACGGTAGCGGAAGGCAGGCTTCTCACCGTCGCGGCGAATGGTGTGTATGAGCTGCTTCATGAATTCGGTGTTGGCGTAGTGGCCGGGCGCGAAGCCCACACGCGGCCCTTGATGCGCACGCCCAGCAGGGCGAAGTCGCCCAGCAGGTCGAGCAGCTTGTGGCGCGCCAGCTCGTTGCTCGAGCGCAGCTGCAGGTTGTTCAGGTAACCGCCCGTGACGCGTATGTCGTCCTTGTGGAATATCTTCTTGAGGTGTTCCAGCTGCTCCTCCGAAACGGGATTTTCCACCACGACGATCGCATTGTCCAGATCGCCGCCCTTGATGAGGTTCATCTTGAAGAGCGGTTCCAGTTCGTGCAGGAAGACGAAGGTGCGGCAGGGGGCTATCTGCTGTGCGTAGTCGTTGAAGGGGTCCAGCGTGGCGTACTGGTTGCCGATGACCTTCGAGTTGTAGTCGACGTGCACCGAGACGGAGAACTCCTCGTCGGGATAGAGGATGATCGAAACGCCCTTGTCGGGAATCGTGTAGACCATCTTTTCGGTCACCTGGTAGTATTTGCGGTCGGCCTTCTGCTCGACCAGACCCACCTCGAGGATCTTCTGTGCATATTCGCGTGCCGAGCCGTCCATGATGGGCACCTCGGGGGCGTCGATGTCGATTCCGCTGTTCTCCGAGCGGGAAGGACGGTCATATTGACCTTCACCCGGGTGTGTAGCCCTTTGCCCGAGAAAGATATGGGTGAGGCGAGGGTCTGTTGTTTCGTTTGCATATTTCGTTACGGTTTATTTGTAAGACAGTGTCTGCGTTTTTATAACAATGTGCAAAGATATGAATATTTCGTAAAAAAAATAGTATCTTTGCCTGAGATTTAATTCTCTGTAAGCGAAAATGGCAACAACCGAACCACAAGAGACCAACGGCGTGGAACAGAAGCCTGTGGGGCGCAGGCAGACGCATCGAGGAGGTTGCATCTGCCTTCGAGAACCGCCACAAGGATGCCGGCGAGTGGGCCTACGACCACCGCGTGGGACTGAGCGTCATGATTATATGCTATCTGGTTTTGGGCATCGTTTTCGTGAGCTCGAAGATCATCCTTAACGACAAACCCCATCTGCAGGGCATATATCGACCTTCAGGATCTGGAGACGCTGGTCGAGGAGAAGGAGCGTCTTCGAACGCGAGGTCGAGATGAAGCAGTTGCAGGCGAATATGGACTGGTCGTCGGTCCGCAACCTCGTCGAACGAGGCTCTGCTGAACGAGAACCTGAAGGACGACCGCGCACCTTTGACGGAGGCGCTGAACGCGTCGGCGCGCGAGATAGCCGCCGAGGGTATGGAGTCCAACCGCGCCGCCTACGAGGCCGGCTTTTTGGCCGAGGCGGAGGCCATCCTCGACGAGGGCCGCGCCAAGAGCGAGGATAAGACCACCGAGGGCAGGATTCCAAATTCAGGGCAACGTGACGGTGAGCTTCGTGTTGAAGGATCCCGTGCGTACGAAACGCCATCTTGTCGTTCCGGCCTACCGCTGCGAGGACGGCGGCGAGGTCGTCGTGGCCATAACGGTCAACCGCGGCGGCGAGGTGACGGCGG
>VOFD01000487.1_pt1 | contig 36001 bp, 63 predicted proteins | sample 5384101 | NCBI WGS metagenome assembly VOFD01 (sample SAMN12384723, study PRJNA508395) | human gut metagenome | isolation source: healthy gut C | host: Homo sapiens
CAATGGGAAGAAACACACGGAGACAGAGGTGTACTATAGCTGGGATCATGTATGGAGCGACAGCCGGCAGGTAGACGATATCACATTTATGGGAGAGACATTCCCATATGACGCTATCGATCTTCCAGTGGAGCGCCTTAATCTGGATTCAATCAGTGTTGGCAATCGAATGAATTATATCTACGAAGGGCACGATGATCGCTATTATTATAATGTGACACCGCTAAAGATTACCGGGACGATTTTTACCTCTCTCCATGGAAATACGATTAACGACAGTTCTGAATTGTATCAAGATATGAATCCACAGGAAGTAATCTCTCATATGGAAAGCAACGAGACTATTTATACTGCTGTATTTTGGGTTGTATGGATTCTGTTATCCGGCGGTCTTGTAGTTGCATTTCTTTACTTTGATAATAAATGGCTTGATTAAGAGGTGATGACATGAAAACCAGAAAGGACTTTGTTACAAACAGTTCGTCCAGCAGCTTTTTAATTACCAATAATTCAGATGAGACGATGACTTCCAAAGATATCGCTATGGCACTACTATCCAAAATTATAGAAGATGCAGATGGGAGATTTATTCTTGCTCCTGGTGAGTCTATCCGATATGAATGTGGCGACCACGAGGATGATGGTGCGTTTGAGAACTTTATTCATAGCGGATTCAGTGGTTGGGGCTGTTCAGAACGATATGGCAATGGGGATGTGTCTGTGGATTTTTTGGAGAGTAATCATTAAGGAGAAGCCATGAAATTTAGAAAAGATTTTGTAACCAATAGTAGCTCCAGCAGTTTTATCTGTTGCTTTGCCCGTATTGCCGATCCAGAAAAGGCGCAAGCAGTTCTGGATAAGCACGGTGATAGGATTGAAGTGTACACAGCAGAAGAGGTTCTTGCAAATATCAAGAATAGACGATGGGGTGCTTGGCTTGAGGCAGATTGGGCGGGTGTAGATGTTACCCCCACAGAAAATTATATTCGGGATCACGCTGAAAGCAAGTTTGTAGTTGCAGAGGATCGTCAGGACGTTGAAGAGGACGAGGACGGATACCCGGACTACGATGTTGACTACTCCTATTTCAATACCGATGCCATTGACGATATCACAGAAAAAACGGGTTTGCTGAAATTGACTGCCAGTGGGGAGCCGGCAGAGACGGCTAATAGGAGGTCGTATGAAAGTAAGAGAAGATTTTGTGACAAACAGCTCGTCCAGTAGCTTTATTCTTGCCTTTGAAAGCAAAGAGGATGGAATTGCAAAAATCGCCGCTATGACAAAAAAAGATACGGAAGTGATTATGTAGGACAGCTGCTCCATGATTTTATGGAGGCTACGCCAATTCTAAAGGAAAACATCCGCACACATACATTCCGAGATGTAGAAGACGATGCAGAGTTTGTTACAGACAATGGTGAGGGAGGTTGGTGGTCTTCTGACAAACCGACCTTTGAAAGAAAGTGGATGAACGAACACCCAGGAAGCGACTACCGTGCATACTATGAATCTGAGGAAAGAAAAGCCGAGGTTGAGCGTCGTATGGAGGAAGATTTCAAGAAGATTGAAGATGATATTGGCTCTTCATCTTATCTGGTAGAGTTGGAATATGAAGATCATACAGAAGTCGGCTCTGCTCTGGAACATGATATTCTTCCAAATCAGGATTTTACGGTTCGTCGTTTTAGTCATCATTGAGGAAATCAAAATGATGAAAATTTATAAGACATATCTTCAGTATCAGACAGATGGTGGCACCTGGGAACGATTTGGTTATTCTGGGTGGCTTTGTGAGGAAGAAAGCGATATAGAAGCATCGAAATCAATTATTGAAAACGCAAATTTCAAACAAGCTTTTGAGCACTTTGAAAATTTCCCGATCCATGATGTGGCTGTTTGTCGTACATACTTCCGCCACCGTCCCTATATCTGCCTAATCGGGGCTTGGTTTGCAGAGTCTGTAAACCTATATCAGAAGGACTTCACTTCTCTTTCAATTAGGAGGATCGTTGAAGAAGATAAAGGCGTAACCTTAGAGTGGATTATGGAGCATTTATCGGCTGAAAAACGATCCAGTATCTAAAAGAGCGTGGGTTAAATATTTGCCCAATCAGGCAATGAGAGGTGTTTTAATGAAGTTTAGAAGAGATTTTGTTACCAATTCCAGCAGTTCAAGTTTTGTATGTGAGCTTTGCGGGAGAACTGAAAGCGGTTGGGACATGGTTTTGCGTGATGCAGAGATGGTAGAGTGTGTCAACGGCCATACTATTTGTGTGGATGAGATGCTTACCCCTCCGAGAGAACTAATGATTCAGCTGATCCGTGAAGAAATGGAATCTTCCTGGTCAAATATAGAGTATCTTACCGACGAAGAGCTGAATGAAAAGACAGATGAAGAGCTGGAAGATCTGATGCTTGAGCGCGAGGATGGATACTACTGTGTGCCGGAAGAGTGCTGTCCCATTTGCCAGTTTATTGAGTATTCCAATTGTGATTTGGCAAGATTCCTGGAGCGGGAATATAAGGTATCCCGCGACGAAGTTTTTGCAAAGGTAAAAGCGTTGAATAAGCGCCGCAAAAAGCTATATGACAGCGAGTATGTAACTGAGGTGTGCTCCAGATTTAACCTAAACCCAGCCGAAATTGTGTCCGGCCTCAAAGATCGGTTTGGTACATACCGACATTTCAGAGACTATATCAGTTCGAGGTGAGATATGAAACTTAGGACAGATTTTGTGACAAATAGTAGCAGCAGCTCATTTATCTGCTTGCGTTTGCCAACTAAGAATGCCGCTGAAATTCTGGAAAAGAATGACTTATCAGATGAAAAAATCATCCAGAGAATGGACGATGGAGATTTTGACGATATCCATCTGAAAGATAAATACCTTGAGGCCGTTGTGGGTGAATGTGGCCTTGACTATGTTGGCTGGACTCTTGGCGAAACAATTTTGTCTAACCACAACCTGATTGAGTTGCGGGATATGCTTTCAAAGGAAATTAAGGAGACATATCAGCTACATATTCCGCCTGAGGATTTCATGTTTGAGTTTGGCGAGGTGTATAAATGAAAATCCGATCTGACTTTGTGACAAACAGCAGCAGCTCAAGCTATGTAATTGCTTATAAGGGTTTGGACACCCTCATCCGTCTATCAAGTCCTTAAATAAGATGATTGAGATTGTGTTGTTTTCTGACGGCGGATATGAAACGACGCGGGGCGAAAAGGTTAGAACCATAGATGAGCTGGACAGCTATATGGTAGATACTTATGGGTATAGCGACCTAAATACCATTGACAAACCTTTGTCGGCAGATAGCTACGCGAAAAAGATTCACACAGAATGCGTAAAGGCTCTGAATGAGGGGTACACAATTTTGTTTAAGGATGTCGGATATAGCGACGAGACATTGAGCGCCTTATTACACGATATTGCAAATGAAGATATCGGTGTGAAGATTTTATTCAGCGATTTATAAGGAATTAGTTAATCTATTCGAGGTGATAGAATGTATTCTGCTTTTGTAACCAGAATTAAAAAATCTGCGCAAGCATTCCAATGCAGATCGGCTGCTGTGCGGCGAATGTTTTGGAAATACCGTAATCGTTGGGCTTGACACGCAGCCTGATGAACTTGGCGTGTACTTCCCCGTTGACGGAAAGCTCGGAATTGAATTTGCACAGAAGAATGACCTACTGCGCAGAAAGGATGAAAACGGGAATCCAGCCGGCGGGTATCTCGATCCAGAGAAGAGAAATATCAAGGCTCTAAAACTGCGCGGCGAAAAAGAGCGACGGTCTGTTTATGCCTTTGTCTTCTCTGGCAGAGTTTACAGATATCTCTCAGCTGAAGGATGGGGACACCATCACTCAGCTTAACGGAGTGACGATTTGCGAAAAGTATGTCCCAGTTCGTAAGCAAAGTGCAAATGTAGGAGCCGGGAACCGTACCAGAAAGCGTAAAGATCCCATCTCTCCCCTATTCATGGAACATGCTGATACAGAACAGCTGCCGTACAATCTTGGAGCATTTCATCAAGGCGATCTCGTAGAAATCACGCTGAAAATGCACGGGACTTCTCAGCGAACCGGATACCTGCCCATGTTGTCTGGTTATAAGCGCACATTGCTTGATAAGCTGTTTCGCCGGCCTGGTACTCCAATTTATGATTGGGGATATGTAACAGGCACTCGCCGCGTTGTCCTTGATACATATGATGGCGGTTTCTATGGCAGCAATGCTTTCCGTGAGCAACATGCCAAAATGTTTGAAGGAAAGCTCCATAAGGGCGAAACGGTTTACTATGAAGTCGTTGGCTTTACAGATGATGGAACCCCTAATTATGGCTTCTTGTGACAATAAGAAGGTTGGGGACAAGGATTTCGTAAAAAGCAATATGGCAAGCAGACTGTGTTCAGCTATGGTTGCAGCCCGGATGGTGTAGACGCGCCGAAGTCTGCACTTTATGTATACCGAATGACCATAACAAACGAGGATGGGGATGTAGTTGAATATCCGCCGTTCTACATGCGTTATCGATGTGAACAGATGGGCGTAAACTGCGTCCCGCTCCTGTGGTCTGGGTTTGTGCCTGAGAACGATAATCCTGGCGAATGGGTAAAGGGTGTAGCAGAGTGTTACTACGACGGAGCAGATCCCATTGGAAAATCCCATGTGCGCGAGGGTGTTGTCTGCCGCATTGTAAACCGTCCTAAATTTACAGCCTACAAGCACAAGAACTTTGCATTTAAGGTGCTTGAGGGGATTGTCAAGGAAGTTGCTTCTGCTCCAGATATGGAAGAGGCACAGGAAGTAACTGAGGCAGCGTAATGAGTAGAGAAATGATTGAGCCATGGAGACAGTATGGTGTCAAACTTGAAAAGGAAGAGATGGTAGATGGTGTCGCTCCATCTATTCATCTCTGTCCCGACTGTTTCTGATTTTATCGATGACAATGGAAACGAGCTTTCTGGTGCTTTACTGGCAAAGCGTGTAAAGAGAAGTATTTCTGACCCCATTGTGTTAAAGTCCAGGACTCGCAACGAGAGATGGACAAAGAACATGTCATACAACATCGACTGCAAACCAAAGGGTAACACAAAAGCAATTACCAAAGCGCAAATCGAAACAGTGATGTAGACCTATTTGATCTGTTCTTTGGTCAAGGCAGAGGAAATCCGTTTGTTTAATAGGTGAGGTGGTTGAAATAGAATTGGTCGAGCACGATAAGAAAATCATGTGCCGGCTTTCAGAACACTTAGACGCAGTGAAGGAGAGACACCCGGAATGGGTTGGTATTTTCCTACAAGGGTCTCAAAATTACAAGCTCGATTATGAGGGGAGCGATGTTGACTCCAAGCTGATTGTCCTCCCCTCTTTCGAGGATTTTGTTCTAAATAGAAAGCCGCAAAGCTATACACACATCATGGAAAACGATGAACATGTTGATGTGAAAGATATCCGCTTGATGTTTGACTGTTTCAGAAAACAGAATATCAACTTTGTGGAGATCTTATTTACTAAAGTACAGGATTCTCAATCCGAAATACGAATCGTCTGTTTTATCCAGTGCTCAATGCGCGGGAGCTGATCGGAAGATACAACGACTTTGCTTCTCTAAACTGCATGGTTGGTACGGCGATGGAGAAACAAAAAGCGCTTTGTCATCCGTACCCAGCAACGATGGATAAAATTGAGCGCTTTGGGTACGATCCGAAACAACTCCATCATATTTTAAGGCTTGAAGAATTTATGACGAGATGGCTTGATGGAGAGCCGTATGAAGATTGCCTACTTTCTAAGAAAACAGATTACTTAAAACAAATTAAATTTGGCTGTCTTAGCAAAGACGAGGCTGTTGAGATGGCAGATCGTTATGTGTCTGCAATGAAATCGGTAAAGACAAAATACATGGAAGAGCATGAGCCGTCTGTAAACCGAGCTGTTGATTATATTTTGAATCAAACACTGCTTCAGCTTTTCAAATACAATTTCCAATGTGAAATCGGAGGTGCTGCGTAAATGAATCCCATTTTATTATGATGGTTGGTTTGCCGTACAGTGGCAAGTCCTACTACGCCGAAAAATTGTCCAAAGAGTACGGCGCTGTGATCCATTCCAGCGACGCAATTAGGGGCTGAAATCCTGGGAGATGTCCAAGACCAAAACAACAATGGTAAGGTGTTTGAGGTTCTTCATCGCCGCGTTTACGATGATCTGAGTAATGGCAAGAGTGTAGTTTACGACGCAACCAATATTAACTACAAGCGCCGTATGGATGCTATCCAGAGATTGAAACGCATCCCGTGTGAAAAAGTTTGCTATTTGATGGCTACGCCTTTTTCTGAGTGTGTAGAGAGAAGCAAGTGTCGTGAGCGCGTTGTGCCATACGAAGTTCTGGAGCGCATGTACAAATCCATTTGGATTCCACAGTATTACGAGGGCTGGGATCGCATTGAAATCGTGTACCAAGATGGATTTAAGACGCTTGATACCAAAGAGCTGTTCTGGGGCGAGAACGGCCTGGCCTGGATCAACCAGGACAACCCGCATCACAACTTGACTGTCGGCGCACACTGCATCGCTACATACGCGAATATCCACGGCGGATCTCCTGAACTCTACGAGGCCGCAATGCTCCACGATATCGGTAAGCCATTTACCAAAGCGTTTAAGAATAGCAAGGGTGAGGACACCGATATTGCCCATTATTATGAGCACCACCATGTATCAGCCTACGATAGCCTCTTTTTATATCTCCCCCGCTCTTGACGTGCTCTATGTAGCCGGTTTGATTCAGTGGCACATGCGTCCTTTCGAGCTTGAAAGAGTGCCTAAATCTCAAAAGGCTCTGGAAAAGTTTAAGCGGCTGATCGGAGAGAAGATGTACAACGATGTAATGGCTCTCCACGAAGCCGATATTAGGGCAAAGGGTACTGACGCAGAGGACGCAGCATGAAGTGTTCAGTGTGTGGAAGAGAGTTTGAAACAGTATACCCATGCCCTTATAACCAATCATTTGGCGCTGTGTGTGAGGAATGCTGCGATAAGTGTTTTCAGTCAGAGCCTTTCCCCTGTTGGGAGAAGATAGAAAGGCTTGGAAAAGAATATAAGGACGGTGAGTTTTTATTTATACCAAAGAAGACTTAGAAACTATGCAGTCATGGGACTTGGATAGAAAAATCCAGGTCACTACTGCCCGTATCATGGAATGGTATGAGCATTACAACGGCTTAGTCTATGTGGCTTTTTCTGGCGGTAAAGATTCCACCGTCCTTCTTGATCTTGTGCGACGTATTTATCCAGATGTACCAGCTGTATTCTGCGATACAGGACTTGAATTCCCAGAGATTCGCCAATTTGCTATGAGCGTTAATAATGTGGTTGTACTTAGACCAGAAATGAACTTCAAAAAAAGTCATTGAGACCTATGGGTATCCAATTGTATCAAAGCGGGTTGCCGACACGGTAGAGTACGGCCACAAGCCTGGTTCTTTTCGGTGGAAAGAGCTTCACGGAGAAATCATTCGAGCAATGGTACAAAGTCAGAATTCAACTGTGAAAAATGGTGTTACTTATTAGACGCTCCGTTTAAGGTGTCTTCTCGGTGCTGCAATATTATGAAGAAGAAACCAATGAAGAAATACTCAAAAGAAACTGGGCGCGTACCTATTATTGCTACCATGGCAGACGAGAGCCGTTCACGCAGATCGGTGTGGATGTCTACCGGGTGTAACGCCTTTCACAAGAAATCCCCGTCTTCCCAGCCTATGTCGTTTTGGACAGAAAATGATGTTCTTGAATATATCCATACCTATAATATCCCATACGCTCCTGTTTATGGCGACATTGTACCCTGTGGGGGGTGGACAACGACAGGCGAAAAAAAAGAACCGGGTGTGTGTTTTGCGCTCTTTGGCGCTCATTTGGAGAAGTCTCCAAACCGTTTCCAGCGGCTCAAACAGTCTCATCCAAAGCTATGGGAGTATTGCATGAAGCCTATTGAAGAGCATGGCCTTGGTATGCGCAAGGTCTTAGAGTTTATTGGTGTACAGTGTGATTGAAAGAGGTGTTTTTATCAAGTTATTCAGAAAATCTTTATTGGCCTGTATTGTTGCGGGTGTACTGGTTATGCCGGCTCATGCAGCAACATCATCTGAAATTAAGCAGCAGATCAATGCCGTGATTGAAAAACAAAATCTGGCGCACCAGATTGCTGAATATGTCCGTTCATTTGGCGAGGATGACAGTAATCCAGCCATCCAGTTCGCCCAGGAAAAATGGGCAGAACAACAATCAATCTTAATTCCGCTTTATGAACAGTATAACAAAGCGGTGCAAGAAGAGAATAGCAATGGACATTATCTTGGCCGATTTAGGATCTCCCACTATTATCCTTGTTCCATCTGTAATGGAGGATATTCAGGCACTGCGTCTGGCGCTCCATTGACTCCTTGGGTATCTATTGCCGTAGATCCGTCTGTTATCCCGCTCGGCAGCTCGGTTTACATAGATGGGTATGGTAGCTTCAAAGCACATGATACTGGCGGTGCAATCAAAGGCAACCGCATCGATGTATGCGTAAGCAGTCATGCAGAGGCATATCAGCTTGGCGTTGTGTACCGAGATGTGTATGTCAAATAAATTTCGTTGTCCGGTTAATTATTTAGCTTGTTCGTCAGAAGGTATATAGAGACGCATGGAGGTGATATGGTGCAAGAAGGAGAGCTTTTATATATCCGTCCAAGAAATAGCAGTACATCGGGCGGAATGATAATGAAGTTTGAGAGTAGCTATCGTGGCGAAGAAGATTTAAGTTATCACGGCAGCCCATGGTATGAAAACTTCATTGTCTGCACAGATCCAGTAACTGGCGAGAAGAAGGAATTTGGAGACCAAAGTTATACATGGAGAAGTGCAATAGGGTATATCAAATTCCTTCAAGAGCAAATAGCAAAGGTCAAAAATATTGTATCTTATATTTGAGGCGATGTTATGAACAGTAATATAGAAAGGAGCTAATGCCAATCCCGGTAAACCGGGTTTCTGTAAGATTGATAAGTGCAGAGTAAAACCATCTGTTACAGCGTGAGAGCCAAAGGCTGGTAGCATGGGAGGATTAGATGGTTGACCTCAACCGGGATGGTTGTGGTCGGCATGAAGTATATTGCAAGCGTTAGTTTTGGCAAGGATTCTCTTGCTATGCTACTCCGTCTAATGGAGGAAAGCTGGCCGTTAGATGCCGTTGTATTTTTATGACACAGGCATGGAATTTGATTGTATCTATAAGATAAGAGATAAAAATCAAGCCAGTGCTGAAAGAAAGAGGGGTAGAATATGTCGAGTTAAAACCTAAAATTCCATTCTTGTATTCTATGCTGGAGAAAGAAGTCAATAGTAGACAGAAAGGCACACACTATGGTTACGGTTGGTGCGGTGGTTTATGTCGTTGGGGTACTTCTGAAAAGCTCAGAGAGATAAAGCAATTCAAAGATAGTCTTGCAGAATCTGTTATTGACTATGTTGGTATTGCATTTGATGAGCCAAAGCGTTTTGATAAAGCAACACAGGAAGGTAAAATACTACCTCTGGTTCAATGGCAAATGACTGAAGAAGACTGCCTAAACTTCTGTCACGAAAGAGGATTCTATTGGATTGAAAGGGTCGCAAATTGTGGCGTAGAATACATGGATTTGTATTCAATTTTAGATCGGATATCATGCTGGTGCTGCTGCAACAAGAATTTGAAAAGAGCTGCGAAATATATATCGTTATCTTCCAAATTACTGGCAGATGCTAAAGAGATTTGCAAGAGAAAATTGATCGCCCATTCAAGGGCTATTACAAAGGTCAGGCCAAAGGAATCTTTGAGCTTGAAGAAAGATTTTCAAGCGAGTTAGTTAATCAATTTTGAGGTGTTGTTATGAAAATGGATCTTGTTGCTGGGAGTAAGAATGACGAATTCTACACTCCAGAATACGCAATTTACCCTATCCTAAAGTATCTTCCACCCCCCCGTGAAGATTTGGTGTCCATTCGATACTGAAGAGAGCTTATTTGTAAAAATGTTTCGTGATAAAGGATACCAGGTTATTGCTACACACATTGTAAATGGAGAGGACTTCTTCTCTATTGAGCCGCCTATTTGCGACTTTATCATCAGCAATCCTCCCTATTCGCTCAAAGCAGAAGTGTTTGACCGTTTATTTCAAATCGGGAAACCCTTTGCGATGCTGGTTGGAGTCGTTGGTTTATTTGAAAGTCAAAAGCGGTTTAATATGTTTAAGACGCATGATTTTGAAATCATGTATATGAATAAGCGCATTTCTTATTTCAAGGATTATGCAGAGCAGAAACCATCTCTTAACCCTCCATTTAGCAGTGTGTATGTTTGCAAGGATATCCTTCCAAAACAAATTGTATTTGAAGAAGTAGATAAATAAGGAGGAATTATTACGAACTATCAAACTGCCCTATTCTGCGAGTTTGACAAGTACGCCGCAGAAAGCTATTGTGCAGTCCATGGCGTAGATCCGTCTCTGAACATTGGCGACATCACAAAGGCAGATGAAAAGTCTGTGCCTGATTTCAATACCATGTTTGGCGGAAGCCCTTGCCAGGACTTCTCAATTGCGGGCAAACAGGGGGCTGCATGGTCATGTAAAAGCTGCGGTCATACATATAACCCCTTAGAAGCCCACTACACTATGCGGGATAAATGCCCCAAGTGCGGATCAACAGAGATTGAAAAGACAAGATCTTCTCTTCTTGTAGAATGGCTCAGATTCCTAAGAGAAAAGAAGCCTCGCTTTGCGATTTATGAAAATGTCAAAAATATTGTAGGCGCTCGTTTTAAGACTACATTTGATTTATTTGTCAAAGAACTGGAGGACTACGGATACAATGTGTATTGGCAGGTTCTGAACGCAAAGAACTATGGCATTCCTCAGAACCGAGAGCGTGTATATTGTGTCATCATCCGTAGGGATCTTGATAATGGGAAATTCCAGTTTCCTCCCCATCCCGTTAAAGCATACTCTTATCGATATGCTGGAGAAGGAAGTTGATGAGCGATATTATCTCAGTGACGATAAAGTAGCTGGGATGATCCCCCCCCGCTGCGTAACGTCAGCAGAACAGTACGAACAAGCGGAAGAAGCTCAACAGACCGGCACACATGGGACTTACTGCCGGCAGATTGGAGCAAAGCTAAGCCAGAAGGGAACAACATTTGATGGGTATAGCGATGTAGCTATGACACTTCTGGCGAGAGACTACAAAGGGTTTGGGAATCAACCTATGACGGGAGTAATTGAACATGGGAGATCAGATTATTCAAGTGGGAAATGTATGCCCTACCAAGACAAGAAGTAATCCGAATCAAGGTAGAGTATATGACCCACAAGGTATCTCCCCTACCCTAAGCTGTATGGGGGGGGGCAACTTGGAGCCACACATTATTATTTATGATGATTACAATAGGAGGATCAAGTCAGATCAGACTTGCATAGGAACTGTTATGCCAAATTTCAAAAATGATGCGCCTGGGAACGGCACAAAGCTGATTGTGCCCGCACAACAGAGATACCGCGTTAGAAAATTAACTCCAAAGGAGTGCTGGCGGCTCATGGGCTTTGAAGATGACGACTTTGAAAACGCCAGGAAAAGAATGAACGAAAATTTATATAAAGGAAATGACAGATCTTCTTCTCAGCTTTATAAGCAGGCCGGGAATAGTATTGTTGTAGATGTTTTATTGCATATCATGGAAAACCTCTATGATGCAATGCCGTACCTATTCGATGGTATGGTAGTCGGTTCCTTTTTCAGCGGGATTGGAGCGTTTGAAAAGGCGTTGACAAGACTCCAAACAGAACCGCATGAGTATTCGCCTATTAGCAAAGAAGATATGCCAAATCTACAGCAGGTCGGATATATCAATGATTACAACGGTGACGCAAACAGAGTGTACAGTGGCGATGGTGTATCCCTGTACCCTCAAGGCAGACGCTGGGGGGGTGGAGCGAAAACAGGATGGTACACGGTTCCCCGCTCGGCCTAATCGATCCGCAGGGCAGGTCTGGGAAGAAATGCGCAATAAAACCTATGTGCCCAACGCTGCGGGCGCAAATCCATGGTAATCCACCAGGAGTTGTGTATGGAGAAAATCAGAGAATTAAGCAGGCTACAAAGAAAGGATATATTGAGTGTCTTGTGGGGGGCTGTTGACCTGTCCTATCCCAACAGCAAAACCAGACGTGGCCGCGTACAAGAGGGCGGATTGATATGCCCAACAATAACCGCCCAAAACACTGGAATTTGCGTGATTGAGTTACAAGAAAAACACGAAAAATCTCTTGACATTTGAGGATTATCTGCTATACTGTAATAGGAGATAGTTAATCAATTTCGACAAATAGCCGAAATTTATAGCCCGCATTAGCAATTAGTTAATCAAATTTTATCAAAGGAGTAAAGTTTATGACCACAGAAGATTTCATCAAGAATGTAGCGCACGACCTGTTTTCCAGCAGAGTCACTCTTACCCCTATTGCAGAGGCGAAAGCAATTCCCTGCAATATCATTCCGAAGCCGGCGCAGGTTATCTTCAACCCTCCTGCCACTATTGTGTACTGGGAGGACGGCGACAAGACTGTTGTTCGTTGCGATAACGATGTGTTCTCTGAGGAATTCGGCTATGCCATGGCCTGTATGCGAAAGGCTTATGGGTCTCGTGGGGAGTTTAAGGCTCAGTTCAAGAATGCGTTCCGTCCATATCTAAAGCCCAATAAAAAGGGTAAGGACAAGAACAAGGACGCATCTCATACCGCCCTCCCTCCTAAGTCTAAGATTATTGGCCTGGATCAGATGATTAAGCAGCTGGCCGGTGACGATAGCATGGGTGTCTGCGTTGGTTATCGGGTAAAGGAAGACGAGTAATTTCGTATGCGTAGAGTGTGGCTGTGTGTTTCAGAATCCAAAGGAGTATACTGAGACACACGGCCTCGACACTCCGCCATATGAGCATTTCACTGGTTGCCCAATGTGTGGAGGGAGTTATGTACCTTACAAACAATGTGATCTGTGCGGGAATCCGATTTTTGACGAATACATTCTGCTGAAATCAGGCGAGGTGTATTGCGAAAATTGCTATTGCCGCAAAAAAATATCGATGATTTATGGGAGTGATATATCCTGGTAAATGAAGATCTAAAACAGCGATACCTATCTATTTGCAGAGACAACATTAAGCGCGGTGGCCTGGATGATTTGTTAGCCTGGATTGAAAGTACGGATTTTTATTCTGCTCCGGCCAGTACAAAGTTCCATGGAAACCATGAAGGTGGCCTCTTGGAGCATTCGCTCAATGTGTATGATGCCTTAAAGGAATTAGTTAAACAATTTCAAGAAGTCGAAGCGTCAGAAGAAAGCATTGCGATTGCGGCGCTGTTCCATGATTTATGCAAAGCAAACTACTATACAGTAGGCACTAAGAATGTAAAGGACGAGCAGACTGGACAGTGGCACAAAGAGCCTTTCTATAAGGCGGAAGACCAATTCCCTGTTGGTCATGGCGAGAAGTCTGTTATTATTCTGCTTCAATATATGAAGCTGACAGATGAAGAGATTTACGCAATCAGATGGCACATGTCAGGGTTTGATAGTGCTGTAAAGGGCGGAGATTTTGGATGTAGCAAAGCATATGATATGTGCCCGTTTGCTGTTTTGCTCCACCTTGCAGATATGGAAGCTACTTATTTGATGGAGGAACGCAGTGTCTGAAAACACAAACACAATGAACTTGAACAAGAAGCTATTTGAGCTTCGCAAGTATGTAGATGTAGTAAAGAAAAGCAAGAAGGGATACGGATATACTTATGCTTCTATCGTTGAAATTCTTGCCAAACTGAAAGCCGGCATGGATAAATACGGTCTTTTGCTGGAAGAGGAATGCGTACACGGTTCGCAAAAAAATTGTAATTGACCACTATGAAAAGCCGAAGGTGCTCAAAGACGGAAAGACCATCCAGGAAGTCGTACACGAATTTGTGGTGTCTCAGGATATTATCTTTACCTGGATCGATGTTGACAGCGGAGAGTTTAGACAGGTTCCTTGGACTTGCTGTGGAGAGCAGTCCGATCCTTCCCAGGCACAGGGCGGAGGATTTACTTATGCGCAGCGTCAATTCCTAACGCAGTATTTCCAGATCGCAACACCAGATGATGATCCCGATTATTACCGCAGCCAGAAGGAAGAGGCGGAGGTCGAGGCAAATATGGCCGTAACAAAACAGATTGTTACGAAGATTGATGCCCATGTTCACAGTTTTCTTGACGCAAACGACAATTCTGATACGGCGAGAAAAGCGTTGACAGAGCTGGTTAAGAAATATGTACGCAACGGAAGTAAGCCGAGCGCTGACTATATGAATTATTTGACAGATCCAGAGGTTGCGGCGCAGCTTCTGGAGGAACTGCAAAAGCAGTGCCCGGTTGGTAAGGATGGAGGTAAGCAATAATGGGATTTCACGAGGGCGCATTCGCAACAGTATGGGAGATTACGAACCAGGGAGATAATTTTTCCAAAGTTCGTCTCTCCATTAGCAGAAAAGATAAGAAGTCGGACGAATATGTGACCGACTTTAACGGGTTCGCTGGGCTTGTCGGAGAGGCAAACAAGAGACTCGGCCTTATTGATGCCGCATTGTCTTCTGGGGATCGGTGCAGAATCAAGATTGGAGCGTGTGATGTATCCAACAAGTACAACAAGGACGAAGGGCGAGAGTACACCAACTTCACCATGTTCGACTTTGAGATGAGCGATGGAGCCACACAGTCTGACAATAAGAAGCCCGCCAAGACTACGAAGAAAAAGGCTCAGGTTAAGCCTGCTGCGCTGGCCGATGAAGAGTCCTCTGAAGAGGACGATGAAAACCTGCCGTTCTGATCAATAGGCTGGCGGTGATGCTCTATTCGTTACGACTTAACGATATCAGATATGGTATGGAGCTATTCTCGCCTCACATCATTTGATGAATGTCCTTACAGATGGTTTTTGAGCTATCTGTATCGTGATGAGTTCGGTAGGCCGCTGAAAAAGAAAAGTGGGTTTTTTGCAGAGTTCGGAAGCTATATCCACATGATTATGCAAATGTACTTAGACGGTGTTTTGAAGGAATCTGATCTTTCTACATTCTATGTAGCCCACTTTTCTTCTAATGTAAGGTCAAAGGCTCCAAACCAAAAAATCTACCATAATTATTTTGAGCAGGGCTTCCGTTATCTTGATAATCTATCTTTTCCAAAGAGAGATATCCTTGGTGTAGAGCAGCAGGTAAGTTTTGAATTTGCTGGTAGACCATGGACTGGCTTTATAGATCTTATCAGTGAAGAAAACGGGAAGTTAATTATCACAGACCATAAATCAAGGACATTGAAGCCCCGTTCAAATCGGGCATCCCCTACAAAGTCGGATTTGGAATTAGACAGCTACTATAGACAGCTGTATGTATACTCTGCACCAGTCAAAGATATACGGTAAATATCCAGATGCACTTGAATTCAATTGTTTTCGTTCACAGACAATGATTCAAGAGGCTTTTCGAGAAGAGAAATTTCATCGTATGGAGCAATGGTCAAAAAAAGAGATTGAAAAAATCATCATAAATGATGACTGGGGAGCAAAGCCAGATTATTGGCGTTGCCATTATCTATGCGATGTAAGTGGGGATTGTGAGTATAGAAACGCTTCCTAAAAAGAGAGGGGTGACGGGAACTGCAAATTGATCGTGATACGATCCTTGAGGCGAAAGAAAAGCTGGGCGATGATAACGCAAAGATTATCGTTCAGGAGTTAGGCATTGAGGATTTTGATGAACAGAACCTACGGTGCTGTTGCCCCTTTCATCAGGAGGATCACGCATCGTTTATATATAACCGCAAAACATACTCTTTCCATTGCTTTGGAGCATGTGCAAGAAATTATGACATCCTTGATGTGTTCATCTATAAGGGTATGACTTATCTTCAGGCTTGCCAGAAGTTGTTCGATTTGGCTGGGATCAAATACAGCTTTGGTGAGCTTGGAGTGAAAAAACAAAGCATCAATATAGGTATCCGAAAGAAATACCTATTGGAGATAAAAAGTAAGATCTATGCGTACTTCAAAAAGCGCTGCATTAGCCCTCAGACATTGGATTACGCAGATGTCAGACAGGATGAAGAAGGAAACATCGTGTGGAACTACTATGATTCCAACGATGTTCTGACTATGGTAAAGTACCGCCCATCCAGAAAGATCCACAAGGGAGAAAATAAATGCTGGTGTCAAAAGAACGCTGATACAAGTAACCTCCTATTTAACATGAACCGTATAAACACAACCGCTCCCCTATTGATCTGCGAGGGCGAACCCGATTGCTTATCCGCTATTGAGGCTGGTTTCACAAATGCAGTCTCCGTCCCGCTCGGCAGCGGGAACTTTCACTGGATAGAAGAGAATTGGGATTGGTTAGAGCAGTTTGACAGCATCATCGTTTGTTCCGACAATGACGAAGCCGGACAAAAAATGCAGAAAGAGGTTGTGTATCGCCTTGGCAGCTGGAGAACTAAGGTCGTTGAAGTACCTCCTATTTTTGAGGCAGAGAACGGCAAAAAATATAGTATCAACGATCTCAACGAGGCTCTTTACTACCTTGGCAAAGAAAAAGTCCTTGAAATCATTTTGAATGCCAAGGATAGCCCAGTACCAGGTGTAATTGATTTCTCCGATATCCAGGATGTTGACTTAGACCAGATTGACGGTATCACAACCGGCATTCGGCCTCTTGACCGTTATCTTATGAAACTGTTTCAAGGCACATTGAACATCATTACTGGCATCAACGGAGCCGGCAAGAGTTCGTTTATCAACCAAATCATTTGTCAGTCTCTTGAACAGGATAAAAATGTATTCCTGTTTTCTGGTGAACTTCCTAATTTCCAGACAAAAACTGGTTGAACTCCGTTCTTGCAGGCCAGCGCCACATTGAAGAGCGTCACTTTCAAGATGCGACATATTACAAGGTAAGGCCAGAGGCAAAGCGGGAGATCGATGAGTTTTACCGTGGTCGCTTGTATATCTATGAGGATGGCCGTTCTAACCGGATGACCGATCTTCTGAAGACTATGGAAGACTCTGTTCGCAAATATGGGACAAAACTTTTGATTCTTGACAATCTTACCGCTATCAATCTGGAATGCAGTGATGATAACAAATACAATAAGCAATCCGAATTGATAATGAATCTGATTGCGTTTGCAGTAAAGTTCAATGTCATCGTTCTACTCGTTGTCCATCCTCATAAGATTGACACAATGCGGCGGCTTAACAAGATGGATGTTCAAGGCATTTCGGCTATTATTGATTTGGCGCACAGAATCATCAGTCTCTACCGTGTATCGGAAAGGGATAAGCAGGGAGAGCCAAAGATGAATGGTTCTGGTTGGCGCGTTAAGCCAATCAAGGAAGATGTTCTGATCGACATTCTAAAAGACAGAATGCTTGGGTTCGAGGGTAGAAGCGTTGGCGTATATTACGACCAACCTTCCAGGCGGTTTTTTACTTCTGAAGAGGATTTGGATCGTCGATACTCCTGGGATAAGCACCCGTACACAGGTGGTCTCCCCTATCCCCCAGCTCAGTTAATTGATGAAGAAGATGAGGTATTCGGAACAGTAGATGGATAGTGGTAAGGAGGCGAAACTTCTGTCTAAAAATTATACTGCTTACCATGTGCATTCAGAGCTGTCCTTGCTGGATAGCGCGACAAAGTTTCAAGACTATATTGATCGTGCTGTCCAGCTTGGTCAGACAGCAATTGCATTTACGGAACACGGAAATATATATCAGTGGGTTGCAAAAAAGATGGCCTGTGATAAAGCGGGAATCAAATATCTTCATGGTGTAGAATGCTATTTGACCGAGCAGCTCTATGAGTACCCAGATGTAAACGACTTATGGTATGAGGCGCAGCAAGGTCGAAGCGAAGAAGAAGCACAAAAAGAGCTTTCTGATCTAATGGAGTCTGGGAAAAAGAAGGTCAGAGACAATTATCACACGATTTTGATTGCAAAGAATTATGACGGCATCCTTGAAATCAACAATCTTGTGAGCCTGTCCAATCGTGAAGATCATTTCTACTATAAGCCACGAATTACATTTGATGAGTTTCTTGGCATCTCTGATAATGTGATTAAGATTAGCGCCTGTCTCGCATCCCCTCTGAACAAGCTTAGCATTCGGCATCCGATGTATGAAAAGCTGCTTCGGCATTATGATTATTTAGAGGTGCAGGCTCATAACTTTGGAGAACAAATCTCTTACAACTGTCACTTGGCGGAAATGTCTAAGAAGTACGGGATTCCCTTGATCGCTGGCACAGATACGCACAGCATTGATGCTTATAAGGCAGAGTGCAGAAGTATCATGCAGCTGGCAAAACATATTGAGTTTGCAGACGAAGACAGTTTTGACTTGACCTACAAGACCTATGACGAACTGGTTGAAATGTTCCGCATTCAACACGCTTTTTGCCAGAGTCGGTTTTTTTCTCCAGGCGATAGAAAACACAAACCGTATGGCAGATTCTGTTGAGCCTTTTGATCTGGATGTCAGCTTCAAATATCCTAAGCTGTATGGCGCTGAAGACAAAGCTGTGTTTGATGATACTATTCAGAAAAACTTTGATGCCAAAATTGAAGAGGGGCAATCACCCAGGAACAGATACCCAAATTCAAAGAGGCAATCAAAGAAGAGTGCCGCGTCTTTGATAAAATCGATATGTCTGGATTTATGCTGTTCATGTCGGAGCTTGTAACATGGTGCAAATCAAATGGTATTCCGATTGGGTTTAACCGTGGCTCTTGCGGCGGCTCTCGCGTGGCCTATGTGACAAACACGACAGACCTCAATCCTGAAACCTGGCACACGGTTTTCTCTCGGTTTTGTAATGAAGACCGTAAAGAGATCGGAGATATCGATATTGACGTATCTCCGTCTGACAGAGATAGGGTGTATGAGTACATCATCAATAGGTTTGGTCAGGAAAAAACCGCTTTTATTCTCGCCATTGGCACAATCAAGTCCAAAGGATGTATTGATGAGATTTGCCGTGCGCTTGGTGTAAAATGGAATAAGGAACACCAAAGAGATGAAAAAAAGAATTCCGAAAGGTAATGGAATGCCTAAAAGATGATAGCGTACCGATTTCCTTTGGCGATGTGGGAGACGTATTTACCCTGTATCTTCTTGATGAAAACGGTAAGCTCATTTTGCCGAAAAGATTGGAGCAAACCCCACGGGCAGAGCTGGTAAAACAATTCTCCAAAGAGTACACAAAACTCAAAGAGGAAAATGAGAGGATTTTTCAGAAGAATCCATGGGTTGGCAAAGTAAATAACGAGATTAAAGACTTGTTTGAGCTGGATGAGGAAAAAGCAAGAACAAAATATCCAGAAGTGTTTTACTACTACGACGGACTTCTTGATGTTGCGATTTCTCAATCCATGCACCCAGCCGGCATTGTGGCAAGCCCAATCACACTGCGGGATCACTACGGTACATTTCTCTCTGAGGGAAAAGAAATCTTGCAGATCGATATGGAGTGTGTGCATGAGGCCGGCCTTGTGAAATACGATATCCTTGGCTTAAAGAATATCGAGATCATAAAGGACACATATGCGCTGATTGGAAAGCCATATCCAAAGTCTCACGAAATAAACTGGGATGACGATGCGGTTTGGAAAGACATGCTGCGCTCCCCTATTGGGATCTTCCAGTTTGAATCAGCTTTTGCCTTTGATAGTCTGCGGAAATTCAAAACGCACAGTATCTATGATATGTCTCTGGTTACTGCATGTATCAGGCCGTCAGGTGCGTCATATCGAGATGAGCTTCTTCAGCGAAAACCGCACCACAACCCATCTCCCATCATTGACGATCTTCTGAAGGATAACCTTGGTTATCTTATTTACCAAGAGGATACCATTAAGTTCCACAAAGAGATCTGCGGTCTATCTGGCAGTGAGGCAGACAATGTACGTCGCGCTATTGGCCGCAAGCAAAAGATAGGCTGGAAGCAGCATTACCAGATATCTTAGAGGGGTACTGTTCTAAATCGTCCCAGCCAAGAGAAGTAGCGGAAGAAGAGGCAAAAGAGTTTCTTCAAATCATTGAAGATAGTGCCTCCTACCAGTTCGGATACAACCACTCAATCGGGTATTGCATGATCGGCTATCTATGTGCATACCTTCGTTATTATTATCCAGCGGAATTTATTACGGCGTATTTGAACAACGCAAACAACGAGGATGACATCAAGAACGGAAGCGCCCTGGCAGAGCTGTATGGGATTCAAATTGTCCCACCTCGATACGGCATCTCTAAAGACAAATATGTGTTTGATAAGGATCGCCATGTGATAGCAAAGGGAATCAACTCTATCAAGTACATGAACAGCGCCGTGGCAAACGAGCTTTATGATCTCTCAAAAAAGCGCTCCTGATACATTTATGTCCTTGCTTAGTTTGATGAATTCAGAGACATCTCTTGACACCAGACAAAGAGATATTCTTATCAAGATTGATTTCTTTTCTGATTTTGGGAATGTCGTAGAGCTTTCAAAAATCACATCTGTTTTTGCCTTTTTTCAAGAACGGAACAGCAAAGAAAGTTCAGAAAGATAAACTGAGCGGTCAAATGCTTGAGGTTGTATCGAAATATGCAACCGATAAAACAAAGAGTGGGACAGAAGCAAAGGCTTATAGCATTACAGATATGCAGGGTCTTCTAAATGAGTGTGAAAGCATTATTAAGGCTTTGAATCTCCCAGATTTAGATTTGAAATGCAAAATACAAAATCAAATCGAACTCATGGGATATATTGACCTAACAACTAACAAGAAAGAAGACCGTCGCAAGCTTTTGATTACAGATGTGTTCCCATTGTCCAGTAAAAAGGATAATACAATTTGGGGATACGCTGTGCAGACAAGATCTATCGGTAGTGGGAAAATGGCGCGTCTCACAATCCGTTCACATACTTTTACGAAAACCCCCATTAAGCGGTTTGATATCGTGTTCGCAAAAAGAATTGGAGAAGAACAGGAGTGGTTATTGGTATTTGCTTGATTACGAATTGATTGCATAATGTAAGAAAGGATATAACGGAAATGACACATAAACATAATTTTATCTTCAAAACGGTAACATGCCTGATTATGGCCTCGGCAATTTTTGTTTTGACTTCGTTTGTTCTGCCAGATACAAATGTGGTTGAGGCAAAGCAGCTGTCTTGCATTTCATATGAAACTCCTGCTCCATCGAATGATACAGAGGTGGAAGATGCAGCTATTGAGAAAGCCAAGGCAAGTCCGCAGGTGGAGAAAGAGAGTGTAGATGTGAATACTCCCGCTATTCCGTATACAGAAGATGATTTAGATTTATTGGCTCGTCTTATCACTGCTGAAATGGGAGCCAGCTGGGTATCTGATGAAATGCAGCTGTATGTTGGCAGCGTTGTGATAAACAGAATGAACCATGAACTGTTCCCTGATACTCTATATGACGTAATCTACGCAAAAGGCCAATACTCTCCCACATGGAATGGCGCGATAAATAATGCGCCGGACGAAAGAACTATTGAAAACGCAAGACAGCTCTTAGAGCATGGCAGCGTTCTACCTGAAAATGTAGTGTTCCAGGCAAACTTTCCGCAGGGTGATGGTACATACTATGAATACTACGATGAGGTGCTTGGAACTACAACATATTTCTGCTATTTAAGCAATTAGTTAATCTATTTATGGAGGTTCTGTAATGAAGGTAATTAAGCCAAGCTTTCAAATTATTACGCCGATTGATTCAGATCAGATTCTGAAAACAATCGAAACTGTTGGCCGCACATGCTATAAGAGCGAGGACAAGATTACAGATGATTCCTGTAAATCATTTGTATCTGGAATTATTAAACGCGGGCATGAGGCTGTAATTGAGCACTACAATATCACGGTGCGTCTTATCAATGATCGTGGCGTTTCCCATGAAGAGGTGCGCCACCGTATTGCAAGCTACGCCCAGGAGAGCACAAGATACTGTAATTATTCCAAGGATAAGTTTGGAAAAGAGATTACATATATCGATCTCAAAGGCGGTATTGCACTTGATCCAAAAATGAAGAATCTGGATGCGGAAACTGTTGCTTCTATTTACAACGAATGGCTTATGGCCTGTAGTGATGCTGAGCGCCATTACAATCGCATGATTGAACTTGGTGCATCTCCCCAGATTGCCCGATCCGTATTGAACAATTCCACAAAGACAGAGATTTGTATCACAATGAACATGCGTGAGTGGCGACATTTCTTCAAGCTCCGTACTCCTGTTGCGGCGCATCCGCAGATGAGAGAAATTGCGATGATGCTGCTGAATGAGTTTAAGGCGAGAATCCCGGTTCTTTTTGATGATATCGAGTGCGAGGTTGAGTAAATGAAGGTAGTTTGTATTTCTGGTAAAGCGCAGCATGGAAAGGATACGACTGCTGGGATGATGAAAACGGCACTGGAGAGCATGGGGCATACCGTACTAATTGCCCATTACGGCGATCTTGTAAAGTATGTATGTCGAACTTTCTTTGGATGGAATGGTGAGAAAGATGCTTATGGTAGAAGTCTGCTCCAGAAGGTTGGGACAGACATTGTACGTGAGCAGCGTCCCAATTATTGGGTTGATTTCGTCAAAGATATGCTCTCAATGTTCCCAAACGAATGGGATTTTTGTTCTTATTCCAGACAGCAGATTTCCAAATGAGATCGACGGTTTGAAACAAGCCGGGTTTAATGTGATTCATTTAAGGGTGCGCCGGGAGAACTTTGAAAGCCCCCTTACTACAGAGCAGCAGAATCACCCGTCTGAAACTGCGCTCGATCATGTAGTCCCAGATTTTCTAATCGTGAACGACGGCACATTGGAGGATCTTTACAATAAAGTTTGTAATCTCGTCGTAGACAGATATGGAGTGTGTGCATGAAGAAACTGACCATATTAGTTGATATGGACGATGTTCTCGAAAACCTTGTTGAGTGTTGGGTTGATGAGCTGAATAAGAAGTGCGGGTCTTCCCTTTGTGAAGAGGATATCACTGATTGGAGAATTGCAAAGTTCTTCCCATCTCTTACAAATGAAGATCTCTTCTCCCCTCTCAACACCGCTGAATTTTGGGGAAAGATTGCTCCAATGCAGAACGCCCAGGATATCCTAAAGAAATTGATTGATGATGGACACACTATCCGCATTGTTACAGCATCTCATTATGCTACGGTTCCTGCAAAAATCAAGCGGTTGCTTGAAATGTATCCTTACCTAAAGTGGGAGGATGTCATTGTCGCAAGTGATAAGAGCCTTATTTTCGGTGACATTATGATTGATGACGGCACACAATCTTGAAGTTACGAGTTGTGGTCTGGCTGTTCTCTTTGATCGTCCACACAATAGGAGCTATAACGATGAGGCAGCTGGGATGGTAAGAGTAGAAACCTGGGATGAAATTTATGAGGTTGTCTCTGAATTTGCGGATATGCTTTCCGATGAAGATGAGATTGACCAAGTTCTGAAAGGAGTAGATGTAGAAAGCGCATGATTGTAGTGTATTCAACTGGGTGCCCTAAATGCGGGGTCTTAGAGCGTAAGCTCAACGAGAAAAAGTATCTCATATGAGATGTGTACAGATGTAGATAAAATGCTTGCCCTTGGCATTACATCGGTTCCTGTGCTTGATGTTGACGGGAAAATAATGGATTTTCAAGAGGCGGTAAAGTGGATCAATGAACAGGGGAGTGATGGAATATGGATATTACGCTAAAGCTATCTAAGGACTTTGAGCGCTGCTTAGAAGACCTGAAAAAGAAATATGGTGAGGATTTTGAGTATATCAATGGTGTTCATCCGAGCCAGCTGGACTTCTCCGAGTTTATTGACAATTTCGTAGACAAGGATACATTGGCGGATGCCTCTATTGATCCCAATGCAAATGCAAACCATAAGGATATCCGAAGCTTTATGACAGAAAAGCTAAGAGTGAGGATAAGCTTTTCGCACTGAACAAGATCTTTATGACCATCAAAAAGCAGTGGGGTTTGCGCACCGCAAAGCAATGGTTAGAGCAGGAGTTCAGCAAAGGCTTCTATCTCAACGACAGCACGACAGCCAGCTATTTCCCATACTGCTGGGCAAATGATTTGACTCGGTTGGCAACAGAAGGTCTTTTCTTCCTGGATCATTATAACCACCAAGCTCCAAAGCACCTTACCACATATTTTGATGATGTAATCGAGTTCGTGTCCTTCCTTTCCAACCGTCAGTCTGGCGCAGTTGGCCTGCCAAATGTATTGATCTGGGCGTGGTACTTCTGGAAGAAGGATGTTGACGGTGGATACTATATGAAGAATCCGTCATATTACGCCAGACAGCAGTTCCAAAAGTTCGTCTATCGCCTGAATCAGCCATTCCTCAGAATCGATCAGAGCGCTTTCACGAATGTCTCTATCTTTGACCGCCCCTATTTGGAGTCCCTGTTTGGTGGTGTGGAGTTCCCCGATGGGCAGCTTGCCATTGACCATATTGAGGATTTCATTGAATTCCAAAAGGTCTTTATGGAGGTTGTAAGCGAAATTCGAGAGGAAAACATGTTCACCTATCCTGTGCTCACTTATTCACTTTACTATAAGGACGGGAAGTTCCAGGATGAAGAGTTCGCTCGTTGGTGCAGCAACCACAACATCAAGTGGAGCGATTCCAACTTCTTTGTCAGCGATAATATCGGCATCTTGTCAAACTGCTGCCGGTTGCTCAGCGATACTAAGAAACTTGATGCGTTTATCAACTCCATCGGCGGTACAGCCCTCAGTGTTGGTTCGTGTCGCGTCAGCACCATCAACCTTGTCCGCATTGCGTATGAGAGCAAGATGAACAAGAAGAAGTATCTCAGCATTCTTCGTGATCGTGTGCTGCTTGATTGTAAGGCTCTGTATTCCATGCGGCATGTCATTCAGAGAAACATCGAGAAGGGGCTTCTTCCGAACTATCAGGACGGTGCCGTGGAGCTGGATAAACAGTTTTGTACTATTGGCGGCATCGGTATGTACGAGGTAATGGATCTCTTTGGCCTGATTAACGAGGATGAAATGGGAAATAAGTCCTACTCAGATGAGGCAGTGGAGTTTGCAACTGAAATTCTCGATACCATCAACGATGTCAAAGATAACTTTGAGTGCGATTTCACATTCAACCTGGAAATGATTCCTGCGGAGAATTGCGCTGGTGTCATTTGTACGGCAGACAATCTTCTCTTTGAGCAGAACAAGTATTTTATCTACTCAAACCAGTGGATTCCTCTCATGGAGAAATGCACGATTCAGGAGAAGTGCCGACTTGGTTCTCTGTTTGATGCCAAGTGCGGTGGTGGCTGCATTGCGCATATTGATATTGAAAGCCGTTTCCCAAATGAAGAGGCTGCGTGGGATATGCTCAACCATGTAGCAAGCCAGGGCGTGATTTACTTTGCATTCACGACAAAGATCTCTGTGTGGGAAGACAAACACGCTGTTATGGGGGCAAAGACATGTCCACATTGCGGAAAGCCCATTGCTGATACATACGCTCGTGTAGTGGGCTTCTATACCCCTGTAAGCAGCTATCAGAATATCCGCAAGCAGGAGTTTAATAAGAGAAAGTGGTATGACGTTCTTACAAAAAGCGAGGTCATGTAATGCGGGTAAAGGGAATTATTGAAGAGGACTTTACAAACTTCAAGCTCCCGTCTATGTTCATCAACACTTGCTTTTGCGATTTCAAATGTTGTACAGAATCTAACCTGGGTATTGAGGTGTGCCAAAACGCACCTCTTGCCCAGGCAGATACAAAAGAGATTCCAGACACAGTAATTTACCAGCACTTCTCAACAAACCCGATTACAAAAGCAGTTGTGATTGGCGGATGGAACCTATGCTCCAAATTGACGAGGTTGAGTCTCTTATCCGCCTATTTCGTACATCTGGGGATAGATCCCCATTTGTAATCTATACAGGATATTACCCAGATGAAGTACAGGCCGAGCTTGAGCGGCTTCGGAAATACAAATTCATTATTGTGAAGTTTGGCCGTTTCATCCCGGATAAGCAGCATCGGTATGACGATATATTGGGGATTGAGCTTTCATCAGATAATCAGTACGCAGAGCAGATATCGTAGGTAGGTGCCATATGAGAATCACAGTGAATCCAGACAAAGAGTATGCAAATGAAGTAAGAGCAAAATTGAAAGCAAACGATGGGTATTGCCCCTGTCAGCTTGTAAAAAGCCCAGATACAAAATGTATGTGTAAAGAGTTTCTTGCGATGGAGGAAGGAACATGCCATTGCGGTTTATATATCAAAATCAAGGAGGCAGATGATAACACATGAATCGGGTAGCGAAATTTAGCAAGGTATCATTTGGCCAGTTCTACGAGGATTATTGTGACACATTTTTCGAGGATTGCGATAAGCCGTCCAAAGAGTCCGTAAGAGAGATTTATGACCAGATCAAGATTCCTACGCGGGCTACAAAGGGATCTGCCGGATATGACTTCTTTGCCCCGTTTGATATGAGCCTAACTCCAGGCGTAGAAATGAAGGTTCCGACTGGCATTCGTGTTGAAATTGACCATGGCTGGTGGCTGGCCTGTATGCCAAAGAGCGGCCTTGGATTTAAGTACCGTCTCCAGCTCAACAATACAGTTGGGGTAATTGATTCAGACTATTTCCACTCTGACAATGAAGGACACATTTTTGCCAAAGTAATCAATGACAGCCGGCAGAATAAAAAGCTGTTTATCAATAAGGGCAGCAGCTTTGTGCAGGGCATTCTTCTTCCCTATGGGATTTCGTATGACGATGAGGCAGATGGAGTGCGCAACGGCGGATTTGGATCAACCAGCGTTCCAAATGTCGTTGAGTTTGGCGCTAAAAACTAAATAAGAATTATGGAGGTGTCTACATATGGACGCAAGCAAAACCTACTCCCCTGATGAATATTTCCAGTTTATCAAGGATAGAAAGCATAGTGTTACTGATGAAGACCTAACGTCAATTTACGATAATTGTTTGGAGCTTTTGAACAAGTATCGGATTACAGGGCAAACAAAAAAGGAATGCGAAAGTTGATTTTTCATCTTGAGTGCATTGAAAAGGAGCGGGAATTGATTGCGCTCGGTGTAGACACTTTTATTTATCGTGACGATATTGAAGAGTATATCGACAATGTGGCAAAAGATGTTGTGAAAATCATTGAGCTTGAAAACTATGAGCGAGAGATTCCAGATGAGATTGTCTCCGTTGTAGAGGCAGTAAAGGGCAAGTTCGATAAGCTCTATGTTCTCTTCACCGACTACACTGGCCGCGTAGAACGGCAGGTAGAAAAAAGAGCGCAGAAGTACAGACCCGATCCTGTTTGGTACATTCCAAAATGAGGCAAGCAGAACTGTTGTTGATCGTTTCTATTTTCTTGGTGATTGGGAAGATGAATACTGCGACCTAACTCTTGATAAGTTGGTTGGTGATTTCAAAGCACACAATGGAAGAAACATTACACATACAATTAAAACTCCTGAGGACATTGCGGAGCTAAAAGCGCAACTTAACGGTATTGTAGAAAATCAGCGCGGAGAATTTATGGTTACTTCTGTTGAGAAAAAGAGTTTCTTTAACAAAATCAGAAGTATCTTTAGCGGTAAACGCAAATGAAAACAAACGTAGATTTAACTGCGTCCCGCACATTCAGCACCCAGCGAAGAGAAATATCCCTAACCAAAGTAATGAGAGAGTTTGGCAAACATTTTCTTTGGGACTATGAGCATATGAAGATGGTTCATTCTGACTATGATTTGTCCAACTATAGGGATTCTCTTATCCTGTGCGGAAATGCGTCTGAACGTCAAGCACAAAGATTTAATCATGCACTTGATACTGGAGATATATGTGAGTGCTGCGGGGCAAGACTCACTGAAAAACCGTGGAAAAGCACTATTGCCTATGCTCTCGTTGTGCTGAAGAGCTTGATTATAGCTGCCAGAAAACATGGCGATACAAAGAAGATCGTCTTTGGCAATCAGATGATTTTCTTACAAGAGAAATGAATCGAAGGATGTGACAAAATGCCGGAATACTGTTATGATGGCGCTTGTGGAGGGATAATCACTGAGCGCTGGCGTGGTGACATGCAAGATTTAAGCTGCAATCGTGGGTATGGAATGATGTGCGAAGGTGGCACATACGCAGAGGAATTGTGTAAGGACTGCCCTATGAATCAAGTGTTTCTTGCCAAGGATAATGATTTTCATTTTTAATCGATAGGAGTGTAACAAAATGTTCAAAGTAATCGTGGCTGGCGGTAGAGACTTTAATAACTATAAAGGGCTTTCCGACAGCCTGGATTACCTCCTAAAGAACATAAATGACGATATCCAGATCGTGTGCGGTATGGCTCGTGGCGCAGATAGACTTGGAGAGCGATATGCGAAAGAGCATGGATATCAAGTTATCTACTTCCCCGCCGACTGGGATCTCGATGGAAAGTCCGCAGGATTCAAACGAAATGTAAAAATGGCAGAATACGCAGACGCTCTGGTTGCTTTCTGGGATGGTGAATCCAAAGGGACAAAAGCACATGATTGAAACAGCAAAAAAAAAAGGGCTTGATATCCGTATCAAGCGTTACCACATTAGGAGACGAGAATGAACCGATACATAAGCGATTTACATTTCGGCCATACAAATATTCTGAAATTTGACAATAGGCCGTTTAGCAATACAGAAGAGATGGAGGCATCTCTTATTGAAAATTGGAATAACACGGTTTTAGCTGGAGATACTACCTATATTTTAGGGGACTTTGCTGGGGCAAAGAACCGGAGTGGAAACGAATTGTACCATTGTTAAACGGAAATAAGGTACATCCGTGGGAACCATGATTTGAAAGAGATGACTTCCTCGCTGAAAAAGATGTTCCAAGACATAAAGGACTATAAAGAGATTACCGATGGTGGCCGGCATGTTATTATGTGCCACTACCCAATTCTGCTTTACAAGTCTTCTTACAATCCAGACTGTTATATGCTTTGCGGCCATGTCCATGCAACACGGGAAAATGATTTTCCTTAATAAATGGAGGGCGGAGCTGAAGAACAGCAGATCTCTTAATTCGCATAACTGCGGGAACATCATCAATGTGGGTTGTATGCTCCCCTATATGGGATATACGCCAAGGACATTGGATGAAATCATCAAAGCAAATAGTTAATCAATTTATGAGGTGGCAATGAATACAGAGGTCATGTTTTCTTCTAAAAAGATGGACTGGGCAACGCCGCAGGAATTCTATGACAAGCTGGATTCAGAGTTCCACTTCACCCTCGACCCTTGTGCAGACGAGTTCAACCATAAATGCGACAAGTATTTTACGGAGAAAGAAAATGGACTTGAACAATGCTGGGGGGGGGCAGACCGTATTTTGCAATCCGCCATACGGTAGAGCGATTAAAGACTGGGTGAAGAAAAGCTCTGAAGAAGCAAAAGAAACCAAATACAACGGTTGTAATGTTGATTCCGGCGCGTACAGATACCAGTTATTTTCACGATTACATTTATAGAAAGCCAGATGTGGAAATTCGCTTTATTCGTGGCAGATTAAAATTTGGCGACGGTAAAAATTCCGCACCATTTCCAAGTATGGTGGTTATCTTTCGATAGGTGGTGATTTATATGGCGACCAAAGAGAACTATGGACATATGGTTTTGTGATAAGTGCGGCAAAGGATATGCCAGCGAGTACGCAGCAAGTATTTGTTGTAAGCAATACCATTGCAGCGTCTGTGGCATTGAAACCCCTCGGTACATTACTAAGTGTGACTCATGTAGGAATAAAGAGCTTTTTGAAAAGGCGCAGAAAATGACCTGGGAAGAGTACGAAAAAAAGTTTCCAGAAAATATGCTTTACTGGAACGATGAGTTCTATTCAGACCTTGGCGATCTGCTGGACGCAAGCGAGTCTGGCGGCTTTGATGTCCCAGATTATGTATTCGGGACTTATCGTGACTATCTTCGCCTCGATGCAGAAAGACATATTGCAGAGCTTATAGATGAGTTTGATTGCGACGGTGTGTATTTTGATGACGCTGGGGTGAAAGAGTTTGTAGAGTTCGCTAATGCCTGGAACAAGAAATATGAGGAATATTGTTTTAGGCCAGATACATCAATCGTTGTCCTTGTCCCAGAAGTGTGCAGAAAGAGAGACCATGATGATTAAGACAGTAGTTGGCGATCTGCTGGATGCTACAGAAGATATTATTGTCCAGCAGGTAAATTGTAGGAGTGTAATGGGGTCTGGTGTTGCAAAGGCAATCTACACACGTTGGCCTGAGGTTAAGACAGAATACCACAAATTCTGCCGGCGTTCTACCTCCCCATATGATTTGCTTGGAAAGGTGCAGTTGATCGATGTGGAGCCTGGGAAAGCAGTTGCCAATGTCTTTGGTCAACTCAATTATGGACGAACTGCCGGGAAGGTCTATACAGATTATGTGGCTCTCACAAAGGCATTCGACCAGCTAAGAACTGCGTTTCACGATAAGTCATTGGCTTTCCCATACAACTTCGGATGTGGTCTTGCAAATGGCAGCTGGAGCGTAGTCTACAAAATGATTTGCACATATTTTAACGACATGGATGTGACGATCTACAAACTGCCAATCTCAGAGGAAGGAGAAATTGCAGCATGACGCTATATTTCAAAGGAAGCAATGGGAATATGCGGGAGATTGCTCAGATTAGCGATAGCTTATCGACGGAAGAAGCCCGCGCTGAAGCGCTCCAACATATCAAGAAGTTCTGTGATGATCGCCATTTCCATATTTATTATGTCCGAATGTGGAATACAAAAGTGAAAGGGAAGAAGATGACTACCTTTGATGTTGGTAGTCATACAGAGTTCTTTTATACAGACCCCATTGTGTTCAATTCGGAGGCGGTGGAGGAATGATTATTATGCCTCACATCGACGGCTGCACCATTGTTACAGAGAGCGGGTTCTGCTCCGTAATGGGACATCCGTATGATATTATCGAGGGGCTTTTCATTAAAAGAACGAAGATTGATGATATTACAACTGTCATTGCCCCATCTGTAAAAAGAAGTGTCGGTTCTGGAGGGGAATATCCACGCTGGATATTATATTGATCTGCTGAAACAGATTGGCGTTAAGGTCAATATCATCCCACAAAAGAATCCAGAGAAAGTTTTCAAAGAGGTGAAATAATGGACAGACTTGTGGCAATTGGAGACATCCATGGGTGTGTGCATACGCTAAAAGACTTACTCAATAGAGTATCATATTCCAGTCAGACAGATACACTTGTCTTCATCGGAGACTACATTGATCGTGGATACTTCAGCTATGAGGTTGTAAGTATGCTGATTAAGCTTCAGCATCAAATCGGCAAGGATAAGGTTGTATGCCTCAGAGGAAACCATGAGCAGATGGCGATTGACGCATATAGGAATGGTAATTATTCGCTCTGGTATCGAAATGGCGGGCGCTCAACTGAATACAGCTTTGAGAAAAACGGGCAGGATCTTGCTAACGCGATTTCATGGTTTGAGACATTGCCACTTGTCTACGACACTCCAGAGATTATCTTCTGTCATGCCGGCTTATCCTATCCCCCTGCTGCAAGACAACAGCCAGGAAGATCTTCTGTGGGGACGCGACTGGATTCAAACAGATACAGAAGAACGAGAAAAGCAAGTTGTATTTGGACACACACCAAGGACTGACAGAAGAGCCTACACAGCCCCAACAGGAGACATATGTATTGATGCTGGGTGTGTATACAATGGCCGCCTATGTGCGCTCGTCATCCAAGACAACGGACAAAGCGCCTGTGTGTATGTAAATAAGAACTGGGAAGACGATTTATAAGGAGTTAGTTAATTGATTTGAGGTGATTCATATAGCATTCAAAATTTTAGTCTTTTATAAAACTGACGATGCGTTGGAGCAATATATCAACCGCTTCCGGTCTTTTCGCAGGAGAGTTTAGTTACTTCAAGCAAAAATGAGCGGTTGTATCTCTTTGACGGAGTTCAAGTCACGTGTATCAGAGGGCTGAATGAAAACATGCGTGGAAGATGGGCGGACTTTGTAGCCGTACAGGAAGATTTGACATGGGGCGACACATGGGAAGAAATTCGAGATTCTATTCTCTACCCCATGTTATGCAGCCCAATCCCAATTCAGATTTTCGATGGAATTTCTGAAAATAAAGGTTAATTGTGCCGCTCCTGGACTGGTAGGTGTAGTAGGAGGAATTACATGAACGCAACAAGACAATTTGCTGGAGTTCAACCCAGCGAAAAGATAGCAGTGAATACGAGCGATCTTCAGGCCATGCTTGGGTGTGGCCGAAGATCTGCCGTACAAATTGGGGAACTTGCAGAAGCCCGTATTCAGTTTGGAAAGCGTGTCTTCTGGAATGTGAAGAAGGTGAAAGAGTATGTTGATGCAATCTCAAGTTGATGTTACCATTCTCCCCTGCCCCGTTTGCGGCAGAACCCCATCTGTGTCTCTCAAAGGAATTGCCGGACACGGATGTTGGGCTACCTTAAAGTGCAAGCCATTCCTTGGACGGGCGCACCTTAAAGTAACTGAGGGGAAAGCTCACCCAGAAAGAGCACTTAGATGCGCGGTTGACACGTGGAATAAAGCTGTTATGGAGGACGAGGAATATGATGATTAGAGGCCATGTAGAAGCTCGACCATGGAAACCTCAAGATCTCCTTGACGATTTACAGAAAATGATTGATGAAGAGCCGGACGCTTATCTCAATGACCGCCGCACCACGCTCTGTACTGCCAGAGATTACTTAAAAGAATACTTCAATACCTATCTTCCTGAGCAGAAAAAGGCCATAGACAGTGGCCTGCCGCTTCATTACTACCCAGTTTACCGCAAAGCTTTACGGGATCTAAAGGATGGTATCGAAAAGGTTGGAGACGGCTTCAAAAGGTACAGCATGAATAACTGGAAAGGCATGATGGCTGTCATTGATATGGTTTTAGCAGATCCAGAAAACTCATGTACTCTGCAAGTTTAGAAGGATATGAAATTCAGAGCCATACATAACCAAGTTCAGAGCTTGGCAAAGAAAGCAAAAAAAGAAAAATTGGAGGCTGAAAGGAATGCCAAAGATTCTGATCAAGCTTAGAAAGAAATGGTGTTTTGGCTTATGTGACCGTTGTGTATGGAAATATAACGGAGGGTGCAGCGAATGGAGGAAATAGACTACAAACGCTCTATCGAATTACTTAATAGAGATGTAGATGCCTGCTTAGAAATTATCGAGAGATGGAAAAAGAACTCCGCATATCTGGTTTCCATCGGAGTCATGCCGCCAGATCAGTGGGGCGTTCCATTGGTAGAAAAACTGGTTCCGTATGAGCGATATGATGTAGTCTACCACTGCAATCCGGCAACAGGAGATAAAATCCTAAACCGCTATATTCTGAAGAACGGTTTTGAACTATACAGCATTGGTTTCTCGTGTAAATCAAGAAACGCTTCTGTCCTCTATTCTTATGTAATTGCAAATAGTGTCAGGGACGCAAAAGAAAGATTCAAACGCATTTATGGTAATTACATGAAAATCTATAGTGTACAACAGTGTGATGAAGAAATTAAACGCGATGTATTGAATGAGTATTGGAAGCATCCAACCAGCATTTTATAAAAAGACGAGATTATAGGAGGACGCATGGACACATATCTCACAATCATGGTTACTGTGCTTGTTGCAACACAGGTAATTCGTATTGCACAAAATACGATCCAGCTTCACCGTCAGAACAAACTTATCAAGAAAGAAATTGCTCACCTTGGCGATGTGACGCAAGAGGATTTTGACAATCAGCGAAAAGCCTATAAGCTTGCAATCGAGTATTTTGAAAGGGCAAATATCACTCAAGGCCAAAACGGGTTAAATCTATTTAGTAATGCGGAGAAAGCTCAATGATAAATCAAGACTATAAATCTGGCCGTGTTCAAGTAGAGGGTCGGACATTTGAAATCGAGTTTTGGACTGAAACACATTTTGGTTTGCCATATGCAAGTGTGTCAGAAATCAAAACCAAAGAAGTAAAGAGCGCATCTGTTTTCTAAGAAAACCAAAACAAAAGAAATAAAATGCGGAATTAACTATGGGTGGATGTCATCTAACCGTTTAGACTGGGCAATGAGGCAAATAGCTGAACACCTTCAGAGAGAAAAGGACGAGCTGGAAGAGCTGAGGCAGATAAATAAATTCTGCGGTCTGAGTAAAGGAGCCTGATATTATGAATCCATGTAAAGATTGGTGCTTCGCTCGATTCGGCAAGGAGTATACAAAAGAATGTGATAAGCACTGCGACTATGCAAGACTTCATGTTGAGCTTAAACAACTTCGTGCAGACCTGGAACGGGTAAAAGCGGATAGGAATGCAGCGATTGAACAGTTACATGGTTATTGCCCGGCTTGTAAGAACTACACGCCAAACCATAATGAAGGGGAATGCGAAGAGTGTAAACATGAATATTTCCAGTATCAGAACATTGATGCAAGGGATAAATGGGAATGGTGCGGCATTAAGAAGGGTGACCATGACGCTTGAAGAATTACAATTTTATGCCGAACTCGCTCAAAGGTTCTTTGAAAATAATCCAGATTTATGCCCACACGATTTTCACTGGATTCAGACCGATACAGACGGAACGAAAATATTTCGATGTTCAGTCTGCGGGAAGAAAGAGCAAACGAAAGGAGATTATCCATGAAGCGGCTGACAGAACGCGATATAAATGGAACTGCTATGGCAGCTTGTTGCGGCGAAAACTGTAGCCACAATTTTTGTTGTGAAAATGGTGGTTACGCCGAGTGTGGAGATATGGACGATATTATTGACCGCCTCGCCGCCTACGAGGATACTGGACTGGAGCCGGGGGAAATCGAAAGAATCAAGCAAGATGTCGAAGAGGGCTGCTTGAAATCTACTGCGCGACGCTATGGAATTGATGTTTCTCGTCTACGCGAACTGGCCCAGGCGGACAGAGAAGGAAGAATAGAAATTATTGAACCTGATGTAATGGAGTGTATCAAAACAATAAGGAAAGCCCAGGCCATGCTACGGAGTGAGTAGAAATGAAAGAGTATATAGAACGGGAAGCTGCTATACATGCCATAACAGATACCATGGAAAATTACAGCACTTTTTCGACTGAACGTTGTGCTTGCATCATAGAAAGACAAAAAATTAAAAATCTTCCCGCAGCCAATGTTGCACCAGTACGACACGGAAGATGGATACATCCGCATTGGTGCAACGATGTGTCCGCTGCGAACTGTTCAGAATGTGGAGCCGAAGCGCAACACAGGGAATATCGAGGGGTGCAGAAATATTATAAGGTTTGCCCGTCGTGTGGTGCTCTCATGGACGCAAAGGAGGAAAACAATCTTGGCTTTCCTTATCTGAGATCAAAAGGCTCATTGAAGATGACGCTCTTGACGGTATTTCTACCAGCTGTGTCACCCACTTTGCCAATGAAAAGTTGGCGCTCATGTAGACTGGGATGACGATATCGACATCAATTATACAAACTCCACTACGGAGCAGTGGGAAAAATATTTTGACGATGGTGAGCAGCGTATTTTGTGTAACAATGGCAAGGGAGTATGCCCTAACTGCCACCGGCTCGATAGCATAGATCCGCTTGCACGATACTGTAGATATTGTGGTGCAAAATTGGCTCAGGAGGACGGCCATGAAGTTCATTAACAAAGAAGGAAAGGTATTTGATACCATCAATGAAGCCGTTGGATATGTATGCCAGCAGCAAGAA